>Ga0073934_10004537_pt1 | contig 22901 bp, 22 predicted proteins | sample LarsenN4metaG_FD_76834 | JGI IMG/M metagenome (GOLD analysis project Ga0073934, IMG submission 76834) | Hot spring sediment bacterial and archeal communities from British Columbia, Canada, to study Microbial Dark Matter (Phase II) - Larsen... ...
ACGACCATGCGCCGGCGCCGGTCATACTCGGCGACCATGCCGCGGACATCCTCCTCGCCGTGCGTGAGCGCGCGCAGCGCGGCGAACTGGGCGGCCGTCGGCGCCGACATCATCACGTACTGGTGCACTTTCATCATCGCCTCGGTCAGCTCGCCGCGGGCGCAGGTGTACGCGAGGCGCCAGCCGGTCATCGCGTAGGCCTTCGAGAAGCCGCCGAGCAGGATCGTGCGCTCGCGCATGCCTGGGAGCGCAGCGAAGCACACGTGCTCGTTGTCGTAGACGAGGCGGTCGTAGATCTCGTCCGAGATCACGAACAGATTGTGACGTTCCACGATCTCGGCGATGCGGAGTGCGGCATCGCGTGGCAGCACGGCGCCCGTCGGATTGGCGGGGTATCCGATGAGCAGCGCCTTCGTGCGCGGGGTGATGCGCTGCTCCAGGTCGTCCGGGTGCAGCAGGAAGCCATCGGAGGCGCGCGTCGGAATGTGGGTGTAGACGCCGCCGGCGATCTGCACGCACGGCAGGTACGCAACGTAGCCCGGATCGGGGCTGAGCACTTCATCACCAGGGTCGATGATGGACTCCAGCGCGATGTTCAGCGCCTCGCTCACGCCGGTGGTGACGATGATCTCGGTGCCCGCGTCGTAGTGGACGCCATAGAGCCGGTTCAGGTGCCGTGAGATCGCGTGCCGCAACTCGACGAGCCCGTAGTTCGAGGTGTAGTAGGTCTCGCCGTCCTCGATCGACTTGATCGCCGCCTGCCGGATGTGGTTCGGCGTGACGAAGTCGGGCTGGCCGACGCCGAGGGAGATGACGCCGTCCATGCTGGCGAGAAGATCGAAGAAGCGGCGGATGCCGGACGAAGGGATCGCCTGGACGTGCTGGGAGATGTTGCCCCGGTGGGTTACGCCATCAGTCATGCGGAATCCGGCTCGCGGGCCGGCGGCCTCCTTCGGTCATGTGGCACCTGGGGTGTATCGGCGAAGGGGATGCCGGACCACAGGTCCAGATTGGGCACATAATACAGCAAGAGCGTGGCGCCGTCGGCGAGGCGCACGCGGAAGCCCAACCGCTCCTCTTCGCGCCAGCGCGCGGCCACTTCGACCACGTCGACCCGGGCGCCGTCGCGCTCCACCCACTGCGGCCGTTCGGGGTGCGACGCGCCCGCGTACGCGCCGACGCGGAGCTCGAACGCCCGCAGCCCAGCAAGCTCGTCGTTATCCATTTGCGATCATATAGGCGCCGGGCGAGGGCTCGATGACGACCGTCGCGCCCCGCGAGAAGTCGAGCAGATGGGCAAAGTGGCCCGCCTCCAGGTGATAGTGCTGATGCGGCTCGCCTATGCAGTCGCAATCCTCGGCGACGATTGTCGTTACGAAGGGTTGCCCCGAGACACGGACACCGAACTCCTCGAGCGGCGGCGGAAAGCGTTTCCACCATGACTTCTCGATGAGGATCGACCCGGTCTCGACGTCCTCGGCCGAGAGTTTGCGACGATATGGCTTCACCCGCTGAGTATAGCCACGACCTGCGGGCGCCGTGCTTGGAGCGCGCTGACCCTCTCGGGGGCCGGCCCGGCTTGGTCGGCGGCGCAGGAGAAGCAGGCTAAGGCTTCGCCACGAACCAGATCTGGCCGACGTTATGGCCGTTCGTGTCGCCGGGAGCCGCATCCCCGGCATAGCGGTAGAGCGGGAAGCCGTCGTAGGTGACCTGCGTCGTGCCGTCGTTGCGTTCGATCGTGTCGAGCTCGCCGGTGACGCCCTCACCTGCAGCCGGCTCGCCGTCTACCGTCAGCGGCGGCCAGGCCTGCGCGCAGCCGTCGACGCACGCGCTCGTGCCGCTGCCCGCCGTGTCATTGCCGAACGTGTAGAGGGTGAAGCCGTCGGCGTCGACGAGGATCTGGCCCAGCTCGGGATCCTCGGCGATCTGGATCGTGGCGCCTTCGCCATCGGCGGGCTCGGTAGCGCCCGCGGTTGGCGTCTCGTCGGCCGCCTCCGTGGGCGTGCTTGCGGGCTGCGTCCTCGTCGCCTGCGCGGTCGGCGTTGCGCCGCCATCGCCGTCGTCGTCGCCGCAGGCGATACCAAGGAAGGCGGCGCTCGCCAACGCCACGACGGCAAGCAGTGTGAACCCTGACCGGCACTTGTCCGAACGCATGCGTCCCTCCTCCTCGCTCATGACTTCCCGCCAGCGCCCTCACACGATACGCGACGGCGACGCATTCGGATGTTATGGAACGGCTACAGCGTGGGATGCGTCGTCGACCAGCCAGCCGCATGCTCATACGCGTACGCCGCTCGCAGCACCGTCGCCTCATCGAAGGGCTTACCAACGATCTGCAGTCCGACGGGCAGCCCGTCGACGAAGCCGCACGGTATCGAGATACCGGGCAGACCGGCGATGTTCACTGGCAGCGTGAAGACGTCGTTGAGGTACATCGCGTACGGGTCAGCCGTCTTCTCACCGATCTTGAAGGCGGGCGTTGGGGTCACCGGCCCGGCGATGACGTCGTACTTCTCGAACGCGGCGTCGAACTCACGACGGATGACGGTGCGCACTTTCTGGGCTTTCAGGTAATACGCATCGTAGTAGCCGGCGGAGAGGGCGTACGTGCCGATCATGATGCGGCGCTTCACTTCCTGGCCGAATCCGATGCCGCGGGTCTTCTCCATGTTCTCCCACATGCTCGCGCCGTGCTGGTACGAAAAGCCGTACTTCACGCCGTCATAGCGCGCGAGGTTCGCCGAGGCCTCACTGGGGGCGATGATGTAATACACGGCGAGGGCGGCCTCTGTGCTCGGGAGCGTCAGGTCGTAGTCGACCGCTGCGCCCTGCGCTTCGAGCGCACGCAGAGCCTCCTCGACGAGTGCTCGCACGCCGGGCTCGAGCGTGTCCGGCAGGTACTCGCGCGGCACGCCGATACGCATGCCCTTGACGCCGCCCTCGAGATCGGCGGTGAAGTCCGGCGTGTCCACGGCTGCCGAGGTCGAGTCACACGGATCGTGTCCGCAGATCGCGTTCAGGACGGTCGCGCAGTCACGGACGTCGCGCGTGAACGGGCCGATCTGGTCGAGCGAGCTGGCGAACGCGACGAGGCCGTATCGGCTGACTCGCCCGTAGGTGGGCTTCATGCCGACGACCCCGCAGAGCGCCGCCGGCTGCCGGATGCTGCCGCCGGTGTCCGAGCCAAGCGCATAGGTTGCCTCGCCGGCCGCTACCGCCGCCGCTGACCCGCCGGACGACCCTCCGGGCACGCGGTCGAGTGCCCACGGGTTGTGCGTCGGGAAGAACGCGGAGTTCTCCGTGGATGAGCCCATCGCGAACTCGTCCATGTTCGTCTTGCCGACCATCACGGCGCCGGCATCGAACAGGCGACGCGCGACGGTCGCATCGTATGGCGGAATGAAGTGTTCGAGCATCTTGGAACCGCACGTTGTCAGGATGCCGTTGGTGCAGAGCACATCCTTGATCGCCACCGGCACGCCGAGCAGCGGACTGCGCTCGCCTGCCGCGATCCGTCGATCGGCGGCGTCCGCCTGCGCGAGCGCGAGTTCCGCGGTGGTCGTGATGAACGCGCGCACCTGGATGTCGACGGCATGGATGCGGTCGAGCACGGCGTGCGTCAGTTCACGCGACGTGACTTCGCGGCGCGCGAGCATGTCAGCGGCATCGTGGATCGTGAGGTAGTGGAGGTCTGCCATCTATTCCAGCACCGCGCGCACGCGCAGGTAGCCGTCCTCGACGCTTGGGGCCATCTGCAGGACCGTCTCCTGTGGCATCGACGGACGCGACTCGTCGCTGGTCATCACGTTGCGCAGCGGCAGCGTGTGCGCGGTGGGCTCGACGCCTTCCGTGTCGACCTGCTGCAGAACATCGAAGTGGCCGATGATCTCCGAGAGCTGGCGGGCGAACATGGTCATCTCGTCGTCGGTCAGGGCGACGCGGGCGAGCTTCGCGACGTGGTGTACGGCTTCGCGGCTGAGTTCCATGACGCTTCAGCGTACCCGCTCGATGCATAACCAGACAGGCTCCGCGCGCCTGGATGGTGCATTCGCACCACTGCGCCTGATGCATGGGCACCGCTTAACCCGAAGGCTGATTTGCTACCATGGCCGCTGGCAGGGGTACTGGAAGGATCTATGGTCAACACCCCCGACAGGGCTGAAGTCGCCCTCGGGAACCCAAGCTTCGTCTGGCGGTTCGGACAGGACCGCCGGCTCGGCCTCATCCGCTCGTACGCGCCGCTTGAACACGCGCGCATCCTCGATATCGGATGCGGCCTGGGCGTGTACGTCCGCAAGTTCCGGGAGTTCAGCGACGAGGTGTACGGGATTGACATCGACCCGAAGCGCCTGCGGGAGGGCGCGCGGACGACCCCCGGGCTCATGCTCGCCGTGGGCGAGCACCTGCCCTTCCGGGGCGACACGTTCGACCTCGTGGTGCTGAACGAAGTGATCGAGCACGTGCAGGACGACCGGGCGACTATCACCGAGGCGCTCCGCATCTTGCGCCCGGGCGGGCGGATCGCCATCTACGCTCCGAACCGCCTCTATCCGTTCGAGACGCACGGCATTTATCTCGGCAAGAGGTTCATCTTCGGGAACATCCCTCTGATCAACTGGCTGCCCAACCCGCTGCGCAACCGGCTGGTGCCGCATGCGCGGGCGTACACAAAGACCGGCATTCGCAGGATGTGGCGCGGTCAGCGCGTGAACGTGCTCGCCGAGACATACGTCTACCCCGGCTTCGACAACATCATCGCCCGACGCAAGAGGCTAGGCGGCGCGCTTCGTTCGCTGCTCTACCGCGCCGAGCATACGCCGCTCCGCGTGTTCGGGCTGTCGCACTTCGTCGTGCTGCAGAAGCCGCCAGCGCCCGTGGGTGTGTGAGGTAGGGAGGAAGAGGTGGCACGGAACTCCGCGACCCGGCGCATGCTGCGCGAACGCGTGCGCGCCAACGGCGGACATGGGAGCGGAACGCGCGCGCCGCGCTGGCTGCAGTTTCTGATCGCGCTCGCCGGTGTGGGTGTGATCATGTTCGCGCTCGCCGGCGTCACCGGCTATGGGGTCTACCGCTCCTACGCGAACGACATCGTCCCGCCGGACGAAGTGATCGCCTCGCAGCCGTCGGGCGGTGCGAAAATCTACGACCGCAACGGCAAGCTCCTGTACGAGTACGTCGACGACAAGTCGGGCCTGCGCTCGCCAGTAAAGCTCGAGGAGATCTCGCCGTGGATGATCGCGGCGACGGTCTCCACTGAGGACTGGAGCTTCTGGGAGAACCGGGGCGTGAACCTCCGGGGCCTGGCTCGCGCGGCGCTGGAGCAGGTCGGACTTCGGGAGCCGCGTGCGGGGAACACGACCGGTGGCAGCTCGATTACGCAGCAGCTCGTGAAGAACATCTACATCGCGCCGGAAGAGCGCACCGAGCGGTCGTACGAACGCAAGCTGAAGGAGACGATCTACGCGATCGAGCTCACCAACAAGTACTCGAAGGACCAGATCCTGGAGTGGTACCTGAACCAGATCTCGTACGGCGGGCTCTACAGCGGCGTCGAGGCGGCGTCGCTGGGTTACTTCGGCAAGCACGCGAAGGATCTCAGCATGGCCGAGGCCGCGTTGCTCGCCGGCATCCCCGCGTGGCCGTCGCAATACGACCCGATCAACAACCCCGAGGCCGCGGTCGAGCGTCGTAACGAAGTCCTGCGGCTGATGCATCGCCGGCAGGAGGCCACGCGCGAGATCAATGGTGAGGACGTCACCGTTTCGGAGTTCCAGATCAACGACGACGGCGAGACGATCACGGCGACCGACGAAGAGTTCTACCTTTCGACGCTGGCGCCGCTGAACATCGTGCCACAGCGGTTCCCGGTCGAGGCGCCGCACTGGGTGTTCACGTACATCGAACCGGAGCTGGAGCGGATGTTCGGCAAGGAGGCGCTATACGGCGGCGGCTTGCGCGTGACAACGACCCTCGACCTCGATCTGCAGGAGAAGGCCGAGGAGGTGCTCGAGCAGTGGATCTCCGAGTTCGAGGCTTCATCGGGCGGGCACAACGGCGCGGTCGTGGCGATGGACCCGCGGACGTCGGAGATCCTGGTCATGGTCGGCTCGCGCGACTATTTCCGCGACGACATCCAGGGGCGCAACAACAACGCCATCGCGTACAACTCGCCCGGCTCGACGCTCAAGCCATTCGCGTACGCCGCCGCGTTCGAGCAGCTCGGCTGGGGCCCCGAGACGCAGATCCTCGACACGCCGATCAGCTTCCCGGACGGCGACAAGATCTTTACGCCGCGCAACCCCAGCGGCGGCTTCGTCGGTCCGATCAGCGTGCGTAACGCGCTGGGGAACTCGCTGAACATCCCGGCGTTCAAGACAGCTCTGTACGTCGGCGTGCCGCAGGTCGCAGAGGCGTACAAGCGCTTCGGCATGACCGGCCCGGGCGAGGACGGGGTCACGCCCGACCAGCTTGACAACAGGACACTCGGCCCGTCGCTGACGATCGGTGGCATCGACATCAGGCTGGTCGACGTCACCTACGCCTACACGGTGCTCGCGAACAACGGCGTCATGCGCGGCGTGCCGACGACACTTGATCTCGACGAGAAGAGTCGCAAGCTCGATCCCGTGGCGATCCTCCAGGTGAAGCGCGAGACCACGGGCGAGGTGCTATACCCGACGACCGAGGACGGCCGCGTGAAGGTGCAGGAGCAGCGGGTCGTCGATGCGCCGTACGCATACATGATCAACAACATCCTTTCCGACCCTCAGGCATTTTGCATCACCTACGGCTGCGGCGCGCTGACGATCGGCCGGCAGTGGGGCGTGAAGACGGGTACGAGCGAGCCGTTCGAGAACAGCCGCGCCATCGGCGAGACGTGGACGTACGGCTACACGCCGGAGCTGGTCGCGGGCGTCTGGGCGGGCAACGCCGACAATTCGCCGATGCACAACATCACGTCGACGTCGATCTCGTACCGCGCCCTGCGCGATTTCATGACCGCTGCACTCGCCGACGTGCCGAAGAGCCAGTTCGAGCGGCCGCCCGGCATCAAAGACTACGACGTCTGCGTGCCATCGGGCATGAAGGCGGACGATGAGTGCGGACGCCGTATCCGCACGATGCTGGCGGAGAAGACGGCTCCGAAGGACGACGACACCTGGTGGGAGTGCGTGAAGGTGGACATCCGCGACGGTTTGCTCGCCACGGAGCTGACGCCGCCACAGTTCATGCAGGAGCGGTGCGGGCTGGTGATCCCGAAGGAAGTCGAGGGCTTCGCGCGCACCCAGGCCGAGGAGTGGGCGCGGTACCTCAACGTCGGCATCGTGCCCACCGAGCGCAGCACCGGCGAGGCGCCCGTGCGCATCACGAGCCCGCGCACCGGCGACCGGGTCCGCGGCATCGTCGAGGTCAAGGGGCAGGCGGCGTCGGACGGGTTCGTGGCGTACCGCCTCGAATTCGGCCCTGGCAACCCGCCACTGAGCTGGACGCAGATCATCCGATCCGAAACGCCGCAGCCGAGTGGCGGGCTCGGCCTGTGGAACACGGAGGGGTTGCCTGAAGGCGAGTACACGCTGCGCCTAGTGCTCGAAGACCGCACGCGGGGCGAGCTCTCGACATTCGTCGTCGTCCGCATCGGCGGCGGGATCGGGGTGCCGCGACTGACGCCGACGCCGGTGCTGGACTTCGACGACGACGCGGTCGAGCCGCCGGGCAACGGGCGTCGAAACGGACGGCGACGCCGGCTTTATCGCGTTGGGGCAGCGCGGGTATAATGGGTAGCCGTAGGCAGACGCGCCGAGGTGGTGGAATAGGCAGACACGCGGTCTTGAGGGGGCCGTGCCGCAAGGCGTAGGAGTTCAAATCTCCTCCTCGGCACCATTCGGGAACGACGACCGCTTCCGCCCGCCCAGCCGGGCGGATTCGTTTGGACGGAAGCGGCGTGACAAGGGCGACGTGGCCAAGTGGTTAAGGCAGGGGTCTGCAAAACCCCGATCACCGGTTCGAATCCGGTCGTCGCCTCCAAACTGTCATCGCGGAACCGGCTCTTGGGAGCCGGTTTCGTCTTTTCCAGGCGGCTATCAGCGTTCACGGCCGGAACCGAGGGCGTGGCCTTCCGGCCCCTCAGTGGCGGACTCAGCTTCGATGGCCGTCTCATCCATGGCACGGCGTTCGAGCTCGGTGAGGTGCTCGTCGAGGACCTTGAACGGGGCGAGGCGCACGAGCAGGGCGATGCCGATGGCGAGGACGAGGATATCGTCGACCTGGCCGATGACAGGGATGAAATCGGGCACGATGTCGATCGGGAGTGCGAGGTAGAGGACGAGGGCAGGCGGCACGACGCGCACGTAGATCGGGATGCGCTCGTCGGTCATGAGGCGGCCAGCGAGCGCCAGCTTGTGGCGCCAGGGCAGGCCGCCGATTCGGCCCGCGAGCTTCCTCGTGCGCGTCGACGCGAGGCGCCAGACGATCAGCGCGAGCACGATCATCGCGGCGATCGTGCCGAGCACGGCGATCAGCGCGATCTCCCACCATTCCATGCTCGCAGGATACAGGCGGGCGAACGACAAACGACAAACAGCCGATGGCAAAGAGCAGAAAGCACAGAGCAGAGAGCAGGATGGAACGGCGATGGGCAAGCGATGGAGCGGCCTAAACGACTGGGCGGTCAGGGGACGGGGGAATGTTGGGGAAGGAACGTGGTGATGGCGGCCTTGAGTTCGGGCGCGACGACAGCTGTAAGGTGATCGCCCGGGATTTTCACGAGCTTTGCACCGGGGATGGCCGCGGCGAGGTCTTCGCCGGAGCCGACGAGCGTGTCCTTGTCGCCGATGAGCACCATGACCGGGAGCTTCGTCTCCGAAAGGCCCGCGAGGTTGGCACCGAGGCGCGACGAGCGCTGCATGGCGGCGAGCGCCTGGAGATCGTTGCCGCTGCGCTCTGCGAACTCGCGGAAGGCGCGGCCGGTGGGATCTCTGACGGCGGCGCCTTCATCCGCCTCCATTGCCGAAGCGAGCGTGGCTGGCCGTTCGCGCGCGCCGTCACGGGAGCGGAGCATGGTTGCGCCGACGCCGGCAAGGATGACGCTGTTGAAGCGTCCGGGGAAGCGAGTCATGAGGGTTGCGGAGATGTAGCCGCCCCTGGAGTAGCCGATGAGATCGGCGCGATCGATGCCCAGGTGGTCCATGAGGGCGATGACGTCGTCGGACATGCGCGTACCGCCATAGGCATCGGGATCATGGGGCTTATCGCTGCGGCCGTGGCCGCGGCAGTCGAGCGCAACGGCGCGGCGGCCTGTGTTTGACGATGGCATCGAAGATGCCGGGGGCGCGCCAGTTGCCATGGAGGCTGCTGGCGAAGCCGTGGACGAGCACTACAGGCGGGCCTTGGCCTTCGTCGATGTAGTTGATGGCGACGCCGTCGATGTCCAGCTGCGGCATGTCCACCTCGTCACCCTGCGGCCGATACGTCGGCGCGCGCTCGGCGAGCGCTACAAGTATCGGGAAGGGATGCGCTGGCGTCTACAGGGCGCCGGAGGCGGCGCGGCGGCCATCGCGCTGGCGGGAGACCGTGATGACGCCACGGACGGACTCGAGCTTGGCCATGAGGCGGCTGAGCTGTGCGACGCCCGTGGTATCGAGCGTAAGGTAGACCGTCGTCGTGCGGTCGTTGTGCTCGGTGCGGACGCCGAGCATATTCACCTTCTCCTCCGAGACGATGGTGGACACGTCGCGGAGCAGGCCAACACGGTCCCACGCCTCGATGACGACGGCGGCGGGATAGGTGGCCGTACCGACGCGGCCCCACTCGACGTCGACGAGGCGCTCCTTCTCGTCCTCGTGGAGGATGTTGTAGCAGTCGGCGCGGTGCACGGTGACGCCGCGGCTGCGCGTGACGAAGCCGATGATCTCGTCGCCGGGGACGGGGTTGCAGCAGCGGGCGATAGTCGTCAGCAGGTCGCCTGTACCGAGCACTTGCACGGTGTGGCCAGCGGCGGGCGGCGGCGTGCCATCGACGTGCGGCAACTGCTCCTCTTCGTCTTTGTGGATGAGCGGCGCGAGTCGCGTGGGGATGTGCGCGGAGCTGATGCCGCCGTAGCCGAGCTGTGCGAGGAAGTCGTCGAGGTTGTCCTGCTTGAAGATCTTCAGCACCTCGTCCTCGCACTCGGAGAGCGAGAGGCCCATGCGGCGTAGTTCCTTCTCGATGATCTCGCGCCCGCGCTCGATGTTCTCGGCGCGCTCCTGCTTTTTGAACCACTGGCGGATCTTCTCGCGGGAGTGGCTCGTCTTCACGTAGCCGAGGTTGGGGTTGAGCCAGTCGCGCGAGGGACCGCGCGGGTTCTTCGAGGCGACGATCTCGACGATGTCGCCGTTCTGCAGCGCCTGGTTGAGCGGCACGAGCCGTCCGTTCACCTTTGCGCCAACGCAGCGATGGCCGAGCTCGGTGTGCACGCGATAGGCGAAGTCGAGCGGAGTGGCGCCGGCGGGCATCTCCTTGATCTCGCCCTTCGGCGTGTAGACGAACACCTGGTCGCGGAAGAGGTCGGCCTTGACGGACTCGACGAACTCTTCGGCGTGGGAGATGTCCCGCTGCCATTCGAGGAGCTGGCGCAGCCAGGAGAGCTTGTCCTCGAAGCGCACGTCGCGCGCGGAGCTGCCTTCCTTGTAGCGCCAATGCGCGGCGACGCCGTGCTCCGCAAGTTGATGCATCTCGAGCGTGCGGATCTGGATCTCGAGCGGGCGTGCGCCGATCGCCAAGACGGTGGTGTGGAGCGACTGGTAGAGGCTCTCCTTGGGGTTGGCGATGTAATCGTCGAACTGGCCGGGGATCGGGTGCCAGAGGCCGTGGACGACGCCGAGCGCGTTGTAGCAGTCCGTGACGGTGTCGACGATCACGCGCACGGCGAGCAGGTCGTAGATCTGCTCGAACGACTTGTGTTCGGCGGCGTACTTGTCGGCTTTCTGGGCAATGGAGTAGATGTGCTTCGCGCGGCCCTTGACGTCGGCCTTGATGCCGTGCTTTGCGAGCTCCTCCTGGAGAATGCGCTCGACCTGTGCGACGTAGCGCTCGCGGACGGCGCGCTTCGACTGGACGAGGCGCGCGATCTGCTTGTAGCGCTCAGGATCGAGGTAGCGGAAGGCGAGGTCCTCCAGCTCCCACTTGATCTGCCAGATGCCCAGGCGGTTGGCGAGCGGGGCGTAGATTTCCATCGTCTCCTGCGCCGTGCGGATGCGCTTCTCGGGCGGCTTGGCGTCGAGCGTGCGCATGTTGTGGAGGCGGTCGGCGAGCTTGATGATGACGACGCGGATGTCCTCGGCCATGGCGAGGAACATCTTGCGGAGGCTTTCCGCCTGGATGCTCTGGTCGCCGGGGCGCTCGTCAGGCGCGAGCCAGGCGATCTTGTCGAGCTTGGTGGCGCCTTCGACGAGCTTGGCGATCTCGGCGCCGAAGCGCTTCCTGAGCGTTTCGTTCGGTACGCCGCAATCCTCCTGGACGTCGTGCAGCAGCGCCGCCGCGATCGACTCGGCGTCGAGCTGGAGGCTGGCGACCGTCATCGCCGCGTCGAGCGGGTGAACGATGTAGGGATCGCCGGTGAGGCGCTTCTGTCCGTCGTGGGCTTCGGCAGCGAACTCGAAGGCGCGCTGGATGAGGGCGACCTTGTCCTCAGGGAGGTACTGGCGCACCTTCTCCAGCAGAGGCTCGACCAGCGGCTCGTGGGCTACGGCGGTCATCCTGGCTCCGGCTAGCGGCGCATGCCCATCTCGGCGAGCACCTTCTCGACGTCCGGGCCGCCGCGGCGGGCGAACGCCTTCATGCGGGCGCGCGTGATGATGGCGTCACGCTCGTCGGCCGTAGCCTCGAAGAGCATCTCGAGCGCATCGGCGACGATGTCCTTCGCGGTGCGGTGGGTGCGAGCGGCCTCCACCTTGAGCGCCGTGTACAACTCCTCATTGTCGAACACGATGGTCATTCTGCGGGACATCGGACCTCCTCGCGCGTCCGTACGCCTGTACGCGCAGACGTCTGTACGCCTGCCCGTCAAGTGTAGCAGGCCGCTTGCGGCCCGCTCGTTCGGCCAGATTCGGGCTGTTATGCTTCGCAGGATGAGCGACGCCCCTGCCCGACCCCAGCGGTTCGCCGCGCCCCGGGGCACGAACGACATCCTCCCCGAGGACTGGCCCTACTGGAAGTACGTCCGCGATACGGCAGAGCGTGTCTGCGAGCAGTTCGGATATCGCAGGATCGAGACCCCGATCTTTGAGCACGCGGGCGTCTTTCTGCGGACCTCGGGCGAGGGAACGGACATCGTCGAAAAGGAGGTCTACCTCTTCGAGGACCGCGGCGGCGACCGGCTGGCGCTGCGGCCCGAGGGTACCGCCAACGTCATGCGCGCTTATGTCGAGCATGGCCTCGGGAGCGCACCCCAGCCCGTGAGGCTGTACTACATCGGCCAGAACTTCCGGTACGACCGCCCCCAGGCAGGGCGATACCGGCAACACACGCAACTCGGCATCGAGGCCGTCGGCGACGGACATCCGCTCGTGGACGCCGAAGTGATCAACCTCCTGCTCAGCTTTTACCGCGAGCTGGGGCTGACCGGGTACTCGCTCAAGATCAACACCATCGGCGACCCGGCGTGCCGGCCGCGCTACATCGAGGTGCTGCGGGACTACTACCGGCCCCTGCTGGGCCGCGTGTGCCCGGACTGCCGGATCCGCTTCGACAAGAACCCGCTGCGGCTTCTCGACTGCAAGGAGGAGCAATGCCAACCGATCATCGCGGGCGCGCCGCGGATGCACGACTACCTGTGCGACGCGTGCCGCGAGCACTTCGCGAAGTTGCAGGCGTATCTTTCGCTGCTCAAGATAGGGTTCAGCATCGACGAGCGGCTTGTGCGGGGCCTCGACTACTACACCCGGACCGTGTTCGAAGTGCACCCGAAGGAGGAGGGCGCGCAGAGCGCGATGGGCAGCGGTGGGCGTTATGACGGCCTGATCGAGTTACTCGGCGGGCCGCCAACACCAGGCATTGGATTCGGGACGGGGTTCGAGCGCCTGATCCTCAATTTGAAGCGGCAGGAGGTGCCGGTACCGCCGACACCGCCGCCCGACGTCTACATCGCCCACATCGGGGATGAAGCGATCGCGCTAGCGCTCGAGGTAGCCGAGGCAGTGCGCGGCGCAGGGTGCGGCGCCATTTTAGGAAGCGCCGGGCGCAGCCTGAAGGCGCACCTGCGCCAGGCAAGCGCACGCGACGCGCGGTTCGCGGCCATCATCGGCCAGAACGAGGCGGCGGCGCGCGAAGTGACGTTGCGCGATATGCGTGACCACACGGAACGGCGGTTGACATTGGGCGACGTGGCGCAGGTGGTGGCGCACAAGGCCGCGACGGCATGAGCATCGTCCGCTACGACGACGGTCTCTCGGAACTGCTGGCTGAAGGCGAGTGGAAGACCGTCGCCGAGGGGTTCGGGTTCACCGAGGGGCCGGTGTGGCACCCGGGCGGATGTCTGTTGTTCAGCGACATCCCGAAGAGCCGCATCTACAAGCTCGCGAACGGCGAGGTGAGCGTGTACCGGGAGCCGAGCGGGCAGTCGAACGGGCTCACGCTCGACCGCAAGATGCGGCTGCTAGCATGCGAACACGAGAACCGGCGGGTTTCGCGCGAGCTGGCGGACGGGACGGTCGAGGCGGTCGCGACCCATTACGAGGGAAAGCGACTGAACAGCCCCAACGACATCTGCGTGCGGTCGGACGGCAGGATCTTCTTCACCGACCCGCCGTACGGCATCGCCGACGAGCAGCGGGAGCTGCCGTTCAACGGCGTGTTCACGATCGCTGCGGATGGCGCCGTCGCGCTGCTGGCGACGGACTTCGACAGGCCGAACGGGATCGTCCTCTCACCGAACGAGCACACGCTATACGTTGCCGACACGGAACGGCGGCACGTTCGGGCGTTCGACGTGGCGGCGGACGGGGCGCTTTCTCATGGGGTGGTGTTCGCCGAGATGCGGGAGGATGGACGTCCGGACGGGATGCGGGTCGACCGTGACGGCCGGCTGTACGTTGCGGCGCGGGGCATCCAGGTGTTCGCTCCGGATGGGCGTTTGCTGGGCGTTCTCGACTGCCCACAGCGTCCGGCGAATTGCGCATGGGGCGACGACGACGGATCGACGCTCTACGTCATGGCGCGCACAGCCGTCATCAGACTCAAGTTCAGCATTCAGGGCGTCGCTCCGCACCTGCTTTGACCAACTGTACCGATCTTGCAATGGCCGCGGAGGCGGGGGCGACGAGGGCGTCGCATATGCGTGTCTATGCTCGATCAGGAAGGAGAGCACATGGCGCACCGACACGCCGACATGCGCGAGTTCCATGAGGCGCTGGCTGGGATTGAATTCCCATCCTCGCAGGCGGCCATCATCGGCAGGGCGAAGGACAAGGGCGGGCTCGACGCGGAGGTGCTGTATATCCTCGAGCAGTTGCCGGACGAGACGTACGGCTCGATGCGCGAGGTGGAGGCCGCAATCGACGCAATCTACGCGAAGGCCGGCGGGCTCGCCGGCGGCGGACCGGCGGCACCGTCATCGGAGAGCAGGCGCGAGAAGGAGCGCATCGAGGCGCGCGCGGACACGCGGCGGCCCGAGGCCTAAAGGCCGGCTTACTGCTCCTCGATGACGATCGTCTCGATGCGATCGCCGGGGACGTCGCGGACAAATCGCGGGTCGCGCGGCGTCAGCTGCTGGACCACGTCCATACCCTCGACCACGCGCCCGATGGCGGTGTTCTTGCCGGTCAGGGTCGGCTCGTCATCAATGGTGATGAAGAACTGGCTGCCGTTGTTCGGTGAGGACGCATCGTCGGGTTTGGCGACGCCGACCGTGCCGGCGACGAACTCGTCGTCAGTGTTCTCGACCGGCAGCGTGTAACCTGGGCCGCCCGAGCCGGTGCCGGTCGGGTCGCCGGTCTGCGCTACGAAGTCCTCGATGACGCGGAAGAAGGTGACGCCGTCGTAGAAGCCATCTCGGGCGAGGAAGACGAAGTTGTTCACGGCCGTCGGCGCCTGGTCGGCGAAGAGCTCGATCCTTATGTCGCCCTTCTCTGTGCGGATCGTCGCGAAGTAGCGCTTGGACGGGTCAATCGACATCTGCGGCGGCGCGGAGTACTGCTTGATATTGCCGGAAGCGCCCGAGTCGGGGTCGGGCGTGGCCTGCGGTTCGGTGGTCTTGCGGATGACGTCCGGTCCGCGGACGCTACCGTCATCGTTGCGCCCGGCGGTGCCGCTGCCCGCATAGAAGGCAGAGATGAGCAGGCCCGCGCCGAGTGCGACGACGCCGATGATGGCGAAGGTGCGATAGCTGAAGAAGACCTTGAAGAAGCCCTTCGGCTTGACCTTCGTGGCCTCGCCGGAGAACTCGCCTTCGCGGTAGACCTTGCGCCTGCGCTGCTTCTGTACGATTTGCTTCTTGCGTGGCATCTCTCAATCCCGTGCTACGTGCGGCAGTGAACTATAACAACCGGGACCGGGCGTCCCCAAACGGGCGTCGCCGGCTACACGCCCGCTTTCATGCGCGCCCGTGCGCGCGAGCGAGCGCGTGCAGACGCGAGCCAGGCGACGGCGCCGGCGGCAAGCGCTCCGAAGCCGAGGAGCCACGCCCAAGGGTCGAGGAAGGCCATCATGAGGAGCACGACGGCCGTGCCGACGATGGGAAGAAGCGGCAGGGAGCGTACTGTGCCGGGCACGCGGAACGTGCGAGCTGCGTCCGGGGCGGTGAAGCGGAGGCGGATGAGGGCGACGTTGACCGTGATGAACATCGCGTAGACGGCGAAGTCGGTAACAGAGGCGACCAGCCCGATGTCGCCGAGCATGGCGAACGCGGCGGCGACTCCCGTCGTGGCGAGCGCTGCGCGATAGGGCGCGCGCCCTCGACGCCCGAGGGTCGAGAACACGGGCGGCAGCGAGGCGTCGCGTGACATGCCGTAGATGAGGCGCGAGCCGGCCGTGACGAGGAGCAGCGTGGTGTTCGTCGTCGAGGCGAGCGCGATGAAGGCGATGACGTCGGACGCCCGGCTCCCGACTTCATCCTCGAGGACGAGCGCGAGCGGCGTGTCGGATGCGGCAAGCGGGCCGGCGCCAACGGCGCTGACGGCGGCGATGCCGACCAGGACGTAGAGCAGCGTTGAGATGCCGAGCGCGAGCAGGAGCGCGCGCGGGACGGTGCGCTCGGGATCCCGAGTGTCCTCCGAGAGCGTGATCACCTCATCGAAGCCGATGAAGGCGAAGAAGACGAGCGCAGCTGCGCTCAGCACGCCCGATGCCTCGACGCCTTCCACGAGCGAGTGCTCACCGATCTGCGGCGCCCCCGCGAGGATGACGATCACGAGCCCGCCGACCTGCAGCACGACGAGCGAGACGGTCACCCAGATCGAGCGTTGCATGCCGGCGATCACGAGCGCCGTGACGAACGCGAGCAGTCCGAGCGCGCCGAATCGCACGGGTACGTCTAAAAAAGTGGCGCAGGTAGTGTGCGAAGCCGAGAGAAACCGCGCCGGCGCCGATGAGATTACCGGCGATCATCATCCAACCGACGAGGAAGCCTGAAACGTCATTGAAGGCACGACGCGCGAATTCGTACTCGGCGCCGGCACGCGGGAACATCCCACCGAGCTCGGCATAGCTGAGGCCTGTGAGGGCGCTAAGGACAGCGGCGACGATGAACGCGAGCCACACGCCCGAACCGGCATCCTGCGCGGCCTCGCCGATGAGCACGTAGATGCCCGCGCCGATGACGATGCCAACGCCCGCCGTCGTGAGCTGCCAGAGGTTGAGCGTGCGCGGAAGTGATGCAGCGCGCGCTGGCGTCACGCCACCGCTCCGTCGGGGTGTGCGGAACTGTCGAAAGCGCGTATATTGAGGGTGCGCCCCCGTAGCTCAGCGGATAGAGCGCCGGCCTCCGGAGCCGGGTGCACAGGTTCGAGTCCTGTCGGGGGTACCACGTCGTTTATTCGCAGGCGCCCCCTACGCGCGCAGCCCGACAATTGACGAATTGTCCGCGACCGCAAGCCCCCCGCGCGCGAGGGCGAGCGCCTGCTGGCCGATCGCCTCGAAGCCGGCGCCGACGGTGCCTCCCTGGAGGTAGCGGGCGTTGATGCCCTCAAGGATGACGGCCAGCTTGAAGAACGCGAGTGCCACGTAGAAGTCGAGATTCTCGAGACTGCGCCCTGTCTTCGCGGCGTACCGCTCGATCGCCTCGGAGCGGGGGAGGAAGCCAGGGAGCGCCGTCACGGAGTTACTCGAGATGCCGGGCGCGCCGGGGACGGCGTTCGGTGAGTTGTCGGCCCAGTACATGATTTGCATGCCGAGGTCGGCGAGCGGGTCGCCGAGCGTGGCCATCTCCCAGTCGAGCACGGCAGCGATGTGCCCTTCGTCGTCGAGGATGCAGTTGTCGAGGCGGTAATCGCCGTGGACGATGGCTGCGCCCGACTCCGGCGGGATCGAGGCGGCCAGGCGGCGCGCCAGCTCCTCGAGCTCAGGCACGTCGCGCGTCTTCGACTGCTCGATCTGGCCGGTGAAGCGCTTGACCTGTCGGGCGATGAAGCCCTCGGGCTTGCCGAAGTCGGCGAGGCCAACGCTTGCCGGGTCGATAGTGTGGAGCGCGGCGAGCGTGTCGATGAGCTCTTCGCCGATGCGGCGCAGGGTCGGCTGGTCGAAGCGCTGTCGCACGACGTTCGCGTCGTTGGGTACGAGGCCGCGAACATAGGACATCACGTAGAATGGCGCGTCGTTGACGGAGTTGTCTTCGCACAGTGCGATGGCGTGCGGGACGGGCACAGCGCTGCCCTCGAGCGCCGAGATGACCCGGAACTCGCGCTTCATGTCGTGGGCGGTGGGCAGCACGTGGGCGAGCGGCGGACGGCGCAGTACCCACTCCTGTCCGTCCGAGCTGATGCGGTAGGTGAGGTTCGAGCGACCGTGCCCAATGATCTCGGCGCTCAGGTCGCCGACGGGGGCAACGTGCTCATTGAACCACGGCCGCAGCCGCTCCAGGTCGACTCCCGGCACCTGCCCGCTCATGCGACCCCCTTCTCGCTCGAACCCGCGGCCGTGACTGTACGCCGCGCCGCGCATACAATCCTCAGGCGCCGCTGAACGTCGCTCAGCGGCCGGATGATATAGCAACACGCGCCATCACTGAACGCAAGAAGGAGCAGGTCATGGCCATCGATTTCACACTCCCTGCCGACGTCGAAGACGTGCGGATGCGAGTGCGCACGTTTATGGATGAGGAGGTCCGCCCGACGGAGCAGAAGCTCCGTGACCGTGAGGGCGACCGCAACTCCTATATCGAGTCAATCATGGGACTCCGCAAGCGCGCGAAGGAGCTGGGGCTGTGGAACCCGCACATGCCGAAAGAGTGGGACGGCATGGGGTTGGGGATCACAGCGATGGCCTTCGTGTCGGCGGAGGCGGGCCGGACGGGCATCGGGCCATATGTCCTGAACGCGCAGGCGCCGGACGAGGGCAACATGCACACGCTGCTGCACCACGCGACGCCGGAGCAGAAGGAGAAGTACCTGCGGCCGCTGATCGAGGGCCGCTCGCGCTCGTGCTTCGCGATGACGGAGCCGGAGGTCGCGGGCTCTGACCCGACGGGCATCCAGACGTCGGCGGTGAAGGACGGCGACGACTGGGTGATCAACGGACACAAGTGGTTCATCTCAGGCGCGAAGGGGGCGCGGTTCGCGATCCTCATCGCGCGGACGGACCCGGACGCGGACCCGCCGCAGGCGCGGAACTCGGCGTTCCTCGTGGACCTGCCGGCGGAGGGATGGGAGATCGTCCGCGACATCGACACGATGGCGGGGATGGGAAACCACTGCGAGATCAAGATCACGAACCTGCGCGTGCCGGCGGAGAACATGCTGGGCGAGCGCGGCCACGGCCACCTGCTGGGACAGGCGCGGCTGGGGCCGGCGCGGCTGGCGCACTGCATGCGGTGGATCGGCAACGCGGAGATCGCCCTCGAGATGATGTGCGAGCGGGCGTTGACGCGGCAACTGCATGGCGCGCCGCTCGCGGACAAGCAGGCGATCCAGTGGATGATCGCGGACTCTGCGATGGAGCTGTACGCGGCGAAGCTGATGGTGGTGCACGCGGCGTACCGGATCGAGAACGGATTGCCGTTCCGGCAGGAGGTGTCGTTCGCGAAGCACCATGTGGCGAACACGCTGTGGCGGATCATTGACCGGGCGATCCAGGTGCACGGCGCGCTGGGCTACTCGACGGACACGCCGCTGGAGCGGATGATGCGCAACGCGCGCTCGGCGAGGCTGGTGGACGGCGCGGACGAGGTGCATCAGTCGCAGATCGCGAAGAACGTGCTGGAGACGTACCAGAAGACGGGGAAGACGCAGTTGGCGACGGGGGATTTGCTTTAGCGTTCCCGTGCCACTCAAGCGCGCGCCCGCTGATCCGGCGATTGGTTGACGCCGCCTAGCGCTGCAGGCGCGAGTGTCGCAGGTCGATCCTCTGCTAGGATGACGGCCGTGATGCGAGCGCTGATCCCCGCCCTCGCGGCGCTTGCCGCGTTCCTGATGGCCTGTGATGCCAGCGGGGGCAGCGACCCGTCCGATGCGGCCAACAACGCGACCGCCACGGTGACAGCAGCCCTCTCGTGCTCACCTGCCCGGACGGCGACCGCGGGACGGATCGAGCGCACGATCGTGAGCGGCGGGGTCGAACGGCGGTACCTGCTACACGTGCCGCCGGCGTACGACGGGACCGAGGCCGTGCCGCTGCTGCTGGCGTTCCACGGCTTCACGATGGATGCGGACTTCTTCGCGGCATACACGAACTTCGGGCGCGTCGCGGATGCGGAGGGCTTCATTGTGGTCGCTCCCGATGGCACCGGCGAGCCCAAGCGATGGAACTCAAACAACGCGACGGGCGGCATCGATGACCTGCGCTTCGTGGACGACTTGCTTACGGAGCTGACGTCGTCGCTGTGCATTGACGGCGAGCGAGTGTACGCCGTGGGCTACTCAAACGGCGGCGGGATGGTGCAGGCGCTCGCCTGCACGACGCCCACGCGGTTCGCGGCGATCGCGATGGTGGCGGCGACGTACGGCGCGTGCCGCGAGGACGTGCCGATGATCGCGTTCCACGGGCTGCTGGACCCGATCGTGCCCTTCGAGGGGATGGAACTGCCGCCTGATCAGGGCGGCGGCGTCTTTCCGAACGTGAGGCGGTCGGTGTCGGAGTGGGCGCGAAACGTGGGGTGCGACGGGCTCGCGACGATCTCGCGGCCGTGGCCGGGCGTCGAGCTGTCGACCTACAAGCGGTGCTTCCGGAGCGACGGCGAGGTGCTGCTTTACACGATCATCGACGGCGGACACACGTGGCCGGGCGCTGAACTGCCGATCGATGTGCTTGGCGAGACGTCGAGGGCGATCGACGCGACGGCGACGATCTGGGAGTTTTTCGTCGCGCATCCTCTGGGCGGCCGCGCGGTGCCCGCCGGTGCGACGAACTGAGTCACCTGCACGCACGCGTTCTTCGCTACTCCGTCCCCAAGATGTTGCGTTTGATCCAGTCCCACGGTTGCGCCTCGGTGTAGTGGAGCAACCACTCCTGCGCCATCTTCACCGTGAGCAGGAGCGCGAACGGGACAGCAGCCGAGCGCCAGCTGCGCGGATAGATCGACGGAAAGAAGCGCCCGACGACCATGCAGTAGAGCCACCAGTTCTCGAACATGTTGGGGAAGATGAAGAGCATCACGCGGCGGTCGGTGAGCTCGAACAGAGCGACGCCAAGGAGACGGTACGGGAACAAGATGAGCGCGGGCCACCTCGCCCACGGGCTCTCCCAGCGAAAGGCGAGGAGCCACTCGATGGTGAGGTAGTACGTGTCGAGGAGCTTGTCCGTGGTCTGGTAGTGGTCGCCGAATCCGCCGAGGCCGATGACCTCGATAATCACGACGTCCAAGGCGTCGATGAGCATCGACGCGATGCCGCCCCACAGGGGATAGCGCGGGATCGACAGCGGGATGAGCAACCGCAGGACAACGATGAGGACGTGGCCTGCGCTCACTCAGTCAATCCCGGTCACTCCATCCTCCGATGAGATAGCCGCCATCTAGCCGCGGACGCGCTGGCGGTACTGGATCGCTTCGGCGAGATGCGGGGCCGCGATGTCTTCGGAGCCGGCCATGTCGGCGATCGTGCGCGCAAGCTTGAGCACGCGGTGGAAGGCGCGCGCGGAGAGCGCGAGCTGCGCCATGGCGAGGCGGAGCAACGACTGCGCCTGCTCGTCGAGGCGGGCCTGGCAGTGCTCGCGCACTTCTGTCGGCGTCATCTCCGCGTTGCAGACGACGCGTGTGCCGGCGAAGCGCCGCGTCTGGACGGAGCGGGCGCATTCGACGCGGCGGCGGATCTCGGACGACGGCTCGCCCGCGGTCTCGGAGGAGAGCTTCTCGTAGTCGACGCGCGGCACTTCGACGAAGATGTCGACGCGGTCGAGCAGCGGCCCTGAGATGCGCTTCTGGTAGCGGCTAACGGTGGACTCGGAGCACGTGCACTCTTTCGTGGGGTCGCCGTAGTAGCCGCAGGGGCAGGGGTTCATGGCGGCCATGAGCATGAAGTTGGCGGGGTAGGTGATGGTGCCCTGGGCGCGGGAGATGGTGACGGTGCGGTCTTCGAGCGGTTGGCGCATGACCTCGAGGACCTGCTGGCCGAACTCGGGCAGCTCGTCCAAAAACAGCACGCCGCGGTGCGAGAGCGTGATTTCGCCGGGGCGCGGCGTGCGGCCGCCGCCGACGAGGCCGGCGTGCGAGATGGTGTGGTGCGGAGCGCGGAAGGGACGGCGGTTGATGAGCGGCGTATCGGGCGGGAGCATGCCGGCCACGGAGTAGATCTTCGTCACGTCGAGCGTTTCCTCGGGGGTCATGGACGGGAGGATGGAGGGCATGGCGCGGGCGAGCAGCGTCTTGCCGCTGCCCGGCGGGCCAGTGAGGAGCACGTTGTGCCCGCCCGCCGCCGCGACTTCGAGCGCGCGCTTGACGTGCTCCTGGCCTTTGATGGCGGCGAAGTCGATGCCTTCCCACGCGGGCGCGTCCATCTCGGGGACGCCGGTGTGGGGGACGGGGCTGATGATGTCGCGGCCGGCGAGGTGGTTGAGCAAGGCGGCGAGCGTGTCGACGGGGTAGATGGTCATGCCGGGGAGAAGGGCGGCCTCGGCGGCGTCGACGGAGGGGACGTAGGCGGTCTTGATGCCACGGTCGCGGGCGAGGGCGACCATGGGGAGGATGCCCTGGGCGTGGCGGACGGCGCCGTCGAGCGAGAGCTCGCCGAGGAAGACGGCGTCGGCGACGTCGGCGACGACGTGGCCGGCGGCGACCATGATGCCGACGGCGATGGGCAGGTCGTACGTCGGGCCTTCCTTGCGGATGTCAGCGGGGGCGAGGTTGACGACGATGCGGCCGCGGGGGAAGGGGAAGCCGGAGTTCTTGATGGCGGACTCGACGCGGTCCTTGGCCTCCTTGACGGCGGCGTCGGGGAGGCCGACCATCGCGAGGCTGTTGAGGCCGCGATTGGCGGCGTCGACCTCACACTCGACGATCTCGCCTTCGAGGCCGACGACGGCGCAGGAGAGGACCTTGGCGAGGGCCATAACGGGGCGATGTTCTCACATAGAACATCTATTCGCAAGAGGCTGTATGGGTTCAGTACCTGCGTTACACCTCATGTTCTGTGCTCGTGCTAGAATCAGGTTTGGGAAAGGGAGAGCGGGCTGCGGCCATCTGGCTGTGGTCCGTTTTCTGTTGCTGGTGGTGCTGGAGCCAGGCGAGCGGCGTCTGGTAGCCGAGCGCCTGGTGGGGGCGGACGCGATTGTAGATGTCCTCC
>Ga0073934_10004538_pt1 | contig 22901 bp, 25 predicted proteins | sample LarsenN4metaG_FD_76834 | JGI IMG/M metagenome (GOLD analysis project Ga0073934, IMG submission 76834) | Hot spring sediment bacterial and archeal communities from British Columbia, Canada, to study Microbial Dark Matter (Phase II) - Larsen... ...
CACGCGGCCGCGGGTGAGTTCGAGCGCCATAGGATCGAGACGCAGGAGTCCGTTGTCCAGATTGATGTCCACGGAAACCCCGCGCAGCGGCACACGCTGACTGCGCACGCGCGCAGCCGCAAATGAAACGCGCGCATCCATGTTGCGCATGCGGCTGATGTCCAGCGGCGCGTCGGGCAGCATGCGGCCTTGCGCGGCCAAATTCGAGGCGATTTGCCGTTGCTCGGCTGATGCGGTCTCGCGCGTATCGGGGGGACCGCCGAGCACTGCCAGCAAATCGTCGAAGTCCAGGCTGTTGCTGCGGAAGTCGCCTTCCAACAGCAGGCGGCCGTTACGCTGGCGGCCAGCCGTCCAGGATCCGCGCACGTCGCTGTCGCCGATGCGTCCGGCGACGCGCGGCATGCCGAAACGGTCCAGCTCGCGCGTGAGGCGCCCGGTGAGCCGGTAAGGCGGCGTGTTCGGCAGCGTAAGTCCCGTGAGGTAGTAAAGGTCGGCCAGGTCCGGGCCGGACGCGCGAAGGTTGGCGTCGAAAACGTTGAAGTTGAACGGACGGCGGATCGTGCCTTCCGCGACGATGCGCGTCCCGCCCGCTCGGACGTCGGCCGCAAAAGGATAAGGCTGGTCGCGACGAACGTTGAGGAGGGGAGCGCCCGTCAGCAGGACCGAGAATGGTCGGTTGTTGAGTTGGCCTTCGCCGCTTAATTCGAAGCGGCCGGGATTGCCTGGGTCGACGCTCTCTTCGGTGGCGAAGACGGCGTCCAAAGTCATGTTGCGCTTCTCGTCCAACAACCGGACGTGACCGTCGCGGAGGGAAAACTCGCGGATTGCAGGCAGATCGAATTGCTTGCCGCGGGCGTCGCGTGAAGGCGCCCAATTCGAGACGCCGCCCGCGCTGCGGTAGAGCGAGATGTCAGCGCCCTGCAGGTCGATTCGCACAAAATCGAAGCGGCCGGCAAACAGCGGAAGGAGCCGCACAGAGGCTTCGACGCGTCGCACGGTTGCGAACTGGCCGCGATCGCGGAACTGCGCGGGATTGCCGATGCGCAGATCGTTCACGGTGAAATCGGGGGTCCACGACCACGGGTTAACGTCCAGATCCCCGGCTATCACGATTTCTCGGCCAGTAGCGGCGGACGCCATGCGTCCGATCGGGCCACGCAACGCGTTCCAGTCGGCAAACGTCAGGAACAAGGCGAAGGCGGTGACGAGCACGCCGAACGCGCCGCCAGCCCATATGCCGATCTTACGCCAGGGTGCTGCGGCCAGACGCACACCGGACCATCGGACGCCCTGGCGGAACCGCTCAGCGGCTTTCGCGCTCCAGTCACGCACGAACTTGGCGGCTTCTGAGACGCGGGAGGGACGCATGCCCGGCCAACGCGTCCCCGGAACCTGCGTTCCCGCCCGTTGCAGGCGTCAGCAATGGCGTTAACGTTCGGCAGGGACTAGAGGAATTGGCGCGTTTCGTGCGTGGCGGAACGGCTCGGTTAATGCATGGCGCTTCTTTACTTCATCCCCGAGATCGCCGCCTTCCTGATCTTCTTCATGATGGCGACGCAGATCACGCAGATCGGCCCCGTGTTGGTGGTGCTTGAGCTTGCGTTGATTGGCGTCTTGATTGCGCTGCGTGCTCGAGGAACGCTCGAAACCGCGTTGCGGTGGTGGCCGCTGCTGCTCGCCCCGATCTTGGCCCTCTTCTCGGTGCTCTGGTCCGATGTCCCAGCCGCCACGCTGCGCTACGGCGCGCAATTCTTGCTCACGGCCTTCGTCGGCGTGCTGCTCGCGCGGCTGATACCGCCTCGTCGCTTCTTGATCGTGTTCATGTTGAGCATGTTCGCTTTCTGCGTCGGCTGCCTGCTTTACGGGCGCGAGGGGCAGTCGGTAGAGGGCCCGGTGCTGATCGGGCTCACCGGTTCGAAGAATCAGATGGGCTACGCAGCGCAATTGCTCATCCTCTCCGGGCTGGGCGTGCTGCTACTCCGTGACGTCACGCAGTGGCTGCGATGGATCGCGATGGCGGCGCTGCCGATGGGCGCCGTCATATTGCTCGGCGTAAATTCGGCTACCGCGCTGTTGATGGGCATCGGCGGGGCGCTCATGCTGTTGGCGTTGTGGTTCGTGGAGCGCATGACGCCTGGCGGACGGCTCGCCACTCTCGTTGGCGCATCCATCGTCGCCGTGCCGCTATTGCTGCTCATACCTGAGGCGTTGCAGGCCTGGGATCATTTTCTTTACGAGACCCTGGACAAGGATCCGACGCTGACCGGGCGTACGTTCCTGTGGGCGCGCGCAGACGATCTGATCGCGCGCAGGCCGCTGCTGGGGTACGGCTACCAGGCGATCTGGATGGGGGATTCAACCGATACTATCGCGCTCCAGCGCATGACCGGCATTACCGACGGGCGCGTATTCCACTTCCACCATCAGTTCAGGCAGGTTGCTGTCGATACCGGCCTGGTCGGCCTCGCAGCCTTCTGTGGCGCCTTAATCGCCGTCGGCTTCAACGGCCTGCGCCAGCTGCTGTTGCACCCGAGCGTGCCGACGTCCTTTTTCTTCATCGTCTTCGCGTTGATGACAGCGCGGGCCTTCACGGACCTCATCATTAGCCCGTTCAACGTGCACATGGTGCTGTTCTACGCTGCATGCACCTACGCCTTCTGGAAGCCGGAAACGGCAGTGGCCACGACGCCATCCTTCAGCTGGCGCAGACTAAGGCCCGCGCGGCTGCCCGGTTAGGCTGCCGGTTCGGCGACGAGTCCGCGCTCTGCGGCGCGCTTTTTCATGGCCTTCTGCAGCTTCTCGAACGCGCGCACTTCGATCTGGCGCACCCGCTCGCGGCTGACGCCGTATTCCTTGGAGAGATCTTCGAGCGTGGCGGGCTCATCCTTGAGCCGGCGCTCGGTGATAATGTGCCGTTCGCGTTCGTTGAGTTCGCTCATGGCTTCCTCCAGGAGGCTCATGCGCGCGCTGAATTCCTCGCTTTCAGCAAGGCGCGTCTCCTGGTTACCTTCCGTGTGGTCGTCGGCGAGCCAGTCCATCCACTCGCTTTCGCCGTCGCCGCCGGCGCCGCCGATGGGCGCGTTGAGGCTGGCGTCGCCTCCGCCGGCCAGACGCCGGTTCATGGAGACGACCTCCTCCTCGGTGACCGCGAGCTTATGGGCGATCGTCTTCACCTGCTCCGGTCGAAGATCGCCTTCTTCGAGCGCGGCCATTTCGCCCTTGAGCCGGCGCAGATTGAAGAAGAGCTTCTTCTGCGCGGCGGTGGTTCCCATTTTGACCAACGACCACGAGCGCAGGATGTATTCCTGGATCGACGCGCGGATCCACCACATGGCGTAGGTGGCGAGCCGGAAGCCCTTGTCGGGGTCGAACTTCTTGACCGCTTGCATAAGGCCGACATTGCCCTCGGAGATGACTTCCCCGATCGGCAGGCCATAGCCGCGGTATCCCATCGCGATTTTCGCCACGAGCCTGAGGTGGGACGTCATCAGCTTATGCGCCGCCTCGGTGTCCCCATATTCCTGCCAGCGCTTGGCCAGCATGAATTCTTCCTCCTTGGCGAGCATGGGGAATTTGCGGATCTCGGAGAGATACCGTTGCAGCCCCTGCTCAGGGGACAGCGCAAGCGTGAGCGCGGTTGAAGCCATGTCGTGTCGTGAACCCCTCTTTGCCCCAGCAGCGCCCGCCATCTTGGTACGTCCGAGATGGCGGCGCGGTTGCCTAGGCGCTGCCCTAATATAGGGAGACCTTCAGGCCGTGCCCGTGTTCCCGATAAGGCAAACTTAAGGCTTGGAACATACCGGGAACCGTGCGATTCGGCAAGCGAAACGAAATCAATCCCTAGGCAGCGACCGAGGAACGTTTTGGCACGCCACTCTACGGATTGATGTCGAAGAGCTAGTGAGGCTTGCTGGCGTTCTTCGCTTGTGCCGGACACAGGGTCTCCGCAACAGCCCAGGCGCACGCGGCGAGGATGAGCCCCATCAGGCCCCACCGGACGGCGAGGTCGAATAGGCTGGCGTACACAGTGGCCGGATCGCCGAAGAGCTGAAGGAAAAGCGCATGCGTGCGTCCGTTTCCCGGATCGGCGCTGGTCGGCAACATGTGGATCATCCGCACGTCGTTGAGCGCAAACAGCGCAAGCGCCGCCACCGCCGCCAGTACGCGTTGCACGTCTTCGAATGCAGAGATCATCTCACCGCCCAGTAAGCCAAGCGAAAGATATGCGAAACGTGCGGGTCTCGCGAGAGCGCGACTGTAGTTTCGTGGCTGGAACTCAAAGTTTACGCAAGACGCCCAGCAGCTGCTGCAGATCGCCCGGAAGCGGACTCTCGAAGCGCAGCTCCCGATGCGTCACCGGATGGGTGAAGCCCAGCACCGCCGCGTGCAGCGCTTGGCGTGGAAAGGCGCGCACGGCGGCTTCGGCGGCGTCTGCGTGCGGGCCTGCGGCCCTGAACGCGCGCTGCTTGCCATAGAGCGGATCGGCGATCAGCGGGGCCCCAAGATGCGCAAGATGAGCGCGGATCTGGTGCGTTCGGCCGGTGTGAAGGCGGCATTCGAGCAGCGCTGCGGCGGGCCGTCCGGCGGACGCGCCGGCCTGCTGGCCGTAAGTCTCGATGGTCCAGTATTGCGTGATCGCGATCTTGCCGGCTTGCGCATCCGGATCACGTGCGACGACATATTTGCGCCGGTCTTCGCTCGAACGCACTAAGCGGTTCTCTATCCGCGCCGTGCGCTCCTTCGGCGCGCCACGCGTGACGGCATAATAGACGCGCTCGAGATCGTGTTTGGCAAACAGCTTGGCGAGACCGGCGTGCGCGGCGTCATGCTTAGCCACGACGACAAGACCCGTGGTGTCCTTGTCGATGCGATGGACGATGCCGGGACGCGCGACGCCGCCGATGCCGGATAAAGAATCGCCGCAGTGCGCAAGCAAGGCGTTGACCAGCGTGCCGCGCATCGAGCCGGGCGCCGGGTGCATGGCCATCCCTGCGGGCTTATCGATGACGATCAGGTGCTCGTCCTCGTAGGCGACGTTCAGCGGAATCCGCTCGGGCTGCGGCGCGGCCGGTTCGGGTGGAGGCAGCACCAATTCGTAGCGCGCGCCAGGCCGCGGCTTCTCCTTGGCGTGCGTGACCGGCGCGCCGTCGGCGCTGAGCTTTCCGGCGCCGATCAGACCCTGCACGCGCGAGCGCGACAGGTCGGGCCATAGCTTTGCGAGCCATGCATCCACGCGCTCTCCTGCGCCTTCCGCAGGGGCCACCGCGATGCGCACCTCCCCGTTCTCATCGTCGTTTTCCACGGCTGTCATCAGCGTTCTCATACCGCCTTGCGCCGCCGCGCCCAGACCTCATAGTGCGCGCCGAAGGAGAGGGACATGGCGAAGCGGGGGGTCACGCGCCGGGGCGCGTTGGCGGTTACGGCCGGCGCGGCCGCGGCGTGCAGCACGCAAAACATCGACACGCCGGCTTACGAGGGCGAGGTCGCGTTCAATCACGGCGTCGCTTCGGGCGATCCGCGGCAGGACCGCGTCATCGTCTGGACGCGCGTGACGCCGTCAAACGCGGGGCCTGTGCCTGTGCGCTGGATCGTGGCGCGTAATCGCGAGCTGACGGACGTGGTGAAAACAGGCGTCGTCGAAACGAACGAGGCGCGCGATTACACGGTGAAGGTCGATGTGACCGGCCTGCGCGCCGGCGCGCCGTATTTCTACGGCTTCCGCGCCGGCGCGAGCGCCAGCGCCGTGGGGCGCACGCGCACACTGCCGCGCGGACGGTTGCCTCAGTTGAAGTTGGCGGTTGTGTCGTGCGCTTCCTATCCGCACGGTTATTTCAACGCCTACGAAGCGCTCGCGCGGCGCGACGACGTGGACCTCGTCGTTCATCTCGGCGATTACATCTACGAATACGGGTTGGCCGGTTACGGCGGAGACATCGCCGTCCAGCTCGGACGAGTGCCGTCGCCGGATGTCGAATGCCTCAGATTGCAGGACTATCGCCTGCGGCACGCGCAATACAAATCAGAGGCCGAGCTGCAGGCGGCGCACGCGATGGCGCCGTGGATCACGGTCTGGGACGACCACGAGGTCGCGAACGATTCGTTCGCGACGGGCGCGGAAAACCATCAGCCGAACGAAGGCGAGTGGGCCGCGCGGCGCCGCGCGGCCCTGCAGGCCTATTACGAATGGATGCCGATCCGCGAGCCGGAAGCCGGCCGCGCCTTCGAGGCGATCAACCGCTCATATCAGTTCGGCGATCTGTTCACGCTGATCATGCTCGAGACACGCCTGCTATCGCGCACGGCGCCATTGGACTATACCACCGACCTTCAGGTTCGCACGCAGCGCTGGAATTTCGCCAATCCCGCCGCGCCGGTGGCGCTGCGCGATGGCGAGCCGGACACGCCGGCGATGCGCCGTCTGCCGGCGATCTACGAAGAAGTCGGCGATGAAATGCGGCCGGTCTTGGACTGGCGGCGCGCGCAAGCGCTGGTGGCCGCTGCGCCGAATCTGCCGGCCGACTTCTATCTGGCTCCGGATGTGGATGCGCTGAATGCGGCGCTGCAATCGCCCGATCGCGTGATGCTGGGCGAGGCGCAGGAGCGCTGGCTGCGCGAGGAGCTCGCCGCGTCCACGCGCGCGTCGACCCCGTGGCAGGTGATCGGCAATCAGGTGATCATGGCGCCCGTCAATGCGCCCGATTTGTCGGGCGCGCCGCCGCAGCTTGTCGCCGCGCTCGAGCGGCTGCGGCCGGGCGTGTCGCAACTCTTGAAGCTCACGCGTTTTCGCTTGCCGCTCAGCACCGATTTTTGGGACGGCTATCCGCAGGCGCGCGCGCGCGTGCTCGATGCTTTCCGGGCTGCCGGCGGCAACACGCTGGTCATCACGGGCGACTCGCACACCGCGTGGGCGAACGAACTGAACGATGCCCAGGGGCGCGTGGGCGTCGAGCTGGGAACGACTTCAATTACCTCCCCGAGCGATGCCTACTATTTCCAGCCGTTCGGCGTCGATTTCAGCGGCGGCGTGCGCGCGCGCAATCCGCACGTGAAGCACCACGACTCGGCCCATCGCGGCTTCCTCTTGCTGACGCTGACGCGCGCGCAGGCGACGGCGGAGTTCTTCTCTGTCAGCAATATCCTTTCCAAGGAATACGAGGTGGAGCGCACCGCCGCCTTCACCATCGCGGCGGACGAGGGGCCCGGCATCGGCGCGATCACGCCGGTGGCAGGATAGCCGCTGAGGACTGCCGGCATCTTGCCGGCAACTACCTCGCTTCCTGTACCGCGTGACGGTTTGATGGCGCGAGCGTGCCGGCTGGAAGCCGGCGTTCCTCAGCGGCTAATCATTATCAGAAGCGATGCGCGCCCAACCCCGTGGCGGCGTCCGTCCGCGCGTGCAGGGAGAAGGCGGCGAGTTCGGCAGAGGGCTCGCCTTTCAGCCATTCTTCGGCCAGTTCACCAAACACTGGCGCGTACTTGAAGCCGTGGCCTGAGCACGCGGAGAACATCAGCACGCGCTCATGCACGCTGCTTTGCGCGATGAGGAAATTCTCATCGGGCGTCACGGTGTATAGGCAGGTCGCCATTTTCAACGGTTTGGGATCGTGCTTGGGCAAGAGTTCGCGGACATGCGAGGAAAGCTGCGCGGCGTCGTGCGCGTCCGGCGGCGCCACCTCGTCCGGCGTTGTGGCGCCCCCCACAGCGTGCAAGCCGATTTTGTAGAGCCCGCGCGGAGCCGGCATGCCGTAAACGCCATCCTCGTTGTCGATCACGATTACGGGGAGAAGCCGCGGGGCCGGCGTCGAGAACCAGCCCAGCACGCGGCGGCGCACCGCGAGGCGGCCTGCAAATTCCGGCAGCAACGTCCCCGCCCAGCTTCCGGCGGCGACGATCACCGCGTCGAACATGCGCGTCGCGCCGTCGATGCGCAGCGTCGTGCTTTCGATCGGCGTTTCGATTTTCGTTCTGTGATGCAGCTTCGCGCCCCAGCGCGGGACTTGTCGCAGCAAGAAGGCGCGTGTGGCGTCGGCGGCGATCACGCCGCAATCGTCCTGGCGGTACACGTCCCATTCGTACGGCATGGCGATGTAGCCGTGCGTCAGCGGATGGATCGCATCGCCGCGCAGAAGCGACGCCGGCTTGGCGCTCAGGCGCTGGCACGACGCGACAAAAGGGGAGTCGCGCGCCCCCGCCATCAGCCCGCCGGTCCAATCGATGAAGGGCCGCCCGGCAAGCCCTTCCCAAGCGCGCCACAGGACTGCGGCGCGACGCGCCAAGCGCACATAAACATCGCCCTCGCCGGGCGTCAGGCGCATGATGCGCGTGTCGCCATGCGAGGAGCCGCGCTCGTGCATCGGCTCGAACTGGTCGAAGCCGGAAACGTCATGGCCCGCGAGCGCCAGGCGCGCGCAGATGCTCAAGCCCGCGATGCCCAGACCGACGACGGCGACCTTCATAATGCGGCTTTACTATTCCCGTCCCCGCGAGGGGAGGGGGCAGCAGCTGGCCTGAAGCGCCGCGTGCTCAGAATTCGCTCATGACATCCACGGGCGTGACTTGCTTTCGTGCATCTGCTCTTCCTCTAACGCCTCCCCTCGCGGGCTAGGAATCAAAGCGCATGAGCCTCAAAGACAAGATCAAAGCCAAGGTGGCGGCATTCGACGCCTGGTCGCGGCCATGGGCGAACCGCTCCAAGTGGCATGGCTGGGCTTACGAGTTTCTGCTGTTCGGGCTGAAGCAGGCGTGGGCGTGCCTGTTCGGCGGGCTAATGCTGGCGCTGCTGCTGGGAACGCACCTGTTCTGGCCCGCCGAAGCGCCGCTGGCGCGCTACGATTTTCTGGTGCTCGCCTCGCTGGCGATCCAGGGCATGCTGCTGGCGACGAAGCTGGAGCGCTGGGACGAAGCGGTCGTCATTCTCATTTTCCACGCCGTCGGCACGGCGATGGAGATTTTCAAGACGGCCCAGGGCTCCTGGATCTATCCCGAAGACAGCGTGCTGCGCATTGGCGGCGTGCCGCTGTTTTCGGGCTTCATGTACGCGTGCGTCGGCTCTTACATCGCGCGCGCGATGCGGCTCTTTGAGATCAGCTTCATTCGCTATCCGCCGTTGTGGACCACATGGGCGCTGGCGCTTGCGGCCTACGTCAATTTCTTCACCCACCACTACACAATCGACATCCGGCTCGCCTTGTTCGCCTTTTCCGCACTGATTTTCGGGCGCGCCTGGTTCGTGTTCACGCCGGACCGCAAGCCTCGGCGCATGCCCATGCTGCTGGGCTGGCTCTTGGTGTCGCTGTTCATCTGGTTTGCCGAAAACCTCGGCACGTTCGCGGCGGCGTGGGTGTACCCCAGCCAGCGCGACAGCTGGCATCTCGTGCCGCTGGAGAAGATGGGCTCGTGGTACCTGCTGATGCTGCTGAGCTTCGTGCTCGTTACGCTGGTGCACAAACCGCAGCGCACAACCTCCCCCTCGATGGGGGAGGTGGCCGCGAAGCGGCCGGAGGGGGTGCGCGCTCCGGCGGTGAAGTGAAGCCTCACGAGGCGACTTTCGAACAGTTGCGGGTCTCACCCCCTCAGTCGCGCTTCGCGCGACAGCTCCCCCATCGAGGGGGAGCGTGCGCTACTCGCCGATGAAATGTAGCGGCACTCCGCGCACATGCGGTGTGCAGTCAGGGCGAAACCCAACCGCGACGAGCCGCATCCTCTCGCGTAGCCGTCACCGGGGCGCGTCCCCAGCCCCAGTCGCCGCGCATAGCCTGTGCGACTCCAATGCGGTTCACGCCGTGATGAACATGACTGTTGCCTGGCCAGTCGCGCACCGTTCCGATGCGCTGACCTACTACCACTCTATCGACCCGAGCACGAAGCGTGCTCGAAATGTGACCGAATACATGCTCAATTCCACTGGCGGTTCTGATTACTAAGTATGCTTGCATCACGTCAGCAGCAGCCGTGTTGTTGATAATGACTTCGCCCTCGACCGGAGAAAACACGTCAGCTCCAGCGCGAGCGCGAATGTCGACGCCCAGGTGCTGGCGAGGATCGCTTCCTTCGGCATATCTTGGATCGAAAAATCCGTAGGTGATAGTGTCAGCGCCGCCCGTAATGCCTCTGAAAGGCCGGACGTTGTCAGGAGTTTCACCATTGTAATCGCTCGTGCCCGGGCACGTTACGCGCACCGCCCCAGCTACCGGCGGCGTTGAGTTGGATTGTGTCTCGATGATCTGACCGTTGCGCGTGCGCCAGCAAGCGGCGTTTGCCTCGGTCGAGATCGTCACTGCCGCGACAAATATCAGGAACCACAATCGACTCATTGGGCAACCTCCAAACGCGGAGGTTGATTGTACAACAAATTGGGAACTTGGCTACAAAAGTGCGCCTCCTTCAATTTCCGACAAAATGTACAACAATCTCGCGCACATGCGGGGCGCGGCGGTGTTCGAAGAGATAGATGCCTTGCCACGTGCCGAGCAGCGGCTTGCCGTTCTGGACGGGGATGGAGAGGTGTGTTTGCGTCAGCGCCGTGCGAATGTGCGCGGGCATGTCGTCCGGGCCTTCGGCGTCGTGGACGTAGGGGCCGTTCTCCGGCGCGATGCGTTCGAAATATGCGGCGAGATCGGCGCGCACGTCGGGATCGGCGTTCTCGTTGATGAGCAGCGACGCCGAGGTGTGGCGGCAGAAGAGGGAGAGTAAGCCGTCGCTGACGCCCTCGCGCGTGAGCCAGGCGCGCACGTCATCGGTGATGGGGTAGAGGCCCTTGCCGCGTGTGGCGACACTGAGGCTGTGAAAGGCTTGGCGCATCATGAGCGAATAGCGAATGGCGAGTAGCGAATAGGATAGGGTGCGCCTCTATTCGCCATTCGCTACTCCCTATTCGCTTTCTCAGCCATACCCCGCCAGCTTGAGAAACCGGTTGCGGAGCTCTTCGCTGTCCTTGAACGCGCCGGTGAAGGTGGTGGTCACCGTCGTCACGTCCTTGTGGTGGACGCCGCGGGTGGACATGCACTGATGCTCGGCGTCGATCAGCACAGCGACACCGCGCGGCTCCAAAGCGTCGGTGATGGCTTCGGCGATCTGGGCGGTCATGGTCTCTTGCGTCTGCAGGCGCTTTGAGAAGATTTCCACTACGCGCGCGATCTTGGAAATGCCGACCACCGCGTCGGTCGGCAGGTAGGCGACATACGCCTTGCCGAGGAAGGGCGCCATGTGGTGCTCGCAATGGCTCTCAACGTCGATCTGCTTCAGCATGACCATGTCGTCGTAGCCCTGCACGTCCTCGAACGTGCGCGAGAGTTCTTCCGCCGGACACTGGTCGTAGCCGGCGAACCATTCCCGATACGCCTCGATCACGCGTTTGGGGGTGTCCTTGAGGCCTTCGCGGTCGGGATCGTCGCCGGCCCAGGCGATCAAGGTGCGCACGGCCTCCAATGCTTGCTCGCGCGAGGGCCGCTTCGCTTGCGCCTCAGACGGCGAGCGCCATTTCAGAATTTCGCTCATGGAGAAGAACAGTCCTTGGTCTGAGGGACGGAGGTCGAGCCGGAGAAAGATACGGGCCAGACCCGCCCCCGGACTTAACGCCCGCCCGAAAAAAGCACCCTCAGGCGACGGGACCTGACGCGATCCCAGCAACGATATGGAGTGTAGCACGGCTTGCCGCTAGAACGCACCCCCGCGCTTTGACCTCGGGGCGCGCGTTTTTTTCGCGGAAGACCTAAGCTCACGTAAGGTTATTCGGATGCAGATCGCGCTGACCAACACGCTGACGCGGCGCAAGGAGCCCTTCACGCCCGCCGATCCCAAACGCGTGACGATGTATGTGTGCGGGCCGACGGTCTATAATTTCGCACATATCGGCAATGCGCGCCCGCCCGTCGTGTTCGACGTGCTTTTTCGGCTGCTGCGGCATGTCTATGGCGAAGAGCACGTCATTTACGCGCGCAATTACACCGACATTGACGACAAGATCATTGCCAAGGCCAATGCCGAAGGCGTGCCGATCGAGGCGATCACGGAGAAATTCGCGCGCATCTATGAGGAAGACACCGCCGCGCTTGGCGTCCTCAAGCCGACGCTGACGCCGCGCGCGACGCAAAGCGTGCCGGGGATGATCGCCATCATCGAGAAGCTGCTCGAAACGGGCGCGGCGTACAAGGTCGGGAGCGGGGTGTATTTTTCTGTCGCGGCGGACGAGGATTACGGCAAGCTTTCCGGCCGCTCCCAGGATGAGCTCAAGGCCGGCGCGCGGGTGGAGGGCGAGGACGACAAGCGCCATCCGTCAGACTTTGCGCTCTGGAAAGCGTCCAAGCCGGGGGAGCCCTCATGGGACGCCCCGTTTGGCGCTGGCCGTCCGGGCTGGCACATCGAGTGCTCGGCCATGATCGAGGAAGAGCTAGGCTCGCCGATCGACATACATGGCGGCGGCGTCGATCTCATTTTCCCGCACCACGAAAACGAGATCGCCCAAAGCGAGACCGCGCACGGCCATGCGCTGGCGCGCGTGTGGATGCACAACGGCTTTCTGACGATGGACTCGACCAAGATGTCGAAGTCGCTCGGCAACATCGTCACGCCGCGCGAACTGCTGGAACAGGGCTGGCAAGGTGAGACGATCCGCTGGGCGCTCCTCTCGGCGCATTACCGCGCGCCATTGGACTGGAGCGCGGACCTGCTGCGCCAGGCGCAGGCCTCGTTGGATCGGCTTTATGGCGCCGCGCTCCTGCTCAAAGACGTTGACGCGCCGGAGGCATCCCCGCCGAACGCCTTCGTCAAAGCGCTCGCCGACGATCTCAACACGCCGGCGGCGATTGCCGAACTCTCGGCTCTGGCGACGATGGCGAACGTGGCGAAGAAACCAGCGGAGCAGGCGCAGGCCAAAGCGCGTTTGCTTGCTGCTGCGCGCTTGCTCGGCGTGCTTGAGGACGATCCCGAGCGCTGGTTTCGCGCCTCGTTCGGTGAACAGGCCGCGGAAATCGACGCGCTCGTGGCCGAACGCGTGGCGGCCCGGCAGGCGAAAGATTACGCCAAGTCTGACCGCATTCGCGAGGAGCTGAGCGTGCGCGGCGTCGAGGTTATGGACAGCGCAAGCGGTTCGACGTGGCGGCGAAAGGGATAAGACACTCTGAGGAGCGCCGGCTTCCAGCCGGCAATTGGGGTTCGTTTCCAAAGGCGTTGACGCGGTAGCGCGCGCATGCCGGCGACCCAGCGGGTCATTGCTACGGGTATCGCAAAAGAAAAGCGGCGAAGCGCGTAGCTTCGCCGCCAATTTTGCGCGTCACCTTCGGGACGTCAGCTCGCGGGACCGCGCAGGGCCGCGAGTTGCGCGCGATTGAGATCGTCCGTGGTATAGCGGCCGTCAGCGATTTCTTCCTGCACCTGCGCGGGCAGTTCGCCCTCAGCCGAAGCCTGCGTCGTGTTCGAGCCAGAGCCAGCAGCGCTGTTATTGTCGGCGCTGGCGGCAGCTTGAGTGGTCGACGAGGCGCTTGCGCTAGCGCTCGTTCCGGCAGCTGCCGCGCTGGCTTGATCGGCCGCGGCGTCGGCAGCGCCAACGACCTGTTGAGCGGCGTCCGCGGCGGCGTTGGCGGCCGGGGCTGCGCTTGACGTCGAGGCTGAGGCCGAAGCCTGCGCCTCCGCCCCGCCGCTCGCCGGGCCAACGTCCGCACTGGCCGAGCCGCTCACCGATGCGGACGCTTCCGCGGAGGGCGCAGCAGCCGCGGCCTCAGCGGCCTCTTGCGTTGTTTCCCGGGCTGCGGCTTGCGCTTCCTCGCGCGCTTGATCGGCAGCCTGCGTCACGGGCTGCGTCACGGTCTGGGTGTTCACCGTTCCTTGAACCTGCCCTTGCACAGCGCCGCCGACATTGACTTGCGCGAACGCCGGCGCAGCAGCCGCGAGCGCGATGGCCGCCGTAGTGGCGACGAGAACATTCTTCATTGAAAACTCCCACTTGAGATGCCAGCACAGGGGAGGCGCCGGCGCGTCGGTCTCAACGCGCTCATCGGACAGCGGTGCGGCGGTTCCGCGGTTAAATCACAGAAAGAAAGGAACGTGCGCCATCACGCGCGTTTCCTTCGGCCGCGATTCCAAACCACGCCCGGGTAACCCTTCAGCGGCGCAAGCGGTTCGCCGAGATAGGCCCAGTCCTGCAGCTGCTCGATGGCCACATGGTAGCGCGGCTCGCGGCCCGTGCCGCTCGTAAACAGTGCGCGCGGAATGTTGACGTTGTTGGGCGCGGACGCGCGCTCATAAAGCACCGGCGTGCCGCATCGCGCGCAGAAACTGCGCGTGTGCCCATCGCTATCGGAGTAACGCGTGACGCACTCTTCGCCGCGCAGAAAACGAAAGCGGCTGCGCCATGAGCCGACATAGGTTGCATACGCAGCGCCGTGGGCGCGGCGCGTCGCAGCGGAATGGTCGTGCCACGCCCACTGCGCCGGCACGGCGATTTCCATCACAACATCGCCGCATTGGCACGCCGCTACCGCGCGTGTGGGCCCCGGCGCGCGCAGCTTCTCCGTGCGGTGCTTCATCTCTTCCCTCGCGCGCCAAGTCCTACAGGCCGGGCCGCAGCATCAACAGCGCCGTCAGCTTGCTCCAGCCGCGGCGTCGCCGTAATCCGTGTGCGCGGAGGAGCGTGCATGCGGGTTCTGATTTTTGCGGCCGCCATGGCCTTAGCGGCCTGTGCGAGTGGGGGCGCCCCGATTGACGGGGCGGGGGAAAATCCCTTTCCGGTCGAGCGGGGCTCGGCGCTCCCGCCTCCACAGGCTAGTGGCGGGCGACAAGCCGCGCCGCCGCAGGGCGCTGGCCCAGGCGGGATCGACTTCGGCCAGTGGCGCCGCGCCGACCCGGCAAGCTACGCGCCAGCCTTCCAGGAGCAGATGCGGGCGCGTTACGCGAATCAGGAAATTTCTTACATCCGCGCCGATCTCGAGCGGAACGGATTTGCCTGCCAACAATCCGGGCGGCTCGAATGCCGGATCGAGATCATGGATAACCAGTGCGCAGTGGACTGGTATGTGGTCGTCGAGCGCGCCGGTGAGCCGCCGATCGCCGGGCACGATCGGATGTGCCTCGGCGCACGCTAGGATGTGAGCCGATGAAGCATGCGTCGCTCTGCGTCGCCGCAGTGATGCTGGCTGCTTGCGCAACGACGGCGCCTGAGCCGACTGGCCCGGCCAGCGGAGCACTCCCTTCCGGCGAACTGAATCTCGGTGATTGGCGCACCGCGACGGAAGCGGCGACGCTGACGGTGTTTCAGGACAGCGTGACAAGCCGCTACGGCGCAGGCGTGTCGGTATCGGCGGCGACGGCCGACCTGCGCGCCCATCAGTTCACCTGCGCCGCGGCGCCGCCGCAGGATCAAGGGCGCGGCGATCCCCCTGCCGAAATCTGCCGGCGCACCGTCACGCTCGAAGGCTGCACGCACACCTGGCAGGTGCATCTCTTCGGTGCGAGCGACGAGGCGCATGTTTCGCCCACGCGCGCTCTCTACGACCGCCGTTGCGGCAATGAAGGCTTACTGGGAGGGCCCGGTTGAAGGCGGCGCAGGCGGCTGCGGCGCGCTCGTTTCTCGTCCGTCCGGCAGCGCCAGAAATCCTTCCACGCCTTCAGCGTCAAGCGTGATGAACGGCCGGCGGTTGATGTTGATCACGACATTGGCGCCGCGTACGCGCTCGAGCGCTTGCCTTCCCGTCAACACGATGCGTGGCGTCCCATCGCCCATGATCTCGGTTACGCGTGCGCTGCTCGTGAAAATGAGGCAGGTGCGATAGCCGGGTCTCGGTTCGATTTGCGCCGGCGGCGCATCCGGCGCGTTCGCGGAAAGCGCGAGCGCCACATTGGAGCGCAGGAAAAGCCTGCGGAACGCATCGCGCTCGGCTTCGCCGGAGCCGACGTCCGTCGCAGCGATCATCGCCCGTTCCAACTCGTTCTGCGGCTCGATGAAGGGCAGAACGTTGACTTGCGCAAAGGCGGGCCGCGCCATCGCCGCCATCGCAACGGCTGCGGCCAGGAAACTGCGTCTGCGCATCAGGTACGCCTCCCGCTTCAAACACGCTGTTGCGTGGCTGCCTAGCAAGGCCACATAAAGGCAGATGGACGATCTCTACCACCCGCGCGTGCTGGAGCTTGCAGCCGACATTCCCCATGTCGGCCGGCTGGACAATCCGGACGGCGCGGCCACGAAGGTGAGCCGCGTATGCGGGTCCGTCGTTACCGTGGAGCTCAGGCTGAAGGACGGGCTGGTCAGCGAGATCGCGGTGCACCCCAAGGCCTGCGCGCTAGGCCAGGCGGCGACGGGCGTTCTCGCCATGCACGCCGTTGGCGCAACGCCCTTGGAAATCCGCCAGGCGCGCGATGCGCTGCGCGCCATGTTGAAGGAGGGCGCGCCGCCGCCGGCGGGTCGGTTCTGGGAATTGCGCCATCTGGAAGGGGTGCGCCACTACCCGCCGCGGCATGCCTCAACCATGCTCGCATTCGACGCCGCTGTCGAAGCGCTCGATCAGGCGCGAGCCAAAATGGGCGCGCAATAGAAACGCCGGCCGGGAAACCCGGCCGGCGTGTCTGCTGGCTGCGATAATTCGTTAGATCGTCGGTCTGCGCCGGAACATGCCGAGCAGCGCCAGCAAAATAATGGCGCCGACGGTCGACACAAGCAGGCTGCCCCAGAAGCCGCCGAACTCGATGCCGAGCGCGCCAGCCAGGAACGCGCCCAAGAGCGCGCCGACGACGCCGACAATCAGATTGGTGAGAAGGCCGTGGCGGCGGCCCATGACCTGTTCGGCGATCCAACCGGCGACGATACCGATAATGATCGCACCAAGAATTCCGACTCCACTCATGCGCGGTGCTCCGTTGTTCGTGACGGAAAAACCGCTGGCGCCGAATGGTGTTCCCTTAGCGGGCGCGCAGAATCACTCGCAGGCGCGTGAATACGATTGTGGAACCCCAATAGATAAAGCCGCCCAACGCGCCAGCCGCCACGACCTGGGCGGCCGTGATCCAATCCGAATCCATGGGAATCTCCTCCGCAGCGAAATCCTGATACTGGGGCCGGCGAAGGTCCGCCAGCGCCGAGAGAGGTTGCACTGCATCTGGCGGGGCAGCGCGACTTGCGCGACACTTACCACATGGTCGCCTCAGCCCCGCTCAAACACCCTGACGCCAAGGCCCTGCGCAAGGCCGCGCTCGCCTATCCCGACACCGTCGAGGATTTCCCGTGGGGCCACCACGCCTTCAAGGTCGCCGGCAAGAAGGCGTTCCTGTTTCTGGGCGCCACGGAGGATGGCGGCTTCTCGTTTTCGCTTAAGCTGCCCTATCGCCATGCCGAGGCGCTGACGATGAAGGGCGCATCGCCAACAGAATACGGCATGGCGAAGTCCGGCTGGGTCACCTTCACGTATGGGGGCAAGGCCAAGCCGCCGATGGACAAACTGATCGACTATCTCGACGAAAGCTGGCGCGCGATCGCACCGAAAAAGATGCAGGCCGCCGTCGCCCCGCCGCACCCGCGCAAGCGCCGCAAGGCTTCATGATTTGCTTTCCGCGTCAGCCGTGCTGGGCTAGCCTCACCGCTGCGGGAAAAGGGAGGCGCTGATGTTGAGGGTTGTTTTGTTGCTGCTCGTGGTGGCGGGCGTCGCCGCCTTCTTCACGCGCCCCGACGAAGCGAAGATGAGGGAAGCGGCGGACGCCGTCCTGAGCGATCCGCAGAACATCGCGCAGGGCATCGAGAGCATAGGCGCTTCCCTCGTCGGCGATCGCGCCTTTTCTGACTATTATCTCGTTTCGCGTTATGTCGTGAGCTTCGACAATAATCCGGTCGTCAGCTGCTGGGGCGCGTTTACGCAGGTGCAGTGCAGCCGCGCTGAGCCAGCTAGCGCGCCGGCGAGCTGATGCGTCTGCTCTTGTTGCTGATCGCGCTGGGCGTTGCCGCCTACTTCACAGTTCCCGCGCGCGCAGCGCACGAACACGCCGCCCGCGCTTTGATGCAAGCCGAGGCGCAGCAACAAACCGAAGCTGCGGAGGGCCAGACCGGACTGTCGCTCGACAGCATCGTCGACTTCGCCACCGGGTTTGTGGCCGGGCAGGGGCGCTATGAGAACTTCGTATTGGCCTCCAAATTCACCGCGGATCTTCCGGGCGCGGCTTACCTGGAGTGCTGGGGCGCGTTTACGCTGGTTCAATGCCGCCGGGTGGATCGGGCCGCAGGCGCAGCTTAGCGCACAGCGGCTTTCGACAGTTCCTCAGCGTTTTCCGAATCGTCCGCCAGCGCCGCTTCCTGGCGCAGACGCTGCTCGGCGCGCCGTTCTTCGGCGCGTGCGTGCGCGGTTTTCACGAGCGCCCTGAACAGGCGCCGGAACGGCGCCCGGTAGATCAGAAATTCAGGGTGAAATTGAACCCCGATCCAGAAGGGCAGCGAAGCATCCTCGATTGCCTGGACCACCCCGTTCGGCTCGCGCGCGCTGACCGTGAGGCCGGCGCCCAAGCGTCGAATGGCCTGCAAATGGATCGCATTCACGCGCATGCGGGCCGGGCATCGCGTGATCTTCGCGAGCTTTGAGGAAGGCCGCACGCGGATCGGCAAGCGATGGAAGAAGCGCCATATGAGATTGGAAGGCCGCTCTGTCTTGAACCCGGAGAGGTCGGCGTGCAGCGTGCCGCCGGCCAGCACGTTCAGCATCTGCGCGCCGCGGCACACGCCCAGCACTGGCAAATTATGCCGCCGCGCCGCCAGCGCCCAGGACGCTTCCATGTCGCCGCGCGCAAGGTCGTAGCGATAGCCGGGCTTCGGCTGGCCCAGATACCGCTTGGGATAGACGTCGGCGCCGCCGCCAAAGATGAGTCCGTCGACCGAGCGCGGATCGCGTGGCGCGCGCGCCGTCAGCTTTACGGCGTCCCCGCCCGCAAGCCACACGGCGAGTTTCATCGCCAGATAGGCCAGCGTGTCCCCATCCTCCGGTTTTGTGATTCCGATAATCGGCCGCTTGCGCGCCGGCGGCGTCATGTCTGGCTCCGGCTTCGTCGGCTGTTCCGGCTTGTAGGTGACTTCCGGCGGCAGCTTGCCGTGCCGCACCAACGAGGACAGCACGAAGAGCGCGCCGAGGCCTACAAGCGGATCGTTGGACGAACTCAATTCGCTGGGCGCATCTTTCAGCGCGCGCACTTCGTGGCGCAAGGTCGAGAGTGCTTCGCCGACGTTGAGCGACTTGCCGACAGCCTTGCCGGCCTTCTCGATGGCGGCGAGCAAATCGCCGGATTTGATGCGCGCCTTGGCTTCATGCCAGGCTTCGGAGGCGGCGTTGAAGTGCGGATCGGAGGCGGCGACGTCCTCAATCGCGGCCAAGAGCCATGCGCCCGACGTTTTCGTGGTCGCGCCAATTTCGGGCTCGTCCGCTTCCGCCTCGGCGCCGATCGTCTGAAGATACAGAAGCCAAGGAAAATCGACGCCGGACTCGACGGAATGGAAAATGCCGGCCCAGAAGCGCGCGTTCACTTCGATCAGATTCGGAGCATCGCCCGGCTTGCCGCTCCAGCGGAAATCGAGCTGCGCCACGCCGTTCCACTTCGTCGCCGCCACAAGCTTTTCCGCTTCCGCGCGGAACGGCTCTTCGTCGACGGTCTCGCGGACGGCGCCTGCACCAGCTTCGCGCGGAAACGTGCTCAGGTTGCGATAGGCCATGATGGCGGCAAGTTCGCCATCCTTGGCGAGAACGCAGACGCAGTAGTCCTCGCCGTCGATGCACTCCTGGATCAGAGGCGGCGCATCGAATCCCAGCGCCAGTGCATCCGTTTCCAGTTCGGCAGGCGTTTTCACGCAGCTGACGCCGCGCCCCCCTGCGCCGTCCACGGGCTTTACAATCACAGGATAGGGGAGCTTTGGCGCAAGCTCGCGCAAAGCCTCAAGCGAATGGGGCCGCCAGGTTTCCGGTACGTCGAGACCCGCTTCGCGCGCGAGTTCGGCCAGCCTATGCTTGGGCGTCACGCGCTCGATGCTTCGGATCGCCGGCGCCGCGACCTTGATCGTGGGCTCAAAGCGCGACCTGTTGCGCGCGATGAGGTCGATTTCGCGGAAGACCGGCATGAGCACATAAGGGGCGCCGTCTGTCGGCGCGTATTCCAGAACGGCTGCTTCCAGGTCCTCCAGGAATTTCTCCGGTTCGCGGTCCCACGGGGCGACTGTGAAGGTCTCCTGCACGTGGCGCGAAAATGAGCATACGGTCAGCCCCACGTCGTCGCAGGCGATCACCTCGACGCCGCGCTCGGCCAACGAGCGCGCGATCACCAGCGCCATCAGGCTGCGTGCGTAGGTGAGGATGACACGCCCGGCTGGCTTGCTGGTGCTCATGGCTGACCGACAATGCGCTGGCGTCCGGACTGTTCCTAGAGCTGGAACTATGGCCAGACGACGCAAATCTGATTATATGCGCGTCCATGAAGCGGCGCGCGACCACTACCACTACTTACTGACGCCGGCGGCGCGGGATCGGGCGCGCCGCAGCGGCAGCGCTTATGCCCCGGTCAGCCCAGCCTTATCCACACGATCGTCATGCCGTCGCCGAGCCTTCCCGCGCTAGGCCTTTTGGGCCTGATCCAGCTCTACAAGTGGACGCTCTCGCCCCTTATCGGGCGCGGCTGCCGTTACCAGCCGACGTGTTCGGCATATGCCGCCGACGCGATCGCCAGGCACGGGGCGTGGGCGGGCAGCTGGATGGCCGCCGCTCGGCTGTGCCGATGTGCGCCCTGGGGCGGCCACGGCTGGGACCCGGCGCCGGAAACGCTGCGCCGCAATTCCTGGTGGCGGCCGTGGCGCTATGGCGACTGGAAAAGCGGCTATCGCGCGCCCCCGAACGCAGAACTCGAAAAGAGCATCCGATGAGCATTTCACTCCAGTTTCCCGACGGCGCGGAGCGGTCGTATGCCGATGGCGTCACGCCCCTCGCCGTCGCCGAGAGTCTTTCCAAGTCGCTGGCGAAGAAAGTCGTCGCTGCGAAGATCGATGGCGCCTGGTGGGATTTGACGCGGCCGCTGGAGCGCGGCGGCAAGTTCGAGCTTGTCACGCGCGACAGCGCCGATGGCCTCGAAGTGTTGCGTCACGATGCGGCGCACGTGCTGGCGCAAGCGGTGCAGGACCTGTTTCCCGGCACGCAGGTGACGATCGGACCGACGGTCGAAGACGGCTTCTATTATGATTTCTACCGCGAACAGCCGTTTTCGACGGACGATTTCGAGAAAATCGAGAAGCGCATGCGCGAAATCGTCGACGCCGATCTGCCGATCCAGCGCGAAGTGTGGGACCGCGAGGAAGCGATCGCACACTTCAATTCCATCGGCGAGACGTTCAAGGCGCAGATCATCGACGACATCATCCCGCAGGGCGAGCCGATCACGGTCTATCGCCAGGGCAATGAGTGGAAGGACCTGTGCCGCGGCCCGCACCTGCCCTCAACGGGCCGGCTCGGCAAAGCCTTCAAGCTGATGAAGCTTGCTGGCGCGTATTGGCGGGGCGATCACCGCAATCCGCAGCTGCAGCGCATCTATGGCACGGCCTGGTCTGACGAGGCGCAGCTTAAGCAACATCTGCATCGCCTCGAAGAGGCCGAGAAGCGCGATCACCGCAAGCTCGGCCGCCAGCTCGATCTCTTCCACATGCAGGAAGAGGGGCGCGGCATGGTGTTCTGGCACGAAAAGGGCCTGACGCTATGGCGCACGGTGGAGGCCTATATGCGCCGCCGGCTCGAAGCGGCGGGCTACGTCGAAGTGCGCACGCCGCAAGTGCTCGACCGCGTATTCTGGGAAAAATCCGGCCACTGGGATAACTACCGCCCCAACATGTTCGTCTGCGAGACGGTGGAGGGCGAAGAACTGGCGCTAAAGCCCATGAATTGCCCCGGTCACGTGCAGATTTTCAAATTTGGCCAAAAGAGCTACCGCGATCTGCCGCTCAGGATGGCTGAGTTCGGCGCGTGCCATCGCTACGAACCGTCCGGCTCTCTTCACGGGCTCATGCGCGTGCGCGCCTTCACGCAGGACGACGCGCACATCTTCTGCCGCGAAGACCAGATTGAGGAGGAGGTTGCCTCCTTCATCCAGCTGGCCAATTCGATCCACGCCGATTTCGGCCTCCAGTCCGACCATATTACGCTGGGCACGCGCCCCACGCCGCGCGCTGGCACGGACGCATTTTGGGACATGGCCGAGGCGCAGCTCCTGAATGCGGCGCGCAAGGCAGGCGTGGAGCCGGTCATCGCCGAAGGCGACGGCGCGTTCTATGCGCCGAAGCTCGATTTTCAGCTTAAAGACGCAATCGGCCGCATCTGGACGTGCGGCACGATCCAGAACGACTATGTGTTGCCGGACAGGCTGGGCGCAGAGTTCGTCGGCGAGGACGGGGCCAAGCACAAGCCGGTCATGCTGCACCGCGCCATTCTCGGCTCGCTCGAACGCTTTATCGGCGTCCTGATCGAGAATTACGCCGGAGCCCTGCCGTTATGGCTGGCGCCGGTGCAGGTGGTGATCGCCACGATCACGTCCGAGGCCAACGCCTATGCGCACGAAGCAGCCGAAGCGCTGAAGCGCGCGGGGCTGCGGGTGGAGCTCGATCTGCGCAACGAGAAAGTGGGCTACAAGGTGCGCGAGCACTCGCTGGAGAAGATTCCGGTTATCGCGGTCGTCGGCAAGAAGGAGGCCGAGGAGCGCAAGCTGGCGTTGCGCCGCCTCGGCAGCGATGCGCAGAACGTGCTGGCGCTCGACCAAGCGCTCGCCGACCTTGCCCAAGAGGCGCTGCCGCCCGATCTAAGGACGGTCTGAACAAGCCGCAGCGGGGCCGGTTTGCAAGGGATTTGCGTGGGCGAGAGCGGCTTTTGCGGGCGCGCGGCGGGCGCGCGGCGGGCGCCGGCGCCATCGGCGGCGGC
>Ga0073934_10004541_pt1 | contig 22887 bp, 15 predicted proteins | sample LarsenN4metaG_FD_76834 | JGI IMG/M metagenome (GOLD analysis project Ga0073934, IMG submission 76834) | Hot spring sediment bacterial and archeal communities from British Columbia, Canada, to study Microbial Dark Matter (Phase II) - Larsen... ...
CGGCGACCACGATCAGCCGCTTTGAGGACTTCGACGCCTTTCCCTGGGTTGGGCTGTTGCGCCGGGAGAATGGGATTGAAGTTCCGAGCGGCGAAGAACACGATCTGGTCGACCGCCTGCTGGACATGCCCGCCCTGCCGAGGCTGGAACTGCCCGACGAGTTGAAACTGCAGGAAGTCTCGCTCGAACCCAAGCCGACCCTGTTGGTTCATCCGCCGGCGAAATCGCGCTGGCAGCAGGACCGCCTGAAGGGGGAGGTGTTGTTCGATTACGACGGCACCGCCATCCGCGGCAGCAGCGCCCAATGGGCCATTGTCCAGCGCTCCGAGAACCGCTGCCTGATCCGCCATCGCGAGCTCGAATCGGAATACTGGAACCAGGTGCAGGACGCCGGATTCCGCCGGCTGGTCGACCAGCGCCGCGGCCAGCACGACGTCGAAATCCCCGCCCGCGACCTCGGCTCCGCCGTCCGCACGCTGATGCAGCAGGGCTGGACCGTCCGCGCGGAGGGGAAGCGGGTCCGGCAACCGCTCGACATTCAGTTCCAGGTGCAGTCGGGCATCGACTGGTTCGAACTGCACGCGAACATCGACTTCGACGGCGTCCGCGTCGGGTTTCCCGAACTGTTGGCCGCCTTGTCGCGTGGCGACAGCACGGTCGTGCTCGACGATGGCTCGCTGGGAATTCTGCCCGAAGAATGGCTGCGGCGCTATGGCCTGCTCGCCGGCTTGGGCGTGGCCGAGGGAGACCACTTGCGGTTCTCCACCGTCCAGGTGGGTTTGCTCGACGCGCTGCTGTCGACCCAGCCGTCCGTGGACTTCGACCAGCGCTTTCTGGAAATCCGCGACCGGCTTTCGCGGTTCGAGGGGGTCAAACCCCTCAGCGAGGCGGCCGACTTTCACGGTCAACTGCGTCCCTACCAGCGCGACGGCCTCGGCTGGCTGCAGTTCCTCGAGGAGTTCCAGTTTGGCGGCTGCCTGGCCGACGATATGGGCCTGGGCAAGACGATCCAAATGCTGGCCCACTTCCATCTCCGCCGGAAGCGGAAAGGCAAAAAACTCCCCTCGCTGGTGGTCGTCCCCAAGTCATTGATGTTCAACTGGCGGCAGGAATGCGAGCGGTTCACACCGTCGCTGAGCGTGCTCGAGTATTCCGGACTCGACCGCGCGAGGCTCCGTGACGACTTCGGGAAATACGACCTGATTCTGACGACGTACGGCACCCTCCGCCGCGATGTCCTGTCGCTCAAGGAGCAGGAATTCGACTACGTCGTCCTCGACGAGGCCCAGGCCATCAAGAACTCCGGTTCGCAGGTCGCCAAGGCGGCCAGACTGCTGCGGTCGCAGCACCGGGTGGCCCTCAGCGGAACTCCCATCGAGAACCATCTGGGCGACCTGTGTTCGATCTTCGAGTTCCTCAATCCGTCGATGCTGGGCCGCAGTTCCGCCTTCCGCCTGCACGCCGCCGACCCCGCCGATCGCGAAACGCGGCGAATCCTTGCGGACGGATTGCGGCCCCTGATTCTCCGCCGCACCAAACAGAGCGTGGCAAGCGAACTGCCAGAGAAGCTGGAGCAGACGATCCACTGCGAAATGGGTCCCGAACAGGAGGCCCTGTACAACGAGCTCCGTGACCACTACCGCGATTCGCTGCTGGGGCTGATCGACGAGCAGGGGATGGCCAAGGCCAAGATGCACGTGCTGGAGGCGTTGTTGAGGCTGCGGCAGGCCGCGTGCCATCCGGCGCTGCTGCACAAGGGGACGGCGGACGACCCCTCGGCCAAGCTCGATGCGCTCTGCCCCCAGTTGCAGGAACTGCTCGACGAAGGGCACAAGGCCCTCGTCTTCTCGCAGTTCACGAGCATGCTCGCCATCGTTCGGCAACATCTCGACAAGCAGGGGATCGTGTACGAGTACCTCGACGGGCAGACTCGCGACCGCAAGGAGCGGGTCGAGCGATTCCAGGCCGATCCGAACTGCGGCGTGTTCCTCATCAGCCTGAAGGCAGGAGGGCTGGGCCTGAACCTGACGGCCGCCGACTACGTCTTCATCCTCGATCCGTGGTGGAATCCGGCTGTCGAGACGCAGGCCATCGACCGGGCGCATCGGGTTGGGCAAACCCGGCCAGTGTTCGCCTACCGTCTGATCTGCAAGGGGACCGTGGAGGAGAAGATCGCCGAGCTGCAGCAGGTCAAGCGCGAGCTCGCCGACGCCATCCTGGAGCAGGACGGATCGCTGCTGCAGAACCTGACTGCCGAGGACTTGCAGCAACTGCTGTCGTGACGAGGACACAACGCAAGAAGCCCAGGGATCGCGATCCCTGGGCTTCCGAGGCTGCGTGTTCGATCAGCGAACTGGGCCTTACAGCCCGTACTTCGCCTTGCGGATCTTGCGGCGTTTGGCTTTCCAGCGGCGGTTCCGCTTCTGCTTGGTCGTGAGTGCCATGATATCCTGGATTCCGAAGTCGAGATCGTCCCACGGTCACCCGACCGCTGGGAAGCAAGCCCGGTAATGTAACGCCAACGGGAAGCGGAGAAAAGGGATCTCCAATGACTGCAAAGTCCCCGAGGCGCCCCTGCATCAGTCCTCACCGATGATCACCCCAGAAGAACAAACCCGTCAACAGGTTCGGTCGCAACCGCCGCTGCGGTACGGGGGGCTGGCGTTGCCGTCGCGGTACCTGCTGTCGCCGCTCGCCGGGTTTACCAATCTCTCGTTCCGGCGGATCGTCCGAGCCTTGGGGGGCGTGGGACTGGCCACCACGGATCTGGTCAACGCCCGCGGGCTGATCGACGGCAGCCCAAAGTCACTGCAACTGATCGAAACCACTCCCGATGACCGACCGTTTGCCGTACAGATCTTCGGCCATGATCCGAGTGTGATGGCGGACTGCGCCCGGTTCCTCGCCGCGCGGGGCGTGGACGCGATCGACATCAACATGGGTTGTCCGGTCAATCGCGTGACGAAGAACGGCGCCGGGGCGAGCCTGATGTGCCGCGCCGATCAGACGGTGCGGCTGGTGCAAACGGTGGTGGAGGCCGTGACGGTGCCGGTGACCGTCAAAATGCGGCTGGGATGGGACGATGCGCAGATTACGGCGCCATTGTTTGCGCGGGAGTTCGAGCAGGTCGGCGTCGCCGCGGTGGCCATTCACGGCCGGACCCGCGCGCAGGGCTTCTCCGGCACCGTGAGTCGCGAGGGCATTCGCCAGGTCGTCGAAGCCGTGACACGGATACCGGTCATCGGCAACGGCGACATCCGTACGGTGGCCGATGGCATCCGGATGTTTGCCGAGACCGGATGCCACGGCATCTCGCTCGGCCGTGGCGCTTTGGCGAATCCCTGGATCTTCCGGCAGTTGAGCGAATGGGAGCAGACGGGCGTCTGGACTCCAGCGGGACCATTTGACGACCGGCTGGCGCTGCTGCGTCGCCAATTGGGTTATCTCGTCGAACAGCTCGGCGAGTCGCGGGCCGTAGTGCAGTTCCGCAAAATGGCCCACTGGTATCTGAAGGGGATGTGCGTCCCCGCGGACCTGCGCAACGGATTCCAGCAGGCCAGGAGGCTGGCCGAAGTCGATGCGGTGCTGGAGGTGATCGTTGACCGGGGGCCGTCACGCGGGGGCCGTCACGGCGCGCTGCCCGAATTGCACGTTCCGGTTCCCAGTGGCCCAAACGAACGTTGGTGATCGACGCCGAGAGACCGCGATCGCTGGATTTCCTGTGAGACTGCATCCGATGGCCGACCAGATCATCGCTGACGTGGCCTGCACACGCTGCGCCTGTGTGTGCGATGACCTGCGCCTGTCGGTGTGCGAGGACCGCATCGTCGAGGCGGCGGGGGCGTGCCATTTGGCGCGGGACTGGTATTTAGCGCAGAACACCATTTCGCCGCCGGAGGCATTCGTGCTGGGGCGTCCTGCTGCGTTCGCGGACGCCGTTGCCGAGGCCGCGCGGTTGTTGACCATGGCCAAAGCTCCGCTGATCTATGGGTTGTCGCGGAGCAGCACCGACGGGCAGCGGGCGGCGGTCCGCCTCGCGGACCGCCTGGGGGCGACGATCGATACGACGGCATCGGAGGGCCATGCCCCTTCGTTGATGGCCCTGCAGCAGACCGGCGAATCGACGTGCAGCCTGGGGGAAATCCGCCACCGGGCCGACCTCGTCATCTTCTGGGGTGCCGATCCGGAGACCACTCATCCGCGGCACCTGGAGCGGTATTCCCTCTGGCCGCAGGGCGAATGGACTCCCAACGGCCGCGCCGACCGCACGTTGGTCGTGATCGACTCCCGCACGACCCGGAACCAGACGCGCGTCCATGCCGACCTGTCGATCGAACTGCCCAACGGCAGCGACTTCGAAGCGCTCTGGCTGTTGCGGGCGTGGCTGAAGGGGCTCGACGCCGAACCGCCAGGACCGCTACCCGCAGACCAGCTTCGGGAGTTGCTGGCAATGATGGCATCCTGCCGCTGCGGCGTGATCTTCTTCGGTTATGGAGTCGCGCGACAACCGGCTGGACACCGCGTGGTGGAGGCTGTGTTGCAGCTGGTCACCGACCTCAACGCCGTCACGCGGTTTCATGCCCGCCGGATGCGGATGCTCGGCGACGTCGCCGGCGCCGACAACGTGCTCTGCTGGCAGACGGGCTTCCCCTTCGCGGTCAATCTCAGCCGCGGTTATCCGCGGTACAACCCCGGGGAATACTCGGCGGCCGACGTGCTGGCGCGCGGCGAGGCCGACGTGGCGTTGTTCGTGGGGAGCGACCGTATTGCGGACTTCAGTCCCGCCGCGCGCGAGGAACTGGACCGGATCCCCACGATCCTGATCGATCCCCCGCGGACCGAGCCGTTGTGGTCGGGACATCCCACGGTGCAGTTCACGACGGCGATTTACGGTGTCCATCTGCCGGGAACGGCGTATCGAATGGACGACGTCCCGATCCCGCTGCGGGCCGCGTTGCGGCCGAAGTATCCGTCGGACGCGGATGTGCTGCGGGCGATCGAACGCGCCGTCGAAGACGCCCGGGGATAGCGATCCCTCATCGTCAGCGTGCGGAGGACGTCGCGTCGTCCGGCTGCAAGGACGCAGCGTCGTCCTGCGGAACGTCCCGTTCGATCCGCAGCCGGGTGATCTTGCGACGGTCGGCCGCCAGCACCGTGAACTTCAGCCGGCGGTATTTCAATTCTTCGCCGGCGGTGGGCATGTGTCCCAGCAGCGAGAACACAAACCCGCCGATCGTGTCGAACTCCTGGTCTTCGGGGAGGCCGTAGCCGAACCGTTCGTTGAGGTCGTCGAGATGCACGCGCGCATCGACTTCGGCGACGGTGTCGGACACGATGGAAATCCGTTGCCGAATCACGTCCTCGTCGTATTCGTCCTCGATCTCGCCCACAATCTCTTCGAGAATGTCCTCCATCGTGACCAGGCCGGCGACGCCCCCGTACTCGTCGAGCACGATGGCGATCTGCACGTGCTGCCGCTTCATCAGTTCGAGCAGCGCCGGGATCTCCGTGGTGACCGGCACGTACACCGGCTCCCGAATCAGGTCGCGCAGGACCGGAATCGGTTCGCCGGGCTGACGGTTGGGCTCAAGCGCCCGGAGCAGATCCTTGGCGTACAGAATGCCCAGGATGTCGTCGGTGGAATCGCCGTAGGTCGGCACGCGGGAGTGGCCCGATTCCAGCAATTGCCGCCGGGCCTCCTCCAGCGTGCAGTCGATCTGGATGCAGATCATGTCGGTCCGCGGCGTGAGGATTGCCGAGACGTCGTCGTGCTGCAGTTCCATCACCCGTTCAATCATCACACCGGCGTCCTGATGCAACACGCCTTCCCGACGGCCCTCGTCCACGACGGTGCGGATCTCCTCGTCAATCACCGAGGCGTCATCCGCCTCGGGATCGCCCAGGCCGGCGAAGCGATGAGCGTAACGGTCCGCCATCCGGACAACGACCAGCACCGGCCGCAGCACCACCAGCAGACCGTGAATGACCGGCCAGAAGCGATACAGAAACGCCTCGGCCCGCACCTGGGCCAGCGTCCATGGCAGCAGATCGGCGACGATCAGAATGACCATCACCGCCACCCCGTATTCGACCAACCTGAGAACCATCGCCCCAGGGGGACCGGCAGGCAATGGGCCCAACCAAAGATATGCGAGGATGCCCGAGACCAGGACGCTGCCCGTCACCACCAGTTCCAGGGCCAGCAGCGCCTGCGACTGTTGCGTGAGGATTTCGCGAAAGCGCTCGGGAACCCGTTTGCGCTCACAAAGCTCCTCCAGTCGACTGTAGGCAAAATCGCGCAGCGCATAACAGCCAAACGCGCCCACGAACACGAGCACCAGCAACCCGAACAGCAGCCAGGGCAGAGGGATCATCCCGAGGCGACCTTTGACACGGCGCGGCGGCTCCCAATCAGTCTTCCAGGTTCTGCGGGGACAGTCCGAACAGGCCCATCAGGGCCCGTTCCCGGCGCCGCATCCAGGGCCGCTCGTCGTCGGTCAGGTCATCGTAGCCGCACAGGTGCAGCAGTCCGTGGACGCAATATAGTAGCAATTCTGCATGCGGACTCCACCCGTGCTCGACCGCATTTCGGACGGCCGTCTCCACGCTGACCGCCAGCTCGCCGTCGAGTCGCCGGCCCGCTCCGCGACGATCTTCCGTCGGCCCGTCCCCTCGGCCGTCGTCCTCCGCATAATTGAAGCTGATGACGTCCGTCGGCCAGTCGTGCTCCAGGTATTCGCGGTTGAGGCGATGGATCTCGGAATCGTCCACGAGCGAAATGACCACATCCGCCGCGGCGACTCCCTCCGCGGCCAGCGCTGCCTGCAACTGTTCGATGAGCAGACCCTCATCGACCGCCCGCGGCTGGCGATTCTCAATGGAAAGCGACAAGGGGGGCGATCCCGGCACGGACATCACGCCGTCTTCGATTCCGCCCGACTTTCCGGCTTGGCTTCGATCCGGATGTCCGCCCGGGATTCCGCCTTGAGTTCGGGCTTCTGTTCGGGGTACTTGATGCGGCCGTGATAGATCCCAATCAGCGACTTGGTCAGCGACTCCTCCACAATCGCCAGCTCGCTCATCGTCAGCGAGCATTCGTCGAACTGGCCGTCGAGCAGACGCTTCATGGTGATCTCGTGAACCAGCGACTCAATCCGCTTGGGGGTCGGTTCGCTGAGGGTGCGCGACGCTCCTTCGACGGCGTCGGCGATCATCAGCACGCCGGCCTCGCGCGACTGGGGCTTGGGGCCGGGGTAGCGGAACGCCGACTCCTCGACGACCGGCCGCCGTTCCTCCGGCAAGGCCAAGGCCTGCTTGTTGGCCGCGTGGAAGAAATACTCGACCAGCGTCGTGCCGTGGTGCTGCTCGATGAAATCAATCAGCGGCTGGGGCAAGTTGTACTGGTTCGCCAGATCGACGCCGTCCTTGACGTGTCCGATGATGATCAGCGTACTCATCGCCGGATTGAGTTGATCATGCCGGCTGGGTTGCCCGGGAGTCATGTTTTCCACGAAGTAGCCGGGCTTCATCATCTTGCCGATGTCGTGAAAATAGGCGCCGACCCGGCACAGCAGCCCATTGGCGCCGATGGCGTCGGCCGCGGTTTCGGCAATGGTCGCCACGCCGATGGAGTGGTTGTACGTCCCCGGAGCGCGGCGGACCAGTTCCTGCAACAGCGGATGCGAGATGTCGCTGAGCTCCAACAGGCTGATGTCCGTCACGACGCCAAACAGTTTTTCAATGAAGGGCAGGCTGCCGGCGACGAGAAAGCCCGTGGCCAGACACCAGCCGGACGCCGACAGGCTGTCGGCGATGAGATACCAGTCGGTCCACAGACGCCCCAGCCGCTGCGAATCGATGATGGCCACCCCCCAGGCCATGAACAGGTAACCCAAGGCCGTCCAGAATCCGACGACGACCAGCTTGGACCGCGAAGGCACCTGGTTGAGCTGAACCACCGAGGCGGCCATGGCCCCCATCATCAGAACGAAATCGCCCACATTGCCGCCGGTCGACAAGGTGAGCAGCAGCGACAGCGAAAACCCCGTCAACGCGCCCAGCACCTGGTTGTAGGCGATCGCCAGAATCATCACCGCGGCCAGCAGCGGGACAATCTCCGCGCGCAGACTCCCGGATGCCAGCAGCCGCGACAGGCCGACGGCCACCACAATCGCGGCGAGATAGACCGTCAACCGGCCCGGCTGCCGGATCAGTCGGGGTTCGTTGCGCGCGAGGTAAAAGGCGTTCAGCCCTCCCAGGACGATGAGCAGCGCGGCGACCATCGCCATTCGGATCAACCGTTCCGGCCAGGTGACGACTCGCTCCAGCGCCGAGTACTGCGCCCGCAGGATGTCGATGGTCTCTTCGTCGATGTACGAACCCGGTGCGACCAGCAGCTGGCCGCGCTTGTACTGGTCGGTGACATCGGGAGTTTGTCGACGGACCAGCTTCAGCCGCTGGTTGGTGGCGGCCTCGTCAAACTGCAGCGTGACGGGGGCCCGCTGGATCAGCCAGCGCTCCAGCACCGGCTGCAACGGAACCAGGGCCGGAAACTGATTCCACTGGCGGGCCAGCCGTCCCCCGGCCTTCAGGTTTTCGGTCAGGATCGCCTCTCCCGCGGGGAGGCTCGTCAGATCGCTGTCCGCGGTCAGCGGCTCACTGGACGGCAGGATGCTGATTGGAGCATCGAGGGTCAGATCGCGGCGGGCCAGTTCCTGCGGATCGAGGATTCCCGACACGCGCAACGGTGCGGTGAACTGCGTGAACTCGCCGACGATCTCGTCAATCTGCCGTTCTGCCGTGGCGCGCGGACCGATCGCCGCCTGCAACGCCTGCCAGTCATTGAGCAGAGGCTCCGGAAGCACGCCGGAATTGGCGGGATCCCCAGTGATCCCGAATGCGGCTCGCACTTCCGCGTTTGCCTCCGTGACGTCGTGAACTTCGGCAACGTCGAACAAATCGCTGCGGAGCTGATATTCCAGATCGCGCAGCGGCTGCACATTGTGCCGGAACACCGGCGCCACCAGCCGCTCCCGTTCCAGCCGCGCCAGTTCGGTCTTGCGCTGGTTGATCCGCTCGAAGTCAAGACGGGCCATGATGCCGTCGGGCGCAAAGTCCCCCACGCGATAGCGGAACGGCGCCCGCCAGCTTTCCAGCACAAACATCAGCAAGGCCAGGAACGTGGCGGCCACGGCCAACCGCAGCAACACGTCGACGTTGCGCAATTGGCCCGCCAGCCGACCGGTCCAGTGGGTCTGGGCCGTGAGGGCGGCAGCCTTCACATTCCGAGTTCTTCGCGGCGAGAAAATCCGCATGTCGACTGCCCGGAGTCGGGCGCTCCTTCAACAGGCCCACCGCGGCCCAGAGAGGGTCATTCTCCTGCAGGTCGAACGGCCCCAGAAGGCTGAGGCGATTCGGGATCCGGCTCGGCAACCGGGCCCGGGGTCTCCGTACTCGGCCGCACCGCGGCCGGACGGTCTTTGCGCTCCAAGTCATAAGCCGCCACGATCCGCCGGACGAGGGGGTGGCGGACGATATCTTCGCCGGTCAACTGCACCATCGCAATGCCGGGCACATTTTTCAGCCGCTTCATCGCGTCACCGAGACCGCTGTCGACGTGTTCCGGGAGATCGGTCTGCGTGGCATCCCCCGTGACGACGATCTTTGACGAGGTCCCCATCCGCGTCAGGAACATCATCATCTGCGTGACGGTCGTATTCTGGGCCTCGTCCAGAATCATGAACGTGCTGTTGAGCGTTCGCCCGCGCATAAAGGCCAGCGGGATGATTTCGATCACGTCCTTGTCCAGATACCGCTGCACCTGGTCGAAGTCGAGAATATCGCCCAGCGCATCCAGTAGCGGCCGGAGGTAGGGATTCACCTTGGCCAGCATGTCTCCGGGGAGAAAGCCGAGCTTCTCGCCGGCCTCCACCGCGGGGCGGACCAGCACGATCTTGCGGACCAGTTCCTGACGCAGGGCATTGACAGCCATCGCCACGGCAAGATACGTCTTGCCTGACCCCGCGGGACCGCTGCAGAAGACGAGATCGTGCTCGCGAATCGCCTGGGCATATGCCGCCTGGCCTGGACTTTTCGGTTGGACCTTGCGGGCCTTGTGGAAGACGTCGATCGGCTCTCCGCCCCCGCGGAGCGCACCCTGAGAACGGTCCAGAACCCGATCGAATTCCTCATCGTCCAGGAAGCCGCGGCGCTCGATCAGCTGGCGGAGTTCGGAAATGACTTCGATCCCCCGGGCCACGCGATCCGGATCGCCGAACAGTTGCAATTCGTCGCCGCGCAACACCACATCGATCTGCAAGACGTCCCGCAGCCGCCGAAGATTGCGGTCGCGCGTGCCAAACAGGCTGCGAACTTCGTCGTGATTCCGAAACCGAATTCGGCCTTCAGGCATGCCGTGCTCGCTGACGAACCCGGACCAACCCAGACATCGGTACGGCCCGATCCAATATTCTACCGTACAGCCGGCAACAGGGAAACCGCCGGTTTTTTTCCAGCCCCGCTGGCAGCGGCTTTTGCCAACCCCGGCGACCGGTAAAGTCCACCCAGTTCCACGGGACCCCCGGAGCGCCAGAGTCCCCTGACGGTTGTACGGCTCGTGCCGCGGGTGCCGGTTGTGTTCAAGTCGCAGAAGAAACCGGTTCGATCTGACTCCCAGCCAGGCGGCATTCGCTCAGTTACCGGATCTGGGATGACGGTCCATGTATGAATCGTTTTTTGGACTCGCACGACGCCCGTTTTCAGCCACGCCCGATCCCGGCTGCTGGTTCCGCTGCGGTCACTACCAGGCGGCACTCGATGAACTCTTGATTTGCGCCGAGCAGGGGCAGGGAATCGGCCTGCTGGTCGCCCCCCCAGGGGTGGGCAAGACACTCATCTGCGAACGTCTGATCCGCGAAATCGGCGAACCGTTCACTTCAGTCCTACTCCGGCACGCCACGTACAACACCCGCCGCGGTTTCCTGCAAACCCTGCTTTGCGAACTGGCGCAACCGTTCGACAAGCACACCGATCAGGAGCTCCGCCTGGGTCTGGCCCCGGTGCTTCGCAACCTGCATCAACAGGGCCGGGCGCTGCTGGTTGTGGTGGATGAGGCCCACCAACTGAGCGAATCGCTGCTGGAGGAACTCCGCATCCTTTCCGATCAGGCCGAGGACGGCCAGCCGATCGTGCGGCTGATCCTGGCCGGCCAATTCGGACTGGAAGAGAAGCTGGCACACCCGGCACTCCAGGCCTTGAATCAACGCGTGCGGGCGCATGTCACCCTCGCACCGCTGACCCAGGCTGAGTCCGCGGACTACCTCGATTTCCGCATCACCTGGGGCGGAGGCCGGACAGCCGAACTGTTCACCGATGAGGCCGTCGATCTGATCTGTCGCGCCGCCGACGGTGTCCCGCGCTGTCTGAACCAGCTCTGCGATCACACCCTGCTGATGGCCTACGTCAACGAACAGAAACCGATCTCCGTCGAAACGGTAGCCGCCGCCCTGGAAGATCTGAAGCATCTGCCTTTGCCGTGGAATCTGCCGGTCTCGCGCTCGGAGTCCCTTCCGTTTCCATCGGCAACCGTCATTGGAGACGACGCGCACGAGGACTTGGGCGAGGTCGCCTGGGAACCAAACCCAACGGCGGACGACAACCGTCGCTCCGTTGCCGAAGCCGAGCCTTCCGTCGAGGACCCGCAGGCAGGGGACGACGCGTGGCCCGAGTTGACGCTGTCCGACGAGCAACCAGCGGCCGACGAACTAACACGGGGCGCAATCTCTGGCGCCAGTGAGCCAACAACTCCACCGAGGTTCAGTCCCGAAACGTTCCACGAAGAACCGGTGCTGGACCGTTACACCGCCTTGGACGCGGGATTGGAACCGCCCGCTGCACCGACCGGCGCGCAAACCATTTCCGCCCAGTTTCCCGGTTTGCCGTTTACCGTTACGGCCACTCTGTGGGGACCGGACGCTACCGTCACTGAACGGCTCGACGCGATTCAAGACACGCTGTCTGCCGTCCAGGCGGTTGACCGGGGAGTCGAGCTCCTGGACCTGCCTCAAGCTCCGGCGCCGGCACCGATTCCCGTGGTCGAATCCGTTCCAGACAACGGCTTGGAATCGGCCGAGTCGAACCGCGTCGAAGACCAGCCGGCAGCCGCCGTCTTTGAGTTCGGCGACGACGCCCCCTTCGACTCAAACGATCCGAACACGGGGGCGGTGTCCGTCGCGGCGCCGGCGACCCGCAGCTGTCGCAACCTGTTCACCATGTTGCGACGCAAGCAACTGGGCCGGTGCGGCTGACATCAGCGTCGAGAGAGGGTGATGCCGGAGTGGTTCGCCGTCGGTTCGACCAACTTGAGATTCAGTTCTTTCCGCAGCCAGCGGCGGAACTCACGGTCGGCGCGATCCGGATCATTCGTTCCAAGAACTTCGAACAGGCTCCACCCGCCCGTGGGATCAAGCTCTGCGTTGGCCCGACACTTGCGGTAGAAAGCCTCAAGCACCTGCCGTTCCTGTAGATAGAGGCAGAGATACCGAGCATAGGCGTACTCGAGCGCGGTCCGTCCGCGACTGCCGAAGCGGTGATTCACGAACTGCGTCAACGTGGGAAGTTGTTGACGCTGGTAAGCCTGCCGCAGTGCCTCCCCACGCCAGTTGGCCAGGCCGACCAACCGCAATCCATCGTCCGAAAACTGGCACTCCTCGTGGAGCGACGCCAGTCCCTCGTCAAACCACTCCGGCATCTCCGGAAAGTCAGCATGGGCAAGGGCGTGGGTCAACTCGTGGGCCAGTGTCCCTTCGCCGGTGGACAGATTGAAAACCAACCGGCGTTCCTCCCGGTCGTACAGGCCGGCATACTCATGACGCCCGCTGTGACCCAGAAACGTGAGGGCCGCCCGGTAGGATTCGTCGCTGGACAAGACGACGAGCAGGATCGGCTGCTGCGGCAGACGATCAAAATATCCCACCGACAGCGCCCGGGCCGTCGGTGCGACCGTTCGCCGCCAAAGGTCGTGCAATTCGTTATCCGAGAGATCCCCCATCAGCACGAAGGGTGATCGTGAGATGACGGCCCAGGACTCTGGAATATCCTGAACCACATCGCGTGCCCAGTCGTCGCAAGCTTGCTCCAGCTCGGCGTGATCGGGGCGCGGGGGCAAAGCCGCCGGGCGACCGGCCGGCATGATGCCCCACGTCTCAAACGGGCCAGGGGTTGGCGCCGCAGCGACATAGCACATGCCGATCAGTCCCATGGGACCGAACGTCAGGAGCAGGGAACGAAACCAGCTCACGGGACCGAGGCCTTTCAACCGGCATAAATCCCGCAGATTATGCAGAATGCGTACTGACACCGTGTCAGCAGATGACGCCACCCTACGTTCCAACTCTAGTCCGTGAATCCGGCCGGTCTTGAGAGAAGTTCACCGCCCCGGCCCCTTTCCCGGGAATTGTTTGTCCGGGCTTCGGCTGCTACGATCCCACCCGCAAAGTTTGGCACGCTCCGGTCTCCTCCGCGGATGCAGGATCAGCCCGACTGGCACGGTGGCTTCGCGCGAAGCCGCTGGCCGGGTTGTCGTGTGCTCGCCGGAAATGGGTCGGTCGTGCCCCGGATTCCCTGGGATTCTGCCTCAGCCAGACCGCTGGTCTTGCGGCAGTCCCGCTGAATGACGGTCGCCAGCTCCATGAATTCGACGCTGTATCGCCATTTGGGCGCCCATGTGGATGTGGTGGACGGCGTGGCCGGCACCCGCTTCGCCGTCTGGGCCCCCAACGCCCGAGAGGTCTCGGTGTTGTGCGACCACAACGCGTGGACCCACGGCCGCGACTGGCTGAACTCCAGTGACAACGGCGTGTGGTGGGGGTTTGTTCCCGGCGTCAAGGTCGGCGACGCGTACAAGTTCGGCATCCGCACTCCGGCCGGGCACCTGGTCCAGAAGTGCGACCCCTACGCCTTCTTCTGCGAGGTCCCGCCCAAGTCAGCCTCGGTCGTTTACGACTTAAGCGGCTACGCCTGGCAGGACGACACCTGGCTCACCAAGCGCGAGGCCATCAATTGGTATGAGCAGCCCGTGGCAATCTATGAGGTGCACCTGGGTTCCTGGAGGAAACCGACGGACGGACGCCCCTATTACACGTATCGTGAACTGGCTCCGTTGCTGGTCGATCATGTTCAAAAGCTGGGATACTCGCACATCGAGTTGATGCCCATTACCGAGCATCCGTTTGATGGCTCGTGGGGCTATCAGACCACCGGCTACTTTGCGCCCACCAGCCGGTTCGGCACTCCACACGATCTGAAGTACTTTGTCGACTACTGCCATCAGGCGGGGCTGGGGGTGATCGTCGACTGGGTTCCCGCCCACTTTCCCACCGACGGGCATTCGCTGGGGAGTTTCGACGGCACGTGCTGCTACGAACATGCCGATCCCCGCCAGGGGTTCCATCCCGACTGGGGGACGCTGATTTTCAACTACGGCCGGACCGAAGTCCGCGACTTTCTGCTGTCGAGCGCGCGGTTCTGGATCGACGAATACCACATGGACGGCCTGCGGGTGGACGCCGTCGCGTCGATGCTGTACCTCGACTACTCCCGCAAACCGGGGGAGTGGGTGCCCAACGCCTTTGGCGGTCGCGAAAACCTGGAGGCGATCCAGTTCCTCAAGGACATGAACGTCGAGCTGCATCGCGATTTCCCGGGTGTGCTGACACTCGCCGAGGAATCCACCGCGTGGGGCGGGGTGTCACGGCCGGTGTACACCGGCGGGCTGGGATTCGGGATGAAGTGGGACATGGGGTGGATGAACGACACCCTGCGGTACATGCATCTCGAACCGGTGCACCGGGCGTATCACCAGAACGAACTCTCCTTCCGCATGGTGTACGCCTTCACCGAGAACTTCGTGTTGCCGCTGTCGCACGATGAAGTGGTTCACGGCAAGCGGTCGCTGTTGTCGCAGATGCCCGGCGACTATTGGCAGCAGTTCGCCAATCTGCGACTGCTGTACGGGTATCAGTACACGATGCCCGGCAAGAAGCTGCTGTTTATGGGAGGCGAGATCGGCCAGTGGACCGAGTGGGACCACCGGAGCGAACTCGATTGGGCGCTGATCGGACATCAACACCACGACGGCGTCCGGCAGCTCGTGGGGGACTTGAACGCCCTGTACCGCAAGGAGCCTGCGCTGCATCAGCTCGACATGCTGTCCGAAGGATTTCGCTGGATTTCCTGCGATGACTGGCAGAACAGCGTCTACGCTTATCTCCGCTATGCCAAGAATCCGCAGGAATTCGTGGTCGTTGTGCTGAACATGACGCCCGTGCCTAGGCACAACTACCGCATCGGCGTTCCCAAGCCGGGCTTTTACACCGAAATCATGAACACCGACGCCGGATTCTATGGCGGCAGCAATGTCGGCAACGCGGGCGGCGTGTACTCCGAGATCGGGGCGATGCACGGACACGGCCAGCACATTTCGCTGACGCTGCCTCCGCTCGGGATGCTGGTCCTGAAGCCAATTGTCAGCCCGAAAACCGCACTGACCAGCCCGGCCAGCAGGTAACGGCGGTCCCCGCACGGTCGGCATCGCCGGCCCAACCCCTGCATAACTTCCGCCAGCCGCCCAGTTTGTCAAAGTCCGGCGGGTTTGCTGGGCCGATCCGGCCATTTTTGCCGATGCCCTCCGCAGCGAGCCGCGCTGAAGCTGCGCCCGGTGCCTATCCGCGCGGCGACGAGAGAGGCCTTGATCATGTCGCGCGATCAGCAAATTGGACTGGCCTTGGGCATTCTGCTGGTGGGTGCGGTCTCGGCGTTCTTCTTTCGACATGAGGAACCAACCGAGCGGCGACTGCCCGTCTTGAAGACGGCGGCGGACCTTGATCGCCAGATTGCCGAGCGCCCCCACGCGCCCTACCTCACGGAAGCCGAGGAACCAGCGCGCGTGGAAGCTGCCGCCGATCCCCTAGACAGTCCCGACCCGTTTGCCTCCAGCGACCCAGACGCCACCGGCCTGGTGCCCGAACCGATCGTGCTCGACGGAGAGTTGCCCGACGCGCGACTGGCCTCGCATCCTGTCACGACCGGCGCCCCAGCGCGCGAGGTGTATCACATCGTCCGCAGCGGCGACACGCTGTCCTCGATCGCCCAGCAGTACCTCGGCAGCACCGCCCGGTATCAGGATGTGTTCGAGGCCAACCGCGATCGGCTGCGAACCCCCAACGATCTGCGAATCGGACAGGAGCTGCGCATTCCTGTCGCCGCGCCGGTCGGGACGCAAGATCTCCCGGGAAATCAGCCGGCCCATCAGCCGGCCGCCCCATCGATGGAATCTCAACCAGGGGACGATCGGCGTTTCGTACCCTATCGTGGTTCCCCGCTGACGCCGGGACCGAAATCCCCCGACGCATCCGCCGCGCCGCCGGTGGCCTCCCCGGTGAATCCGGGCCGACGGTTGTCGCAGTTGCCACCGAAAGACGGGGCCGTCGTGCGGTGAGCCGCGTCACGTCACCGAAGCCAATGCCTGCAACAGTTGCAGGACCCACGCTCCGGCGGATTCTCCGGCGGCTTCGCTGCGCGGGCTGTTTCCCAGGCGCTGCAGCAGATGTTCGGCCCGCTCGAACGGGCACCAGCGCTCCCAGTGCGCGGCAATCCGGCTGAACTCTTCGTCCCGCAGTGCCTCCTCGAACGATGGAAACTTCGTGACCTGCATCGGCGAGCGGTTCTGGACGAGCGTTCCATGACACGCCGCCGCCACCTCCGGCCATCCGGCCCGGCAGGCCTCGACACCGGTCAGCAGCAGAAACCGGTCGCGGGCCGGCGACTGCCGCTTCTCATGCGACAGCACCGCCAATTGGGCATAGGCACACATCGCCGTTTCGTGGTCGCGCATCGCCTGACCTCGCAGTCCGCCACTTGCGCTCCGGACTGTGAAAACTGTCAAAACGGAATCCGCAGGCCGTCGTACGACAACTCCACCCCATCCGGCAGGCAGCGGTTGGTCTGTTCGTACTCCAGATGATGCGACACGTGCGTGAAATACGTCCGCTTCGGCCGCACCCTCTCGACGACCGCCAGCGCCTGTGGAATGCCGAAATGCGTGGCGTGCGGCACGTCGCGCAGCGCGTCGATGATCAGCACGTCCAGTCCTTCCAGCCGTTCGTAACTCTCCTCCGGCACGAAACTCACGTCCGTGCAGAAGGCGACATTGCCGACGCGGAACCCCAGCACGGGGAGCTTGCCGTGAATCAGCCGAATCGGCAGGACCTTCACCCCCAGGAGTTCGATGGGGTCCAGCCCCAGCGGACGGATTTCCAGTTGCGGCACGGCTCCAAAGTGCAGTTCCGGATCGGGGGGAGTGAACGCGTAGGAAAACGCCGCCCGCAGTTGCCGCTCGACCGGTTCCTCGCAATACAACGGAATCGGTCGTTTGAGCATGTACCCGAACAGCCGCAGGTCATCCAGTCCGAAGATGTGGTCGGCATGGGCGTGCGTGTAGACCACGGCATGCACCAGTTCGATCCGCTCCCTCAGCAACTGCATCCGCAGTTCGGGGGAGGTGTCGATCAGGAACGTTCCCTGATCGGTGGTGACGGCGACGCCAGTCCGCGTGCGATGGTTGCGGGGATTGTCCGACCGGCAGACGGGGCAATGGCAGCCAATCACGGGGACGCCGTGGCTGGTGCCCGTGCCAAGCAACACCATTTCTCCCATCGCCGCCGTTTTCCTGAAGGTCGTTGGTCGTCGCTCGTGTGAGTCTACCGGCTCATGCCCCAGGCGACCATGTTGATCGCGGCGTCGGCTTCACGGGCGGAGAATCTCATCAGCGCTGCTTGGCTTCCGGGCAACGGTGAGCTGCCAAGCGGCGCCGCGAGAACCCCGCGAAAAAACACATCCCACCACCAGCAATAGAGTTACAACCATTCCGCAGGCCCACAAAAGGCAACGGCACGGCTCTTGCAATTCTCTCGCTTCGTGAACACGCAGCGGCTGGTCAGGGACGATCGAACACCGTTGCGGAAACACCAACTCCACCAAGGGTAGATCGACTGGGGGTGTAGCCGGGCTTGGTCGTAGGGCCTTGTTCGGGCGAGCGCCTACACTTCCAGTCGTCTACTCTTTGTCCACCCGTCAGCCCGGCCGGCATGATGCCGACCGGGCTGGCTTCGTTTGGCGTGTGGTAGAATTGGCGAAGGCTTACCGGATCCTGCGAAACCCACGCCATGTCCGATGTTCCGCCCCCCTTGCGCGTCTGCAGTTTCGAGAGTCGCCGCGCGACCGAGATTCGTGCGCTGCTGGAAAAGCAGGGGGCCGTCGCCACGGTCGCGCCGTCGATGCAGGAAGTGCCGATCAGCGACAACCCGGCCGCATTCGCGTACGCCGAAGAACTCCTCGCCGGCAAGATCGATGTGATGGTGTTTCTCACCGGTGTCGGCGCTCGGGCGCTGCTGGAAGCCCTGGAGACCCGATACCGCCGTGAAGACATCTTGGCGGCATGGAATCAGTGCGTAATCGTCGTCCGCGGCCCGAAACCCGTCGCCGTGCTGCGGGAATGGAACGTGCGGATCGACCATCGCGCGCCGGAGCCGAACACCTGGCGGGAACTGCTCGCGACGCTGGACGCCGCCGTGCCGCTCGCCGGGAAACGTGTCGCTGTGCAGGAGTATGGCGTTCCCAACGCGGAGTTCTATCGGCAACTCGAAGCGCGCGGCGCGTCCGTGCTGTCGGTCCCGGTCTACCGCTGGGCGTTCCCGGACGACACCGAACCGCTGCGGCAAGCCGTCGAACAGACGATCGCCGGCGACTTCGACGTGCTGATGTTCACCAGCGCCAATCAACTTCACAACGTCGTGGAAATGGCCGACCGGATGGGCCGCAAGCAGGAGTGGCTCGATGCCGCCAGGCGCTGCGTAATCGCGTCCATCGGCCCGACGGCGACGGAAACCATCCAGAGTTACGGCCTGCCGGTGCACATCGAACCGGAACATCCGAAGATGGGGCCGTTGGTGAAGGATGTCATCGAGCGAAGGCGAACCATCCTGCCGGCGAGCGGGGGGACGTAAGCCCCTCCGGTGATGTGCTTCGGCGAGCCACAGGGGCAAGAACCGATCACCCGGGGGGAACTACGTCCCTTCGCTCGCCTCTGACTTTTGTGCCTCACATGGCTACAATCGCGGCACACTCTGGAGCCGCCATGCTGTCCCCCGCCTTGCAGAATGCCCGCCTGCTCAAAGCCTGTCGTCGCGAACCGGTCGACTGCACCCCCGTGTGGATCATGCGGCAGGCGGGACGGTATCTGCCCGAGTACATGGCCGTCCGCAGCCGCGTGACGTTCATCGAACTCTGCAAGCGGCCGGACCTTGCCGCGCAGGTGACGCTCGACGCCCAGCGGATTCTCGGCGTCGACGCGGCGATTCTGTTCGCGGACCTGTTGCCCATGCTCGAACCGATGGGGATCGACCTCGAATACCAGAAGGGAGAAGGGCCGGTCATCCACAATCCGATCCAGTCGGCCGATCAGGTGGATCGGCTGCGAGAACTGGAGGACGTCTCATCGCTGCAGTTCGTGTTCGATGCGGTAAAGCTGATCCGTCGCGACCTTCCGGCGGACATTCCGCTGCTGGGGTTTGCCGGCGCACCGTTTACGCTGGCTTCGTATGCCATCGAGGGGGGCGGGTCGCGGAACTACGTGCGGACCAAGTCGCTGATGTACTGCGATGAGGGGGCGTGGAAGACGCTGATGGACCGGTTGGCCCGCAGCCTGGTCCGCTACATCAACGCGCAGATTTCCGCGGGTTGCCAGGCCGTGCAACTGTTCGACAGTTGGGCCGGTTGCCTGTCCCCGGCCGATTATCGCCGCTACGTGCTGCCGTACACGAAACAGGTGATCGCCGGGGTGGCGCCCGGCACGCCGGTCATCAACTTTCTCACCGGCAATCCGGCGCTGTTGCCGCTGCTGCGGGAGGCGGGTGGGGACGTCATCGGCCTCGACTGGCGGGTGAGCCTCGCCGACGCCTGGCAGATCGTCGGTTACGATGTCGGCGTGCAGGGGAATCTCGATCCGGTGACGCTGTTTGCCGATCTGGACACGATCCGTCGCCGGACGCATGAGATTCTGACCGACGCCGCCGGCCGCCCCGGCCACATCTTCAATCTGGGTCATGGGGTGCTCCCGGAAATGAACCCAGATCACGTCAAGGCGCTGGTGCAGATGGTGCACGAGCTGTCCGCGCGATGAACATCACCGTTTAGAAGCCCAGGGGTTGCAACCCCTGGGCGTCGCTCACCCGATGCCCAACCCATCCTGCCCCCGGATCGCCATCATCGGCGGCGGCCTCACCGGCCTCGCCGCGGCGCATCGGTTGACCGAACTTGCGACGGAGCAGGGGAGGTCGGTCGACGTCACACTCTACGAAGCCGGGCCGCGGCTGGGGGGCATCGTCGGGACGGTCGAGCGGGACGGCTACCTGATCGACACCGGGGCCGATTCGTTCATCACCAACAAGCCCGGTGCGCTGCAATTGTGTCAGCGGCTCGGCCTGGAATCGCGGCTGCAGGCGACGGAGCCGATGTATCGCGGCGCGCTGGTGCTGCACGACGGGCGTCCCGTCCCGGTGCCGGAGGGATTTCAATTGCTCAGCCCGTCGGCAATGTGGCCGGTGCTGAAGTCGCCGATCCTGTCGCTGGTCGGCAAGCTGCGCATGGCGCAGGAATACTTCATTCCGCCTCGGAAGGACACCGGCGATGAAACACTGGCGAGTTTCGTCCGTCGCCGTTTCGGGCAGGAAGTGTTGGAGCGACTGGTGCAGCCGCTGGTCGGGGGAATCTACACGTCCGACCCGGAAAAGCTGAGCCTCGCCGCGACGATGCCCCGGTTTTTGGAGATGGAACGGGAATACGGGAGCCTGATCCGCGCCACCAGAAGCGCCAAACCGCCGACGAGCGACGAAGATCGCACGAGTAGCGGCGCACGATACGGCCTGTTCGCAGGTCTCCGCGGCGGAATGCAGGAACTGGTCGATGCGCTCGCGGCGCGCGTCACCCCATCCTGTCGCGTGGAACTCAACGCACCCGTCGAATCGATGCTCCCGGACATCACACACGCTCCTCCGCGTTCCGTCTATTGCCTGCGGGTGCGTGGACGTACCACCGACCCGTTCGACGCCGTCATCCCGACGCTTCCCGCGTACCGCACGGCGGATCTGGTGACGGAACTGGATCAGGATCTGGCCACGCAGCTCCGCGGAATCGGCTACGCGTCCAGCAGCATCGTGGTCACGGGACATGCCTTGCAGAACGTGCGCGATCCGCTGAATGCGTTCGGACTGGTCGTGCCGCACATCGAGCGGCGGCGGATTCTGGCGGTGTCGTTCAGCAGCCGGAAGTTCCCCAACCGCGCGCCGGACGGCCGCGTGCTGCTGCGGACGTTTGTCGGGGGGGCGATGCAGCCGGACCTGTTCGACCTCGACGACGTTGCTACGGTGCAACTGGTCCGGGAGGAACTCGCCGCAACGCTGGGCGTGACGGGAGAACCGGATTTCGCGATCGTGGCCCGCTACCCGCGGGCGATGCCGCAGTATCACCTGGGCCACTTGGAGCGGGTCGCCGAAATCGAACGGCTGTCCGCCCGGCATCCGGGGCTGGCTCTTGCCGGCAATGCCTACCGCGGCGTCGGCGTCCCCGACGCCATCCACAGCGGCGAGCAAGCCGCGGAGCGCGTCTTTGGCTGAGTCACCGACCGTCGGCTTTGCAGACGGAGCGAATTCATGACGATTGGTTTATGTCTTGCCGGGGCGGTGGTCGACGGAGCATAATATCGACCTTGCCTGATTGGTTCGCTGTCCCGCCCGCAGGGTGTTGCCGATGTCCCGCCTTCATCGTGACCGTCTGGACGCACTGCACGGCATTGTCTCCCGGCGGGACCTGCTGAAAGTGGGGCCATTGGCCCTCTCCGCGGCGGTCTGGCCCTCGTTGTTCCGTCCCGGAGCCGTGGCAGCGGAAGCCTTCCAGCCACACGCCGCCGCCAAAGCCAAGTCGATCATCTACCTGTGGATGGGGGGCGGCGTCACCCACATCGACTCGCTCGATCCCAAGCCGGAAGCGCCGCAGGAAGTTCGCGGCAAGCTGGGTGCAATTGCGACCACGCTCCCCGGCGTGCACTTCAGCGAATCGTGTCCGAACCTGGCCCGTATCGCCGATGACCTGTGCGTGGTCCGATCGTTCTCGCACGACAGCAACGACCACCTGATGAGCCAGGTCTACACGCTCTCCGGCCGCAAGGTGACGCCGGCGCAGCTCTTCACCGAGCCAAACATCGGCTCGCTGGTGCAGCACCTGTTGGGACCGCGAAACGGGTTGCCGGGGTACATCGCCGTGCCGGGGATCACGCGGCCCGGTCCGCCGCCGCACAATCTGTTCGTCGGTGGTTGGCTGGGAAGTCAGTACGCGCCGTTCTGCGTCGGCGGGCAGCCGGAACAGCCGGACTTCACCGTCGGCGAGAAATCACCGAATCCGTCGCCGCTGGCTGCAGAGGACCTCAACCCGCCGGAGCTGCGGTTTCCCGAGGAGATCACGCTGGGTCGGTTGTCCCGCCGCGCCGACCTCCGCAGCACGCTCGAGCGCTCTCTCCACGTTGCCGATCAGGCTGGCGGTTTTGCCGGGATGGACGGGCATTACGACGGCGCCCTGCGGTTGTTGTCGTCCCCGGCCGTGCGCGGGGCGTTCGATATCACCCAGGAATCGGACTCCTTACGAGACGCCTACGGCCGCACGAAGATTGGCGGCCGGTGTCTGCTCGCCCGGCGGCTGGTCGAGGCCGGTGCGCGGTTCGTGCTGGTCGATTACGGCTACGACAACGACTACGGCAACCTGTGGGACATCCACAACGTC
>Ga0073934_10004542_pt1 | contig 22882 bp, 20 predicted proteins | sample LarsenN4metaG_FD_76834 | JGI IMG/M metagenome (GOLD analysis project Ga0073934, IMG submission 76834) | Hot spring sediment bacterial and archeal communities from British Columbia, Canada, to study Microbial Dark Matter (Phase II) - Larsen... ...
GAAGATCGCACCGCCAAAAATACCGGCAGCAATGTAGTACAGACCTTTGGCCTTGCGTCCTTGGAAAACCAAGCGGTTATGCTCGTCCGACGGGCCCAGTTGCGAAGGTCAGGCTAGAGGCAAGCGGCGGAGAATGTCGTTCGGCTTGCGCCGATCGACCCTTCCGCGACTCGACAAGCGGCGGGCAAGAGCCCGCCGCTTGCGTTACGAGCGCTCGTTCGGGGCGCGATGTCACTTCTTCGCGAACGCCCCCATCTCCTTCAGCACCTCGTTCGCTGCTTTGAAGGCGTCGAGGCCGGCAGGAATTCCGCAGTACACGGTCGCGTGCAGCAGCGCTTCCTTGATCTCGTCTACCGTGACGCCGTTGTTCAAGGCGCCGCGCACGTGCAGCTTGATCTCGGGCGCGCGGTTCAAGGCCGTCAGCATGGCGAGGTTCATCAGGCTGCGCGTCTTGCGGTCGAGGCCCGGGCGCGTCCAGGCGTAGCCCCAGCACCACTCCGTCGTGATGTTCTGGAACGCCTGCATGAAGTCGTTGGCCGCCTTCAGCGAGTTGTCGACGTACTCCGCGCCGAGCACGGCGCGCCGCACCTCGAGCCCGCGGTCGAATAGTTGTTCGATGGTTTCGTCTCTACGTTCGGTCATCGGTCGCAACTCCGGTCTTTGCGGTGGAAAAAAAGGCGTGCGCGTGCGAGCGCACGGCGGAATGACTTCGCGGAAGGCTAGCGGGCCGGGAACACGACGTCGAGCATCGCGCGAATGTAGTCGCGATGCTGCTGCGACGTCAGGTGTTGCTGCTGCATGTAGGAATGAATGTGCCGCGACTCGATCGCGCCGATCAGGATGTCGGCCGTCGTGCGCGCGTCGCCGAGCGCGAGTAGCTTGATGGCAGCCGCTTGCTCGAGCCAGGCGGCAAGACGGTCACGGAGCTGGTACGGCGTCGGCTCCGGCAGATTCGCCTCGATGCAGGCCGCGCGCAACGTCACCGAGGCGGCGATCACGGCACCGAGATACTCGTTGATCTCGAGGAGCACGTGACCAAGCTGCTCGCGCACCGGCATGCCCGGTAACACGCCGCGGTCGAGCTCGGTGAGCGGCGCGCCGTCCGGCCGGAACGCCATCAGCATCAGCTGCTGCTTCGACCCCGTGCGTTGGAACAGCGTGGCCGTCGATACGCCGAGCTTCTTGGCGACCATGGCCACGGGCGCTTTGGGCCCGCGGTCGAGGAAGACCTCGCGCGCGGCAACACTGATCTCGCGATCGCTGACTTGTCTGCGGCGTCCCATAGGCGGGCATGATAACGTCAAACGCTTCCCGGGTAGTGCCTGTTCGGGCACCTTACGTAACAAAAATGAAGAAACGATGACCGTGATCGCGGTGAAAGTCGTGCCGCGCGCCGCCCGAGACGAGATCGTCGGCTGGCTCGGCGAGCAGTTGAAGGTGCGCGTCCGAGCTCCGCCGCAGGACGGCCGCGCCAACCGTGCAGTCGAGACCTTGCTGGCGCACGCGCTCGAGCTCGAGAAGGCCGCCGTCGTCGTCGCCGGCGGGTTCAGCTCCGCGCAGAAGCGCGTCGAGATCGCCGGGCTCACTCGCGAGGAGATCATCGCCCGCTTGACCGTTTCCTGACCGCGCTGCCGTTGCCCAACGACGGGGCAGCGCGTCGCCGGGCGCGTTCCGTTGTGGTGCGGCGCGCCGGCGCGAACGCAGCGCTTCGCCGTGGCACGCAGCCCTGCATGCTTCTTGCATCGGCCGTCGTGCCATGAACGCGCGCCCGCTTCGAATACTCATCATCGACGAAAACGCGGTGCGCGCGGCCATCCTGGAAGAAGGCTTGCGCGTGGCGAGCAACGGGGCCGACGGCGGCACGCTCGAGGTGCACCACATTCGCGACATGGCGAATCTGCTTGCGCGCATCTCCGCGGTCGATCCGGACGTCATCTTGATCGACCTCGAGAACCCGAGCCGCGACACGCTCGAGCAGATGTTTCAAGTGTCGCGGCTCGCGCGCCGGCCGATCGCGATGTTCGTCGACAAGTCCGACAGCGCGACCGTGCAGGCCGCCATCGATGCAGGCGTTTCCGCGTACGTCGTCGACGGGCTGCGCAAGGAGCGCGTCCGATCGATCCTCGACGTGACGATCAGCCGCTTCCATGCGTTCGACCGCCTGCAGAGCGAGCTGCAACAGGCGAAATCGGCGCTCGAGGACCGCAAAATCATCGAGCAGGCCAAGACGATTCTGATGCGGCAGCGCGGCTGCTCGGAGGAGGACGCGTACGTGTTGCTGCGCCGCACAGCGATGAATCAGAACCGCAAGCTCGCGGAGCTCGCGCGCTCGCTCGTTGCGGCCGCGGCGCTATTCGATGGGGGCACTCGAAATGAGTGAACGAATCGTCGCGGCGTTCGTGCCGCTCGTCGATTGCGCCGTGCTGGTGGCCGCTCGCGAGCGAGGATTCGCGTCGGCCGTGGGTCTCGACCTCGTGCTCGTCAAGGAGCCGTCGTGGGCGAGCTTGCGCGATCACCTCTCTCTGGGACACGTGGATTGCGCGCATGCGCTCGCGCCGTTGCCCGTCGCGCTGACGCTCGGAGTCGGGCACGTTCAAGTCGACTGCGTTGCGCCGTTCGTGCTTGGCCGCGGCGGCAACGCGATCACGGTATCGAACCGGCTGTTCGCCGAAATGCAGGCAGCGGCGCCGAATCAGGCGCTGACGGAGCCGGTTACCGCCGGCCGTGCCCTCGCGGCCGTCGTGCGGCGCCGCAAGACGTCGCTGACGCTCGGCATGGTCTTCCCGTTCTCGAATCACAACTTCGACCTGCGTTACTGGCTGGCCGCGGCCGGCGTGCATCCCGACCGCGACGTCCGACTCGTCGCGATTCCTCCGCCGTTGATGGTCGAGAGCTTGAGTGCCGGGCTCGTCGACGGATTCTGTGTCGGCGAGCCGTGGAACAGCCTTGCCGTGGCTCACGGCCTTGGCCACATAGTGACGACGCAGTCGCAGCTGTTCCCGGGCGCTGCCGAGAAGGTGCTCGCGTTGCGCACCGCCTTCGCCGAGCGCTCGGAGCGTCTACCGTTACTGCTGCGGGCGCTCGATGCCGCGGCGGCCTGGGCCGACGATCCCGCGAATCGCGACGCCCTCGCGGCGCTGCTCGCCCGGCCCGAATATCTGGGCGTGCCGCAGCCGATCGTCGCCGCCGCGCTCGACGGCCGTGTGCCCTTCGCGAGCGCCGCCGGGCACCGCATCGCCGACTTTCTGTATTTTCACCGCCGCGCCGCCAATGCGCCGCGCGAAACGGACGGCCTCTGGGCGTACGCGCAGATGGTGCGCTGGGGCCAAATCGCGGCGAGCGACGGCGCCGAGCGCGCGGCGGCGAGCGTCTTTCGGCCCGATCTGTATCGCTGCGGCGGAAACATGGCGACGGCGGAGCCGGTGTTGCCGCCGTTCGATCGCGTTCCGTTCTCGTCGAACGTGTCGGCGTATCTCGCCCAGTTCGAGCTGCACACGCCGTTCGCCGCCGCAATCTCCGCCTGACGCCGGCTGCACCGCTATGCGGCACGCGCGTGCCGCGGTGATCCATTCTGGCGCACGTGCAGGTGCGCGCGTCCCGCACGATCCGCAGTGGGCTTTCGCGAAACGTTGCCGCTTCAAGGAGTTGCAAGCTCGAAACGGACCGCGGCGACTTTGGCACGACGTTTGTATTGGCCGAATCGACAGCGAGTCCATCGTTGGGCTCGACGAGCAGCGCCGCTCGAGTGGCAACACCACCGAGTGGCAACACCACTCTGCGGCATTTTTTTTTTGGCGGCCATGCTCGCAACGGCCGAGCGCAACAACGGAGATCCTTCTGAATGAGACACGTAAGCCCAGCTCTGGCGATCGCGGCGGTTGCCGCCGCCTGCGGAGCACGAGCCGAGCCGCTCGAGCTCGAGCAGGACGAGCTCAAGTTCGGCTTCATCAAGCTCACGGACATGGCGCCGCTCGCCGTCGCCTACGAGCTCGGGTTCTTCGAGGACGAAGGGCTCTACGTGACGCTCGAGCCGCAAGCGAACTGGAAGGTGCTGCTCGACCGCGTCATCACGGGTGAGCTCGACGGCGCGCACATGCTCGCGGGTCAGCCGCTCGCGGCGACGATCGGCTTCGGCACCGCGGCGCAAGTCGTCACGGCCTTCTCGATGGACTTGAACGGCAACGCGATCACCGTTTCGAACGACGTCTGGCGCGCGCTGAAGCCGCACGTGCCCGTGGGCGCCGACGGCAAGCCGCTGCATCCGATCGGGGCCGAGGCTCTCAAGCCCGTCGTCGAGTCGTACCGGGAGTCCGGCAGGCCGTTCAACATGGCGATGGTCTTTCCCGTCTCGACGCACAACTACGAGCTGCGCTACTGGCTCGCAGCCGGCGGCATACACCCGGGCTACTACTCGCCGACGGATTCGAGCGGGCAGATCGGGGCCGACGTGCTCTTGTCCGTGACGCCGCCGCCCCAGATGCCGGCGACGCTCGAGGCCGGCACGATCTTGGGCTACTCCGTCGGCGAGCCGTGGAATCAGCAGGCCGTGATCAAGGGCATCGGCGTGCCGGTCATCACGGACTACGAGATCTGGAAGAACAATCCCGAGAAGGTGTTCGGCGTCACGGCCGAGTGGGCCGAGGCGAACCCGAACACGCATCTCGCCGTGATCAAGGCCCTCATCCGCGCCGCGATGTGGCTCGACGAGCGCGACAACGCGAATCGGCGCGAAGCCGTCGCGATGCTCGCGCGGTCCGAGTACGTCGGCGCCGACGCGGCCGTAATCGCGAACTCGATGACGGGCACGTTCGAGTACGAGCGCGGCGACGAGCGGCCGGTTCCGGATTTCAACGTCTTCTTCCGTTACTTCGCGACCTACCCGTATTACTCCGACGCCGTCTGGTACCTCACGCAGATGCGCCGCTGGGGCCAGATCCCGGAGGGCAAGCCCGACGACTGGTACGCGGCGACGGCGAAGGCGGTCTATAGGCCCGATATCTACCTGAAAGCCGCACGCCTGCTCGTCGACGAGGGGCTTGCGAGCGAAAGCGATTTCCCGTGGACGAGCGACGGCTATCGCGAGCCGACGAACGACTTCATCGACGGTCTCGGCTACGACGGCCGCAAGCCGAACGCATATCTCGAAAGTCTCGCGATCGGGCTCAAGGGCGACGACACGGCGTCGTCCAACACGCTCGTGACCGCACAGTGAGACGGTAATGAGCACGCTGATCGCACGCGTCAATCCGTATCTCGCCATGCTCGGAGTGGGCTGGCTCGTGCCCATCCTGAAGATGGCTGCCGGCGACAGCCCGAGCGCGCAGCTCCGCGAGCTCGCGCGCGAGCTCGGCGTGCCCGTCGCCGCAATGCTCCTCTTCCTCGCCGTCTGGGCCGCAGTGGCCGCGCGGATCGAGACGAGCTTGGGCGCGCTGCCCGGGCCCTCGGCCGTCTGGGCGGAAGCGCGGAATCTCGCCGCCGAGCATGCGGCCGAGCGTTCGCGGCGGGCCGAGTTCTACGCGCGGCAGGACACGCGCAACGCGGAGGCGCGCGCCGAGAACCCGAATGCCGAGGTGCGCGTGCGCCGTTACACCGGTAAGCCGACGTATCTCGACCAGATTTTCACGAGCCTGAAAACCGTGTTCACGGGTTTCGTGCTCGGCATGCTCGTCGCGGTGCCGCTCGGCGTGCTCGCGGGACTCTCGAAGACCGTCAACGCCGCGATCAACCCGCTCGTGCAAATCCTGAAGCCCGTATCTCCGCTCGCGTGGTTGCCGATCGTGACGATGGTCGTCAGCGCCGTCTACGTGAGCGCGGACCCGCTCTTCGAGAAGTCCTTCATCACCTCGGCGATCACCGTGACGTTGTGCTCGCTGTGGCCGACGCTGATCAATACGGCGCTCGGCGTCGCGACGATCGACAAGGACCTCATGAACGTCGGGCGCGTGCTCAAGCTGAATTGGCCGACGCAAGTCTTCAAGATCGTGCTGCCGTCGGCGCTGCCGCTGATCTTCACCGGGCTGCGGTTGTCGCTCGGCGTGGGCTGGATGGTGTTGATCGCGGCCGAGATGCTCGCGCAGAACCCGGGTCTCGGCAAGTTCGTCTGGGACGAGTTTCAGAACGGGTCGTCGGAGTCGCTGGCGCGAATACTCGTCGCCGTATTCACGATCGGAATCATCGGCTTCCTACTCGATCGCATCATGTTGGCGATCCAGGCGGCCGTGACTCATTCCGCCAACCGCTGACGATGGGAAAGGAAGCGATGACGCCCCAGGAAACCCCAGCGGTGACATTGGCGCTCGAAGGCGTCGGCAAATCCTACACGGCCGGCGGCCGCACTACGGAAGTGCTCCGCGACATCAACCTCACGATCGCGAGCGGCGAGCTCGTCGCGATCGTAGGTTTTTCGGGCTCCGGCAAGTCGACGTTGATTTCGCTGCTGGCGGGGCTCGAGCGTCCGACGGCGGGCCGCGTGCTGTTCGAAGGCGCGGAGGTCACGGGGCCGAGCCCCGAGCGCGGCGTGGTCTTCCAGAGCTACTCGCTGATGCCATGGCTGTCCGCTCGCGGCAACGTCGCGCTCGCCGTCGACGCCGTGAGGCGAAACTGCTCGCGCGCGGAGAGGGCGGCGATCGTGAGCCGCTACGTCGAGATGGTCGGCCTCGCGCATGCCGCGGATCGCCGGCCCGCCGAGCTGTCGGGCGGAATGCGGCAGCGCGTCGCGTTGGCGCGTGCGCTCGCGATGTCGCCGAAGGTGCTGCTGCTCGACGAGCCGTTGTCGGCGCTCGATGCGCTGACGCGCGCGAAGCTGCAGGATGAGCTCGAGGCGATCTCGACGAAGGAGCGCAAGACCGTCCTGCTGATCACGAACGACGTCGACGAGGCGCTGCTGCTCGCCGATCGGATCGTTCCGCTGGCGCCGGGCCCGGGTGCCACGCTTGGCCCGGAGTTCAGAGTTTCGCTGCCGCGGCCGCGCGACCGCAGCGCGCTCAACGACGACGCCGAGTATCGACGCCTGCGTGCCACCATTACGCGCTATCTGCTCGATGCGAGCCGCGGACGGGCGGCCCGCGAGACGAGTGCCGTCGCGCTGCCGAACGTGCTGCCGATCGAGATCGACGAGCCGCCGCGCGCGTACCGCAAGGCGCAGCCGAAGCGCACGAGCACGCGCTACGTCGAGTTCTTCAAAGTGTCGAAGGTCTATCCGACGCGTCAGGGGCCTTTGACGGTCGTCGACGGCTTCGAGCTCATCATGGATCGCGGCGAGTTCGTCTCGTTGATCGGCCATTCCGGCTGCGGGAAGTCGACGGTTCTTACGATGACGGCCGGGCTCACCGGCGTCAGCGGCGGCGGCATCGTCGTCGACGGCCGAGAGGTCGTGACGGCCGGCCCCGATCGCGCAGTCGTGTTCCAGGCGCCGAGCCTGTTCCCGTGGCTCACGGCCGCGCAAAACGTGGCGCTCGGCGTCGACCGCGTCTACAGCCACGCGACGCCGGCCGAGCGCTCGGACATCGTCCACTACTACTTGGGCCGCGTCGGGCTTGCCGAGGCCGCCGACAAGGTCGCGAGCGAGCTCTCGAACGGCATGCGCCAGAGGGTGGGGCTCGCGCGCGCGTTCGCGCTGTCGCCGAAGCTTCTGCTGCTCGACGAGCCGTTCGGCATGCTCGATTCGCTGACCCGCTGGGAGCTTCAAGAGCTGCTCATGGAGGTGTGGGCTCGCACTCGCGTCACGGCGATCTGCGTCACTCACGACGTCGACGAGGCCATCTTGCTCGCGGACCGCGTGGTCATGATGACGAACGGACCGAACGCGAAGATCGGCAAGATCATGCGCATCGATCTGCCTCGCCCGCGCTCGCGCAAAGCCTTGCTCGAGCATCCCGATTACTACCGATATCGCCAAGAGGTTCTCGATTTCTTGAGCGGCTGTGAGCGCGCGAGCTCAACGGCCGATCCCGCAGCGGCAGCTGCTTGAACGACGAAAGTAGTCATCACAGGGAGTAGAACATGCGTGCTCTGAGTAGAATCGGTTTCGTCGGTGCGGCGGCGCTCGCGGGCGCCGGGGCTGGCGCGCCTGCGACCGCCGCGGAAACCTGGGGGCAGGCGCTTGCGGAAGGAAAGGTCCTCGTCGACCTCCGTGCGCGCTTCGAGTCGGTCGAGCAGGATGGCTTTGCATCGTCGGCCGACGCGCTGACGAATCGGCTGCGCGTGGGCTTTCAGACCGCGCCGTTGGCGGGCACCGCATTTCTCGCCGAGGGCGTCGTCGTCGACGATCTCGTGGCGGACTACAACAGCACGACGAACGGCCAGACGCAGTATCCCGTCGTCGCGGACCCCGCGGATTTCGCCACCTTCAATCGCCTAGCCGTCATCAACAAGTCGCTCGAGCGCACGACGCTGACGTTCGGGCGCCAGCGCATCGTTCTCGACGACGCACGCTTCGTCGGCAACGTCGGCTGGCGGCAGCACGAGCAAACGTTCGATGCTCTGCGTGCGCAGTGGGGCGGCACGAAGATCAAGACGGACCTGACCTACGCGAGCCAGGTGAACCGCGTGTTCGGTCCCGATTCTCCGCAAGGCAAGTGGGAGGGCGACGTCGTGCTCGCGAACCTCGGCTTCACCTCGCCGGCGGGTACCGTGACGCTGTTCGACTATTACCTCGACATCGACGGCGCAGCGGCCGCGTCGACGCATACCGTCGGCGTGAAGCTCGCAGCATCGAAGCCGCTCGGGAAGCTGACGGGCAGCTACGCGCTCGCGTATGCCCGGCAGAACGAAGCGGGCGCTAACGCCGCCGACGTCGATGCGGACTACACGCTCGTCGAAGGCGGACTGAGCTTCGCGAAAGTCGGCGTCGCGCTCGGCCGCGAGCTCCTCGGCGGCGACGGCGTCACGGCGTTCGCGACGCCGCTCGCGACTCTGCACGCGTTTCAGGGCTGGGCCGACAAGTTTCTTGCGACGCCGGCTACCGGAATCGAGGACGCATACTTGCGCGTCAGCGTGCCGCTCGGCAAGCGCGGGCGTTTCACGAGCACGGCGGCGGCCGTCTTCCACGATTACGCCGCCGACTTCGGCAGCGCTCGGTACGGCGAGGAGCTGGACCTGCAGCTCGTAGCGCGCACGGAGCGCATGACGCTGACGGCGAAGTTCGCCGACTATCGCGCGGCCGGCCTTTTCACGGATACCGAGAAGCTGTGGCTCTCGGTCGACTACGCGTTCTGAGCGTGGCCATGAAGCGAAAGCTCGTGCTCGTCGGCAACGGGATGGCCGGAATGCGCGCCATCGAGGAGTTGATCAAGCTCGCGCCGGAGCTCTACGACATCGCCGTGTTCGGCAGCGAGCCGCACGGCAACTACAACCGCATTCTGCTTTCGCCCGTGCTCGCGGCCGAGAAGACGGTCGCCGACATCATGCTCAATACGCGCGAGTGGTATGCCGAGAACGGCATCGCACTGCACGCCGGCGACGAGGTCGTCCGCATCGACCGTGCGCGCCGGCGCGTCATCGCGAAGAGCGGCTTCGAGGCGCCGTACGATCGGCTGATTCTCGCAACGGGGTCGAACCCGATCGTGCTGCCGCTGCCCGGCAAGGATTTGCCCGGCGTCGTCACGTATCGCGACATCGCCGACGTCGACCGCATGATCGCGGCGTCGCGCGAAGGCAAGCGCGCCGTCGTCATCGGCGGGGGCTTGCTCGGGCTCGAAGCCGCGTACGGCCTGCAAAGGCGCGGCATGGACGTGACCGTCGTGCACCTGAGCCCGACTCTCATGGAGCGACAGCTCGACGGCGCGGCCGGCGCGCTCCTGAAGCGCTCGCTCGAGGAGCGGGGGCTCAAGTTCGTCATGCCGGCCGAGACGGCCGCCATCCTCGGCGACGAGCGCGCGCGCGGCGTCCGGTTCGCCGACGGCGGCGAGGTGCCGGCCGACCTCGTCGTGATGGCGGTGGGCATTCGCCCGAACGTGGCGCTCGCGAAGGCGAGCGGCATCGCGTGCGAGCGTGGCGTGCTCGTCAACGACACGATGCAGACGTTCGATCCGCGCATCTACGCCGTCGGCGAGTGCGTGCAGCACCGCGGCGCCTGCTACGGCTTGGTCGCGCCGCTGTTCGAGCAAGCGAAGGTCGCCGCGAACCATCTCGCCGAGTTCGGCATCGGCCGCTATTTGGGCTCGCAGACGTCGACGAAGCTCAAAGTCACGGGCATCGACTTGTTCTCGGCCGGCGACTTCACGGGCGGCGCCGGCACCGAGGAGCTAGTGTTCAAGGACGCCGCGCGCGGGGTTTACAAGAAGCTCGTCGTGCAGGGCGACAAGATCAAGGGCGCCGTGCTGTACGGCGACACCGTCGACGGCGCCTGGTACTTCCAGCTCATGCGCGACGGAACGGCGATCAACGATTTCCGCGAGAACGTGCTGTTCGGCCAAGCGCACGTCGGCGATTCCGGCACGGCCGGAGCCGACGCCGTGACGCTGCTCGCCGACACGGCGGAGATCTGCGGTTGCAACGGCGTCTGCAAGGGCGACATCGTCAAGGCCATCACGAAAAAGAACTTGTTCACGCTCGATGAGGTCCGTGCGCACACGAAGGCTTCGTCGTCGTGCGGCTCCTGCACGGGCCTCGTCGAGCAGCTCCTCGCCAATACGCTCGGCGGCGACTACTCGGAGTCGCCGGCGAAGAAGCCCATGTGCCCGTGCACGATCTACACGCACGAGGAAGTGCGCGCGGCAATCTCGCGCGAGAAGCTGAAGACGATCCCTCTCGCGATGCGGTTTCTCGAGTGGAAGACGCCGGACGGCTGCCACAAATGCCGGCCCGCATTGAATTTCTATTTGCTCTGCGCGTGGCCCGGCGAGTACCAGGACGACAAGCAGTCGCGCTTCATCAACGAGCGTGCCCACGGCAACATCCAGCGCGACGGCACGTACTCGGTCGTGCCGCGCATATGGGGCGGGGTGACGTCGGCGAAAGAGCTGCGCGCGATCGCGGACGTCGCCGAAAAGTATGCCGTGCCGACCGTCAAGGTGACGGGCGGGCAGCGCATCGACCTGCTCGGCGTGAAGAAAGAGGATCTACCGAGCGTGTGGCGCGATTTGAGCGCCGCCGGCTTCGTGTCCGGGCACGCGTACGGCAAGGCGCTGCGCACCGTGAAGACGTGCGTCGGCAAGGAATGGTGCCGGTTCGGCACGCAGGATTCGACGGGCTTGGGTGTGCGCATGGAGCGCGTGACGTGGGGCTCGTGGCATCCGCACAAGGTGAAGCTCGCGGTCTCCGGCTGCCCGCGCAACTGCGCCGAGGCGACGATCAAGGATTTGGGCGTCGTCTGCGTCGAGTCGGGCTACGAGCTGCACGTCGGCGGCAACGGCGGCATCAAGGTTCGCGCCACGGACTTCCTCTGCAAGGTGGCGACGGAAGAGGAAGTGATCGAGTACGGCTGCGCGTTCTTGCAGCTCTATCGCGAGGAAGCACGCTATCTCGAGCGTACGGCGCCTTGGATCGAGCGTGTCGGCCTGTCGCACGTGCGCGAGCGCATCGTCGACGACGCAGCGGGGCGCAAGAAGCTCTACGCGCGCTTCCTCGAGTCGCAAAAGTACTCGCAGACGGATCCGTGGGTCGAGCGCGCGGCCGGTGTGCACGCCGAGGAGTTCGCGCCGCTCGAAGCCGAATTGCCGCAGGAGCTCGTGTCGTGAGCTGGATCGATCTCGGATCCGTGACGGCGCTGCCCGAGCGCGGTGCGCGCTGCGTGCGCCTGGGGTCGCTCACGGTCGCCGTGTTCCGCACGAGCACGGGCGAAATCTTTGCGCTGCGCGATCAGTGCCCGCACCGCGGCGGCCCGCTGTCGCAGGGCATCGTGCACGGCACGCGCGTGACCTGTCCGCTGCACGACTGGGTCATCGACCTCGCGACGGGGTGCGCGACTGGCGCCGACGAAGGCTCGACGCCGACGTACAACGTGCGCGTCGTAGACGGCCGGATCCTGCTCGAGGTGCCGGTAGAGGCGCTCGCGCGGGCGTCATGAGCGCCGTTCGGACGACGTGCCCTTACTGCGGCGTCGGATGCGGCTTGATCGCGGCACGCGCCGCCGGCGAGGGCTACGACTTGCGCGGCGATCCCGGCCACCCGTCGAACTTCGGCAGGATTTGCTCGAAGGGAGCGGCGCTCGGCGAGACGCTCGGGCTCGAGGGCCGCTTGCTGCACCCGTCGATTCGGGGTGAGCGGGCGAGCTGGGACGAGGCGCTCGACGCCGTCGCGGGCGGCTTCGCGCGCACGATCGAGGAGCACGGGCCGGATTCCGTGGCGTTCTACGTGTCCGGTCAGCTGCTGACCGAGGACTACTACGTCGCGAACAAGCTCATGAAGGGCTTCATCGGCAGCGCGAACATCGACACGAACTCGCGGCTCTGCATGGCGTCGGCGGTCGCGGGCTACAAGCGCGCGTTTGGATCCGACACCGTCCCGAACGAATATACCGATCTCGAGCAGGCCGAGCTCGTCGTGCTCGTGGGCTCGAACCTCGCCTGGTGCCACCCCGTGCTGTACCAGCGCCTCGCCGCCGCGAAGGCCGCGAGTCCGAACCTGCGCGTGGTGCTCGTCGACCCGCGCCGTACTCGAACGGCCGAGATCGCCGATCTGTTCCTGCCCGTGATGCCGGGCACAGATGTAATATTGTTCAATGGCTTACTGAACTATCTTCGCAAAGAAGATGCGCTCGATCTCGAGTTCCTCGACGCGCATACGGAAGGGTTCGGCGCGGCGCTGCGCGTCGCGAAGGAGAGCGCCGCATCGATTCCGGCCGTCGCCGCCGCGTGCGGCCTCGCCGCGGACGACGTGCTCGAGTTCTATCGCTGGTTTGCCCGCACGCCGCGGACCGTCACGGCCTTCTCGCAAGGTGTGAACCAGTCGACGAGCGGCACGGACAAGGTCAACGCGATCGTCAACGTGCACCTCGCTACGGGCCGCATCGGCAAGCCCGGCATGGGGCCGTTCTCGCTGACGGGGCAGCCGAACGCGATGGGGGGCCGCGAGGTCGGCGGTCTCGCGAACCAGCTCGCTGCGCACATGGACTTTGCGCCCGAGAACGTCGAGCGCGTCGCGCGGTTCTGGCGGGCGCCGCGCGTCGCCGCGAAACCCGGGCTCAAGGCCGTCGAGCTGTTCGAGGCCGTGGCGAGCGGCAGCGTGAAAGCGATCTGGATCATGTCGACGAATCCCGTCGTCAGCATGCCGGACGCCGACCGCGTGCGCCGCGCCCTCGAGCGGTGCGAGCTCGTCGTCGTCTCGGATTGCGTGCGCGACACGGACACGACGCGTTGCGCGCACGTGCTGCTGCCGGCGGCCGCGTGGGGCGAGAAGTCGGGCACGGTGACGAATTCCGAACGGCGCGTCTCGCGCCAACGCGCGTTTCTGCCGCCCGCCGGCGAAGCGCAGCCCGACTGGTGGATCGTCGCTCGAGTCGCGCAGCGCATGGGATACTGCGAGGCTTTCGCTTACGACTCGCCGGCGGCGATCTTTCGCGAGCACGCGCGGCTCTCGGCGTTCGAGAACGGTGGCGCGCGCGATTTCGACTTGGGCGGCGTCGCGGGCCTCCGCGACGAGGAGTACGACGCGCTCGCGCCGTTCCAATGGCCGTTGCCTAAGGGCGCGCCGCCGCCGCGTCTATTCAGCGACGGCCGCTTCTTCACGCCGAGCCGCAAGGCGCAGCTCGTCCCGACGCCGCCGCGGCCGCCGGCTCGCGCGACCAGCGCCGACTATCCGCTCGTGCTGAATACGGGCCGCGTCCGCGATCAGTGGCATACGATGACGCGAACCGGCAAATCGGCGCGGCTGTCGGGACATCACGCGGAGCCGTTCGTCGAGCTGCACCCGCTCGACGCGGCGCGTTTCGGTCTCACGTACGGCGATCTCGCCGAGGTCGCGACGGCCGAGGCGCGCATCGTCGTGCGCGTCGACGTCACCGTGGCCGTGACGCCCGGCCAGGTGTTCGTGCCGATGCACTGGGGCAGCGTGTTCGCGAGCGCGGCCAGGGTCGGCACGCTGATCGCGCCGGCCGTCGATCCCGTCTCCGGCCAGCCGGAGCTCAAGTGCGCGCCCGTGCGCGTGCGCCGATACGAGCCCAAGTGGTACGGCTTCGCGCTCGCGCGCGAGCCGCTCGCCGTGCCGGGGACGTCCTACCGAGCCGTGTCGCGCGGCGCAGGCTACTGGCGTTACGAGCTTGCCGGCGAGGAGCTGCCGGCCTCGTGGCCCGAATGGGCCGATGCCGTGCTCGGCACGGGCGGCGCACGCATCGAGTTTTCCGACGCGGCGGGCGGGCGGTATCGCGGCGCGAGCGTCGCAGGCGACCGGCTCGAGTCGTGCGTGTTCGTCGCCACGGCGAAGTCGTTGCCGTCGCGGACTTGGCTCGCATCGCTGTTCGACGGCCGTGCGCTCTCGGACGCCGACAGGCTCGCGATTCTTGCGGGGCGCGCGCCGAAGGGCGCGCTCGAAAGCGGGCCCGTCGTCTGCTCGTGCTTCGGCGTAGGGCGTTCGACGCTGCTGCGGGCGATTCGCGGCGACGGGCTCGTCTCCGTCGAGCAAATCGGCAAGGCCCTTCGGGCCGGCACGAACTGCGGCTCGTGCGTTCCGGAGCTCGAGGGGTTGCTCGCGCAGTCGGCGGCGGGCGCGGAGGCGCCTGCGTAGTCGGCGCGCCACGCCCCGGCCGACACGGGCGCGGGCCTGGGCCGGTCCTGCTCGATGCCTAGAGCGGCTCGATGTTTCGCCGCCGGGGCGGTAGCATGCACGGCGCCATGACGTCGAGCTCACTTGAAGGCAAGATCGCGCTCGTCACGGGCGCGAGCCGCGGAATCGGTAAAGCCATCGCGCTGGCGCTCGCCGGCGCAGGCTGCGACGTCGCCGTGAGCTATCTGACGCGCGAGGCCGACGCTCGGAAAACGGTCGACGCTGTTCGGGCGCTGGGGCGGCGCGCCGTCCTCGCCCAAGGCGACGTTGCGAAGAGTGCCGACGTTGCGGCGATCGTCACTGCTGCGGAAAACGGGCTCGGGCCCGTCGACATTCTCGTCAACAATGCGGGCCGGGCCACGTTCGAGGGCCTCGCGGAGATGACGGAAGCGAGCTGGAACGACGTCATCGACGTGAATCTCACGTCTGTGTTTCTGATGACGCAGGCAGTTCTTCCCGGCATGCGTGCGCGCAAGTGGGGACGCATCATCAACCTCGTTTCGGTGGCCGCGCAGGCCGGCAGTATACTGGCCGTTCATTATTCGGCCGCGAAAGCCGGCGTGATCGGCGCCACGAAGAGCTACGCGCGCCTGCTGGCGAAGGAAGGCGTCACCGTCAACGCCATCTCGCCGGCGCTGATCGGCACGGAGATGGTGGCAGCGAATCCGCACGTGAAGCCCGACATGATTCCCGTCGGCCGCTTCGGCCGCGTCGAGGAATGCGCGGACGTCGCGGTGATGCTGGCCGGGAACGGGTACATCACGGGCCAAACGATCGCAGTCAACGGCGGCCTTTATCTCGCTTCTTGACCGGCTCCGGCCGCAAGCCGCTCGTGGAGCGCTCCGCCGGTATCATCGGCGGCGCGCTTCAGCGCGGCCGGCCACGCGTCGAATGACGGAGGGACGCTTGAGTTATGGGTGCTTTCGGAGCTAGCGTCGTCAACATCGCCGACTTGCGTGAGCTCGCGCGGCGCCGTCTGCCGCGCATGGTGTTCGACTATCTCGACGGAGGCGCCGAGACCGAGCACACGCTGCGCGAGAACGTCAGGATCTTCTCCGACGTAGCGCTGCGCCCGCGCTCGGCCGAGCTCGTGCCGGCCGTGGACCTGCGCACGACCGTGCTCGGACACGACCTCGCGCTTCCGTTCTTGCTCGCGCCGATCGGCAGCAGCCGTATGTTCTGGCCGCGCGCCGAGGCCTGCGCGTCGGCCGCGGCAGGGGAGGCGGGCACCGCCTACGTCTTGTCGACGCTGTCCGGCACGCCGCTCGAGGAGGTCAAGGCCGCGACGGCGGGGCCCTGCTGGTTTCAGCTCTATCTCTGCGGCGGCCGCGACGTTGCGACGAACGGCATCGCCCGCGCGAAGGCCGCCGGCTACTCGGCGATCGTCGTCACGATCGACACGCCCGTCGCCGGCATGCGCGAGCGCGACGTGCGCAACGGCACGCGACAGCTGCTCTCGGGCAAGCCGCTCACGATGTTGCCGTTCTTGCCGCAAATACTCGCGCGCCCGCGCTGGCTCTACGATTTCCTTTCCGACGGCGGGCTCATGTCGTTCCCGAACGTGATGCTGCCCGACGGTCCGATGAAATACGCCGAGGTCGGCGCCGCTCTCGAAGCCGCCGCCGTGTGCTGGGCGGATCTCGAGTGGATTCGCGCCGTGTGGGACGGTCCGATCGTCGTGAAGGGCGTGCACACGGCCGACGACGCGCGCCGCTCCGTCGACGAGGGCGCGAGCGCCGTCATCGTCTCGAATCACGGCGGGCGGCAGCTCGACGGCGTCGCGCCGACGCTGCGCGTGTTGCCCGAAGTTGTCGCCGCGGCCGGCGACCGCGTCGAGGTGCTGTTCGACGGCGGGATCCGGCGCGGCAGCGACATCGTGAAGGCGCTCGCACTCGGCGCGCGCGCAGTGCTGCTCGGGCGCGGATACAGCTACGGGCTCGCGGCCGGCGGCAAAGCCGGTGTTGCTCGCGCCGTCGAGATCTTCCGAGCGGACCTGCTGCGCACGATGAAGCTGCTCGGTTGTGCGTCGGTCAGGGAGCTGTCGCGCGCCTACGTCGCCGTCCCCAAGGATTGGGGCGACGAGGCTCGAGGAGCCTGACGGCCAAGAGTCAGTCCGAAGCGCCCTCGACGCGTCTTCCGGTTTCCGGCGACAGTCCGCCGAAGCCGATCGTCTTGCCGTTCGCCGTGAACGCCTGAATGAACCCGCCGTCCTCGCCGTCTCTGCGCGGGGCGATCAGGATCGAGATCTCGTCGCCGGCTTTCACGAGGCCGCGCGTGTAGCCGGCGCGATAGAAGTGGCTCGCGCTGTGGCCTTCGTACTCCGCGCTGCGCGTGCCGCGCTTGTCGTCCGTGATCTCGACGACGGCCCACGTGTGCGGGTTCGTCACGTTGAATTCCTTGACGACCCCCTCGATCGTGACGCGCTGAGCGAAATCGAACTGGGCGGCCGAATGGTGGGCGGTAGCGAGCGCGGCGCAAAACGCGAGCGCCGAAGCGCAGCCCGCCACGACGAACGATCTGATTCTCCCCGACATGGATGCTGTCCTCGTATTGGCGAGCGCTTCCGCCCGCGATTGGTTGCGTTGGCTATTCGCGCTCTTCGCGGATCTTGTAGACGTCGCTCATGCGCGCGTCGACGGGCTTGCCGGCTTCGAGCTGCTCGCGCCGCAAGTCGAGCAGCTCGTACCAAAGCTCGTCCTGGCAGCCGTACGGGATGATGAAGCCGTCGTACGGCTGATACCGTCGTTCGATCTCGACCGGCTCCGTGTAGTAAATCGGGTCCGTGATCGTCGCGTGATAGGTGAGCACTTTCGTGCCGTTCGCGTCCTCGTCGAGCGAGAATCGCTCGTCGATCGTGGCCTGCTCGGAATACGGATTCGCCGACTGATCCTGGCCATCGAGCAGATCCGTGGTTTTGACGACGAGCACGTCGCCTTCCCAGTGCCCCTCCGAATAGCCGGCGCGGCTCGGAAGCCGCTGCTCGGGCGGCAGCTGCCGATCGCCGATGTAAATGCGCCGCGTTTCGTTGTTGACCTCGAAGATGATCGTGAGCTGATCGGGTTTCTGGATGAACTCGATCGGATATGACCCGGGCAAGCTCATCATCGCCGGAACGCCGTAGTCGGCGCAGTGCGCGGCACCGTTGAGCCGCTCGGGCCCGGAAAGCGCACGGTATTCCTCGACGCGGCGCCGGCCTTCCTCCGTCAGCGGAAGGCCTGCTCGCGTGCCGCCGAAGCCCGACGCGCGGCCCTGCGGAGCGCCGCGGTACGTCTCCCAAACGCCCGTGAAGTCCGGCTGGGCCTCGGCAGCGGCAACGGCGGCGCCGCAGGCAGTTGCCGCGATGGTGGCGGCGAGCGCGCGGCGGATGCGCGGTTCTCTGGACATACGTGGCTTCCTCGACCTTTCTGCGGCAATTTAGCGTTTTCGCGCGTCGCGGGAAACGCGGCCTCACGTTTCTCATGTTTCGCCGCCGAGCGATCGAGGTCGTCGGCGAGCGCGCGAACGCTCGCGGGGGTGCCGCTCGAACCGGTGAGCGCTACGGTCGCTCGAGCCAGCCGGCTGCAAACCATTCCGCGAGAAGCCGGCGAACGGCCGCGCTCGCGCCGCGGACGCTCTTGGCGTCGAGCGCACGCTCGCCGGCGAGCCGGCGCAGCAGCGCCGCGTCGTCGCCGGGACGCGCACGGCCTCCCCGTTGATATACACGCGCCGTGCGTCGTACAGCATGCGCGTGCGCCGGTCGAGCACGACGGCGGCGGGGCGCCACCGCGTCGTGCGCTTCTCGAACCAGACGTGTGCTTTCGGCTCGCTGAGCACCTCGCCGAGCGCGCGCGCGACGGCTTCCGGCCGGCCTGCAAGTCGCCGCAGGGCGTCGGCCGCGAAGCGCGCCAGCGACTGCGGAATCGCAGCCGGCGAGGCGGTCGCCGGTTGCTCGGGGTCACGGTAGAGCGTGGCGTCGTCGTAAGTCTCGGCGAGCCGCTGCGCGAGCTCGCCGGCCAGGTCGCCGCGCCGCGGCGCACGCATACCGATCGAGCACGTCACGCAATCGCCGCCGATCGCGACGCCGTCGTGTGCCCAATTGGGCGGCAAGTAGAGGAGATCGCCGGCGGCGAGAACGTGCTCCTGCTCGGGCGTGAACCGCCGCAGCACCTCGAGCGGCGCGCGCTCGTCGAGCGCGGCATCGTAGCGCCGCGCGATGCGCCACCTCCGCACACCGCGCGCCTGCAGCAAGAACACGTCGTAACTGTCGGCGTGCGGCCCGACGCCGCCGCCGTCGCTGGCCCAGGAGATCATGAGGTCGTCGAGCCTCGCGTCGGGCACGAACCTGAATCGATCGAGCAGCGAACGAGCCGCGGCATCGTGCACGTCGACGCCTTGCACGAGCAGCGTCCAACCCGGCTCGCGCAACGGTGGAATCTGCTTGCGCGACAGCGGTCCGTGCACGAGCGCCCAGCCGCTCGCCGACTTGCGGACGAGCCGCGACTCCACGTCGTCGCGCGCTGCCAATGCAAAGAGATCGCGTCTCTCGAGCGGTGACGCGAAATCCGCGAGCGCGCCGCGCACGAGCAACGGCGCGCGCTGCCAATGACGGCGCATGAACTCGCACGGCGTCAATCCGCCGAGCAATGGCAGCGGCCGGTGCGGCTGCGGCGGGCGGGCGTTCGTGCCCAATGCACGTTCTCCTTGAATCGGCTCGCGCCGCAGGATACAAACGTAAGCCACGGCACGTCGCGAGCGGCTCGGAGCCTACGGCGACTGCGAGGGGGAGCGCAACGTGGACGATAAGAGCTCGGGCAGGCGGCGGTTCCTCGGCGCGCTCGCTACGATCGGCGCGGCGTCGTTCCTGCCGGCCCAGGCCCTGCGCAGCCAGGGCAATGCCGCTCGCTTGATCGACGTGCACCAGCACTTCGTGAGCCCGAGCTTTCACGCGTTCCTGAACGCGAAGAACTCTCCGACGGCGCCGATCCCGGGCATCGCGGCCTGGCGAGATTATTCGCCGGCGCGCGCAGTCGCCGAGCTCGACCGCGTGGGCATCGAGACTGCGATGCTCTCGATCACGGCGCCCGGCGTGTGGTTCGGCGACGCCGGGGAAGCGCGGCGCCTCGCGCGCGAGATGAACGAGTTCGCGGCCGAGCGCATGGTCGGCGACCACGAGGGCCGCTTCGGCCTGTTCGCCGTGCTGCCGCTGCCCGACGTCGACGGCGCGCTCGCCGAGATCGAATATGCGCTCGACACGCTGTCGGCCGACGGATTCGGTCTATTGACGAGCTACGACAACGCGTGGCTCGGCGATTCGCGGTTCGCGCCCGTGCTCGACGAGCTGAACCGGCGCAAGGCCGTGGTCTACGTGCATCCGACGGACGCCGCTTGCTGCCAAGGCTTGTTGCCGCGCGTGCCGAACCAGATGCTCGAGTATCCGATGGATACGATGCGCACGATCGCGAGCCTCGTCGTCAGCGAGACGGCCACGCGTTGCCCCGACGTCCGCTTCATCTTCTCTCACGCGGGCGGCACGCTCGTCGGTGTGGCCGGCCGGCTGCTCGGCGCCGAGATGAGCGCCGAAAACCTCGAGCGCAGGCCCGAGCCCAATTCGCGCCTGCACCACCTGCGGCGGTTCTACTACGATACGGCCGGCTCGGCGAACCCCGTGAACATGCAGGCGCTGAAGACCCTCGTCGGCGTGTCGCAGATCGTGTTCGGCACCGACGCACCGTTCTTCGACGGGGCGCCGCAGGTTCGCGGCCTCGCGGCTGCAGGCTTCTCGGCCGTCGAGCTCGCGCGCGTCGAGCGCTCGAACGCGCTCGCGCTGTTGCCTCGCTTCGCTTGAGCACTCGAAGACAAGGAACCGCCATGGCGCTCGACACACCGAAAGTCATCGAACAGCTGAATCGCATCCTCGAGTGCGAGCTGGCGGGCGTCGTCCGCTATACGCACTACTCGATGATGATCTTCGGCTACAGCCGCATTCCGATCGTCAAATGGTTCCAAGACGAAGCCGCGGAGTCGCTGCAGCACGCTCAACAGGCCGGCGAGATGGTCACGCGGCTCGGCGGCCATCCGTCGCTCGCGATCGGCAACCTGCTCGAGACGCACCAGCACGACATCGGGCAGATCCTGCGCGAGACGCTCCAAGCCGAGCACTTCGCGCTCGGCCTTTACACGAAGCTCCTGAGGCTCGTCGAGGGCCGATCCGTGGCGCTCGAGGAGTACGCGCGCAGCTTGATCGCGCAAGAAGAGGCGCACATCGACGAGATCGACAAGATGCTGCGCAAGCCCGGAGACACGAACATCAGCAAGGAAGCGCGCGAGCTCGACTGACGATCCCAACGTGCAGCCGAAGTCGTCGCCTACACCGGCGCCTCGACCCCATCGGCTTGCCAGGCAAGCTTTGCGCGGCTAGTTGACTTTGCCGTGCAAAGTACTTGACGATTGGCTCGAGGCAACCTCGGGAGGGGTCTGATGTCTCGCCGCCGAACGCACGCAACTTGGCTGCCACGGCCGATGGCCGTGGCCCCGCCGCTCGACCCGAACGCGACCCCCGGTCCGATGCGTCGGCGCTATGCGCTTATGATCAACCCGTTCTACCGCAAGGACCCGCACGCGAGCTTCGGCAAGCACGTGCTGACGCCGACGCTGGCGCTAACGGCCGTCGCCGCCGCGTCGCCGCCCCAATGGCAGGTTGACTATTGGGACGAGAACTTGCTGCAAGGCCCGCCGCCACTCGAGCCGTTTCCCGAGGTCGTCGCCATCACGGTGCACCTTACGTTCGCGAGGCGCGCCTACGAGCTCGCGGCTTGGTACCGGCAGTGGGGCGCCAAGGTGATTCTCGGCGGGCTGCACGTGTCGAGCGTGCCCGAGGAGGCCGAAGCGCACGCGGACGCCGTCGCGCTCGGCGAGGGCGTGCAACTCTGGCCGCAGATCCTCGCGGACGTCGAGCGCGGCACGTTGCAGCCTGTCTACCGTGGCGACTACCGCAAGCCGTATCGCAACGATCCCCGGCCGCGCCGCGAGCTGCTGCCGCGCGAAAGCTTCCTGACGACGTCGAGCATCATCGCGACGCGCGGATGTCACAACCGCTGCGGGTTCTGCTATCTCTCGACGGCAGGCTTGCACATGCCCTACAGGCTGCGCGGCGTCGAGCAGGTCGTTGCCGAGCTCCAGGCCGACGGGCAACCGTACGCGGTGTTCGTCGACAACAATTTGGGCTCGCGTCCCGAATACCTGCGCGAGCTCTGCCGCGCCATTGCGCCGCTCGAGATCATTTGGAGCGCCGCTCTGACGATCGACGTGACGGACGATCCCACGCTGGTTCGCGAGATGGCGCTCGCTGGCTGCACCGGCGTGTTCATCGGCTTCGAATCGTTGAACGCCGGCAATCTCGAGGACGCGGGCAAGCGCTCGCCGGTTCCCGAGGACTACGCCCGCCGCGTTGCGATCCTGCACGAGAACGGCATCCAAGTGAACGGCAGCTTCGTGCTCGGCTTCGATCACGACGACGCGACGGTGTTCGAAAAGACCGTCGAATGGGTCGAGCAGAACCGCTTGGAGTGCGCGACGTTCCACATTCTCACGCCCTATCCGGGTACGCCGCTCTTCGAACAGCTCGAGAGCGAGCGGCGCATTGTCCACCGCGATTGGCGCCTCTACGACACGGCCCACGTCGTGTTCGAGCCCAAGCACATGAGCGCGGAAGAGCTCATGGAGGGATACGAGCGCTGTTACCGTCGATTGTTCTCTCATCGCTCGATTTGGCGCCGCCGTCCGAACGACTGGTGCGCCGTGTTGCCGTATCTCGCGATGTCGTATCTCTACAAGCGCTCGAACCGAATTTGGAATTTCTTGATTCGCCATCGGCTCACGGCGCTCGTCTGGCGGCCGCTCGTCGAGCTGACGCGGCGACGTCACCTGAAGTTCAGGCGCCGGCTTGCTGAACGTGGCGGCCGCGCCGAGGAAGTGCGCAGCGTCGTCAGCGCCGGCGTCTAGACGGCGACGGCCTCGACGAGCGAGTACTGCGACGCCGTCGGCAACACTCGCTCGAGCTCGAAGCGAGCGGCGGCGAGCAGCGCTCGGTACTGCGCCTCCGTGCGCTCGCGACCGCCCGTGACGGCGAGCATGATGATGTCGACGGTCTTGCCGAAGTGCGGACCCGGCGTCTCGGGCAGCAGCGTCTCGACGATCAAGAGCC
>Ga0073934_10004544_pt1 | contig 22872 bp, 26 predicted proteins | sample LarsenN4metaG_FD_76834 | JGI IMG/M metagenome (GOLD analysis project Ga0073934, IMG submission 76834) | Hot spring sediment bacterial and archeal communities from British Columbia, Canada, to study Microbial Dark Matter (Phase II) - Larsen... ...
ACGACGACGACCGAGGCGCCGACGACGACGACGACCGAGGCGCCGACGACGACGACGACCGAGGCGCCGACGACGACGACGACCGAGGCGCCGACGACGACGACGACCGAGGCGCCCACCACGACGACCGTCCCCGAGTCCCCGTCGACCACGGTTGCATCGCTCGCGACGACCACCACCACCACAACGGCGACCGACCCCACCGTCGTGCCGGCAGGCCCCACCACGAGCACGACGGTGCGGGCGGTCCCGACCACCGCGACTCCGGTGACGACCGGAGAGCTCCCTCGCACCGGCGGTGGTCCGAGCAGGGCGATCGTCGGCTTCGGGTTCGCGCTACTCCTCGCCGGTGCCGGGCTCCTCTTCGGCGGCCGTCGTCCGCAGAGCGTCTGACGCCGGAACCGGTAGCGTCCGGCGGGTGACCCCCTCCCGCCGGACGCTCGCCGACGTCCTCCGGTCGCACGCACGTTCGCGCGGCGACGCGATCGCGTTCGCGGACGGCGAAGTCGTCCTCACCTGGCGCGCCGCGGCGGAGCGGGTGCACCGATGCGCCAACGCGCTGCGCGAGGCCGGTGTGGAGCGAGGCGACCGGGTGCTGTGGCTCGGGCAGAACTCGTTCCGGCTCCAGGAGCTGCTGCTCGCGTGTTGCGAGATCGGCGCCTTGTTCTGCCCTGCCAACTGGCGACAGCGGCCCGACGAGCTCGCGTTCGTCGTCGACGACCTGGCGCCCGCGCTCGTCGTCTGGCAGGAGGAGGAGGTCGGTCCGTCCGTGCGCGCCGGGCGCGAGCGAGCCTCGCACGACGCCCGCTGGGTACGGCACGACGACGGCGAGTACGAGGCGTTCGTCGCGAGTGGGCCGGCGGACGACCCGGACGGCGACGGTTCCGACGCCGACCCGTTGCTGCTGATCTACACCGCGGCGTTCGACGGCCGGCCGAACGCCGCGATGCTCCCGTCACGCGCACTGGTCGCGCAGGGGCTGCTCATGGCACCGTGGTCGGGCATCGACGCGTCGTACGTGTTCTTGAATTCCGGGCCGCTGTTCCACATCGGAACCTTCATGCCGAACCTCTCGACGTTCACGATGGGTGGAACGAACGTCTTCGTGCGGCGGTCGGACGGCGAGGACCTGTGCCAGGCGATCGATCGTCACCGCTGCACCGGTGGGTTCGTCATGGGACCCATGGTCGAGGCGGTCGCGACGGCAAACACCGACGGCCGCTACGACCTCTCGTCGTTCCGCGGGAAGCGCGGCGTCCCGGCGTTCGACGCGATGGTCGGGCGCGACGACTCGCTGTGGGGCCGCCGGCCCGGCGGTTACGGCCAGACCGAGACGATGGGGATGGCGACGTTCAACCTGCTCGCTCCGGACGGCACGGGACTGCACGGCCGCCCGTCGCCGCTCGTGGACCTGCGCGTCGTGGATCCGGACGATCGCGAGGTCCCTGCCGGCGACGTCGGCGAGATCGTCGTGCGCGGCGCGACGGTCATGTGCGGGTACTGGAACCGGCCGGACCTCAACGCGCATCGGCGCCGCAACGGGTGGCACCACACGAACGACCTCGGGCGCTTCGAGCGCGACGGCACCTTCACCTTCGTCGGCCCGAAGACGCGCATGTTGAAGTCGGCCGCGGAGAACATCTACCCGGCCGAAGTCGAGAACTGTCTCCGCTCGCACCCTGCCGTGGCCGACTGTGCCGTGATCGGAGTACCCGACGACGTGTGGGTTCAGTCTGTCAAGGCGATCGTCGTCGTCCGGGAGGGGATGGCGGTGCACGCCGAGGAGCTGATCGAGCACTGCCGCGACCGCATCGCGTCCTACAAGAAGCCGAAGAGCGTCGAGTTCGTCGACGCGCTTCCGCGCGCCGGCTTCGCGATCGACTACGACGAGCTCGACCGCCGCTTCGGCGGCGGTGGGTATCCCGGCGGCGCGACGCGCAGTGCGTGAGCGGCTGTCCCCTCAGCCGGCGAGCCTCCGTGGTGGCGCGTCCGAGTACTCGAAGGCGGTGTACGTCGAGGCCTGCATCCCGCTCGGCCATGTGGCGGGCGGCAAGCCCGCCTTGTGCCACAGCGCCGCGAGGAAGTCGTCGACCCGCGAGACCTTCCGCCACACCGACGGAAGGAACGTCGCGCGGCGTGCACCGAGCTGCACGACGACGCCGTCGACGCCCGGTCGCAGTGCAGCGGCGAGCTGTTCCACCGATCCCACGGCGAGTGGCTGGAGCCGAGACAGGACAGAGACCTTCACCGACATGGTCTCGTAGTCGCGGCATGTGATCGCTGGGACGCGCGGGTCCGTGAACGCCGCGTCGAGCGCGTGACGCGCGATCTGGAGTGCGAGTGGTCGGACCGGTTCGAGCGTCCCGACACAACCGAGCAGCGTCTCGTCGCGCTCGAGCGTCACGAACGCGGCGCCCGGGCGCGCAAGAGTGCCGTCGACGGCACGCAGATCGGGAGGATGTTCGTCCCGCAACGCCGCCCTGATCGCGCCGACTGCGATGCCGCACACGCCGTTCAGGTCGTTCACGGGGCCACCCAGGCAAACGCTCCGTACCCGACGACACGATCGGGGCTTCCTGCGGTTTCGGCCGACGTGCGGAGGTCGAGGAGCTGCGGGCGGAGCCCGTGACTCGCTGCCGCGGCGAGCAGCCCGCGAACCGGGTGGACCCCGCACGCGTCCGAGGGGCGGATCGCGTCGGCCCGACCGGCGAGGATCGCATCGGCGGTCGCGCGGTCGTGGCGCGTCGCCGACTCGTGCGGCTCGTAGTGCGAGAGATCGGTCGATACGACCACGAGCGTTTCGTCGCCGCCCCACACCGTGTTCAGGACGGTTGCAACGTCGTCGTCGCGCGCGTGCCCGACGACCAGTGGGAGCACCGTCCAGGACGAGAGCACCCGCTGCAAGAACGGGAGGTGCACCTCGAGGCTGTGCTCGCCGCGATGCGGCGTGTCGTCGACGTACACGCCGGGCAGCGCCGCGATCGCGGCACGCAGCTCCCGGTCGATCGGAACGTCGCCCAACGGCGTTCGCATCGCATCCACGCTCGGTACGGCGATGCCGTCGAGCGCGACTCGGTGTGCCGGACCGAGCAGTACGACCCTGGTGACGAGTTCTCGTCGCGCCGCCACGTATGCGTACGCCGAGGCCGCCACCGGTCCCGAATAGACGTAACCGGCGTGGGGCGCCACGATCGCCTTGGGCGCGAGCGCGTCGCCGGGATCCGCGTTGGCGAGCAGCGCATCGACCGCCGCCGACAGCGTGCGCGGGTCGGCGGGATAGAAGGCCCCCGCGACTCCGGGTGCGCGCACGCTCACGCCAGCTCCGCGAGCCGCACCGGCAGGCGCCGCCGACCCCACGTGCCGGGCGGCCCGTCGAACCGGCCGGGCAGGGTGGTGCCGCACTGCGTGCAGCGGCCTGCGTCGTCGAGCCCGTAGCGGCCGAGTCGGTACCAGTCGCGCTCGACGACGACCACGCCGCACCCGGTGCATCGGGTGCTCCCGCCTTCGGCGTCGTGCACGTTCCCGGTGTACGCGTAGCGCACGCCGTTGCGGAGTGCGATCGTACGGGCACGCGTGAGCGTGGAAGCCGGCGTCGCCGGCGTGTCGAGCATCTTGAAGTCGGGATGGAACGCCGTGAAGTGCATCGGTACGTCGCAACCCAGGTGCTCGACCACCCAGCGCGTCATCGCGTCGAGCTCGGCGTCGCTGTCGTTCCTGCCGGGGATCAGCAGCGTCGTGAGCTCGACCCACACGTCGGTGTCGTGGACGAGGTACTCCAGCGTTTCGAGGACGTCGCGCAGGTGGGCGCCGCACACGTGCCGGTAGAAGTCCTCGCTGAAGGCCTTGAGGTCGACGTTCGCGGCATCGATGTGCGAGAAGAAGTCACGGCGCGCTTGCGCGCAGATGTACCCCGCTGTCACCGCGACCGACGCAATGCCCACCGCTCGGCAGGCGTCGGCGACGTCGACCGCGTATTCCAGGAAGATCGTCGGATCGTTGTAGGTGAACGCGACGCTGCGGCAGCGCAGCTCTCGGGCCGCGCGCGCGATCACGTCGGGTGACGCGGCGTCGGCGAGCGTGTCGACCTCCTTCGACTTCGAGATGTCCCAGTTCTGACAGAAACGGCACGCGAGATTGCACCCAGCCGTGCCGAACGACAGCACCGACGACCCGGGCAGGAAGTGGTTCAGCGGCTTCTTCTCGATGGGGTCGACGCAGAACCCGCTGGAGCGCCCGTAGGTCGTGAGCACGATGCGGTCGTCCTCGCGCGCACGCACGAAACAGAGTCCGCGCTGACCTTCGTTGAGCTTGCAGGCCCGCGGGCACACGTCGCACTGCACCCGCCCGTCCGCGAGCGGGTGCCAGTAGCGCGTCGGGACCGTCGTCACGACTCCAGTGTGTCACCCGACGGTGACCGTTCCGGTCCCGACTTCCTGTTCGATCTCGCTGCGCAGCGCGCGGATCTCGAGGTCCCACGTGCCCGGTACGAGCGACACTGTTGCCCGGTACGACCCCGGCCCGGTGGGCTCGAGGGCGAGGTCGACGGGCTCGATGCCGACGCCGGGCGCGGCCATCGATGCGGAGATCTCGATGGGCTCGAACGGCGCGCCCGCGAGCGTCGTGGTCGCGATCTGCACCTCGTTGACGCCGGCGAGCCCGGGCGAGACGCGCACGTCGAACGCCAGCTCCTCGCCGCGCAGCACCTCGGCGTAGCCGGCGGGCCGGACCGGCGCGGCCCGCTCGGCGTCGGCCACTCGGGCGGGCTGGGTGACGACGAGTACCGACGTGACTGCAAGGACGACCGCGGCGAAGCCGAGCTCGACCGTGACCGCGTTGCGCAGGTCGCGCACGTCGTCGGGGTCGATGTCGGCACGCGCGGCGCCGGGACCGGCCGGGAGCAGCCGGGGCGCGATCCGCTTGCGCACGATGTCACGGCTCGCGCTTGCCGCCGCGACGATGAGGATGACGAGCCCGAGCTTCGCGAGCAGCAGTCGGCCGTAGGTCGTGTCGAGCAACGACCCCAGCTCGCCGACCTGCCGCCATGCCTGCACGGCACCGGACACGACGATCACCGCCATCGCGGGCGCCGCGATCCTCGAGAACCGCGACGCCGCCGCAGTGGCACCGCGCGGCCGAATGCTACGGAACATCGCGAGCCCGAGCACGACGGCTCCACCGAGCCACACGGCGGCGGCGCCGAGGTGCACGACGTCGGTTACGAACGCGAGCGTCGTGGCGCGCCCCGTCCGCGCGTGGCCCGCGACGGCGATGGTCGCGAGCAGCGCGACCGCGATCAGACCGGCGACACCCACGAGCACGTTCCGGGCACTCCCATGCGCGCCCACGCCGTCGGGAGCGTGCCCGGAACGGGGGAGCAGGCGCGCGATCGCCGGAACCGCAAGGAGCAGCAGCACCCCGCGCGCAACCCAACCCTTTCCGAAGTCACTGTCGAACACGTCGCGCAGCACGTCCGGATCCCAGGCGGCTGACAGCTCGCTTCGTGCGGTGTACGCCGCCTGCAACCCCATTCCCAGCGGAACCGTCACGAGCGCGATCGTCCAAGCAAGCCAGATGGTGCTCCGCACGGCGCGGTCGGCTCCGGCCGACGGCCACACGAACCGCACGAAGACCAGCGCGCCGACGAGCACGAGGACGGCGGCGAATGCGAGCGTGCGCACGAGCCCGAACGAGATGCCAACGCCTCGGTTGGTGTCGCGTTCGAGGAGCCCGGCGACGGTCTGCGCGTCGGCGCTCGGCGCCCCGACCGTGAACGTGAACGCGCCGCTGATCGGATGGCCGTCCGTCGAGACGACCCGCCAGTTCACGACGTACGTCCCGTCGTCGACCGCGGGGAGGGCCGCGGTGACGATGCTGCTCGACGCGCCGTGGGCCGCGTCGCCCACGCCCTCCACTTCGCCGCCAGTGCCGTCGAGGAGCTCGACGGCGCGATGGGGGACCTGCACGCCTTCGGTGAAGTGCAGCGTGATCGCCGCGGGCGGCTGCCCGGCGGGCAGCGTGGCGTTCTCCGCCGGCTCGGTGGACACGAGCGACGCGTGCGCAGACGCCGGCGCCGCGGTCAATGCGACGGCCGCGCATCCGGCGACCAGCGCGAGGGCCAGGCGCCTCATGCTGCGAGACGCATGCTCCGGAGTGCATGGCGCTCGTCGAGTCCTGCGCACCACGCGAGCGCGACGCCGACCACGCCGACGACATGGTTCACGAGCCGCAACGTCTCGCCGTGCCCTCCGGTCACGTCGGCGAGCGCCAGGCCGAAGCACACGGCCACGAGCACGGTCGCGACCGGCAGGAACCCGGCGAGCGCGCGGCGCGGGTACGCCGCGACGAATGCGAGGCCGACCGCGAGCGCCAGGTCGATCGCGCCGAAGTGGTTCGGATGCTCGTGCCCGGTGTTCGGTGCCAGCAGCGCGGGAATCGCGATGGCGAGCAGCGTGATCGCGACGGCGCCCAGGGCGAGGCGAAGCGCGGCGCCGCGCCGCGTCGTTGGCTCGGCGGGCGCGGTCGCGGCGAGGATCGCGGCGGTGAGGTCGGGGACGGGCGCGGCCGGACCGAGCCGGACGGCACGGTGCAGCGCCGTGGCACCCGTGAGGAACGCCGTGCAGGTCTCGCACGCGGCGGCGTGGCGCCGCGCCGCTGCGACGTCGGCCGCGCCGGCTTCTCCGTCGAGCTCGGCCGACAGGATCTCCTGGCAACGCGCGCAGATCATGCGTGGTAGTCGCCGCGGCGGGCGCCGGAGTTCCGCCGTCCCGTACGGTACCGGCCCGGTGGACCCCCTCACGCGTGACCTGCTCGCCGCCCGCGCCGGCGACCGTGTCGCGTTCGGCGCCGCGGTCCGCGCCAGCCAGGCGGACGTGTGGCGGTTCTGCGCCCATCTCGTGGGACGAGTCGACGCCGACGACGTCACGCAGGACGTCTACATCCGAGCGGTGCGCGCGCTCCCCGGGTTCCGTGGCGATGCGAGCGGGCGCACGTGGCTCCTCGCCATCGCACGCCACGCGTGCGCGGACGCCGTCCGGCGACGTGCGCGCGGCCGCCGGCGCGACCAGGCGGCCGCGGCGCGAGCCGCGCTCCGCAGCGCGGATCGCGCCGAAGCGGTCGCTGTCGAGGAACTGATCGCGTCGCTGCCGGCGGACCAGCGGGTGGCGTTCGTCCTCACCCAGTTGCACGGCCTCGCGTACGACGAAGCAGCGTCGGTCTGCGGTGTCCCGATCGGCACGATTCGCTCGCGCGTCGCCCGGGCTCGAGCGGATCTCGTCGCCCGCCTGCGGGCCGCCGACGCGATCTGAGGGAACTTCCCTCGCCCGAGTGGCGACTACCTCACCGGCATCGGCTCGCCGGGCGGGAGGGAACGAGTGAGGTTCACGAGGTGCTTCTTCGCGTTGGTCGCCGGCACGGGCTTCGTCGTCGGCGCGGCGCTGCCCGCGGTCGCGCACGTCACGGTCAACCCGAGTGAGGCCGAGGCGGGCGGGTTCACGCGGGTGTCGTTCCGCGTGCCCAACGAGCGGGACGACGCGGCCACGACGCAGGTGGAGATCAACCTCCCGGAGGACCACCCGATCGGCAACGTGAGCGTCCGCCCGGTGCCCGGCTGGGAGTACAGGGTGGAGCGGCGCACGCTCGACGAGCCGATCACCGTGTTCGGCAACGAGGTGAGCGAAGTCGTCGGGAAAATCACGTGGAGCGGGGGCCGCATCGAGCCGGGCGAGTTCCAGGAGTTCGACGTGTCACTCGGTCCGCTTCCCGAAGACGCCCGTTCATTGGGGTTCCCCTCCCTGCAGACCTACGACAGCGGCGAGGTGGTCCGCTGGATCGAGGAGACGCCCGAAGATGGCGACGAGCCCGAGCATCCGATGCCCGTCCTGACGGTCGCGGCGGCCGCCGGCGAGGACGACGATGATGGTGACACCAACACGATTGCGGTCGTCGCGCTGGTCGTCGCGATCGTGGCAGTGCTCGGCACGGGCCTCTCGCTCGCTCGCAGCTCGCGCGCCCGCTGACCGCTGTGCCCCTCAGGGCCCTTACTCTTCGAACACGGGGGTGCGGAGGTAGACGGCGACGCGGGTGATCAGGCCTTCGCGCACGTCGAACACGACGGCTTCGTGCGTGCGCAACCGCCCGGCGCGGTCGTCGACCGTTTCGTTGAGCTCGGCGACGACCGTCGCGTCGCCGGCGACGAGCCGCTCCACGACCAGGGCATAGCCGGACAGCGCCTCGACGGTGCCACGCAGGAACGCGGCGTAGGGCTCGGCACCCTCGAACACGTCGCCGTACGGACCGATGCGGACGACGGCGGGCGCAAGTGTGCGGACGAGCGCGTCCCAGTCGTGCGCGGCCAGCGCGTCGAGGTAGCGCGTGACGGTCGTCGAGGCGTCAGGTGAGCGCACGGCGCAGGAGTGCGTAGGCGTGGGCGTCGAGCGGAAGTTCGGTGATCGCCGCCCGCCCGGCAGCACTCATCTTCTGGACGGTCTTGTCGAGCACGCGCGTGAGCGTCGGCTCGTCGAGCCGGGCCGCGACGTCGGTGAGCTGCGTCTCGAGGAAGACGAGGCACAGCGCGTCCTCGAGCACCTGCACCTCGCGGTCGCGACCGAGCCCCTCCTTGCGGACGATCGCTTGCGCCCGCGCGATCGTCGTCCCGTCGTAGCCCGCGTCCGCGAGCAGCCGTCCGAGCTCGGTGGCGTGCTGGTCGTGCAGGGCACGCCGCCAACGCAGGTACCCGACGCGGCCCGCCGGGTACGACGTGCGGGGCAGGCTCCACCGGCGGAGATGGTGAGCCCGTGCCGCCAGCAGCAGCGGTTCGCTCGGATGCGCTTCGAGCCGCTCGACCCATGCCGTGACGAGCTCGGCGTGGAGCAGTTCCTTCGGTCCCGTCCTTCCTCGCACGGTCACCGTCGTCGGGTCTTGCGCGTTGATCGCGTCGATTGCCGCGACTGCCGCCGCGAAGCGGTCCACCCGGCCGACACTAGGTTGTCCGCGGGTCCTCGGCGGGTACAGCTCCAACGTGGCCGCCGGGACGTCAGGACGCGGGCTGTCGACGCTGTTCGCGACGGTCGCCGTGGTGGCCTTGTTCTCCGGGGCTGCCCTCGCACGCGCCGACGACCCTCGAGTGCCCCTGCGGGCCTCCTCGACTTCGTCGGCGGCTCGACCGACCACGGATCTCGTGCCGTTCGACCGTCTCGACCAGGCGCTCGACGGGCAGCTCGATCGCGCCGCGGCGCGGCGCCTGCGGATCGAGGCCCGCCTTGCCCGCCAGGCAACCGAGAACGACGACCTCGCGCAGGCCAAGGTGTTGCTCGACGCTGTCGACGACACCATCGACCACCTCCGCGACGACGGGCGGATCGGCGATCAGCGCGCGGCCGAGATCCTGGCGGCGGTCGGCGACGTCGAAGACGCGCTGGCCGAGCGGTTCACCGCGGCCCGCTGAGGTGCGCCGCGAACCAGGCGAGCGTGCGCCGCCACGCGTCGGCGGCCGCGTCCGGATGGAAGTCGGCGCGTGCGTCGCAGTGGAAACCGTGCTTCGCACCGGGATAGCGAACGATCTCGGTCTCGACCGGCGCCGCGCCGAGCGCGGCGCGGAGGCGTTCGACGTCGTCGACCGGGATCGATGCGTCCTCGTCGCCGAAGAGACCGAGCCACGGTGTCTGCAACGATTCGGCGCGCTCGACCAGCGTCGGGAATTGCGGGAACCGCCCGGTCACGATGCCGCCGCCGTAGAAGCCGACGGCGGCACCGATCGCGCGCTCGAGCGCGGTGAGGAACGTGACGCGGCCGCCGAAGCAGAACCCGACGATGCCGAGGCCCCTGTCGTCGAAGCCCGCACCACGCAGGTGGCCGAGCGCCGCGTCGACGTCGACGACGATCGGCTCGTCGCCCGACAGCGACGCGAACAGCTTCATGACGGTCTCGAAGTCGCCGTACTCGGCGGTCCCGCCCCCGCTCCGATGGAACAGGTCGGGCGCGATAGCGTGGTAGCCGGCAGCCGCGATCCGTCGGGTCACGTCCTCGATGTGCGCGTTGACGCCGAACGCCTCCATCACCACGACGACGCCACCCAGGGGGTCGCCCGGCGGGTGGGCTTCGTACGCCCGCATGGGTCCGTCGGGCGTCGGGAGCTCGATGTTCCCTGCCATGAGTGCGCACGCTAACGAGTTCGCGTCAAGACTGGTAGCCGTGCACCCGCCGCACGAGCCTCGCTGATGTCGGCGCTGTGGGCGATACCGCTCGCGTTCGTCGCGGGCGCCGTCCCGTTCTCGAACATCGCGGCACGGCGGCGGGCCGGTGTCGACCTGCGTGCCGTCGGATCGGGCACGGTGTCGGGCACGAGCCTGTACCGCGTCGCCGGATTCGGTCCGCTCGCCGTTGCGGGCGTGCTCGACGTCGCGAAGGGTTCGGTCGGTCCGCTGCTCGCGGGAGACGGGCCGGCGGTCCGCGCGGTGTGCGCCGGGGCCGCCGTCGCGGGCCACAACTGGTCGCCGTTCCTGCGCGGCGCAGGCGGCCGCGGGCTTGCTCCCGGCATCGGTGCGTTGTTCGCGACTGCGTGGCCGGGCGGCGTCGTGCTGCTCGGCGGCATGGTGGTGGGTCGGGCCGTTCGTGCGACGGGTCTCGGGTCGTTCGTCGCGCAGGTCGCGCTCGCGCCCGTCCTCGGCGTGACCCACGGGGGTGGGGGCGCGCTCGCCGGTGCGTGCGTCGCGGTTCCGATGCTCGTCAAGCGCGTGCTCGGGAACCGAGCGCCACCCCGTCGCGGCGTCGGTGTGTACGCGCACCGCCTGTTGTTCGACAACGACGGGGAGGTCGTCGCCGAGTGACGGTGGCCGACGTCCTGCGCCGCCGTGGCTACCGGACGCTGCTCGTCGGACAGACGGTGTCCGCGCTCGGCGACTGGATGGCGACGGTCGCGTTCATGGCGCTCGTGCTCGACGAGACCGGCTCGTCGACCGCCGTCGGTGGGATCCTCGCCCTGCGGCTGCTGCCTGCCGCACTCGGCGGCCCGCTCGCCGCGCGTGCCGCCGGGCTGTGGGACCGGCGCCGGACGATGGTTGCGATGGACGGCGCCCGGGCGGCGATGGTCGCCGTCGTCCCGCTCGTCCCCGAGCTGTGGTGGATCTACCTGTGGGCGTTCCTGCTCGAGGTGGCGAGCCTGGTGTTCCTCCCCGCGCGCGACGCCTCGATCCCCGATCTCGTGGAGGCGCACGAGCTGCCGATCGCGAACGGGCTCGTGCTCGGCTCGTCGTACGGGTCGATCCCGCTGGGTGCGGCGGCGTTCGCGGTGGTCGCCGCGATCCCGGGCAGCGACCTGTTCGGGCGCGCCTACTCGTCGGTGTTCTGGGTCGACGCGCTGAGCTTCGCGGTCTCCGGGATGCTCGTCGCGTCGCTCACGCAGCTGTCTCGTGGCGCGGGAACCGCCGCGCCGGGCGAAGACGACCACGTTCGGTTCCGGGATGCGTTCGCGCTCCCGCTCGTGCGGGCGATCCTGCCGGCGACCGCCGCGGTCGCGTTGGGGCTCGGCGCGTTGTTCTCACTCGGCATCGTGTTCGTGCGTGATGTGCTCGACGCGACCGACGCGCAGTTCGGCGTGCTGATCGCGCTGTTCGGTGTCGGTGCCGCGGTCGGCCTCCGCCTGCTCCAGCAGCAAGGAGCCGGCGAGAGCCTCGCGGCGACGCGGGGCGGCGTCGCCGTGCTGGGCCTGATCGTCGCGACGTTCAGCTTGGCACCCGAGTTGTGGGTCGCGTTCGTCGGCGCGGCCGCGTTCGGTGCGGCGGCCGCGTGGACGCTCGCGTCCGGGATGGGAGTGCTCCAGTCGGCGCTCGAGGGACGCGAACGCGTGCTGGCATTCGCGGTCTTCCACGTCGTCATCCGGTTCGCGCTCGCGGCCGCCGCGATCGGTGCCGGCATCGCCGGAGAGGCGGTCGGCAACGTGGACTGGCCCCTCGTCGGTACGCTGGAGCCGTCCCGTGTGGTGCTGCTCTGTTCGGGCGCACTCGTATCGGTGAGCGCGCTGCGGGTCCGGAGGACGTGATGCCGGTCGCCATCGTCACCGACAGCGCGGCCGCGCTGCCAGCCGACCTCGTCGACCGCTACGGAATCACGGTCGTTCCGATGTGGCTCACGATCGACGACCGACCGGTGCGCGAGGGCGAGGTCTCCACCGCCGAGCTGCTCGCGCACCGCAACGTCACCACCTCCGGACCGACCCCGGGAGAGTTCGAGGCAGCGGTCAAGGAGCGTCTCGGTGACGAGGGTGTGTGCGTGTTGACGATCGCGGCGACGATGAGCAGCACCCACGAGGCGGCCGAGCTCGGTGCGCGGGCGGCCGGTGGAGCCGTCCGGGTGGTCGACACCAGGACGGCGGCGGGCGCGCAGGCGCTCGTCGTGCTCGCGGCGGCGGAAGCGGCGGCGCGCGGCGCTGACCTCGACGCCGTGGTGCGAGCCGCCCGCACGGCGATCGACGAAGTGCGGCTCGTGGCCTCGGTACCGAACCTCGACCACCTCGTGCGCAGCGGAAGGGTTCCGAACATCGCCGGCTGGGCCGGGCGGCGGCTCGGGCTCGCGCCGCTCTTCGAGTTCCGCGAGGGGCACGCGCACGCGCTGCGCCCGGCTCGCGGCATCGACGCGGCGTACGAGCGCATCATCATGCGCTGCCGGCGCGACCGCGTCGCCGGCGCGCGACTCCACGTCGCCGCGCTGCACGCGCTCGCACCGGAGGCGGCGAGCACGTTGCTCGAACGTGTGCGCGAAGAGTTCGACCCCGCGACGGCGTTCGCCGAGCCGTTCGGGACGGTCATGGTCGTGCACACCGGACCGGGCCTCGTCGGACTGGCCTGGCGGTGGGAGGTCCGCCGCGCTGGTCGCTAGTGGGAGAGCACCCAGCGAACGGAGTCGCGGACCGGCGCCACTGCGGGCGGCTCGAACGCATGCCGGAGATCGGGGACGACCACCAGGCGCCGCGGTTCTGGCGCGGCGGCGTGGAGCCGCGCCGCGTCTCGCACCGGGATGAATCGATCCGACGTACCGTGCACGATCGCGACCGGCACACGCAGCGACCCCACCAGCGCGAGCGGGGGCGCCGGATTGGTCCATCGGCGCGCGACGCGGACGCCGCACAGGCGTGCCATCGCCCGCCGCCCGAAGGGCGTCCGGGTCATCGCCGCCGCGAGCACGCCCCGCGGATTACGTGGAAGGCGCCACTCGGCCGGGCACGACACGGTGACCAGACCGGCGAGTGCATCGTCCGTCGTCGCGTAGCGCAGTGCCGCGATCGCACCCATCGACGCGCCGACGAGCACGACGCGATCGCAACGCCGCCGCGCGTACGCGACCGCGGCCGCGACGTCGTGGCGTTCGTGATCGCCCAGCGTCGACTCCCCGTCGGAGGTGCCGTGGCCGCGCGCGTCGTACGTCACGACGTCGAAGCCGTCGTCGTGCAGGCTCGAGCCGAGCGCGTCGACGAGCGGGCAATCGGCGGATGCCGTGAAGCCGTGCACCACGACGACGCCCGCAGTGGGCGCGCCCGGCGTCGTCCAATGGCGTGCGGCGAGGTGAAGGCCGTCGCTGGTCACGAGCGAAGGCCGTACGACGGCAGGTGCGCTCGCAGGTCTCACGACGCGACCGCCGCTCGCCAGCGCGGCAGCGTCACCACGATGCCGTGGCGTGCCATGCTGGCCCGGAACCACAATGCGGAAACCGCGATCGCGCCGACGGTGCACGTGAACGACACGACGGCGCGGCCGACGACGAACGTGCTGACCGACTGCGTGACGAGCAGCCAGATCGTGATGGCCGCGTTCATGGTGTGCGCGAAGGCCCAGAGCAGCGAGATCTGGCGGAAGAACCGGCGGACGTGGTCGTTGGCGCGAACGTCGTCGGGGAGCGGGCAGAAGTCGCTCGCCAGCCGCGCGGCGAGCGGGCGACCGAGGGGCACCGAGGCGAGGAACGCGGTCGCGACGAGCATCGTGCCGAGCGAGGGCTGCAGGAAGTACACGACGATGCTGCCGGTCGCGAACGCGATGATCGTGCGGCTCGTCATCGTCACCGCCCCGAGGACCAGTACGCCGGGGATCCGCCGCCGGAGCACGAGCCGCACGGCGATGGCCGCGTAGACCCAGACCAGCCCCGCGAGCACCGCCCCCCAGCGGCCGAACACGTGCAGCGTCGCCAGGAAGATGACCAGCGGGCAGATGGTGCCCTCGAGGATGCGGGGCGCAGTGTGCCGGGCGATCGTCCGGAGGTCGGGGATGTCCAGGTGCACCGGCGACATATCTCCTCATCGGTCGCCCGATAATCCGGCTCAAGCGCCGTCGGATCAACAGATGATGGAGCGCCCGGACCGCTCAGTTCGGATCGGGGGCGGTTTCAGGGGGAATCGCCGGATGCGGTGGGTGGCGAGGGAATTCCGGCGCGGCGATGCGGGGCGACACCATGGCGAGCGCGCCGTCCGGCTCGCGAACCGCGCGGTCTCGGCACTCGGCGTCTCCTCGCACCGCGATCGCGACGCCCGGCAATCGCGCCGAGACGCTGTCCTGACCCGGCACGGCCGTGGGCGCGCCCGCTACGGTGCCCCCACCAGGAGAGGGGAGGCGGTAGATGGGCTTCCGGGTCGTCGTCGACTTCGACCGGTGCGAGAGCAACGCGCTGTGCATGGGCGTCGCGCCCGAGGTGTTCGAGGTGCGCGACGACGACTTCCTCTACGTGCTCCAGGAAGAACCGCCCGAGGAGCTCCGCGACCGGTGCGACGAGGCCGCCCGGCTGTGCCCGAAGCAGGCGATCGCGATCGTCGACGCGTGACGTCGTGAGCGGCCTCGAAGGCATGGCCGCCCTCGTGACGGGTGGCGGCAGCGGGATCGGCCTGGCGAGCGCGAAGCGTCTGGCGGCCGATGGAGCGAGCGTGACGGTCGCCGGGCGGACCGAGGAACGCCTGCAGCAAGCGGTCGACGAGATCCGTTCCGCCGCCGCGCCGGGCGCGACCGTGCAGTACGCGGTGTGCGACGTGACCGTGGAGTCCGACGTCGCGGCGGCCGTCGCCACGGCCGCGGAGCCCGCCGGCGGGCTCTCCGTGCTCTTCGCCTGCGCAGGCGGTGCGCTCCACCTCGGGCCGATCGTCGATGCCGACGCCGACGCGTGGAGGGCGACCCTCGAGCTGAACGTGTTCGGGACGTTCCTTTGCATCAAGCACGCGGCGCCCGTGATCGCGGCGAGCGGTGGAGGATCGATCATCGGCATGTCCTCGATCGCCGGCCACCGCACGCACCGGCTGATGAGCGCGTATTGCACCGGCAAGGCCGGCATCGAGATGCTCGTGCGAGTGGCCGCCGACGAGTTGGGCGGGCAGGGCATCCGCGTCAACGCCGTGCAACCCGGGCTCGTCGCGACCGAGCTGGTGGCGGCGATCACCGTGGGTGGCAAGCTCCTCGACGACTACTTGGAGCAGATGCCCGTGGCGCGCGTGGGGACACCCGACGACATCGCGGCGCTCGTACGGTTCCTCGCCGGTCCGGAGTCGACATGGATCACGGGTGAGACCATCGCGGTCGACGGCGGCCACCACATCCGAAGAGGCCCGAACTACCACCTGCTGTTCGAGTAGGGCCGCGGCGAGGAGAGACATGGAATTCGAGGAGAGCGCGGAGGAGGCAGCGTTTCGCGCCGAAGTGCGGGCGTGGTTGCGCGAGCACGCGAAGCCGCGGGTGGCGGGCCAGGATCCCGAGCACTTCTTCCTTGCCGGTGATCCCGATCCGGCGGCCGAGCGCGCGCACATCGCGGAGTGCAAGGCCTGGCAGCGCACGCTCTACGAGGCCGGCTGGGCGGGGATCACGTGGCCCGAGGAGTTCGGGGGGCGCGGCGCGCCGGGGTGGCAGCAGCGGATCTTCAACGAGGAACAGGCGCGCTTCGACGTCGCGGCCGGCGTGTTCTCGGTCGGGATCGGCATGGCGGGCCCGACGATCATCGCGTACGGCACGCGCGAGCAACAGGAGCGCTTCCTCCCCGCGATGCTGCGCGGCGACGAGATCTGGTGCCAGCTCTTCTCCGAGCCGGGCGCGGGATCCGACCTCGCCGGCCTACGGACGCGCGCGGTGCGCGACGGCGACGAGTGGGTCGTCAACGGTCAGAAGGTGTGGACGTCCGGCGCGCACTACAGCGACTTCGGGCTGCTGCTCGCACGCACGAATGTCGACGTTCCGAAGCACCGCGGCATCACGGCCTTCCTCGTCGACATGCGGAGTCCGGGCATCGACGTACGTCCGTTGCGCCAGATCACCGGTGTCGCGCACTTCAACGAGGTGTTCCTCGGGGACGTGCGCGTTCCCGACGCGCACCGACTCGGGCCCGAAGGTGACGGGTGGCGCGTCGCGCAAGTGATGCTCGCGAACGAGCGCCTGCTCATCGGCGGCGGGGGAGGGCGCGTCGGCTTTCGCGACCTGATGACGCTCGCGCAGCGGTGCGGTGTCAACGACGATCCGCGGCTGCGCCAGGAGCTGGCGCGCTCGTACACGCGCTTGCAGATCCTCAAGTGGCTCGGCTGGCGCGCGCGCAGCCGCAAGGACCAGGGGCTCGGCCCCGAGGCGTCGGTGCTGAAGCTCGCGGCGTCTCGCCGCCAGGAGCTCGACGGGAACCTGGTGATGGCGCTGCAGGGGGCGCCCGGGATGCTGTACGGGCCCGACGCGCTCAACAAGGGCTACTGGCAGCAGATGTTCCTGATGCAGTGGAGCAGCCGCATCGGTGGTGGGACGGAGCAGATCCAGCGCAACGTCATCGGGGAGCGTGTGCTCGGCCTCCCGTCCGACGTCCGCGTCGACAAGGACGTCGCCTTCCGCGACCTCCCGGGGTAGTCAGTTGCCGCCGACGATGCGGTCGGTCTGCTCGCGCTGCTCGTAGACCAGGCGGATCAACCAGAAGCGGAAGTAGCGGGTCAGCGAGTTGCGCAGCCACAGCGCGCTGCCGACGATCCCGAGCCCTGTGCCGGTGACCGAGAGCGTGATCGCGTCGGTGTTGTCGTTGCCGTTGTCGCTGGTCAGCCCGAGCAGCAATCCGATCACGGCCAGGGCGACGCCGATCGCCATGAGCGCGACGCCGCCCTTGGCTCCCGTGCGCTCGGGATTCGCCGTCCCGCCGGTGACGCGCAGCTTCTCGACTTCCGCCTGGAACTGGGCGAGCCGGGCCGACGACAGCGCGTCGCTGCCCGTCGCAGTCACGTCGCTCATCGCGTGCTCCTGTGGATCAGTGGACGCCCGGTTCACCGGTCTGCGACCTTACTCGTCCCGTTGGTGCCCGCGCCCCGGCCGGCGCCGCCGGCCAGGTACGCGCTCGCCAGCTCGTCCGCGATGGATGCCGGTCGCCCGACCTGCACGATGCGGCCGTGCAGCATGATCGCGGCGACGTCGGCGACACCGAGGATCTCGTGGACGAACTGTTCGACGATCAGGATCGAGAGGCCCTCGCGCGCGACGCGGCCAACGTGTTCGTAGAGCTCCTCGACGATGATCGGCGCGAGGCCCATCGAGAGCTCGTCGATCAGGAGGACGGCGGGGTTGGTCGCGAGCGCGCGGGCCATGGCGAGCATCTGCTGCTCGCCGCCCGACAACGTGCCCGCAATCTGCCTGCGCCGTTCGCCGAGTCGCGGGAACTGCGCGAACGCCTTCTCCTGCACGTCGGCGAACGACACTCCGGTGAAGGTCGCCATTCGGAGGTTCTCCGCGACGCTGAGGTTCGGGAAGATCCCGCGGCCCTCGGGTATCACGCAGACGCCGGCGCGTGCAAGCGCGTCGACGGAGACGCCCGTGACGTCTCGGCCGAAGAGGAGGAGACTTCCCGCGCTCGGCACGATCTGCGCGCTCGCGACCGCGAGCGTCGTCGACTTCCCGGCTCCGTTCGGGCCGAGCAGTGCGTAGACCTGCCCGGCGTGGACCTCGAGGTCGACGCCATGCAGGACGTCGATGGGTCCGTACCCGGCGCGAACGCCCCGCAGTTCGAGGACCGGAACGATCGACGTCATCCGGGGCTCTTCGTGGTCCCGAGGTACGCGTGCTGCACGGCCGGGTCCGATTGGATGGCCTCGGGCGCACCGCGCGCGATCACGCGCCCGAAATCGAGTACTTCGATGTGCACGCACGTGCCCATGACGAAGCGCATGTCGTGCTCCACGAGCAGGACGGCCAGGCCATCCTTCGCGAGCTCGGTCAGCAGCACGCCCATCGCCTCGGTCTCGTCCTCGTCGAGTCCCGACGACGGCTCGTCCAACAACAGCACGCGCGGTTGCGTCGCGAGCGCGCGTGCGAGCTCGACGAGCCGCGCGGTGCCCGTCGGCAACGCTTCGAGCCGCTCGTTCGCGACCGACGCGATCCCGACTCGCTCGAGCAGCTCGTCGGCCACCCTGCCGGCCTGGAGCGAGCTGAAGAACCCGAGACGCTTCTCCGCCGCGACGAGCACGTTCTCGCGCGCCGTCAGGCTTCCGAACACCTCGAGCCGCTGGAACGTCCGCGAGATCCCGAGGCGGGCGCGTCGGTGGGGGCGGAGGCGGGTGACGTCTCGGCCGTCGAGCTCGACGCGTCCCGTCGTCGGCTCCTGGAGCCCAGTGATGACGTTGAACAGCGTCGTCTTCCCCGCGCCGTTCGGACCGATCAGGCCGTTGACGCACGCCCGCTCGACCGAGATCGACGTGTCGTCGACGGCAAGGAGCCCACCGAAGCGCACGGACACGCCTCTAACCTCGAGCAGCGCCAACGCCGGCTCCTCTGCGTTCGGGGGTCAGGTCGTCGACGGCGCCGAGCTGCTGCTCGACGAAGAGGAGCTCGTCGGGCGCGAACGGCCTCGTGAGACCCATCTCGCCGACCTCGGGCTCCGCGTGGCGTTCGCGCTCGCGGCGTGCGTCCTCGCGGGCGTCGTGCCGCCAGGGCAGGAACCGCGCGAACGCCTCGCCGATCGCGACCACCGCACCAGTCGGGTTGCGAATCACGCCGAGGGCGGCGAGGCCGGGGCCGAGGATCTCGAGTGCGCGGAACAGCGAGACGTCGGGCCACTCGCGCGAGATGATCACGAGTGAAACGCTGAACACGCCGGCGAACAAGGCGCCCGCGGTGCTCGCGATCCCGCCGATGACGAGCGCGAGCACGATCGGGAGGCCGGCGAACATCTGGAAGTTGCTCGGCGTGATCGTGACCTTCTCCATGGCGAAGAACGCTCCTGCGAAGGCGGCGATCGCGGCCGAGAGCGAGAAGACGCCCACCTTCGTCCACATCACGTTGATGCCGACGGTCGCGGAGGCGGCCTCGCTGTCGCGCAGCGCGACGAGGCGGCGGCCGTACGGACTCCGGCGCAGCGCGACGATGCCGACGGCCATCATCCCGAACACCGCCGTGCACAACAGCAGGAAGCCCCGGCGGTCGGTGAACTGGGTGCCGAAGATGTCGAGTCGCTGCACCCGGCGTGCCTGGTTACCCAGCAGCTCGGGCTGCGTGAAGACGAGGAACTCCGCCATCGACGCGAACGCCAGGGACGCAAGCCCCAGGTAGAGGCCCTGCAGCCGCGCGGCGGGGAGCGCGGTGATCGCGCCGATCGGGATCGCGACGAGCGTCGCGAACACGACGGCGAGCCACGACCCCTCGTCGCCACCCCAGCGGGCGTACGCGCACGCGCCGATGCCGGCGTACGCCAAGGGCGCGAGGTTGACCTGGCCTGCCCAGCCGGTGAGCGGAACGAGCGAGAGCGCGATCATCGCCGTCACCACGCCCGAGGTCGCACGATTGAGGTTCTGCGTGCTGAGGGAACCGCTGAGCCACCACACGACGGCGAACAGCACGGCGTAACCGATGATCGCGTCTCGCACGGTCGACGGGCGGTCGTGGTGCCGGACCTGGGACAGGCGTGCGAAGCGCAGCGACGCCTGCGGGAGCAGCAGCAGCGCGACGAACAGCATGAGGCTCGGCATCGCGAGTGGTGCCTGGCTCCACCGCTGCCCGAGGTCGAGGAACAGCCGCGAGAAGACGATCGCGACGCCGAGGACCAGTGCGCCGACATACGTCAGTGGCAAACTGCGCAGCCGCCCGATGATCGCGGCCGCGAAGGCGTTCAACACGACGAACGTGAGCGGTACGACGGACATCGTCGTCTCGGGCGCGATGAGGATGCCCGCGACGGCTGCGACCGCGCATCCGATCGACCAGGAAACGGCCGACACGAACGCGGGTCGCGCGCCATTGAGCGCCGCGAGGTCGCGGTTGTCGACGACCGCACGCATCGCGACGCCCATGCGGGTGTTGAACAACAGGATCCGTAGGACGATCGCCAGCACGAGGGCGACGACGAGCGTGGTGAACCGGTGCCAGGTGACGGTGACGTCCGCGAGCTCGAACCCCTCCGAGCCGAACATCTGCGGCATCGTCCGCCCGCGGTTCTGCGGCCAGATCGTCGCGGTGACACCCATGAACGCGAGGAGCAGGCCGACCGTCACCATGAGCTGGACCACCAGTGCCTGGCCGCGCAGCTTCTGCATGATCACGCGGTCGAGGAACACGCCGAGCAGTGGTGCCGCGACGCCGACGACGAGGAGCAGCGCGAGCCACGTCGGAAGGTCCTTGTTGACCCGCAGCTCCCAGTAGACGTACGCGAGGAAGAGCCCGACACCGCCTTGCGCGAAGTTGAAGATGCCGGTCGTCGTGTAGACGACGACGAGTCCGGATGCCGCGACGGCGTAGATGCCGGCCAGCGGAAGGGCGAGGACGACGAGGTTGAGCAGGCTCTCGGCCGTCACCTCGCGCCCCGCCCATGCGGTCGTCACGACGTAGCCGACGACGGCGGTCGTGACGACGTAGACGACGGTGTTCTGGATGCGCTGTCGCTTCAAGGCGCTACCAGCTCGGTGTTGTGGGTCCCATGGGAGGCTGCGCTCCCGACGCAGCCTCCCGTGCTCGGGTCAGCCTCGGAACGCGGTCGACGGGTCGAGTGTGATCTCGTAGAACGCGTTTTCCGAGTCGCAGTGGAACGTGCCCGGCTCCTCGGGCAGGACACGCGTGAACTCGCCGTTGCGTACCTGCAGCAGCACGAAGCAACCGCTTCCCTGCTTGTTGCCGATGTCGGTCGGAGCGAGGAAGCCGCCCGCGTCGAACTCGCCCATCGTCGGGATCGTCTCGAGGATCTTCTGGCGCGTGATCGCGTTCGGGCCTTCCTCGTCGACGATCTTCTCCACGACCGCCCTGAAGAACTCGGCGCCGCCCCACGCCTGCGCGCCGAACCCGTCGGGTTCGTCGACCGACTCGAGGTAGGCGGCGAGCGTCTCGTTCGAGTCGGCACCGTCCTCGAACGGCAGGAACTGGATCCAGGTGTACTGGCCCTCGACGTCGGCGCCGCCTTCCTCGATGAGGCGCCGGTCGTAGCACTGCAGCGAGCAGTCCCACACGAGCACGCTGTCGACACCCTGGGCTGCGGCCTCCTTGCGGAGGAACACCGTGCCGACGTAGTCGAGCCCGACGCGCGCGTACGTCGACTCGTTCTCGCGGATCGCCTGCGCGACCGGTGTGTACGCCGACTGCTCCGAGAGCCCGCTCAAGCCGAACTCCGCGTCGAGGCCGATGCCGAGCTCCTGGGACGCCCGGAAGCCGGGCATGCTCGACGCGATGGTCGACGGGAGGTCGGAAGGGATCACCCACACGCCGTGCAGGTCGTCGCCGTGCTCCTCCATGTAGTAGTCGAGCACGCCCAGACGCTCGCGGAACGTGCGTTCACCGCTCGTGTAGGGGCACTCGCCCGTGCTCGGAATCGTCGCGAAGGACACCGGCGAGCACTGGTGCGCGGGTTCCGTCTGGAGCACCGCGAAGTCGGGCAGGCCCGTCGGCGCGCCGTTGCTGTCGGCGCAGCTCTCCGCCGGCTCGAGGTCGTTCGCGAAGAGCGCGGTCGTGCCGACCATCGCGAGGCTGCTCTCGCAGCCGGCGATGAAGCCGTTGCGCGCCTCGTCGGCCGACAGGAACGAGTCGTGGGTGTTCACCTTCACCTGCCGGCACGCGATCCCGCCGTTGGCATTCACCCACTCCGCCCACGCCTGGATCGTGTCTACCGATCCCTGGAACAGGCCCGGGCGCAGCGGCGAGCCCGTGTCGGCCATCACGGTGATGGTGATGTCCTCCGGCGTCACGCCGACGTCGACGGCTTCCAGCGTCGCGCCTTCGCACGCCTCGTCGGTCGTGCCACCGTCTCCGGCGGTCGTCTCGGTCGTGTCGTCGTCGCCGCCCAGGCCCCCGCCTTCTCCGCTGTCGTCGTCGCCACCGCACGCGCCGAGCGCGAGCACGACGGTCAGGAACAGTGCCGGCCACCGGAGTCTTCTCACGTTGCCCCTTTCGGCTGGGCCCGGACCTGATGGGCCGTCAGATCGTGCGTGAGACTTGCCGCGACGGTGCGCCCGACGCAAGCGCGAAGTGTTGCACCGCGCTGCGCACTTGTCCGGTCACCGCACGGCAGCCGCCGCGCCCGGGCGCTAGACCGAGGACCGTGGAGATGGCGCGCTTCCAGCAACTCATGGCCGAGACGTACGGTGAGCGGGATCGCGCTCGTGGCCTGCCCACGACCGTCGCGTGGCTCGCCGAGGAGACGGGTGAGCTCGCGCGGGCGGTCCGCAAGGGTTCACGAGAGGAGCAACGCGCCGAGCTGGGCGACGTGCTCGCGTGGCTGGCGTCGCTCGCCAACCAGCTCGACCTCTCGCTCGCCGACGCGGCGCGTCGGTACGCACACGGGTGCCCGCGGTGCGGTGCGATGCCGTGCGCGTGCGAGTGAACGGCTTACGGTTGCAACCGATGCGAGTGGCGGTCGTCGGCGGGGGGATGGCAGGTCTCGGGACCGCGCTGGCCTGCGCTCGGCGCGGCCACGACGTCACGG
>Ga0073934_10004545_pt1 | contig 22863 bp, 19 predicted proteins | sample LarsenN4metaG_FD_76834 | JGI IMG/M metagenome (GOLD analysis project Ga0073934, IMG submission 76834) | Hot spring sediment bacterial and archeal communities from British Columbia, Canada, to study Microbial Dark Matter (Phase II) - Larsen... ...
GGCAAACGGGGCAGCCATTCTAGCCCGCGGCCCCGGCGCGGCGCTGGCAACGCCACCACCGCCGGGGCTATCGTGCCGGCCGGAGATGCCGGCCGGGGTCGTTGCACGCACCATGTTCCTGTTTCGCACTGCTGCCACTGTGCTGCTGGCGTTGCTGGCGCCGACGCTGTCGGCCGCGGGCGATGCCTGGCAGCCGTTCGCCGTCATCGACCTGCAACTGGACGCCGGCCCGGTCAGCATCGACGCCGCGCTCGACGACTGGCACGGCGCCCTGGACGCCGGACGCCGGCAACAGACGGACAACACGTTGCGCATCGGCATCGCACGGCCGACGCAGGGTTACGCGCTGTTCTGGCGGCACGCCCAGGCGCTGTCGTTCAGCGACGACACCGCACGCCTCTATCACGCGCAGCGCAACGGCAGGGCACTGTCGGCCGGTGACACCTACCGCCTCGCGCTGACGGCAACGCGGTTTTCCGCTGTCGGCGTGGCGGCCGGCCGCGCGCTCTGGCAATCGCCGCACGCGCACGTCGGCGCGACGTTCTCCGGCTTCCGCGCCGGCGAACTGCTCGACGGCTACGTGCAGGGCACGGCGACGGTCATCGATGCCGACAGCTTCCGCTACGACACCCGGGTCGATTACCGCTACGACGAGGACGTGCTGTTCGACCGCAAGGTGCGCGCGCCGGCCGGCATCGGCGCGTCCATCGATCTCCACGCGCGCTGGCAGCCGGTGCCAGGCATCGAGGCCGCGCTGAACGTGCGCGACGCCGCCGGCGCGATTCGCTGGCGTGATGTCCCGGTCACCGTCGCCACCGCGTCGTCCAGCCGCACCTGGACCGACCACGCCGGCAACCCGGTCACCGGCCCGGCGGTCAGCGGCCGCGAGGCCACCTTGCACGGCTGGTCACAGCGAATTCCGGTCACCGGCACGCTGACACTGGCCGCGCGGGTCACCCCGGGGGTCACTGTCGCTGCGCTGGCGGAACAGCAGCTCGCCGACCGCCGGCTTGGCTGCCTGATCACCTGGCAGGCCGGCAACGCGCTGCAGTGGCACGCGATCTGGTACCCGCAGCAGGGCGGTGGCGGCATCGGCGTCAGCCTGCCGCTGTTCGCGTTGCGCGGCAGCGGTGACGCGCTCGACCACGGCAGCGCGAACTGGCAGCGGCTGCAGCTGCGCGCCGGCGACGCCGACGACAATTTGCTGTCGTCGACGGACAAGCGCGCGCTGCACTCGCACTGACGCTGCCGTACGTCAACGCGACGGATGGCGTCTTGCTGCAGGCTCGACCCTCCTGCAGTGTGGGTTCCCCGCACGGCAGCGTGCGGCATACACCGGCCATCTACACGCCATCCCGATTCCAGGAGTAGCGACATGAAGCGCATCGTCATCGCGGCACTTGCCGCCAGCCTCGCCGCCTGCGGCGGCGGCGACAGCAGTCCCCGTTCACCCGCCACGCTGTCCGGCGTCGCCTCGAAAGGCCTGGTGCTCAACGGCACCGTCACCGTCGAGGAGCTCGCCGCCGACGGCACCGTCGCGCGCACCCTCGGCACCACCTACACGAACGCGACCACGGGCGCGTACAGCTTCACGCTGCCGAACACCTACCGCGGCGGCCCGATCCGCCTGCGTGTCGGCCCGCGCACCGGCGCCACCTCCGAGATGGTCTGTGACGTCGCCGGCGGCTGCGCCAACCCGGCCGGCGGCACCTTCGCCTTCGGCGCGCACATGCCGCTGTCGGCGTCGTTCGACATGCAGGCAATCATTCCGGCGGCGCCCGCCGGCAGCGAGGTCAAGGCCGCGATCACGCCGCTCACGCACATGGCGACGGCGCGCGCGCTGAACGCCGCCACCGTTGATCGCGACGCCGTGCTCAACGCGCTGTCCGAGATCAACCAGATGGTCGGTCTCGACGTACTCGCGGTGGCACCGGTGAACCCGGTCAGCGTCGCCAGCGACGCCACCGAGGAACAGCGCGTCTACGCCGCCTTCCTCGCCGGCATCGGCGAGATCGCCAACAACCGCGCGGAAGCCGGCTTCGGCGCGCGCCTCGACGCCGCCCTCGGCGTGCTGGCCAGCAGCTTCGAGGATGGCCAGCTGGTCAGCGGCAGCGACGGCATTTCCGCCGGCGACATCGTCACCGCCGTGAACAACCAGGGCAACAGCATCCCGGCACTGGACACCGCGACGCTGGCGCTGATCACCTCCGGCATCAACGCCGCGATCAGCAGCGGCACCTACAACCCGGAACCGGCGCTGGCCGCCACGCGCGGCGTTGTCGCCGAGGCGCGCGCGCTGGTCGACGACGCACGCACCTTCGCCGGCAGCTTTGACGGCCTGCAGCAGCCGGCCATGGCGTTCAGCGAGGAAATGGACGCCGCCGGCATGCTCACCGACGAGCGCTTCACCACGCTGTTCACGCGGCTGGGGGAAGCGATGGCCGGGCTCGACGCCGCCATCGCGGCGAGCGAGGACTTCGGCGCCGTCGGCACCTCGGTCAGCAGCAACGGCTACACCTTCAGCATCCCGGCGGTCTCGGGAAGCACGCCGGTACGCCTGACCATCAGGGACAACAACGGCAGCGACGGCGTCACCGTCAACCTGAGCCTCAACACCGGCATCAGCGCGACCGCCTGGGCGACGCAGCTGGCGGCGGCGGAGGGCGCGCCTTTCGACATCGGCTCGCCGGACGCCACCTTCAGCGGCACCATCCACACGCCGCAGGCGAAGATCGATTTCACCAACGTCGCGCTGTCGATCGGGCCGATGGCTTCCACCACCGGCGCCGGACCGGACCGCATCGACACGCTGTCGTTCAAGGGCACGCTGGCACTGACCGACCGCGTCAACGGTGTTTCGTTCTCCGGCACCGGCGAGTTCGATTCCGTCGAGCGTCCTGCCGGCGTTCCCGCCAGCGAAGGCGTCGCCGTCACGCCGAGCAAGCTGCTGCTCAAGGGCACCTTCGCCGGCCTGCGCCGCTCGTTCACCGGCGAAGTGTCCGCCACCATCAACAACGCGGCGACGCTCAACCCGACGGTCGACGAATCGGCCGACAACTTCGCCAACGCGACCATCGCGGCGTCGTTCATGGCCACCTTCCCGAACTTCGGCACCAGCGGCGTGTCGCTGACCTTCAACCGCACCGGCTTCGAGGCGGGCAACGCGCGCCTGCTGCTCAACCGCTCCGGCCGCGTGTTCACGCTCACCGTCGCCAACGAGGGCGCAGCGCCGACCATCACGCTGCAGAACCCGGCCGGCATCAAGCTGCAGCTCACGCAAACGGCAGGCGATGCCTGGGAAGGCCACCTCGTCGCCAGCAACAGCAACCGCCTGATCGGCGAGATCACCACCGGCGAGGATGGCCTGACCCTCGTGCGTTACGAGGACGGCACCTTCGAGACGCTGATGTAATCGCACCGGTTGCGGCAGCAGAAAGGGGCAGCGAACGCTGCCCCTTTTTCATTGCCGCGGCGTTGGCGGCACGCCCGCTGCCGTGCGCAGCGGCGAACGCGGTGCCCGCTTCCGGCCTAGCGCCGGAACACCGGTTTATCGCCTTTCACGAACGCCTCCACCGCCGTCTTGTGGTCCGGCGCGCGGAACGTCTGCCACTCGTAGGCCACCGACGCGTCCATCATCGAGTGCGCCAGTTGCCGCAAGCCGATGTTGGTGACGATCTTGGTGTAGCGGATCGAATCGCGCGCGCCGTTGGCAAGGCGCTCGGCCATGCCGTACACGGCGGCGTCGAGCGCCTCCGGCGCCACCGCATGGTTGATCAGGCCCATGCGCTCGGCGTCGTCGGCCTTGATGTGGTCGCCGGTGAACAGGTACTCCTTGGCGCGCGCATAGCCGATCAGTTGCGGCCAGATCACCGCGCCGCCGTCGCCGGCGACGACGCCGGCACACACGTGCGGGTCACCGATGCGCGCGGTGTTGCTCATGTAGATCAGGTCGCAGAAGAGCGCGAGCGTCGCACCCAGGCCCATGCAGTGGCCGTTGACGCGCGCCAGCAGCGGCTTCTCCAGGTCGAGCATGGAGAAAATGATGCGCTTGGCGGTCACGTGGCTCATGTAGTCGCCGCGGCCGGCGTCGAGGTTTCGTTTCATTTCCTGCAGGTCGCCGCCGGCGCAGAAGGCCCGGCCGGCGCCGGTCAGCACCACCACGTCGCAGTCCGGGTCCTTCGCCACGTCGTAGAAGACGGAGCCGAGCTCCTCGTGCAGGTCGTCGTTGATGGCGTTGAGCACCTCGGGGCGGTTGAGGGTCAGGGTGAGAACACGGCCCCGGTACCCGGTGGCGATGTGTCGGTAGTGGCTGTAGTCCATGGCAACGGGCTCTTGTGTATGCAATAACGGCAGACGACTGGGGATTTACGGCCACAAATGGCCGGATGTAGACTGCCGCAACCCCGGATTGTATGCAATCCGGCCACCCACCAGGATCAGCACGCACCGGGCAGCCGCCCGGCCGGAGGCCCCCCGTGAGCGATACCGCCGTGGCAGAAAAGCCGCAGATCACCCTCAAGACCCCGCTGCACCACATCCACCACGTGGCCTACCGCTGCCGCGACGCCGAGCAGACACGCTGGTTCTGGGAGGAGGTGATGGGCTTCCCGCTGCGCATGGCGATGGTCTTCGACGAGGCCCCCGGCATGCCCGGCAAGTGCGACTACATGCACCTGTTCTTCGAAATGGGCGACAACAACTTCATCGCCTTCTTCGACTCGCCGGACGACGACATCAGCGAGCAGACCTTCCGCGCCAAGCACGGCTTCGACCTGCACATCGCCTTCGAGTGCGACACGGTGGAAGAGCTGAAGGCCTGGCGCCGCCGCATCAACAAGATGGGCCGCCCCTGCTTCGGGCCGATCGACCACGGCTTCATCCATTCCATCTACATGTACGACCCCAACGGCATCCAGGTGGAGATCACCATCAAGGACGCGAAGTACGCGGAAATCTGCGCGCACGAGACCGAAGGCGCGAAGGAGATCCTCGGGAAATGGACGGCGATGACGCGCGAGCGCAAGGTGAAGAAGTTCGGCGCGGACGCCATCGACATGCGCGGCATCGACATGGGCAAGGTGGACATGTCGAAAGTCAGCCGCGAAACGCGCCCGCACCACAAACCCGAGTGATTCGCGACAACGCCTGAAGGAACCGTGACCGATGGAAAAGCATGACTACGAGCGTATCCCCTACCTGGTCGGGTACGTGGAAAAGAGCGAGTTCAAGGACACCTACGCCGGCCCGATGGATTTCGTCGCGCTGGAAGCGCACCTGCTGAAGCCGAAAAACAAGCCGTCGAAGACGGTGATCGTGTTCATGCACCCGATCGGCGGCGGTGCCTACCTGCCGATGGTGAATTCGCTGGCGAAGGCCGGCCACCACACCATCTACTGCAACTCGCGTTACCGCGGCACCGATTCCGCGCTGATCATGGAGAAAGTCGTCGCCGACCTCGGCGCCTGCATCAGGGACGCGAAGGAGCGCCTCGGCTACGAGAAGGTCGTGCTCGCCGGCTGGTCCGGCGGCGGCTCGCTGTCGAACTTCTACCAGCAGCAGGCCGAGAACCCGACCATCACCCACACGCCCGCCGGCGACCCGTATGACCTGACGAAGAAGGGCCTCATTCCCGCCGACGGCGTGATGCTGCTCGCCGCGCACATCTCGCGCGCGCTGACGCTCACCGAGTGGATGGACCCGTCGGTGATCGACGAGAACGACCCCGAGAAGACCAACCTCGAGCTCGACATCTACAACGCGAAATGCCCGAACCAGCCGGCCTACACCGCCGCCTTCGTCGAGCAGTTCCGCGCCGCGCAGGTGGCGCGCAACCGCAAGATCACTGCCTGGGTGCAGCAGAAACTGGAAGACCTGCGCCGGCAGGGACGGCACCAGGAAGAGTTCGCGTTCATCACGCACCGCACCATGTGCGACGTGCGCTGGCTGGACCCGACGCAGGACCCGAACGAGCGCAAGCCCGGCTGGTGCTACCTCGGCGACCCGCGCATCGTGAACAACGGGCCGGTGGCGCTGGCGCGCTTCAACACGCTGCGCGGCTGGCTGTCGCAGTGGAGCTATGACCTCACCAACTGCAACGGCCTGTCGGCAGCCGCCGGCATCAGCAAGCCGGTGCTGGTAATCGGCAACACCGCCGACGACGCCTGCACGCCGTCGCACACGCACCGCCTCTTCAACGCGGTGCAGCACGGCGACAAGGAAATGCACGAGATCAAGGGCGCCAACCACTACTACTTCGGCCAGCCCGAGCAACTGAACGCCGCCACGCAGGTCTGCCACGAGTGGCTGCTGCGCAAGGGGCTCGACTGACCATGGTCGACGCCCTGCACGCCGCGCTGGTGCCCTGGTACCTGCAGATCAAGTTCCTGCACGTGTTCTTCGCGATGATCTGGGCATTCAGCACGGCGGTGGCGTACTCGTACTACGTCAAGGGGGCGTTCCTGAAATGGGAACGCAACCCGGACGATGCGCAACTGGTGCAACGCCGCAACTGGGCGATCGAGCAGTTCGACAAGGGCGCGATCCTCGAGCACGTGGCGTTCCCGGTGGTCATGGTCACCGGCCCGCTGATGTACTGGCTGGGTCCCTGGAGCACCGACTCCGTCTGGCTGATGGTGAAGCTGGCGGTGATCGCGCTGGTGTTCGTGCCGATGGAGATCCTCGACTACTGGCTGGCGCACTTCGGCGGCAACAAGGAGATGCTGCGCAAGCGCAACCTGCCGGAGAAGTACGAGGCGGCGGTACGCCTGCACTGGAAGTTCCTGAAGGTGACCACGCCGCTGGTGATGGTGTTCATCCCGCTGCTGGTCTGGCTGGCGGTGACCAAGCCCTCCTGAGGCGGGCGTGGCGCCCCGGGCACAGCCGCGCGGTGCAGCGTCGCGATCCGTCCGGGCTAGAATGCGCGCGCCTGCGAACCGACACCGGAGCCAACCGCCATGACCAGTACCGCCCTCGACACCGCCGAGATCGACCTCTTCCGCGACAACTACCGCAAGTTCCTCGAGAAGGAGGTCGCGCCGCACTACGCGGCGTGGGAGAAGCAGGAAATCTTCCCGCGCGAGTTGTGGCTGAAGCTTGGCGAGAACGGCTACCTCTGCGTCGACATGCCGGAAGCCTACGGTGGCATCGGCGCGCCCTTCCGCCTCTCCGAGGTGATCCAGCGCGAGACCTCGCGCCAGGGCTTCGGCGCGCTGGCGTCGAACATGTCCGTGCACAGCGACATCGTCGCGCCCTACATCCTCCACCTCGGCAGCGAGGAGCAAAAGCAGCGCTTCCTGCCGAAGATGGTCAGCGGCGAGTGCATCGGCGCCATCGGCATGACCGAGCCGGCCGCCGGCTCGGACCTGCAGGGCATGAAGACGCGCGCGGTGAAAGACGGCGACGGCTGGGTCATCAACGGCCAGAAGACCTTCATCACCAATGGCCAGCACTGCGGCGTCATCGTGCTGGCAGTGAAGACGGACCCGAACGCGGGCAGCAAGGGCATGACCCTGTTCACCGTCGACATGTCGCTGCCGGGCGTCACCCGCGGCCGCAACCTGGAGAAGATGGGCCAGCACGCGGCAGACACCTCGGAACTGTTCTTTGCCGACGTGCGCGTCAAGGACAGCGACGTGCTCGGCGGCCTCGGCCAGGGCTTCGCCAACCTGATGAACGAACTGCCGCGCGAGCGCCTCAGCCTCGCCGTCGGAGCCATCGGCGCCTGCGAGGGGATGATGGAGCGCACCATTGCCTACGTGAAGGAGCGCAAGGCCTTCGGCCAGCCCATCGCCGCGCTGCAGAACACGCGCTTCAAGCTGGCCGAACTGCAGGCGCTGCTCACCGTGCACACCGCCTTCATCGAGCAGAGCATCGAGAAGTACGAGCGCGGCGAGCTCGACGCCGTGGCCGCCTCCACCGCCAAGTTCACCACCACCGAGCTGCAGTGCCGCATGGCCGACGAGTGCCTGCAGCTGCACGGCGGTTACGGCTACATGCAGGAGTACCCGATCTCGCGTGACTACGTCGATGCGCGCATCCAGCGCATCTACGGCGGCACCAGCGAGATCATGAAGGAAATCATCGCGCGCTCGATCCTCGGGCGCTGACGGCACGCAGGCGGCGCCCGCGCCGCCCGCGTGCAGGCCGCACGGAAACCGCATGACCCACGACGCCGCCAGGCCGCTTTCCCTCACCGTTGCCGATGCGCTGCGTGCGCGCATCCTGCACGGCGACATTGCCGCCGGCGAGCGCCTGCAGGAAGTGGCGGTGGCCGAGAGCATGCAGGTCTCGCGCACGCCGGTGCGCGAGGCGCTGCGCATCCTCGCCGAGGACGGGCTGCTCGATTACAGCCCGAACCGCGGCTACAGCGTAAAGCACTTCTCGGCCGAGGACATCCGCGTGGCGTTCCGCGTGCGCGCCGCCATGGAAGGCATCGGCGTGCGCCTGCTGGCCGAGCGCGGCCTCGACGAGAAATCGCGGCGCAAGCTGGAGGCGGTGCTCTCCGACGGTGACGCGCTGCTGGCGCGCGGGCAGTTGCCGGGCACTGACCTCGACGCCTGGCGCGAGATGAGCCGGCGCTTCCATGTCATCACCATTCTCGCCACGCAGAGCGAGTTGCTGGTGCGCGTGGCGCGCGATGCGCAAAACATCCCGGTGGTGAACGCCGGCGCGCTGGAGAGTTACGGCGCCGCGGATTTCCGCCGCCAGCACATGCTGCACCACATGATCGCGGACGCGATCCTCCGGCAGCAGCCGGAGCGCGCCGAGCGGTTGATGCTGGAGCTGGTGTTCGACGCCGGTGAGCTGGCGAAGATCGGCGCGCAATAAGCCGCGACTTCATGAAAAAAAGGGGTCGGAGTGAACTTCGCCGGCGAAATTCACTCCGACCCCTTTTCGCCGTCAGCGCCGCCAGAACATCGGCAGCAGCAGGATCAGCACCGTAAAGACCTCGAGACGCCCGACCAGCATCGCGAAGGACATCAGCCAGACGGCGGTGTCGTTCATGCTGGAGACGTTGCCGGAAAGCGGGCCGAGGCCCGGGCCGGTGTTGTTGATGCTCATGGCGATGCCGGAGAACGCGAGATCGAACGGCACCCCGGTCGCCATCACCAGCATCGTCAGCACCAGCGTGACCAGGATGTAGACGGTGACGAAGCCCCACACCGCCTCGATGACGCCTTCGCCCACCACGTTGTTGCCGATCTTCACCACGAAGACGCCGTTCGGGTGCACGAGGCGATGGAACTCGCGGATGCTCTGCCGCGTCAGCAGCAACAGCCGGATGGCTTTCATGCCGCCGGTGGTGGAGCCGGCACAGCCGCCGAAGAAGAACGCGAAGATCAGCAGCCAGGGCACGTAGGAAGGCCACTGCGCGAAATCCTGCGTCAGGAAGCCGGTGGAACTGACCAGGCTCACCGTCTGGAATGCGGCATGCCGCAAAGACTCCAGCAGCGTCGGGTAGGTGCCGTGCGTCCACAGGCCCAGCGTCACCAGCCCGATGATCAACACCAGGAACAGGTTGAGGAAGCGCAGTTCCGGGTCACGCCAGTAGATGGCGGGATCGAAGCGCCCCTTGTGCAGGTGCCGCCAGGCAAGGAAGTGCAGCGCGAAGTTCACCGAACCCAGCCACATCAGCACGATGGCAATGATCTCGATGGTGACGCTGTTGAAATAGCCGAGACTGGCGTCGTGCGTCGAGAAGCCACCGGTAGCCACCGACGAGAACGCATGGCAGATCGCGTCGAAGGTGCTCATGCCGGCCCACTTGTAGGCGATGAACCCCATGAAGGTCAGCGTCACGTACACCAGCCACAGCGCCTTGGCGGTTTCCTTGATGCGCGGCGTCAGCTTGCTGTCCTTGTTGACGCCACTGGACTCGGCCTTGAACAACTGCATGCCGCCGATGCCGAGCATCGGCAGGATGGCCACCGCCAGCACGATGACGCCGCCGCCACCCATGAAATTCAGTTGCTGGCGATACCAGAGCACGGATTTCGGCAACGCATCCAGGCCGGCAAAGGCCGTGCCGCCCGTGGTCGTCAGGCCGGACATCGCCTCGAAGTAGGCATCGGTGTAACTGGCGTTGAGCTCGGGCGTCAGCATGAAGGGGATGGCCGCAAAGGCACTCATCCCGGCCCACATCAGGGTGACCACGAAGAAGCCGTCGCGCGTCCGCAGGTCACGCCGCGCATGCCGCACCGGCAGCCAGATCAGTGCGCCGGACAACAGCGAGAACAGCATCGAGTCCACGAAGGGCAGCAGGTTGCCGTCGTCGTACCAGAGCGAGACGGCAATCGGCGGCAGCAGCGTCAGGCTGAACACCATCAGCAGCACGCCCAGCACGCGGAAGGCGACGGCGTATTGCATCAGCAGGACGCTCCCGGTTGCATGCAGGTGGCGGAAGTCACGGTCAGAAGAACCCGAGGCCGACCGAGAACAGCTTCTCGACGTCGCGGATGCGCTTCTTGTCGACCACGAACAGGATCACGTGGTCCTCCGTCTCGATGACGACGTCGTCGTGGCCCATCAGCACCTTGTTGCCGCGCACCACCGCACCGATGGTGGTGCCCTCGGGCAGGTCGATCTCGGCGATGCGGCGGCCGACCACGCGCGAGGCCTTGCGGTCGCCCTTGGCAACGATCTCGATGGCCTCCGCAGCGCCGCGGCGCAGCGAGTGCACGGTGGACACCGAGCCGCGCCGCACCTTCGTCAGCAGCGTGCCGAGCGTGGCCTGCTGCGGCGAGAAGGCGATGTCGATGTCATCGCCCTGCAGCAGGTCAACGTAGGCGGGGTTGTTGATCAGCGCGATCGTCTTGCGGGCGCCGAGGCGCTTGGCCAGCATCGACGACATGATGTTGGCCTCGTCGTCGTTGGTCAGCGCGCAGAAAACGTCGATGTCCTCGATGTTTTCCTCCAGCAGCAACTGCTTGTCCGTGGCGACGCCGTTCACCACCACCGCCTTCGACAGCGTGCTGGCGAGCTTGCGCGCACGGCTCGCGGTGCGCTCGAGCACCTTCACCTGGTAGCGCGTCTCGATGGCCTCGGCCAGGCGCTCGCCGATGTTGCCGCCACCGGCGATCATCACCCGCTTGTAGTCGTCCTCCACGCGGCGCAGTTCGCTCATCACGGCGCGGATGTCGCCGGTGGCGGCGATGAAGAACACTTCGTCGCCGGCCTCGATGACGGTGTTCCCCTCCGGCATGATCGCGCGGTCGCGGCGGAAGATCGCGGCGACGCGCGTGTCGATGGACGGCATGTGCTTGCGGATCGCCGCCAGCGGGTTGCCCACCAGCGGGCCGCCGTGCACGGCGCGCGTGCCCACCATCTGCGCCTTGCCGTCGGCGAAGTTCAGGACCTGCAGCGCACCGGGATACTCGATCAGCCGCTTCACGTAGTTGGTGACGACCTGCTCCGGGCTGATCACCTCCTCGATGGGAATGCCTTCCTCGCCGAACAGGCTCTTGCGCGCGAAATACTGCGTCGAACGCACGCGCGCGATCTTCGTCGGGGTGCGGAAGTAGGTGAACGCGACCTGGCAGGCGATCATGTTCACTTCGTCACTGTTGGTGACGGCGATCAGCATGTCGGCGTCGGCGCCACCGGCCTCGCGCAGGATGTTCGGGTGCGAGGCGTGGCCCTGCACGGTGCGGATGTCCAGCGTGTTGCCGAGTTCGCGCAGGCGGTCGCCGTCGGAATCGACGACGGTGATGTCGTTGGCTTCACTGGCGAGGCTGGCGGCCAGCGACGCACCGACTTGTCCGGCCCCGAGGATGATGATCTTCATGCGCGGCCGATCCTCTTGCTTGTGCGCTCAGCCCGCGCGGCGCAGGCGGCACAGATAGAAACCATCGGGCCCTTGGTCGGCGGGCAGGAACTGCCGGCCATGGGCGCAGGCGATGCCCCAGTGCTCCGGCAACGCATCGGCAACTGCATCGGCCTGCCGCGCGAGGAACGCGGACACCACGCGCTCGTTTTCCTCGCGCAGCACCGAGCAGGTTGCATAGACCAGCACGCCGCCGGGGCGCAGCAACGGCCAGAGCGCGTCGAGCAGGGTGGCTTGCTGGCGCGCGAGTCTAGCAATGTCACCCTTCTTGCGCAGCCATTTGCCATCCGGGTGACGGCGCAGCACGCCGGTGGCGGAACAGGGCGCGTCGAGCAGGATGGCGTCGTATGCCGTGCCGTCATGCCAGCCGTCGGCGGCGGCATCGGCCACCCGCACCTCGGCGGCGAGGCCCAGGCGTTCGAGGTTGTCGCCGATGCGCCCGGCACGCCGCGCATCGATGTCCAGCGCGGTGATGCGCGCCTGCGGGTAGCGCTCGGCCAGGTGCGCCGTCTTGCCGCCGGGCGCGGCGCAGGCGTCGAGCAGGCGCGCCTCGGCAGGCATGCCGTCGAACAGCAGCGCGCAGAGCTGCGCGGCCTCGTCCTGCACCGACACCAGGCCCTGCATGAAGCCCGGCAGCGAATACACGTCGCAGGCGTGCGCGAGGCGGATGCCGTCCGGCGAGAGTGCCGTCGGCGTCGCCGCCATGCCGGCGTCGGCGAGCTGGCGCAGGTAGTCGTCACGGCTGCTGCGGCGGGTGTTGACGCGCAGGCAGAACGGCGGCCGCGCGTTGTTGGCCGCGAGGATCGCCTCGCAGTCGTCCGGCCAGTCGGCCCTGAGCATGTCCACCAGCCATTGCGGATGCGAATGACGCACGGCGACGCTGGCGGAATCCAGCTCCGCCTGCAGCCCGTCACGCTCGCGCTGCAGCCGGCGCAGCACCGCGTTGATCACGCCGGTTGCCCACTCCTTGTCGAGCCGGCGCACCGCGTCCACGGTCTCGCCGATGGCGGCGTGGTCGGGAATGCGCGTGTGCAGCAACTGGAACAGGCCGACCAGCAGCAGCAGTTCGAGATCGCGGTCGCGCGCCTCGAACGGTTTCTGCAGGCGGCGGTTCACCAGCCAGGACAGCGAGGTGTAGTAGCGGCAGACGCCGAACACGATCTCCTGCAGCAACGGCGGATCGCAGCTGCGCTCGCGCGCAGCCGGCAACAGTTCCGACAGCGACCGGCCGCCGCGCGGCGCACCGGCCGGCGGCAGCACCTCGACCAGCAGGCGCGCGGCCTCGGCGCGGACATTGCCGCCGTGCGCGCTCATGCGCCGGGCACCGCGGTGCCGTCAATGGCGCCGCCCAGCGTCTCGCCGACACGGAAGGCGTCCGCGTGGCCGTTGAGCAGGTCAGCGACCGACATCGCTTTCTTCCCCGGCAGTTGCATGCGCGTGATGCGCAGGCCCTGGTCGCCCTGTGCGCCGCAGCTGACGCGGACGCCGTTGCGCGCCACGCCGGTGACGGTGCCCGGCGGTGCGCCGCGCGCGGCGTCGTCGCGCACCGCGCCCCACACCCGCAGCGTCTCGCCGCGGTGCGTGGTCTGCGCCACCGGCCAGGGGTCGAAGGCGCGCACGAGGTCGAGCAGGCGGCGTGCGTCCTGCGACCAGTCGATGTCGCCGTCTTCTTTCTTCAGCTTGTGCGCGTAGGTGGCGAGGGCGTCGTCCTGCTTCACGCGCGCGTCCAGGAAGCGGGGCAGTTCGTCGAGCACGTTGACCAGGGCCTGCGCGCCGAGCACGGCGAGACGGTCATGCACGCTGCCGCCGGTGTCGTCGGCGGCGATCGGCGTGCGCAGGATGTGCAGCATGTCGCCGGTATCCAGCCCGGCATCCATCTGCATGATGGTGACGCCGGTTTCCGTGTCGCCGGCGGCAATCGCGCGCTGTATCGGCGCCGCGCCACGCCAGCGCGGCAGCACGGAACCGTGCACGTTCACGCAGCCGTGCTGCGGGATCGCCAGCACCGCCGGCGGCAGTAGCAGGCCGTAGGCGACGACTACCATCAGGTCCGGCTGCAGCGCGGCCAGTTCCGCCTGCGCGGCGGGCGTCTTCAGCGTCTGCGGCTGGCAGACCGGGATGCCGGCCGCCAGCGCGCGCTGCTTCACCGGGCTCACGGCCAGTTTCTGGCCACGCCCGGCCGGGCGGTCCGGTTGCGTGTAGGCGGCCACGACGCGATGGCGCGACGCCAGCAGCGCATCCAGGCTGACGGCAGCAAAGTCGGGCGTGCCGGCGAACACCAGTCGCAGGGAATCAGTCACTTGGGTTTGGCCTGGCGGGGGAGGGGGGAAGGGTCAGGCGCGCCGCGCGCGTTCCTTTTCCAGCTCCGATTTCACGCGGTCGCGCTTGAGGCGGGACAGGTAATCGACGAACAGCTTGCCATCGAGGTGGTCGATCTCGTGCTGGATGCAGACGGAAAGAAGGCCGTCCGCTTCCAGTTCGAAGGGCTGGCCCAGGCGGTCCAGCGCCCGGACACGGATGCGGTCGTGGCGGGTGACGGTGTCGTAGTACCCGGGCACAGACAGGCAGCCCTCGTTGTACTCCTGGTTGCCGGCGAGCGGCTCGAACGTCGGGTTGATGAACACCAGCGGCTGGTTCTTCTCGTCGGAAATATCCAGCACCAGCAAGCGCTTGTGCACGTTGACCTGGGTGGCCGCGAGGCCGATGCCGGGGGCCGCGTACATGGTCTCGAACATGTCGGCGATGACCTGGCGCAGGGCGTCGTCGACCAGCTCGACCGGGCGGGCGACCGTGCGCAAGCGGGGGTCGGGGAACTCGAGAATCTCAAGGATGGCCATGGTTGGCGATTGACCCGTTTATTCAGAAGCCGCTGGAGATTTGCTTGCTAACGCAATGATCGCATTGATAATATCGGGGCGAACCTGTGCGTATTCAAGGCGGGTTCGGCTGGGTGGAACCGCCTGGAAAGGCACCTCGGGGTGCCTGAGCGCCGCGGTCGCAAAACTCGAAGAATGATAAAGGGAAGCACCCCATGATCAAACGATTCGCCGGACGCGCCCTCGTCGTCGCCATGGCCCTCATCGCGGGTCCGTCTTTTGCCGCCGATGCCGCGCCCGCCGCCGCCAGCGCCCCGGACACCGTCCAGCTCGCCGAAGACCACCCCACCAGCTACACCGTCAAGCCGGGCGACACCCTCTGGGGCATTTCCCAGATGTTCCTGAAGAACCCCTGGCAGTGGCCGTCCATCTGGCACGTCAACGAGCAGGTCGCCAACCCGCACCGCATCTTCCCCGGCGACGTTCTCAAACTGACCTGGCGCGACGGCAAGCCCAGCCTCGAGCGCGTGGAGAACTTCCAGACCGAAAACGCCAACGTCGAGGTGGTGGACGCGGAAACGCTGAAGCTGCGCCCGCGCATCCGCGACACCGAGGTGGCGGTGGCCATCCCGGCGATCCCGCTGCGCAACATCGAGGTCTTCCTCGACGACAGTCGCGTCGTCGAGCTCGAGGACCTGCGCAAGGCGCCCTACGTCATTGCCGGCCCGGAACGCCGCGTGATCATGGGCAACGGTGACACGCTGTATGCGCGCGCCACCACGCCGAAGTGGACGGAAACGTTCCCGGAATTCGGCGTCTTCCGCCAGGGCAAGCCCTACATCGACCCGCGCAGCAAGGAGATCCTCGGCTACGAGGCGAAGAAGGTCGCCACCGCGCGCGTGCTCGAAAACGAGGGCAATCTCGCGACCATGCGCGTGCTCTCCGCCGAGGAAGACATTCGCATCGATGACCGCCTGCTGCTCAGCGACCAGCGCGCCATCCAGTCCGTCTTCTATCCGAAGGAAGCACCGGCCGGCCTGTCGCCGGACATCATCCATATCTTCGGCTCGATCGGTTACGCCGGCCTGAACGACGTCATCGTGCTGAACAAGGGCAAGCGCGAAAAGATCGAGGTCGGCCACGTGTTCTCGGTGCTGCAGACCGGCGAGGTGATCCGTGACCGACGCCAGGGCGACAACGTCCGGCTGCCGCCACGCCGCGTCGGCCTGGCCATCGTGTTTCGCACCTTCGACAAGACCGCCTTCGCGCTGATCACCCGCTCGACCTCGGCGATCCGCGTCGGCGACACCCTCGGCCAGCCGCGCATCGGCCTCGACTGACGCCGCGCACGCCATACTTGAGCCGCCCCGGGAAACCGCGGGCGGCTTTTTTCATGCCGGCGCAACCGTGCCGCATGACAGGAACATCTCCGCCAGGAAGGCACCCGCATGCGGTCAGAACCGAGCGAACACGCGCGTCAGCTGTGGCAACGGATGCGGCGCGCCGCCCGCAGCAACCTCGCCGGCGGCATGCCGGCATCGGCAACGCCGGTTGCCGGCGCGCTGTGCGCTGCCGGCCAATCGGCAGCGGCGATCGCGCCGGAAGACGCGCACTTTTTCTCGCAACACGACGCCGGCGTCGTCGCACGCCATGACGACGCCTACCCGCCGCTGCTGGCGGAGATCCGCGATGCGCCGCCACTGTTGTTCACCCGTGGCGATGCCGCGCTGCTGTCGCGGCCGCAGGTGGCCATCGTCGGCAGCCGTCACGCCAGTGCCGCCGGCCTCGCCAACGCGCGCCGCTTCGCCGCCGAACTCGCGGCGGCCGGCTTCGTCATCACCAGCGGCATGGCGCTGGGCATCGATGCCATGGCGCATGAAGGCACCCTCGCTGCCGGCGGCAGCACCGTCGCCGTGCTCGGCTGCGGTGCCGATGTCGTCTACCCGCGCCGGCATGCCGCGCTCGCCGAGCGCATCCGCGCACGCGGTTGCCTGGCCAGCGAATGCCTGCCCGGCACGCCGCCGCTGGCGGCGCTGTTCCCGCAACGCAACCGCATCATCAGCGCGCTGTCGCTGGGCGTGCTGGTGGTAGAGGCAACGCCCGACTCCGGCTCGCTCATCACCGCGCGCTTTGCCGCCGAACAGGGCCGCGAGGTGTTCGCGATCCCCGGCAGCATCCATGCACCGACATCGCAGGGCTGCCACCAGTTGATCCGCGAGGGCGCCACGCTGGTGGAGCGCAGCGCAGACCTGGTCGAGGCACTGATGCATTACGCGGCGCCCGTCGGGCAGCGGGCGCTGCCGCTGGCGCCGCCACCACCGCTGCCGGCAGAGGAAGCGGCACTGCTGGCGCTGATGTCGCCGGCGGGCAGTCGCGTCGAGGAACTGATCGCCGCCAGCGGCCTGCCGGCCGGCCTGGCCAGCGCCCTGCTGTCGTCGCTGGCCCTGCGCGGACGGGCCGCCGCCTTGCCCGGCGGGCTCTGGCAACCGGTACCCGCGGACTGAGCCGCCGTCCCCTTGCGCGCTCCCGGGGCCGACAGCACACTGCCTGCGCCCAATCACCGGTTGCCCGCATGTTGTCCGCTCGCCTGTTGCTGCCCGCGCTGCTCACGCTCGCCTCGTCCGCGCACGCGGCCGAACCGGCAGGCGATGCAGCCCCGGCCGTGGCTGCCGTCGCCGCCACGGCACCGGCAGCAGCGCCGGCCAGGCGCTATGAAACCTACCGGGAACTGGACGCCTATTACTCCAGCGTCGGCGCCGAGATCCGCCTGGACGACAGCGCGGTGCCCGACGGCGGCAACATGCCGGAATCCGAGGTCTACCGCCGGCTGCTGATCGACTCGCTGTCGCCACGGCTGCTGTTGCTGGAAGCCAGCGTCTACCCGATGCCGGTGCTCGGCACGCAGCTGAAGAAGCACCAGCGCGATTTCTACGACGAGATGGTGATCGCGCGCGCCGACAGCACCGAGCTGAACATCATCGACAGCGTGACCGCCGGTTTCCAGGAGCCGTGGGCGCTGTCTGCCTTTCTCGGCAGCGAAATGACCTTCACCCGCGAGGGCGACCGCAAGCGCAAGCAGAACGCCGGCTACATGGGCTACCTGTTTTCCTTCGGCCGCAAGCACATCCGCGACAACATCCTGATCGACGACACCTGGACCGAGTTCGAGTGGAAGCTGAAGGGCCAGCGCGAATTCCGCGACGAGAGCTTGTCATGGAGCTTCCGCGCCGGCTTCAAGAACCACGGCAACCCCTGGATACGCGACGTGGTCTACCTCGGCTTCCGGCGCAGCAGCCTCGACTTCAACCAGCCGCTGCTGGCGTTCATCGCCAACTCCAACGTCGACATCAAGACCGAGTTCGCGCGCGACGGCGGCGACTTCCTGCGCCAGGAAATCGTGCTCGGCAAGAAACTGCCGATCAAGCGCTGGCGCATCGCGCCGTCACTGGAATTCGGCGTGATCCTCGAGAAGGACGACAAGTACTCGGGGCCGCTCTCCGACCCGGCCATCGAAGAGCTCACGTTCGTTTTCCGCCCCAACATCGACTGGTAACCGCCGTGAGCCGCATTGACACCGCCGCCGTCAAACAGTACCTGCTGGGCCTGCAGGAACGCATCTGCAGCACGCTCGCGGCCGAGGACGGCGCCGCGGACTTCGCCATCGATGACTGGTCGCGCGCGGCCGGCGGCGGCGGACGCACGCGCATCCTGGCCGAGGGTGCGGTGTTCGAGAAAGCCGGCGTCGGCTTCTCGCATGTCTACGGCGACCGGTTGCCGCCGTCGGCGAGCGCGCACCGCCCGGAACTTGCCGGCCGCACCTGGCAGGCGATGGGGGTGTCGCTGGTGATCCACCCGCGCAATCCCTATGTGCCCACCTCGCACGCCAACGTGCGCATGTTCATTGCCGAAAAGCCCGGCGAGGCGCCGGTCTGGTGGTTCGGCGGCGGTTTCGACCTGACGCCCTACTATGGCTTCGACGAGGACTGCGTGCACTGGCACCGCGTCGCCCGCGACGCCTGCACGCCTTCCGGCAGCGAGGTTTACCCCCGCTTCAAGCGCTGGTGCGACGACTACTTCTTCCTGAAGCACCGCAACGAACCGCGCGGCATCGGCGGCCTGTTCTTCGACGACTACAGCGAGGGCGGCTTCGATGCCGCCTTCGCGCTGCTGCAACGCATCGGCGATGCCTACCTGGCTGCCTACCAGCCCATCGTCGCGCGCCGCAAGCACACACCCTGGGGTGAGCGCGAGCGCGACTTCCAGCTCTACCGGCGCGGCCGCTACGTCGAGTTCAACCTGGTGTTCGACCGCGGCACGCTGTTCGGCCTGCAGAGCGGCGGGCGCACCGAATCCATCCTGATGTCGTTGCCGCCGCTGGTGCGCTGGGACTACAACCGGCAGCCGGAAGCAGGCAGCGCGGAAGCGCGCCTGTACGAGCATTACCTCGTGCCGCGCGACTGGGCGGCGCTCGCTGGCGAGGAGGGCACGCCATGACCGATCTGTACGCCGTCTTCGGCAACCCGGTGGCGCATTCACGCTCGCCGCAGATCCACGCGATGTTCGCCGCGCAGTGTGGCGAGCAGATCCATTACGAGCGCATCCTCGCGCCGCTGAACGATTTCCCCGGCTCGGTGCGGCAATTCGTGCGCCACGGCGGACGCGGCTTCAACGTCACGCTGCCGTTCAAGGAAAAGGCCTGGCGCATGGCGCGCCGCCGCACCGCGCGCGCCGAGAAAGCCGGCGCCGTGAACACGGTCACCGTGCAGGAAGACGGTTTTCTCGCCGGCGACAACACCGACGGCGTCGGCCTGGTGCGCGACATCACGAAGAATCTCGGCTGGCCGCTGCGCGGCCAGCGCGTGCTGGTGATCGGTGCCGGCGGCGCGGTGCGCGGCGTGCTGTCGCCGTTGCTCGCCGAGCAGCCGGCACTGCTGGTGGTGGTCAACCGCACGGCGGAAAAGGCCCGGACGCTCGCGGAACTGTTCGCCGCCGACGGCGCCATCAGCGGTGGCGGTTTCGACCTGCTCGCCGGCGAGCGCCCGTTCGACCTGATCATCAACGGCTCCTCCGCCAGCATCGCCGGCACCGTGCCGGCGATCGCGCCGCAGACCATCGGCGCGCAGACGCGCACCTACGACATGATGTACGGCCGCAATGAAACCGCGTTCAACCGCTGGGCGCGCGAGCAGGGCGCCGGCGCCGGCGCGGATGGCCTCGGCATGCTGGTGGAACAGGCGGCGGAAGCGTTCTTCGTCTGGCGCGGCAAGCGCCCGGACACCGCAGCCGTCATTGCCGCGATGCGCGAGATGTAATCGCGCCGGCGCCCAGGCGCGCGCAAGGGGGCGGCGTGAATGTCCGCTCAGGGAAGTTCGCGCCGGCCACGTCTCAGGTCACTCGCGCCAGCCTTCGGCCAGGTGCTTGTCCTTGAGCTTCACGTAGTTGGCGGCGGTGTAACGGAAGAACGAGCGTTCCTTCTCGGTGATCGGCCGCTGCTGCTTCGCCGGCGAGCCCATGTAGACGAAGCCGCTCTCGCACCGCTTGCCCGGCGGCACCACGCTGCCGGCGGCGATGATCACCTCGTCCTCCACCACCGCACCGTCCATCACCATCGCCTTCATGCCGATCAGCACGCGGTTGCCGATCGTGCAGCCGTGCAGCATGGCCTGGTGCGCGATGGTCACGTCCTCGCCGATCAGCAGCGGCCAGCCGCCGGGGTTGTAGTCGCTGGCATGCGTGATGTGCAGCACGGCGCCGTCCTGCACGCTGGTGCGCGCACCGATGCGGATGCGGTGCATGTCGCCGCGGATCACCGTCAGCGGCCAGACGGACACGTCGTCGCCGAGGTGCACGTCGCCGATGACCACCGCCGACGGATCGACGAACACCCGCTCGCCGAGCAACGGGGTCATGCCCTGGTAGGTACGGACGCTCATCGCAATGCCTCGCAGTTGCAGGTGGGTGGCGGGCGCCCGGCGCGCCCGTGCAGGGCCGCCATTGTGCACACCCCGGCCGCCGACGGGAATTTGCCGGCGGCACGGCGTTGCCACGCATCGTGGCGATAGCGATCGTCAACTGTTTTCCGCTGGCGGCTGCGCCTATGCTTTCCGCCGGTTCCCGTTTCCATGAGCACGCAACGCCATGAGCAATCCCCTGACCAGCTACAGCGGCCTGCCGCCGTTTTCCGCCATCCGCCCCGAACACATCGAGCCGGCCGTCGACGAACTCATCGCGCACAACCGCGCGAAGGTGGCTGAGGTGCTTGCCAGCGGCGGGCCCTTCACCTGGGACAACCTGGTCGCCGTGCTCGACGAGGCCGAGGACCGCCTCGACCGCGCCTTCGACCCGGCCTCGCACCTGAACGCGGTGATGAACAGCGACGCCTTGCGCAAGGCCTACAACGCCTGCCTGCCGAAGCTTTCCGATTTCGCCACCGAGCTGGGCCAGAACCGCGAGCTGTTCAACGCCTACCTGCAGGTGAAGCAGAACGAGTACGAGCGCCTGGACACCGCACAGCGCAAGGTGATCGACAACGCGCTGCGCGACTTCCGCCTGTCCGGCATCGACCTGCCGCCGGCACAACAGAAACGTTTCGCGGACATCCAGTCGCGGCTCGCCGAAATCACCAGCCGCTACAGCGACAACGTGCTCGATGCCACCAACGCCTGGAGCAAGCACGTCACCGACGCCGCGGCGCTTGCCGGCCTGCCGGAGTCGGCGCTGGCGCAGGCGCGCCAGGCGGCGCAGCAGCGCAACCTCGACGGCTACCTGCTGACGCTGGACTTCCCGAGCTACTACGCCGTCATCACCTACGCCGACGACCGCGCCCTGCGCGAGGAGATGTACACCGCCTACGTCACGCGCGCGTCGGACCAGGGCCCGCACGCCGGGCAATTCGACAACACGGCGCTGATGAACGAGATCCTTGCGCTGCGCCACGAGGAGGCGCAGCTGCTTGGCTATGCCGACTTCGCCGAGCTCTCGCTGGCCACCAAGATGGCCGAGAGCAGTGACCAGGTGCTCGGCTTCCTCCACGACCTCGGCCGCAAGGCGTTGCCGGCCGCGCGCGCGGAGATGGAGGAGCTGAAGGCCTTCGCGCGCAGCGAATGCGGCATCGCGGATTTCCGCAGCTGGGACGCCTCCTACGTCAGTGAAAAACTGCAGCAGGCGAAGTACGCGATCTCGCAGGAAGCGCTGCGCCCCTATTTCCCGGCGCCGAAGGTGCTGGCCGGCATGTTCGAGGTCGCGCAGCGCCTGTTCGGCATCGGCGTGCGCGAGCGCAGCGACGTCGAGCTCTGGCACGGCGACGCGCGCTATTACGATGTCCTCGATGCGCAGGGCGAGGTCATCGCCGGTTTCTACATTGACCTGTACGCGCGGCAACACAAGCGCGGCGGCGCCTGGATGGATGACTGCCTCGCGCGCTGGCGACGCCGCGACGGCTCGCTGCAGAAGCCGGTGGCCTACCTGGTCTGCAACTTCACGCCGCCGGTGGGCAATGACCCGGCGCTGCTGACGCACGACGAAGTCACCACGATGTTCCACGAGTTCGGCCATGGCCTGCACCACATGCTGACGCGCGTCGATGTGCGCGGTGTGTCGGGCATTTCCGGCGTGGCCTGGGATGCCGTGGAATTGCCGAGCCAGTTCATGGAGAACTGGTGCTGGGAGCCGGAAGCGCTCGCGCTGATCGCCGGTCACTACCAGACCGGCGAGCCGCTGCCGGCGGACCTGCTGCAGAAGATGCTCGCGGCGAAGAATTTCCAGTCGGCGATGATGATGGTGCGGCAGCTGGAGTTCTCGATCTTCGACATGCGCCTGCACCGTGAATTCGTGCCCGGCACCGGCATCGACATCCAGAAGGTGCTGGACGAGGTGCGCGCGGAGGTCGCCGTCATGCGGCCGCCGGCGTTCAACCGCTTCCAGCACGGCTTCTCGCACATTTTTGCCGGTGGCTATGCCGCCGGCTATTACAGCTACAAGTGGGCGGAGGTGCTTTCCGCCGACGCCTTCTCGCGCTTCGAGGAAGAGGGCATCTTCAATGCGCACGCCGGCGCGGCGTTCCGGCGCGCGATCCTCGAGCGCGGCGGCTCGGAAGAGGCCATGGCACTGTTCCGCGAATTCCGTGGCCGCGAGCCGCGCGTGGATGCGCTGCTGCGCCACGCCGGCATCGCGGTGGACGCGGCCGCATGAGCGGGGGCAGCACGCGCGCCCGCGGCGTGCCGGTGA
>Ga0073934_10004546_pt1 | contig 22861 bp, 23 predicted proteins | sample LarsenN4metaG_FD_76834 | JGI IMG/M metagenome (GOLD analysis project Ga0073934, IMG submission 76834) | Hot spring sediment bacterial and archeal communities from British Columbia, Canada, to study Microbial Dark Matter (Phase II) - Larsen... ...
TGCCCTCTGAAGACTACTCCCGCCGGCCGCTTGCCCGCATTCGCCCTGGGGCGAAGCGACGGCGAAGGCGAGACGGACAGGGGAGGGCGGGAAGGAGGCTGGGAAGCGGCTTGGGCCCCCCCCCAAGCCGTTCCGGAGGTTCGCAGGCGGTGGGCCGGGGCCAGCCCACCATCAATAAGGCTGGCCCGGATCATTTCATCACGCTCGCAAATCACCGCCAGCAGCATCGAACACGGTCAGGTGATTGGGCAAGGGGGCGAGGTCTTTTTCGAATGCTGGAGGTGATCAAGACCCGCCTACCTGACCACTGGAGGCCATCCCGACCGGTCGGGATCGCTCAGTGTTCTCATTGCCGCCCCTGTCCAACCCCCTCTTGTCGCTGCCTCTCCTCAGGTACAACGCGCGCCCACGGCCCGACGTCGCATCGTCCGGGCCATTGCCAGAGCCAATGCCCGCGTTCAATCTTATCAATGCTGACATAGGAGGCGCAGGCTGCTACGCTGCAAAGGCGTGGCCGTTCCGCCAAATGTGAGCGGCAGCAGGCAGCCAAATACTATGAAACCACTCACCGCCAGGCTTCTGTTCTGGTCCCCCCGTGTTTTGGCCCTCCTCTTCGCCGTGTTCATCGGCCTGTTCGCTCTGGATGTCTTCGATGGCCGGCACGGCTTCTGGCGCACCATGGCGGCGTTCCTGATGCATCTCATCCCGACCGGCGTGCTCCTGCTCATTCTGGCCCTGGCCTGGCGCTGGGAATGGATCGGGGCTTTGCTCTACCCCGCCCTCGGTTTGTTCTACCTGGTGAGTTCCTTGGGCCGTCTTCATTGGTCGGCCTGCGTGGTCATTGCCGGCCCGCTTTTCGTCCTGGGGCTGCTCTTTCTTCTGAGTTGGCGATGCCGCCTGCCGCGCCCGCTCTCTGGGTAGCCACCCCTTAGGTCCGCGCCTGTTCATCAAGCCGCTTTGTCAGTGTTGGTCCGGTGTGGCGTGGTGCTCCGGAGCATCCAATTACAAACAGCAAGCACCGCCGGTCCTCCGTGCTGCTTTGCCTGAGAAGGGCCTGGAAGACTCCGTGATGGTAGTTGGTGTGATCTGCACCACGCCTGCCTTTTGCAACAGGCTCGCCCGGCAACAGCAAAAGAGGTGGCACGTCCGGCGTGCCACCCCTTAATGCCGCATAGATCGGTCCCGTTTAGATCAACCGAGGCGCCGGATCAATTCTGCAAGTTGCTGGTTCAGCGCCTCGGGAAGTCGTGCCCCATAGTTCTTGTAGTAGGCTCGAATGTCCTCGATGTCCGCCTTCCATCCCTCCCGGTCCACCGCCAGCAGCTCTTGCAGGTTCTCCGGCGGCAGGTTCAGTCCGCTCAAGTCGAGCGCATCCGGTGTGGGCAGAAACCCAATCGGTGTCTCGACCGCCTTGCCGGTGCCTTCGACGCGCTCGCACACCCACTTCAACACCCGGCTGTTTTCTCCGTAGCCCGGCCACAACCATTTGTTGGTCGAGCTGCGGCGGAACCAGTTGACAAAGAAAATCTTCGGCAGCTTCGAGCGGTCTCCCCGTTGCCCGAACGAGAGCCAGTGCGCGAAGTAATCTCCCATGTTGTACCCGCAGAACGGCAGCATCGCAAACGGGTCCCGTCGAAGGACTCCCGCTTTTCCCAGCGCCGCTGCGGTCGTTTCCGAGCCCGCCGAGGACCCCAGGAACACGCCGTGCTCCCACGAAAACGCTTCGGTCACCAGCGGAATGGTGCTGGCCCGGCGGCCCCCGAACAGAATCGCCGAAATCGGCACCCCCTCTGCTTTCTCCCAGTCCTTGTCAATCACCGGACATTGCGCTGCCGGCGCGGTGAAACGCGAGTTGGGATGCGCCGCCTTCCGTCCGCAATCCGGCGTCCATTCTTTCCCCTCCCAATCAATCGCCCGGGCCGGCGCCGGCACACCCATGTCTTCCCACCACACATCGCCCTCAGGAGTCAGAGCCACATTGGTAAAGATGGTGTTACGGGCCACCGCGGCCAGCGCGTTCGGATTGGAACTCTCGGATGTGCCCGGGGCCACCCCGAAGAACCCCCGCTCAGGATTCATCGCATACAGCCGCCCATCGTGGCCCACGCGGATCCACGCGATGTCATCCCCGAGGCAGGTTACTTTCCAGCCGGGCAGACTCGGCCGCATCATGGCCAGGTTGGTCTTGCCGCACGCGCTGGGGAATGCCGCCGCGATATAATGCGTCTTATTCTGCGGTGAAGTCAGGGCCAGAATCAGCATGTGCTCCGCCATCCATCCTTCCTTCCGTGCCACCACCGAAGCGATGCGCAGCGCCAGGCATTTCTTGCCCAGCAGTGCGTTGCCGCCATACCCCGAGCCGTAGGACCAGATGGAAGGCTCGTCGGGGAAATGGACAATGTACTTCTTGGCCGGGTCCGGCTCGCAAGGCCACGGAACATCCTTCTGGCCGGGGCGTAAGGGTGCGCCCACGGAGTGCAGGCAGGGAATGAAACTCCCGTCACGGCCCAGCTTGTCCAGAACGGACTGCCCCATCCGGGTCATGATCCGCATGTTCACCACCACGTAAGGCGAGTCGGTAATCTCGATGCCGATCTTGGCAATGGGCGATTCCAGCGGCCCCATGCAGAACGGAATGACATACATCGTGCGCCCGGCCATGCAGCCTTTGAAGAGCCCTTTCAAGGTCTGCCGCATCGCCTCCGGCTCCGCCCAGTGGTTGTTCGGTCCGGCCTCCTCCCTGGTTTTGGAACAGATGAATGTCCGGTCTTCCACCCGCGCCACGTCGCTCGCATGAGAGCGGGCCAGGTAGCAGCCGGGGCGCAACTTCGGGTTCAGCCGGGTGAACGTCCCATTCGCGACCATAAGATCGCAGAGTTGCTGGTATTCCTCCTCGGAACCGTCGCACCAGTGAACCCGGGCGGGTTGACAGAGGGTGGTCATCTCCTCGACCCAGGCGAGGAGTTTCGAGTTCGTTGTCGGTTGTGCAGGCATGGTCTTCAGTATTGTCCGACCTTGGGAATCTCACCTCGCTGCGCGCGCACCGCCCTGACGACACTGGGGGGCCGCCGGCCATAGGGCACCCCCAAGGTTGGCGGCAGGGAGCAAAATGCAACCGCGGTGGAGAATCCAGCAAATTCGACAGCAAATTTTGGCGTGGCCGCTGGCCCCCCGTGGCGTCTGTTGGCCCCGGCTTGTGGCCGGGCCTGTTTCCCCAGGTTGGGGCATGGGTCCAAGGTCGCGACCTTCTGTTGCATGGCCGCGGCGCCAAGGGCGTTGTGCCCCGGAATCCGGTGCCAGTCCAGCCCGAAGCTTACGTTCCCTCGTTGCTGCGCAGAATCACACTCGCTACAAACAACGCGATCATCGCAAAGCAGCAAGCCAGTTTGCCCACCGCTCCCAGCAGCAGGCCCAACAGGGCCCCAGCGCCAGCTCGCGCTGCTGCCTTCCACTCCCGTCCCCCCGACATCTCCCCCAGAACGGCGCCCACGAATGGCCCCAGAATCAGCCCCGGAATGCTGAAAAAAAGCCCGGCGATCGCTCCCACTACCGCGCCCGTCACCCCGCGCCACGACGCCCCCAGTTTCTTCGCCCCCAGCATCGTCGCCAGATAATCCAGCACCAGCGAAAGCGCCGTCAGCGCCGCCAGCACAACCAGGACCAGGTTGCTGGCGCTTTGGTCCCCGAAATACAGCCGGTGCCCCACAGCCGCCACGATCACCAGCGGTGTGCTCGGCAGCCCGGGGACGACGGCCCCGACCACCCCCACACCCATCACAAACACCGCCAGTACCAGACCCGCAATCTGTTCCCCGTTCATGCTGGCATTCTGCACCAGTCTCCGTCTCTCCGCCTGTTACAAAACCCCGCCCGTTTTCCCATCCCCATTACATGCGTGCCAGCGCCTCGTCCAGCCGGCGCAACACCCGCGGTTTTCCCAGAACCTCGAGGAGATGATAGAGGCTCGGCCCGGCCGTGCGCCCCGTGCAGGCCAGGCGCGTCGGATGGACCAACACACCCGCCTTCACACCCAATTCTGCCGCCACAGCCTTCAGGGTTCGCTCCAGCGCCGGAGCGCTGAAGTCCTCCAATTGTTCAAAAGCTTCCCGTAGCCGGCCCACGCGCGGCTTGTTCTCTGGCACGAAATCTCGGGCCGCCGCCTCCGCCTCATACGTCACGGTTTCCGTGAAGTAAAAACCCGCATACGAGGGAAGCTCGCTGAACACCTTGACCTTGTCCTTGCACGTGTCTATGGCCCTTTTCACATAGTCCAGGGCAAACGAGTTCGTGTCAATTCCCGCTCGCGCAAAGGCATGCACAGCCAGTTCGTGAAAGCGGTCGCTGCTCATCTGACGCATGTGCTCGTAGTTCAACCACTTCAGCTTCTCCATGTCGAACCGCGCATTATGCCGCAGGATCTGGGGCAGATCGAAGACCTCGATCACCTCCCGCACCGAGAGAATCTCCCGGTTGTTCTTGGGCGACCACCCCAGCAGGCACAGGTAATTCACCACCGCCTCGGGCACGTAGCCTTCCTGCATGTATGAAGTGAGCGATGCCCCGGCGTCCCGCTTGCTCATCTTGGTCCCGTCCTGGTTCAGGATCAGCGGAATGTGCGCATACTTCGGCGGATGCACGCCGAACGCCTTGAACAGCGCAATGTGCTTCGCGGTGTTCGAGAGGTGGTCCTCGCCGCGAATCACATGCGTGATCCCCATCTCCAGATCATCCACCACGTTGACCAGGTGAAACACCGGCTGGCCGTCCGAACGCACAATGACAAAATCCGGGTCCTGTTGCTCCCGGTCGGTGAGTTCCCGCTTTACGGTCCCCACGACCAGGTCCTCGATGATCACCGGCTCGCGCTGCATCTTGAAACGAATGGCCCCCTCGTGCTCATAGGCCAAACCCCGCGAAAGCAATGCCTCCACTCGGGCCACATAGCTCTCCTTGCGCTGCGATTGAAAATACGGGCCCCGTTCCCCCTTGTATGGCCCCGTCGCCTCGCTCGTCAGTGGCCCCTCGTCCCAGTCCAGCCCCAGCCAGTGGAGTCCATTCAGAATCACGTCCACCGCTTCCTGGGTGTTGCGGGCCGCGTCGGTGTCTTCAATGCGAAGAATGAACTGGCCCCCAGTGTGCCGGGCGTAAAGCCAGTTGAATAACGCCGTCCGGGCGCCCCCGATGTGAAGGAAGCCCGTGGGACTCGGCGCAAAGCGAACTCGTGTGCTCATGATATGGTGATGATTCCGCGCGGCTCAATGGCCCTCTTCAAGCCATCCCGCAGCCTGTTTCCCTCAGCCTAGGCCCCAGTACCCTCCTTGGCAAGAGCGGCTCCGTCACCCTCCCGCGGCTCCGCCGTCCGGGCCACGCCCGCCGCGGCCTTCGCCCGGGCTCGACACACCCGCATCGGTCTGTCACGTTTCGCGCCATGCAAACTACCTGGACGGACGACACTCTTTTGCCTGGCCTCATGCTGCTCCTGTGCCTCCCCCTCCATGCGGACGACTGGCCCCAGTGGCGTGGACCGGCCAGAGATGGCCACGCGGTCGGCGGCGCTCCGCTTCTCGCCTTGTCTCACGACACTCAGCCCGTCTGGAAACGCGCCCTCGGCCCTGGCTTTTCTTCCCCGATCGTTGTGGGCGCCAAACTGATTGTGCTGGAAGCCCGCGATGGCCGCGAAAAGGTCCTGGCCCTCGAAGCCGCCACCGGCCGCGAATTGTGGTCCCATGACCTGGCCGAGGCCTTCGGTGACGAATGGGGCACCGGCCCTCGCAGCACTCCCTTCGCCGACGGAGACCGCCTTTACGCCCAATCCTGCAATGGCGAGTTCCGCTGCCTCAATCTGGCCGACGGAACCCTGCGCTGGCGAATCAACTTCGCTGACTTCGGCGTGCGCTTTCTCGGCAACAAAGCCCGCGAAGGCACCGCCTCACGCCGTGGCAACAACGGGTCCGGTATCTGCGACGCCGACCGTGTATATGTGCCCGTCGGCAGCACAAACAACGCCACCATCGTAGCCTTGGACAAACGTACTGGCCGCGTCCTCTGGCGGGCCATGAACGAGGAGACCGCCTACTCGTCTCTCATGCTCGGCGCGCCCGGCGGCGTGCCCCAGCTCATCGCTTTCACCGGCGACTCCCTGGCCGGGTTGGACCCCGCCCAAGGGCGGCTCCTCTGGCGGATTCCCTTTCGCACCGCCGCCAAACGCCATGCGGCTACCCCCGTGATTTTCAACGACCTCGTCATCGTTAACTCGCACTCCATCGGCCTTGTCGCCACGCGTATCCAGCGCGAGGGCAATGCGCTCCGCGCCACTGGCGCATGGACCAATCGCTCCCTTAAAATCAACCTGTCCACCCCCGTCCTCCACCAGGGGTATCTTTACTGTCAGGGCCCCAACAAAGACTACGTGTGTGTCGAAGCGGCCTCTGGACAACTCCAGTGGTCTCAGCCGGGTTTTGGGCGCGGCCCCAAGGACAATTGCTCCACGATTGTCCTCGGACAGCACCTCCTCGTCCTCGCCGAAGACGGCCAACTCACCCTGCTCGCGGCCAACCCGGAACGCTGCCAGGAACTCGGGCGGCTCCAGGCCTGCGGCAGCACCTGGAGCCACCCCGCCTGGGCTCGGGGCCGCCTCTACGTCCGCGATGAGCGCGAACTCAAATGCTTTCTGCTTGCCCCTCCCGCGCCCTGACTCGCCGGTGCCCATTGCGCCATGACCCGACTCAGAGGATTGTCGGTCGCCGAACCTTGCGCTACCGTCCCCCACATGAAAAAGACATCGAAGGCCGCCAGCAACCGCTATGTCATTATCATGGCTGGCGGACGCGGAGAGCGTTTCTGGCCCCTCAGCCGCGAGAATACCCCCAAACAACTCCTCCGCCTCCTCGGCCAACGCTCTTTTCTTCAGCAGGCGGTGGACCGCGTCGCCGGCCTCGTGCCGGTCAAAAACGTCTTCGTCATCACCAACGCCGCCCAGGTCCGCGAGGTCGCCCGTCAGTTGCCTAAACTCCCGAAAGAGAACATCGTCGCTGAGCCCTGTGGACGCGACACCTGCGCTGCCGTCACTCTGGGCGCCGCCCTCGTCGGGCAGCGCGACATTGCCGGTGGGATGGCTGTGCTGCCCGCCGACCATGTTATCGCCGAAGAGCGGAAGTTCCAGCAGGTGCTGGCCGACTCCTTCGACCTGGCCAGCCGCGGCCAGGTTATCGTCACCATCGGCATCAAACCCACGGAACCCGCCACCGGTTATGGCTACATTAAGGTGGGCACCCCGCTGCCCCCCCCGCACGACGCCCGCCCCTCCAAAACCGTCTTCCATAAGGTCGAGCAGTTTGTCGAAAAGCCGGATTACGATCGAGCCCTGAGCTACCTTACCAGCGGCCAGTACCGCTGGAATGCCGGCATGTTTGTCTGGTCGTTCGTCACCATCACCAATGGCCTGGAAAAACATCAGCCCGAAATGGCTGCCGCCTGCCATCGCTGGTTCGAGGCCGCCGCCCAGGGTAAATTGGCCAGAACCCTGGCCGCCGATTACCCCGCGCTGCGCAAAATCTCCATTGACTACGCCCTCATGGAGCACGCCCAGAACGTTGTCGTCGCCGACGGCACCTTTGACTGGGACGACCTCGGTTCCTGGACCTCCCTCATGCGCCACCTCAAAGCGGATCCTGAGGGCAACTGCGCCGTCGCCGACTTCATTCACGTGGACGGCGCGCGCAATCTCATCTTCGACGCCCGCACCAAACACCGTACCCCTGTGGCCGTTGTCGGCCTTCGCGATGCCATCCTCGTCCAGACCGACGACGCCGTGCTCCTGGCCCATAAGAGCCAGGCCCAAAAGGTCAAAGACCTGGTGCGCAAACTCGCAGAGCACCCCCGCTTCAAGAAACTGGTTTAGACGCCGCGCACTGTCGGCCCGCCATTCCCGCGCCGCCTGCCCACAGCAGGGAAGGGCAGGGGAGGAGCCTGCAGGGCGTTCGACCCGCGTCATGCAACGGGATGTTTGACGCCACCGCGGCCGCTTGCTTAGTCTCTGGCCCATGGCGAAGGCAAAACCAGCTCCCCAACCCAAGTACCGGAGAATCCTGCTCAAACTCAGCGGCGAGGCGCTGGGTGGGGAGGGAGGCTCGGGCATCTGCCCCGAGGCCCTCCGCAACATGGCCGGGCAAATCCGCGAGGTCCGTGCTCTCGGCGTGGACGTACTGATCGTCGTGGGCGGCGGCAACATCTTTCGCGGCCTTCCGGGCAGCCAGAAAGGCATCGAACGCGCCACCGGCGACTACATGGGCATGCTGGCCACCATTATTAATGCTCTGGCCTTGCAGGATGCCCTCGAAAAAATCGGCGTGCCCACCCGCGTGCAGAGCGCCATTACCGTCGCCCAGGTCGCCGAGTCCTTTATTCGCCGCCGCGCCATCCGCCACATGGAGAAGGGCCGGGTGGTCATTTTCGCCGGCGGCACGGGCAACCCCTACTTTTCCACCGACACGGCCGCCGCCCTGCGCGCCAACGAAGTCGGAGCCGAAGTGCTGCTCAAGGCCACCAAGGTGGATGGCATCTACGACAGCGACCCCAAGAAAAACCCCGCCGCCAAACGCTATCGCCAGATCACTTACCTCGAAGCCCTTAAAGGGCAGCTCAAAGTGATGGACGCCGCCGCCTTCTCCCTCTGCATGGAAAACAAAATGCCCATCATCGTCTTCGATTTCTTCAAACCCCATAATCTTAAGAAAGTCGTCCTCGGATACGAAGTCGGCACCACTGTCGTCGCCTGAGGCTACTCGCGAAACACCCCGCGGAGCGGCCCTGTGTTCACCCCTCTTCCTGCATCCGCTCCATGAGACGGCGTTGCTTCTTGGTCGGACGCCCCCAGCCCTTCGGATACTGCACCAGCGGAGCGATGCGCTCGCGCCGGGCCCGTTCATACTCCTCTGCTGGCGTCAAGTCCTCCAGATAGTGCGACACCAGCCCCGCCCCTACCCGCCGCTCCAGCAGCCCCTGCACCTTCAGCGTCCGCGTCACCCCGCCGGCCTGCGCGGTGATCACATCCCCTGCTCGCACCTCCCGTGACGGCTTGACGGCGTTCCCATGCATCTTCACATGGCCGCCCTGGCACGCCGCAGTCGCCTGCGACCGGCTGCGATAAACCCGCACCGCCCACAGCCACTTGTCAATCCGCACTGCGCTCACCTCAGACTGCATGACCCTCACCCTACCGACTCCTCTTCACGGAAGAAAGCAAAAGCGCCCCCTGCCGGCCGCGGCGCAGACCTGCTCGCTCCGCCCTGGAACCTCTCTGCCGCTCCATCAACCATTCCCCATTAACCAGCCGGGCTGGTGCTCAGGAGTTGTGTGCGGCAATTTCAGCAAAACGGCCATGGCATCCACTGGAAACCAAAACGGGGCAGCGCGGGCTGCGAGTCCTCAGCTCGCCGTCAACCAGACAAACGCATGCACGGTGATTTTTCATCGCAATGCAAGCCCTTGCGCCTCACCTGCCATGGCTGCCACCGCGTGTAAACTTTGAGGCTCAATCGTTTTCCTCATTGCCCTCGAAATGCCCATCCTCTATAAGTGCTTGCAGGATGTGGTTGGGAGAAGCGCCGGCTGCCCACACAAGGTCCGGTCTGGCCTGACAAGAACTAAAAAAAAGCGCCAGAAACTTGTTGCGCACGGCGTGCTCTCTGGTATAGTCCGCCCTCCATTTTTCCGGGGTCATCCCGGAAGCGAGAGCCAGTTAACGCTTGATTTGCAATGCCGACAATTAATCAGCTTGTCCGGAAAGGACGCCAGAAGTTGAAGTACAAGTCGAAGGCCCCAGCCTTGGACCGGTGCCCTTTCCGGCGGGGTGTGTGCATCCAGGTGATGACCCGTACCCCCAAGAAGCCCAACTCCGCCATGCGTAAGGTCGCCAAGGTGCGCCTCACCAATGGGCAGGAGGTCATTGCTTACATACCCGACGAAGGCCACAGCCTCCAGGAGCACTCGATTGTCCTCGTGCGCGGCGGGCGTGTCAAAGACCTCCCCGGTGTCCGCTACCATATCGTCCGCGGCACCCTGGATGCCACCGGCGTCGAAAAACGCCGCGTCAGCCGCTCCAAGTACGGCGTCAAGCGTCCCAAAGAAGGCAAACCCGCCGCAGCCGCTCCCGCCGCCTAACCTTTCTCTACTTCCGTAGCCTATGTCCCGTCGTCGAAGAGCAGTCAAACGGCCCCTGGCCGAGGATCCGAAATACCACAGCCCCTTGGTGACTCGTGTGGTCAACACCGTTATGCAGTGGGGTCAGAAAAGCACCGCTCAGCGCATCGTTTACGGTGCGCTGGACGAAGTCGCGCAGAAGGTGCCCGGCTCCAATCCTCTCGAGATTCTGACCAAAGCGGTGGACAATGCCAAACCCCGCATCGAAACCAAAGCCCGCCGCGTAGGTGGAGCCACCTATCAGGTTCCGCTGGAAGTGCCGGTGGACCGCCAGCTCGGTCTGGCCGTGCGCTGGATCGTGGATTTTGCCGACGCCCGCAAAGGCCAGCCCATGCAGCAGGCGTTGGCCGCGGAAATCGTCGAGGCCTACCAGGGCCAGGGCAACGCCGTTCGCAAACGGGATGAGGTCCACAAGATGGCTCAGGCCAATAAGGCCTTCGCGCACTTCCGCTGGTAGAATTCAACTGACGTCAACGCCCCGACGCCAACCGCCTCTCGGGGCGTTTTTGTTCGCCAACTGACCGTGTCCGAAACAACACAAAGCAAGCCTGATGCGGCGCCACAGCGCGTGAACGCTCCCACGCGGGAGTACACGCTCGAGCGCACGCGCAACATCGGCATTGCGGCGCATATTGATGCGGGCAAAACCACCTGCACCGAGCGCATCCTCTTCTACACCGGCCTCATCCACAAAATGGGCGATGTGGATGACGGCAACACCACCACTGACTGGATGGAGCAGGAACGCGAGCGCGGCATCACCATCACCTCCGCCGCGACCACCTGCTACTGGACCCAGAAGGATGAGGGCGGCCTGATCAAGAACTTCACTGGCGTTCCCCATCGCATCAACATCATTGACACTCCCGGTCACGTGGACTTCACCGCCGAAGTCGAGCGGTCCATGCGTGTCCTCGATGGGGCCGTGGCGGTCTTCTGCGCCGTGGCGGGCGTGCAGCCCCAGTCCGAGACCGTCTGGCGTCAGGCCACGAAATACGCCGTGCCCCGCATCGCCTTCGTCAACAAGATGGACCGCACCGGCGCCAACTTCGAAAACGCCGTCGCCGAAATGCGGCGCAAGCTTGGCGCTTACGCTTATCCTGTCGTCCTGCCCATCGGCAAGGAAGACCACTTTCGCGGCGTGGTGGACGTCGTTAACCAGAAGGCCATCGTTTACGACGAAACCGACGAATTCGGGACCAACTACCGCATCGAGGAAATCCCCGCCGATCTCAAGGATGCGGCCGAGATGGCCCTTGCTGAACTGGTGGATGCCGTCTCCAACAAAGACGACACCGTGGCGGAGCTCGTTATTGAGAACAAGCCCGTGCCGGCTCCAGTGCTCAAGCAGGCCATTCGCCGCCTTACCTGCAAGCTCGAAATGGTGCCGGTCCTCTGTGGCACCGCCTTTCGCAAGCGCGCCATCCAGCCCCTGGTGGATGCCATCGTGGATTACCTTCCGTCCCCCCTGGACATCCCGCCGGCCCAGGGCCAGGACAGCGAAGGCGCCCCCCTGGCTGTTCCCTCCAGCGACTTCGGCAAGTTCTGCTCCATCGCTTTCAAGCTCTGGAGCGATCCCTACGTCGGCAAGCTCGTCTTCTTCCGTGTCTATAGCGGCGTCCTCAAAAAGGGTGACATCATTTATAACCCCCGCACCCGCAAGCGGGAGCGCGTCAACCGCGTCATGATGATGCAGGCCGACAAGCGCATTGATCTTGAACGCGTCCACGCCGGCGATATCGCCGCCCTGGTCGGCCTCAAGAACATCACCACCGGTGACACCCTCTGCGACGAGAGCTACGACGTGCTTCTCGAACCGCCGACGTTCCCCGAGCCTGTCATCTCTATGGCGGTTGAGCCCAAGACTACCGCCGATCGGGACCGAATGAGCGAGGGCTTGCAACGCCTCGCCGAAGAGGACCCCACCTTCCGGTGCTTCACCAACGAGGAAACCGGCCAGTTGATTATCGCCGGCATGGGTGAGCTCCACCTTGAAATCATTCGCGACCGCCTCTTCCGCGAATTCAAGGTCGAGGCCCACTCGGGCGCCCCCCAGATTGCCTATCGCGAAACCATCACCCGACCCGCTGAGGGCGAGGGCAAGTTTATCCGCCAGTCCGGCGGCCGCGGCCAGTACGGCCACGCCATCGTTCAGATCGAGCCGAACGAGCGCGGCAAAGGCATCGAAATCGAAAGCAAGATCGTCGGCGGCGTCATCCCTAAAGAATACATACCCGCCGTCATCAAAGGCATCGAAGAAGCCCTCGCCGGCGGCGTTCTTGCCGGCTATCCCATGGTGGATGTCAAGGTCGCCATCGTGGATGGCACCTTCCACGAGGTGGACTCGAGCGAGCTGGCTTTCAAGATGGCCGGCATTTTCGCCTTCAAGGAAGCCGCAAAGAAGGCCTCCTGCATCCTTCTCGAGCCGATTATGAAGGTGGAAGTCACCACCCCCGACGAATACCAGGGGGACCTCCTGGGCGACCTCAACCGCCGCCGCGGCAAGATTCACAGCATCGAAGTCAAAAACAACGCCACTATCCTTTGCGCCGATGTGCCCCTCTCGGAGATGTTTGGCTACGCTACCGCCATCCGCTCTCTCTCCAAGGGCCGCGCGGCCTACTCCATGGAGCCGCGCTGCTTTGACCAGGTGCCTGCCCAGGTGCTGGAAACGATTTTGGACTCGGCCAAAAAGAGGCCCGCAGCCCGAACTTGACGAAACCCATCAAAACCTGATTAACCTGTTCTTTCTATGGCAACACAACGCATACGCATCCGGCTGAAAGCCTACGATCATCGCGTGATCGATCAGTCGGCCCGCGAAATTGTGGAAACCGTCAAGCGAACGGGAGCCCGCGTCGCCGGGCCCGTCCCCTTGCCCACCCGTGTCGAGCGTTTCACCGTTCAGCGCTCGCCCCACGCCGACAAGAAATCCCAGGAGACTTTCGAACAGCGCACCCACAAGCGCCTCCTCGACATTATTGATCCCAACGCCAAAACCGTGGACGAGCTCAAGAAACTCAACCTGCCGGCGGGCGTGGACATCACCATCAAGATCTAAAGGCTATGATCGGCTTACTTGGAAAAAAACTGGGCCAGACACGGGTTTACGATGACCAGGGCAACGTCACCGTGGTCACGGCGGTTCTGGCGGGCCCCAACGTCGTCCTGCAATGCAAGACCAGGGAAACCGATGGCTACAACGCCGTCCAACTCGGCTTTGACGCCCAGAAAGAACACCGCCTCACCAAACCCCTTCTCGGTCACGTGAAGAAACGCGGCGGCACCCCCGTCAAGCGCATCCGCGAATTCCGCGATTTCTCCCTGCCCGTCAAACCCGGCGACAAACTGGGCGTGGATGTCTTTGCCAAAGGCGATTTCGTGGATGCCATCGGCGTGACCAAAGGCCGCGGCTTCGAGGGTGTGGTCGCCCGCCATGCCTTCGCCGGCGGTGACTCCACCCACGGCGCCAAAGGCTGGCACCGCCGCTCCGGCGCTATTGGACAACGCCTTTTCCCGGGCACCGTGATGCGCGGCATGCGAATGCCAGGACACCTCGGCCAGGTCCGCCGCACCGTGCAAAACCTCGAGGTCATTCAGGTTCGCCCCGAGGACAATGTCCTCCTCATCAAAGGTGCCATCCCGGGCGCCAAGGGCGACTACGTGGTGATTCGTGAATCCAAGAAACGCCCCAAGGGCACTAAGTTCGTCAAAGGACCTGCCCAGACTCCCAAGAAAGGCAAGGCCGGAGCCGCCAAGAAATAGACTGCCATGAAGTTGACCGTCAAAGATATCCAGGGCAACAGCCAGGGCGAGCTTGAAATCAAGTTCCCCCTCCTCGAGAACCACAAAGGCACTCAGGCTGTGCATGACACTGTGACCGCCTACCGTGCCAACCAGCGCAGTGGGACGGCTTGCACCAAAACCATGGGTGAAGTTGCCGGCACCGGCCGCAAACCCTGGCGCCAGAAAGGCACTGGCCGCGCTCGCGCTGGTTCATTTGCCAGCCCTCTCTGGCGCGGTGGCGGCGTTGTTTTTGGCCCCAAGCCGCGCGACTTTGGCAAGAAAGTGAATGCCAAAGTCCGCAACCTGGCCTTGCGCAAGGCGCTGACCGAGCGTCTCAAGGCCGGCGACGTCGTGGTCGTAGACGAGATCAGTCTTAAGAGCCCAAAAACCAAGGACTTTGTTGCCCTGCTCAAGGCCTTGGACTTGCGGCGCAGTGTTCTCGTCGTATCCAGCAACCCGGACACTAATCTCAAACTCGCAGCCCGCAACGTCCCCGAAGTGGAGGTCACTGGCGCTACCTCCCTCAACACCTACCAGGTGCTGCGCAGTCACAAACTCCTCTTCACACGCGGCGCGCTTGAACAGGTGGATCAGCGGCTGCAAAAGTAACGGAGGACCAATCGCATGAATTCGTTCAATATCATCCGCACCGTGCGCGTCACTGAAAAGGGCACTCGCCAGGGCGAGAAACTCAACCAATACACCGTGGTCGCCGACCCGCGCGCCAACAAGTTCCAGATCAAGCAGGCTGTTCAGGAGTTGTTCAAAGTCAAGGTTTTGCGCGTGAACACTCTCAATGTGCGCGGCAAGCCTCGCCGCGTGCGCACCCCCAAGGAGGGGGCTGCCCCGAATTGGAAGAAGGCCATCGTGACTCTAAAGAAAGGCGACGCGATTTCCCTCGCCTGATCTGGTTTCGGCCCTTCGACTTCTACGCAAGGCAGCGGCCTGTCCCGCTGCCTTGCTTGCTTTGGCGCCCCGTCTGTCTTGTAGCGCCGGATGCCGGCCTGTAACCCCGGCACTCATCGCAAACGCCTCGGCGCTTCCGGGCTGCCCCGTACCTGGAGTTTACCAATACTCCTCGACGTGGATCGTTCCAACCTCCTTGCCGTGATCGGGCTTGAACCCCCGGCCCTCCAGAAAGGTCTTGACCTGGGTGATCATGTCCGGGTTGCCGCACAGAAACACGTCCATCTCAGCGGGATCCAGCCGTGTGGCCGCCTGGTTCTCCACCACTCCCAGTTCCAGCAGCTTCTGAATACGCCCCGTCTGCCCGCGAAAATGCGGATCTTGCTCTGGACGGGTGATGGACGGGATATAAACCAGGTTGGGCCGGAGGCGGGCCAGGCTTTCCAATTCCGCGCGATACCCCAGGTCCCAACTGCACCGCGCTCCATGCAGCACGATGAACTTCCGCTCCGCATCTCCGATCAGCAGTGTGCGCAGCATGGACATGTAGGGCGCCAGCCCCGTTCCCGTCGCTACCAGCAGCACCGCCTTGCCAGGTGGCACCCGGTCCATCGTGAACAACCCGCTGGCCTTGGGCCCCAGGAACAACCGCCCACCGTGGCGGAGATGGAACAGCCGCGGAGTCAACTGCCCTGTGTTCACCAGCGTGATATAGAACTCGAGATAGCGCCGCTCCAGGCTGGAGGAAGCGATGCTGTAGGCCCGCTTGATCAACTTGTCCGGGGCGGGGGATGGCTCCTCCGGCTCGGCCTCCGGAACGCGGGGTTCCGCCCCCGTCAGACCCAGCACCGCAAACTGTCCCGGGGTGAATGTGAACAGTTCGCCGTCGGGCTGGACACGAAGAATGATGAGCTGTGGATTGATTTCCTCCCGACCGGTGATGGTTGCGTTATAGAGTGAGGGTTGTTCTGGTTTCATGGGTTGTTTGCAGATCGAGTGCGCTGTTCCGAGCTCCGGCGAATCAGCATGATCGCGTTGCAGGCGGGGCGCTCTCGTCCCTGAGAAGGGCTGTTCACGACCCGCCCGTCCACCCAGAGCGTGGCCGAGCCGCCTCCGTCCAGGTTGATGGCTTCCTCGCAGCCGAGGCGAACCAGGTAATCCGCCAGTTCCTCGAACGTCATGCCCGCCGAGGCCGCCTGGCGCCCGTCCACCTCCACGAGAAAGCAGTAATCCTTGTTCCATCCGAACGCCGAGCGCGGGTGCCGGAAGGGCAGGGGATTGGACCAGTGCCAGGGTCGTCCCTGATGTACAAGGGTGGGGCCTCCACCCAGCCCTGTTCTGGCCCCGGCCAGGTCCGGGCGCGTGGCGGTTGAGAAGGTAACCGGGTCTCCTGGTTTCAAACGGCCTAGCCGCGCCGCAAGCTTGGGGCCGGCAGAAATAACCATCATGCCCGGTCGCAGCCGCGAGTTTCCATTCGGGTTCAACGCCGAAATCACGGCCTGGTAGATCCTGCCCGGTTCCAGCCGGGGCAGGTCCGCTCCCCCCACCGCTGTCAGCTCAAGATCCAGGCCCCCTTTGGTTCGCGTGCTGGGTCCCACCGCCCGCGTGTAAAGAGTTGCACCGGCCACCGGCCGATCTTCATTCAGACCCAGAGGGGTGCTGGCCCCATCGGGCCATGTGACACGAAACAGGGACTGCACCACCCCACGATGCAATTCCCCCCGGGCGTCCATCCAGAAACAGACACGCGTCGGATGCGGCCCGCTGATCAACTCGCCTTGGGCAATCTGAAGCCCGGCCGGGTCTCCGAAGTAAAGGTAGGTGTCTCCAAAATAATCTCCGTTCAGAGCCGCTGCTGGCTGCCCCCATTCGGTTGGCACCAGGGCCATTTGTTGCGAAACCACAGAGACCCCTTGGGCGTTGCCCTGCCCCAGGGAAGTGTCGAGTTCGAGGAAGGGATGTTGCCGCCGGGCTTTAACCACGTGAATGGACCATGGAACTCTGGGGACCATCTCATGCACGTAAACATACCCGGCGTCTTTTGGCACCGGGGCGTCGCGGGCCAGGGGGATCTCACCCGCTGCGGAGGATCCCAGGATGGCGCCTGGTCCAGAGGTGGCCCCGTTGGGAGCTGGCACCGGATCTGTGGCCCAATCGCGCGATGCCGATGGGGCCTCCCGCCGCCCGCAACCTGCCCATGCGCAGAAAAGCAACACCAGCGCCGCCGGTGTCCAGCACCACCAGGCCGAGGAGCAGGCTTTTCCTGCCCTACGGGGCCGCTGTAATCGGTTCCGGTTTGTCATCTACTCACGCTGCCCCCCATGCGATCCCGGGGGCGGCGCTCGCATTACTTTCCAACGCCCGGCGGCTGAAAGTCAAAGCCGGTCTTTGGTGCCCTCCGCCCGATGATTGTCAGGCTGCGGTGCTCAAGCGTGGCCCGGAACCGGGGCTTCGGCCCCCGCCTCGAGCAACGGGTAGTCCACGTCGGTCTTGGCCATGGTGTTGAAAAAACTCAGGAAGATGCAGTGTGAGATGTTGGCCAGGGCTTCGACGATCTGGGCGTCCGTGATGCCGATGCGGCGCAAGGCACGGAAGTCGCTGTCGCTCAACTCTCCCCGTTGCAGGGTGACGGTCAGGGTGAATTGAAGTAATGCCCGCGTAATCGGGTCCTCGTCCGTGGCCCGCCGCGCCTGCTTGATTTCGGCATCCGTCAAACCGGCGCGCCGGGCCCGGTCGTATTGCAGGGACAAGGCATAGGGACATCCGAAGATCTCCGCGACTGTCAGACCGATCTTGACCCGCTGCTGTACGGTGAATTGTCCTTTGGCCAGGGCTGCCTCTCCGGCTTGCCAGGCCTCGAACGCCGCAGGGGAGTTGGCCAGCACGCGCAGGAAATTGTCCGGCTCCAACTCGGACGTCAGGGTGTGCGAGGTGTTCGAGGGGGCGGAGGGAAGCCGCATGAGGTTCGTGAAAGCAAGCCGGGCCATGGCGACGTTGAATTTGAGTTTTGACGTTTACACTGGGGTTCCAGGGCTCAATGGGTTGGGCCTTGCGCTCATGGGGCGCTGCCCGTCCGAGCCGGGTCGTTTCAGACCGAGTTTCTTGATACGGGAAATCAAAGTGGTGGGTTTAAGCCCAAGCCGCTGCGCCGCCCCCCCATCGCCATGGATGCGCCAGCCGGCCTGCTCGAGAGCCGCCAGGGTATTGTTGCGTTCCAGCTCCCGCATCTCGGCCTCTGTGAGCACCGGCCGGCCGGCCGATTCCGGGCTGCTCGGCGGGGCTGATGCGGTCCGCTGCGTTGTGTTTTCCATGCCGGGCAGATCAAACTGCAGTTCTCCATGCTGGGCGAGGATCAGGGCGCGTTCGATGCAGTTCTGCAACTCCCGCACGTTGCCCGGCCAGTCGTAGGTTTGTAGCAGCCGGGCATGGGCCTCGGTGAACCGGGGCTGCGGCAGCCGGAAACGCCGCGCCGATTGAGCCAGAAAATGCGCGGCCAGAGCGGGAATATCCTCCTTGCGCAAGCGCAGCGGCGCCACCTCCACGGGGAAGACATTCAGACGGTAGTAGAGGTCCTGCCGGAAACGGCCCTCGGCCACCTCGCGCCGGAGATCACGATTGGTGGCAGCGATAATGCGCACATCCACCGAACGGGTCCGCTCCTCGCCGACCCGCTCGTACTGCCTCTCTTGCAACACTCGAAGAAACTTGCTTTGCAGCTCGAGCGGGATTTCTCCTACCTCGTCCAGAAAAAGCGTGCCGCCGTCCGCGGCGGCGAAGCGTCCCTCGCGGTCTTTGATGGCTCCGGTGAACGCACCCTTGATGTGGCCGAAGAACTCGCTTTCATAGAGCTCCCGGGGCACGGAGGCGCAATTAACCCGAATCAGGGGACGCTGGCTTCGTCGGCTGCGACGGTGGATCTCCCGCGCCACCAACTCCTTGCCCGTGCCCGACTCACCCAGAATGAGCACCGAGGCGTCGGTGGGAGCCACCATTTCGATCTGCCGCAGCAATGCCCGCATGGGGGGGCTCTGCCCGATCAGTTCTCCAAAGGCTCGGGCTTCTCGAACCTCTTCGCGCAAATAGATGTTCTCCAGCTCGAGATGGGCGCGCAGACGTTCGATTTCCTCAAACGCCCGCGCGTTCACCAGCGCCACGGCAATGTCGTCGGCGAAAATTCGCAGCCAGACCGGGCCTTGCTCGGGCGTGGGAATACGGGTGAATATGGCCAGCACACCCAGGATCTCATCCTTGAACTTGATCGGCTGCGCGTTGAAGCCGCGAATGCCCTCCCGGGCCGCCCAAGGATGGCGTTCCAGCCAGGAGGGATCATGGGCAAAATCCTGAATCACGATGGCTTCTCCTCCCGCGCCAACCCGGCCGATCTTGGTCACCCCAAGCGGAATGCGCCGATAGTCGCCATCCAATCGCGACCAATCGGGAGTGTCCTGGGCTGAAGCCGAACCGGCACTGGCCACCAGGTGCAGGCACGTCAAGCGCTCATGGCAGCGGTGACTCATCGCGCAGCTCGAGCACAGATCCCCATCGTCCATTAACCAGATGCGCGCCGCCGCCACATGCGGGCGAGCTGCCAATCGCGTCACAACACGCTTGAGCAGTTCGTCCACAGAGCGAATCTGCGCCAGTTCAAGAAGACCATCCTTGAACGACTCAAACTCTGGTTGATAGTCGGCGCCCAAAAACATCGCCCCTTTATAAGTCAACGCCCACCACATAGCAACTTGCGCGCCGTCTGCTTCAGGGCCAGAAGGTATGGCTCACCTTTCCCCTTTGACAGACCCACTCAGTCCCTATTGCCAACGTTTTTCAGGCTCTTTTTGCCTCAGGCACTTGTGAATTCCGACCGCCGGCTTTTGCGGGCAGCAAACCTTTGCCGGCCGCGAAACGGCCTTTCCGCCCGTCGAAAAATCGTCGCCGACGAGATTTCGAAAGTCTGACCGCTTCGCCAGATCCTCGTTTCTGCATCCCGTCGCCGCTTCAGGCACGCGGTCGTGGAGTGGCACGGAACCTGCCCACAGATGACATGACGGTCCGCTTTGGCAGTGGCTTTCCGACGGGCCCGTCTTCATACACACAATGGCTGTTACTCTGGTTCCCTCTATGATCGTGGGACCCCTGGCCACCGGCCTGGGGTTGCTTTGTCTGCGGCCAGATTATTGGCGGCGTGTATTGGTCGTGGCGGGTGCGCTGCTGGTCGTTGTCGGTTCATTGTTATTGGCGCATTGGCCGGCAAACGGGGGGATGGCTGCGGCGTTGGGACCCGGGCACTGGATAAACGCCGTCATGCTCGCCAGTGAGTTCATCCTGGCGCTGGCCCTGGCACGCGTGGGTTGGAGGGCGGGCCGACCACTCGTCGTGGGCCTGGCGTTGGCTCAGGCAGCTTTGATGGGGTGGTTTGAATGGCGCTTCGGCAAGGAGCTCTCCGTGGTTCAAAACCTGTTTGTTGACAAATTCTCCGTCATCATGGGCTTGATCAACGGCGTGGTGGGCGGCGGCATCTGCCTTTACGCGCTCGCCTACATGCGGGAATACCACGAGGCGCACCACCGGGAGGCAGCCGACCGCCGCCCTCTTTTCTTCGCCCTCTTGTTCATCTTCATGGGCGCGATGTTTGGCGTGATCTTTGCCAATAACTTGATCTGGCTCTACTTCTTCTGGGAGGTCACCACCGTGTGTTCGTTCCTGCTCATCGGCTACCGGGGCGATGCGCTTTCCCGCCGCAACGCCTTGCAAGCCTTGACCATGAACCTGGCGGGCGGGCTCTGTTTCGCCCTCGGCATTGTCTGGCTGCATCACACGACCCGATCGGTGGAGCTTCAGACTCTTTTGCGTTCGCACGAATCAGCACTGTTGATCCCGGCGGCGTTGTTTTGTCTGGCCGGCCTGACCAAGTCGGCGCAGCTTCCCTTCTGCGGATGGTTGCTGGGAGCGATGGTCGCTCCCACTCCCGTTTCAGCCCTCCTGCACTCGAGCGCCATGGTCAAGGCCGGCGTTTACCTGGTGCTTCGTCTCGCCCCCGTCTTGAACGGCAGTGCGGTTGGACTCGGTGTCGCCCTGGTGGGGGCGGTGACATTTCTCTACGGTTCCCTCGCGGCCATCCGCGTCAATGACGCCAAGAAAGTCCTGGCCTATTCCACCGTGGCCAACCTGGGCCTCATCGTCTTGTGCGGCGGCTTGGGCACCGCCGAAGCACTGTGGGCGGGCCTGTTGCTGATCGTCTTCCATGCGGTGGCCAAATGCCTTCTTTTCCTCTGTGTGGGTGTGGTGGAGCATCGCCTTCACACCCGTGACATCGAGGCCATGTCAGGCCTCATCCTCAACATGCCTCGAGTGGCGGTACTGATGCTGGTGGGCATGGCCGGCATGTTTCTCGCCCCCTTTGGCATGCTCATCAGCAAATGGGCGGTTCTGAAAGCGGTGGTGGATGTCTATCCCATGTTGACCGTCTTTCTGGTGTTCGGGAGCGCCGCCACGCTCTTTTTTTGGGTCAAATGGATGGGGAAACTTCTGGAAGTGGTGCATCCACCCGAGCCCGCGGAAAAAGGCATCCGCTCCGGCCAATGGCTGGCCCTTTATAGTCTGGCGGGGCTGACATTTCTTACCTGCCTGTTCTTCCCCTTCATCTCATTGCGGTTTATCGAACCCTATGTCGTGGATCTCTACGGCCGAACGGCCACCATGGGGATTGGCAACTACATCATCATGACCATCATGATGCTTCTCGTCACTCTGTTCCCACTCAGCTTCCTGAACTACGGACGTAACGTGAAGGTGATGGACCCCTACCTGGGGGGAGCGAACCTGGCGGGGCACGCCGCCTATCGGGGGTGGACGGGGAGAACGCGCGAGGTCGCCCTGTGTAATTATCAGATGGTGCTCCTGGTGGATGAAGACCGGCTGACCCATTGGAGCACCGTGGTGGGCGTAGCTTTGCTGGTCACGATCGCGCTGGTCGCCTGCTTATGAGCCCCTGGGTGCGTCTTCTGATCTATCTCGTGGCGGCGCCGCTCGTTGGCGGGCTGCTCGCCGGCCTGGACCGAATCATTTCAGCCCGCATGCAAGCCCGCCGCGGTCCGCCGCTTCTGCAGCCGTTCTATGACGTCTGCAAGCTCTGGCGCAAGGAGACCATTGTGGTCCGCCGTTCGCAGAACTTTTATATCCTGTTCTTCCTGCTGCTCATGGTTTTTACCGGCGGCCTGTTCTTCGCCGGGGCCGACCTGTTGCTGGTGATTTTCGCGCTGACTCTGGCGGCCATATTTCTTGTGCTTGGCGCCTGCAAGGCCAGCTCGCCCTACAGCTTCTTGGGCGCGCAGCGCGAGTTGATCCAGATGATGGCCTATGAACCGATGGTATTGATCACCGCCATCGGGATGTACATGGCCACCGGGAGCTTTTACGCCCATGAAATCGCCGCGCATCCCCGACCCCTGGTCCTGATGCTGCCGGGAGTCTTCCTCGGTTTCATTTACGCCCTCGAGATCAAGTTCCGCAAATCGCCGTTCGATCTCTCCTGTTCGCATCACGCCCATCAGGAACTGGTCCGCGGAATCACCACCGAGTTCTCGGGGCGGGCGCTGGCCATGATCGAAGTCGCGCACTGGTATGAAAACGTCCTCCTTCTCGGTTGGCTCTATCTTTTTTTTGCCGCCTGGCCGTGGCTGGGGCTGGCAGGGACAGCCCTGGTGTTTTTGTTCGTCATCCTGGTGGACAACGTTTTCGCCCGGTTGAAATGGCAGGCGGCCCTGCGCAGCGCCTGGGCGGTAGCCCTGGTCCTGGGGTTTGGCAACATCCTGGCCCTGTCTCTCATTCTCTAGTTTGGTCGCCATGGCCGCCCTGTCCAGATCTCCGTGGATTCTCCACTACGATGCCTCGAGCTGCAACGGGTGCGACATCGAAACCCTGGCCTGTCTCACCCCGCTCTATGACGTAGAACGCCTGGGGGTGGTGAACA
>Ga0073934_10004549_pt1 | contig 22859 bp, 29 predicted proteins | sample LarsenN4metaG_FD_76834 | JGI IMG/M metagenome (GOLD analysis project Ga0073934, IMG submission 76834) | Hot spring sediment bacterial and archeal communities from British Columbia, Canada, to study Microbial Dark Matter (Phase II) - Larsen... ...
CACGGCCCTGGACCAGTCCGAGCGCGACATGCTGGCCTCGCTCGCGGGGCTCGTGGGCGTGGCGGTGCGCAACGCGGAGCTGCTGGAGCGGCTGCAGCAGAAGGAGCAGGTGCTGCAGGGGCTGCTGCGGAAGACCCTCACCGTGCAGGAGGAGGAGCGTCGACGGCTGTCCCGGGAGCTGCACGACGAGACGAGCCAGGTGCTGTCCGCCCTGATCATGAACGTCGACCTCCTCGAGTCGCAGGCGCCCGTGGACGACGCTTCGCGGACGCGGATCGGTGCCGTCAAGTCGCTCGCCGAGGAGGCGGCGCGCAACCTGGACCGGATGCTGTTCGAGCTACGCCCCGCCCTGCTCGACGAGCTGGGGCTGATGCCGGCCCTGCGCTGGTACGTCGCGCAGATGAGCGACTTGTGGGGCCTCCACATCGGGTTCGAGGGCGCCAAGCTGGGCCGCCTGCCGAGCCACATCGAGCTCGCGGCCTTCCGGATCGTCCAGGAGGCGGTCAGCAACTGTGCCCGGCACGCGCGCCCCTCGCGCGTCGATGTCCGCGTGAAGGTGGTGGACGGCGTCCTGCACCTCGAGGTCCACGACGACGGGGTTGGCTTCGACGCGCTCGAGGTCTCGGCCCGCGCGCGCACCGGGGAGGCGGTGGGCCTGGAGGGCATGCGGGAACGGGCCGAGATCGTGGGTGGGACGTTCCGGGTCGACTCCGTGCCGGGACGGGGGACACGTGTCGCGGCGGAGCTTCCGCTGCCGGCGGAGGCGGGGTCCCCGGATCGGCGGGGGGATGGGGTTGCGCGTGTGCCGACGACGGGTGAAGGTACGAACTGACATGAACGGACGTGTGAAGGTGCTGGTGGTGGACGATCACGAGATCGTCCGGGAGGGCATCCGGATGGTCCTTGCCGCCGACCCGGAGCTCGAGGTCGTCGGGGTGGCCTCCTCGGGTGAGGAGGCGATCGAGAAGGTCCGTGAGCTGCAGCCGAACGTCGTCCTGATGGACATCGGCATGCCAGGGCTGTCCGGGTTCGAGGCCACGCGCCGGATCCGCGAGTCCCATCCGGAGACCCAGGTGGTCGCCCTCACGGTGCACGACAGCGAGGGGTACGTCTTCCAGATGCTGCAGGCGGGCGCGACCGGGTACGTCGTCAAGCGCGCACCGTCAGAGGACGTCATCGCGGCGGTCAAGCGCGCCAACCAGGGGGAGGCCGTGCTGCACCCGAGCGTGGCCAAGCTCCTGATCAAGGACTACCTCTCGAGGGTGGCCAAGGGCGAGGAGACCTCCTTCGACACCCTCTCGGACCGCGAGCGCGAGATCCTCAAGCTGATCGCGGAGGGCCAGACCAACCGCGAGATCGCGGACACCTTGTTCCTGTCCATCAAGACCGTGCAGGCGCACCGGGCCAACCTGATGCGCAAGCTCGGGATGCACGACCGCACCGAGCTCGTGAAGTACGCGATACGCAAGGGGATCATCGGCCTCGACGAGGCGTGACCCGGCGCACCTGCTCGCTAGCCGGTGAAGCCCCCGAGGAGCCAGCCGAAGTACCGGATCGCCTCGATCACCGCGGTCGTCATCACCAGCATGAGGATCAGGAACCCGACCGTCAGGTAGAAGCCGCTGATGAGCAGCGCGGTCGTGCTGGTGCCCGTCCTGGCGCGGAAGACCCGCTCGGTGCCGACGACGCGTCGGTACCACGCCGGGTACCGCTCCTGGATCTCGTGCAGGGGGATGTTGCCGGAGAAGATGACCTCGTCGACGGGGAAGACCTCCGGGCGCAGGTGCGTGTTGAAGTAGTGCACCGTGAACAGGAACCCCATCGCGAGGATCGCCTCGTACGAGTGGAAGATCCGCGCGGCGTTCACCAGCCAGCCGGGGAGGAACTCGAGGAAGGCGTGCGGGAACCACATCACCAGGCCGGTCAGGCCGATGATGAGCAGCCCCCAGACCTCGGCGATGTAGTCGAACTTCTCCCAGAACGTGAAGCGAGCGAACTCGGGGCGCGGTCCCTGCCCCTTCAGGTAGCGGATCTGCTGCCCGATCTGCTTCACGTCGGTCCAGCGGGGGATGATCGAGTCCTCATGGAAGATCGAGCGGAGCTTGAACCGTCCCGTGAGCCAGGCGAGCGTCATGCCGGCGATATGCATGACGGCCGAGGCGCCGAACGCCACGGCACAGATCTTGTGGATGGACGCGGCGCCGCGCTCACCCCCCCAGAGGTCGAGGAGCGGACCCGCCCAGAAGGCCTCCGCGTAGTGCATCGGCATGCCGGTGAGGACGAGGCCGAACACGCCGGCGGCGAGGACGGCGTGGGTCGCACGCGCCCACCAGCTCCACCGCCGGACGACCAGGGTCGTGCCGTCCTGCTCCCGCGGGTGCTCGATGGGCTCGACCGTCGTCGCGCTCACAGGACCCCTCCCTCGCCGGAGCGCTCGCTGGCGCGGGCCACCGAGCGCCGCCACTCGTGGCGGATCCCGAGGATCGTCAGGTAGCCGAAGAACCCGAACGTCCCGATCAGCAGCGTGAGCATGTAGATCGTGATCGCCCGCAGGCGCGGGTCCTCGGGGATGGGTCCCTCGGACAGGTGCATCTGGACGTCGACGAAGTTGGCCGGCGCGTTGGTGTGGCACTGCCGGCACGTGGCCAGGATGTTCGCCTCGTTCACCGGAGAGCGCGGGTCCTCGGTCGGCAGGACCGTGTGGTACCCGTGGCAGTCCGCGCACGTCGCCACGTCCTCACCGGCCAGGTGCGTCTCCATCCCGAACGCGTTGCCGCCCATGAACCGCTCGTTCATCTGCTCGTGGCAGCGCGCGCATTGCTCGCTCGCGCGGTGGACGAAGTCGCGGGTGCTCGCGTCCTGGACCTCGTGGGAGCCGTGACAGGTGATGCAGGTGGGCCTCGGCCCCTCGCCGGGCGTGCCGTGGTACCCGGCCTCGTACTCCTCGTGCTGCGGCTCGTGACAGCCCGCGCACGAGTCTCGGGCGGCGTCGCGCCGATCGTGCATCGTGGCCTTCAGCGTGCTGTGGCAGTCGATGCAGGCGAACCCCGCGTGGACGCTCCCCATCACGGAGTCGGGCGTGACGTAGATGCCCGGCCGGTACCGCCCGTCGTCGGCGATGACGATGTCCGGGAGCGCGTGGCAGCCGATGCACTCGCCTGCCGTCATCGGGTCGGGGGACGGGGTCGACGACGTGGTCTGGGCGGACGCCGTCGGAGCCGCGAGCGTGAGGGCGCCGACCGCGAGGAGGCCGACCGTGAGGAGCACCGTCGCCACGATCAGCCGTGCGTGGATCATCGCGCATCCGCCGGGTGGACGAGCGGGCCGCCGTCCGTTGGACGGCGGCCCCGGACCTCGAGGTGTGGGTGCTTCAGATCACGCCGAGCGCGCTCAGGAGCCACATGACCCCGAGCAGCACGAGCAGCGCCGCCCACAGGAACGCGAAGAGCAGGAGCGGGGCGATCGAGACCGCCGCCACCGCGAGCCCGGCGTTGGCCACCGCCGAGCTGGCCTCGGCCTTGCTGTGGGTCGACTCCTTGACACGGACGAACAGGGCGCGGGCCCCGACCGCGAGCAGGCCCACCCCGAGCGCGACGCCCAGCGCCATCGGCTCCCACATGATCACCAGCAGGGCGCCGACGGCCAGCACCATCGTCGCCAGCGAGAGGAACCACATCTCGGCGCCTGCGAACCGGTTCTCGTGAACTGCTGCCTTGTGAGTCATCGTCGCGACCTCCTTGTCTGGTCCGGTCGCGGTTCCTGATGCTCACGGTAGGAGCGATGGCCGCAGGCGTGTATCGGTTGGAGCACCCCAGGGCACGCGATGGAGACCCCAAAAGAGCCTGGGCTCGCGGGCCTAGAAGCTGGGGGGTGGCGGTCCTAGGCGAGCGGGGGCCGCACCCTAGGTCTCGTAGGACCAGGACCCTAGGACCAGGTCCCTGAGCAGCCACGACCCTCACGGAGAGGGTGCGGAGGGGGGACGGACCATCTCCGAGTGGAGAGGCGATCCGCGCGCGGGCGTGCTCCGGAAGGCTCACGTTGGCGGGCGTGAGGGCCTGAGGGCATTGGGGGTGTCGGACGGTGCGCGGGGTCATCAGGTGCCTAGAGCCTCCCGCTGGTGTGGAAGTGGCAGGTCGTGCACAGCTCGCCCCTGCCGTGCTCGGTGTCGGTCGTGGTGTGGCAGGCGAGGCAGAACGCCTGGAGTCGCTCCCAGTGCGCCTGGACCGCCCCGAACCCCTCGACGGTGCCGCTCGAGCGCCCGTCCGCGCTCACCACGCGCTCGCGGAGCATGTAGGCGTTGGTGGACCCGTGGACGTCGTGACAGGCCGTGCACGCCAGCCTGGCTCCGTCCGGCCCGTGGACCGCGTCGGCGGTCCACTCCGCGAAGGCGAACTTGTCGTGGGGCGTCCCGTCGGCCTCGAGCGCCCGGTCGTAGACCAGCCGGATCGGCAGGGGCACGGCCTCGGTCTCCGCGACCGGCTGCACCGTGCGGGGTCCCACGTGGCACGTCCCGCACCACGCGTCGATCGTCCCCTGCGTCATCGGCGCCGCGGCGGCGCGCCACCGGACGTCCCACTCGGCGGTGGGCTCGGCCGGGTCGACCACGAGGCTGTCCTCACCCCGGTCGGTCGTGTCCACCAGGTGTGGGTTGTGACAGGAGGTGCACGTCACCGCGCGTTCCCCGTCGGCCTGCTCGTCGGGGGCGATCGGGTGGTGGTAGATCCGTATCGGCGTGCCGTCCGCCGTCGCGTAGTCGTTCGCCCTGGCCGCGAACCCCTCGACGGGGGTGGCCGCGGTCGACCCGGTCGTGCGGGCGGTAGGCTCGCCGCCGTCGGCCCTCGTCTCCCCGTCGGGACCCGTCACCCCAGTGGCTCCGGTCGCTCCGCTCGGCCCGGTGGCGCCGGTGGCCCCCGTCGCGCCGCTCGGCCCCGTGGGACCGGTGGGCGCGAGCGCCTCGGCCTCGAGCTCGTGGCAGCCGGTGCAGAGCGTGACCGGATCCTGGGTCAGGAGCGCTCCCACGTTCGAGCCGTGCGGCTCGTGGCACGCGAGGCAGGTGATGCCGGAGCCCGACGGGGCCTCGATCTCCTCGGCGTGGTCCTCGTTGTGCGCGCCCTCGTCGAACCCGGTGAGGTCCTCGTGGCAGGAGTAGCAGAAGGCGTTGCCGATCGGGGCCTCGGGCGTGGAGTAGACGTAGGAGTCGCCCACGGCCATCCGCAGCTGCTTGGTGACCTCTGCGCTCGATCGATGCGGGGTGTGACAGTCGCTGCAGGAGAGCGTGCCGTCGGGAACCGGATGGACGGACGAGCGCGTGAACTCGATCTGGACGTTGGTGGCCGCCCTCGATCCGTCGTGGCACAGGTAGCAGAGCGCGGACTCGTCGGAGGCGATCAGCATCTCCTCGCCCGGAGCTTCGTGCTCGATGTGGCAGTTGCCGCACCGCTCGCTCGCGCTGGAGAAGCCGCCGTGGGGGTCCACGGTGGGGGAGAGCTGGCTCCGCGCCGACGGCCCGATCACGGCGACGAACGCACCGAGCCCGAGTGCGCCGAGCGCGAGCAACGCGCGGCGACCGCGAGATCCCATCTCATCAGCACCGTAGGGTCCCCGGGACCCACCCACACCGGCCGGTCGGGGAAGCTCCCGAGGGTCGTTCGACCTTGCGGGCGTCGGCGACGAGGATCTGCGTTGGTTGGGTCTAGAAGATATAGCAGACCAGAACACTCCGAATCGTCGTTCCGCGGGGCTCGCGAACGACCCGATAGGCCCGCGTTTCTCGGGACCTTTGGCTAGTCCCCGGGATGGAGGAGACCCCCTATCCTCGCTGCCAGGAGTTGCTCTGATAACTGCCAAATCGGACGAGAACAGGAGGGTTTCGCGAAGGTTCGAACGAGGTCGATGACGCGCACTCCGGAAGGAGGTGAGTCAGCAAGTGCGGATCATGAAGACATCGATGAAGATCGCGATGGTGATCGCGCTGGTGGCCGTGGGTCTTGTGGGCCTCGGCGGCGTGGCGTTCGCGACGACCGGCCAGAACGGACCCACACCCCCCAAGCTCGGAGACCCGGTCGGGACCAACGTGTCACCGCACGGTGGGTACAGCTCGTCGACGGACTACTGCCTCCAGTGCCACAGCGTCCACGGATACCCGACCCTGGATGCCTGGCCGCCGGGAGACCCGACGACGCTCAGCGGGTACGCGCTGATGTCCGAGGGAAGTGTCACGGACGTGTGTGCTACCTGCCACTCGTACCTCGGCGGGGCGACGGATCCCAACCTGCCCGCCGTCGGGCCCGGGGTCATGGGGACCGCCTCATCGAGGTCGGCGTATGACGTGGTGGGAGCCACGGCATCGCACCCGATGGGTGGACTCGGGCCGCCCCTGTACGGCTCGAACTGGGCGTACTCGTGGGGCTTCACCGGTGGGCCGACCGGGCCGAGCACGAACCCGGTTCCCGCCGGGACCGCGAGCGACACGGGCGGGGGTCTGTACTGCGGCTCCTGCCACACGCCCCACGGTGAGTTCGGCCAGCTGATCAACAGCGAGTGGGTGTACACGTCGGCGAGCGGGACGCTGAGCGTCCAGCCGTGGACGACCGGCACGGCGATCTACTGGGACGACCCCGCCACGCCGGCGCACTCGTACGCGGTCAGGTACCTGTACCAGCCGGCCCCCGGGGACCCCTGGCAGGTCTGCACCGACACCACGTACACCACGTGCTCCTACGCACAGACCTACGATGCGGAAGGGCAGCTGGTGTCGCTGTACGGGTTCAAGCTGCTCAGCTCGAGCCCGAACCACCAGTACCCGCCTCCGGGCACGCCGCCGTCCGGGACCTTCTACCTGGACAACGTCAACCGGACGGGTGCCAGGGCCGGTGTCCGCTCGTACAACACGGACATCTACAACCACGACGGCATGCTGTTCTGCGGCACCTGCCACTCGCGGTCGGTCGACGACAGCGCCGGCGGCACGTACCACAACCACCCGACCGGGTGCGAGGCGTGCCACGGCAACCCGAGGGACGGCTCGTCGTTCGACTACCCGCACACCTCGACGTTCGCGTACTTCCTCCAGGAGTACCCGGACGCCCTGTGCATCACCTGCCACACCGCTGGCAGCCTGCCGTAAGGGAGGAAGTGACGAGAAGGACCGATCCGTAGGAACGGATCTGACGGCGCCGGAGCCGCTGACCCCGAGGGGCACGAGCTCCGGCGCCGTCGTCACGTCACGGTCGGACCGAACGTCCGCCCGTATGCTCTCCCCTCGATGGACGATCGGTTCCTGCGCGCCTGCCGCCGCGAACCCGTGGACCGCACGCCGGTGTGGTTCATGCGCCAGGCGGGTCGGTACCTGCCCGAGTACCGGGAGATCCGCGGCACGCGGGACATCCTCGAGACCTGTCGTGAGCCGGACGTCGTCGTCGAGATCACCCTGCAGCCGCTGCGTCGCATGGCGCTCGATGCGGCCATCGTCTTCAGCGACATCATGGTGCCGCTCGCGGCGGTCGGCCTGGGCGTCAGGGTCGCTCCCGGGACCGGCCCCGTCCTCGATGAGCCCCTCCGCTCGCGCGCGGACCTCGCACGCCTGCGTCCGCTCGAGCCCGAGGTCGACGAAGCGCACCTGCTCGAGGCGATCCGGCTCCTGCGCGCGGAGCTCCGGGTGCCGCTGATCGGGTTCTCGGGCGCGCCGTTCACGCTCGCGAGCTACCTGGTGGAGGGCGGCCCCTCGAGGGACCACGCGCGCACCAAGGCCCTGATGCACGGCGAGCCGGCCACCTGGCACCGGCTGATGGAGCTCCTCACCGGGATCACGGTGTCGCACCTGCGGGCGCAGGTCGAGGCGGGCGCGCAGGCCGTGCAGATCTTCGACTCGTGGGTCGGGGCGCTCGACCCGGAGGACTACGAGCGTTGGGTCCTACCGCACTCGCGTCGCGTGTTCGAGGGCGTGGCGGATCTCCGCGTGCCGAGGATCCACTTCGGCGTGGTGACCGGCGAGCTCCTCGCGCTCATGGCCAGGGCCGGGGGAGACGTGATCGGCCTCGACTGGCGGGTGCCGCTCGACGCCGGGTGGGATCGCGTCGGGCACGACCGCGGCGTCCAGGGCAACCTCGACCCGGCGGTGTGCCTGGGCCCGTGGGACGCCGTGCGCGAGAAGGCCCTCGGCGTGCTCCGGCGGGCGGCCGGCCGACCCGGGCACGTGTTCAACCTCGGCCACGGCGTCCTGCCCGGGACGCCGCCCGAGACGATGCAGCGCCTGGTCGACCTGGTGCACGAGGCCTCCGAGCGCCCCGCGGGCTGAGTCGACGGGCGTTCACGCCGACGGCCGGTATCGTCGGAGGACGTCGGTCCGAACGGAGCACACGAGATGAGCGAGACGATCTACGCCCTGTACCCGGTCTTCAAGGCGCGCGACACGGCGCGTGAGCTCGACCTCGACGAGGCGGCGGCCGAGGTCGAAGGGCTCTTCGCCGGATGGGAGGGGAGGGTCACGGTCCGCGGGGTCTACTCGACCGTGGGGTTCCGTGCCGATTCCGACCTGATGCTCTGGCTCGTCGGTCCGACGCCCGACGACGTGCAGGACGCGCTCGTCGCGTTCGGTCGGACGCGGGCGGGGCGCGCGCTGGATCGGGCATGGACCTTCATGGGCGTGGTCAAGCCAGCCGAGTTCACCTCGGATCACGCGCCGGCGTTCGTGAAGGGGGAAGCGCCCAAGCGGTACCTGAACGTGTACCCGTTCGTGCGCACCCCCGAGTGGTACCTGCTGCCGCGCGAGGAGCGCGCCGCGATGCTCCGCGAGCACGGCGAGGTGGGTCGCGAGTACCCGGACGTCCTGGCCAACACGACGAGCGCGTTCGGGCTGAACGACTGGGAGTGGATCTTGGCGTTCGAGGCGGACGAGCTGGACCGGATCGTCGACTGCATCCGCCGGCTCCGTGACGTCCAGGCGCGGCGCTTCACCAAGGAGGAGATCCCGTTCGTGACCGGGATCCGCAAGACCGTCCGCGCCGCGCTCGCGGACCTCGCCTGAGGGCGGTCGGGGAACCGTTCCGGCGCTACGACCGTGGCATGATGTCCGGTGAGCGAGCGGGAGGTCTTCCAGTGGCGCACGCGAAGGACAAGGGCGAGAAGCACGTGAAGAAGGCCGCGCAACGGTCCGTGAAGGAGAAGCGGGCGGCCAAGCGCGCGAAGAAGGAAGCTGCGCGACCCCAGCACGTGACCACCACCGGCGAGTAGTGTTCGAGGATCTCCTCCGGGACTGGGACGGCGAGGAGGTCGCCGTCCGGTTCGACACCCCGAGCGAGACCTGGATGATCGTCGGGGTGCACTCGACCCGGCTCGGTCCGTCGTGCGGCGGGACGCGGATGAAGGCGTACCCCGCGCCGCACGAGGCGCTCCGCGACGCCCTGCGTCTGTCCTCGGCCATGACGAGCAAGAACGCCGTCGCGGGGCTGCCGCTCGGGGGCGGCAAGGCGGTCCTGGCGGTCCCGGAGATCCCACGGGGGGAGGCCCGTCGGGCGCTCCTGCTGCGCTACGCGGACCTGGTCGAGGCGCTCGGCGGCACCTACGTCACCGCCTGCGACATGAACACCTCCGCGCAGGACATGGACGTCGTCGGCGAGCGGACGCGCCACGTCCTCGGGCGCACCGTCGAGGCCGGAGGCTCGGGAACGTCCGCCCCGTCGACGGCCGTGGGCGTGTTCCACGCGATCCGCGCCGCCGTGGCTCACGTGTTCGGGTCCGAGGACCTCTCGGGGCGCTCGGTGCTGGTCCAGGGGGTCGGCGCGGTCGGAGGGGTGCTCGCCGGGCTGCTCGTCGAGGCCGGCGCTCGGCTCCTGGTGAGCGACGTCATCCAGGCCCGCGCAGCCGAGGTCGCGGACGTCCACGGGGCCGAGTTCGTCGCGCCGGCCCGCGCGATCGCCACCGAGTGCGACGTCCTGGCCCCGTGCGCCACGGGCGGCGTGCTGACCGAGGAGACGATCCCCATGCTCCGGTGTCGGATCGTCGCCGGGGCCGCGAACAACCAACTCGGCGAGGCGGGAGACGCCGAGCGGCTCGCCGAGCGCGGGATCGTGTACGCCCCGGACTTCGTGGTCAACGCCGGCGGGATCATCCACCTGGCATCGCTCGAGCTCCTGGGCGAGGACGAGACCCGGCGCGACGAGCGTCTGCGCGGGGTCGCCGAGACCCTGGGCGAGTGCCTCCGGATCGCCGAGGCCGAGGGCATCTCGACCGGCGCGGCGGCGGATCGGATGGTCGCCGCGCGCTTGTCGGCCGCTTGACGCATCCGCTTCGGACCCAGAGCATCCAGACCATGGGACGAGATCTCGCTTCGATGCAGTGCGTGCCGTGCCGGGGAGGCATCCCTCCCCTGACGCCTGGGGAGATCGCTCCGTACCTGGAGGATCTCGGCAACGACTGGCGGGTCGTCGACGACCATCATCTGGAGAAGACGTTCCGTTTCCGCGACTTCCGCGAGGCGCTGGACTTCACCAACCGGGTCGGCGAGCTCGCCGAGGACGTGGGGCACCACCCGGACATCGAGCTCTCGTGGGGGCGCGTCAAGCTCACGGTCTGGACCCACAAGATCGACGGCCTGCACGAGGCCGACTTCGTGTTCGCCGCCAAGGCGGACGCCGTCCTGTAGCCCGATCGCTCAGGCGGCAGCGTCGGTCTCGCGCTCGCGGTACCACGCGACGGTGCGGCGGACGGCCTCGTCGAGCGGCGTGACCTCGAACGGCCCGAAGGCGCGCTGGAACCGTGAGGCGTCGGAGACGAAGGGCTCGGTCCACTGGTCCATCACGTCGCCGACCTCCCGGATCATCGGGACGAACAGCCCGGCCAGCCTCACCATGCCGGCGGTCGTCGCCGTGGGCCGGAGCGGACGGCCGATCGCGTGGGCGATCAGCTCGATGAACGCGCGACCGGTGACCGGCTCGGCGGCCGGGAGGTGCCAGACCTGGCCGTCGGCCTCGTCGCGCTCGCCGAGGATCGCGATCGCGCGCCCCATGTCCTCCGTGTAGCTCACGGTGTGGGGCTGGTCCAGCGAGCCGAGCCAGGGGACCCTCTTGCCCGCCAGCGCGGCCTCGAAGAGGCGCTCGCCGATGGCGCTGTCGAGGGCTCGGGGGCCGAAGTAGTCCGAGGCGCGGCTGATCGCGACCCGGAGCGTGCCGGCGCGGTGCGCGCCGAGCAGATCCTCCGCGAGGGTGGCTCGAACGCGCCCCTTCTTGCTGGTCGGTCGGACGGGCGTGTCCTCACGCATCGGGGTGCCGGTGGCGCCGTACATGTACAGGTTGTCCGCGAACACGAGCTTGGCGCCGACCTCCGCGGTCGCCTCGACGATGGCCCGGTTCATGGGAGGGAAGTCCTCGGCCCAGCGCGTGTACTCGGGCTGCGCGCAGTGGTAGACGACCGCGGCGCCCTCCAGCGCGCGCCGCAGCTGCTCGCTCCTCGTCACGTCGGCGGCGACCCGCTCGACGGTCTCCGGGAGCTCGGCATCGCCGGCGCGGTTGACCCCCCGGACCGGCAGGCCGCGCTCGGCGAGCGCCCGGGCGACCGCGTTGCCCGTCCCGCCGCTCGCCCCCAGCACCACGTGGATCTCGTTCCCGTCCCTCATCCCGGCCTCCCTGTGGGTCGCATGTTGACACCGTCAAGATAGCGCCGAGAAGTTGACAGTGTCAAGATTCCGATGGATGGTGGCAGCGTGGCGACGGTGCGGGAGGACGGGTACCACCACGGGCACCTGCGACGAGCCCTGCTGGACGCCGCGATGGAGCTGATCCGCGAGCGAGGCATCGACGGGTTCTCGCTCCGGGAGGTCGCCCGCCGCGCCAGCGTCTCGCACGCGGCGCCCTACCACCACTTCGCCGACAGAGGCGACCTCGTCTCGGCGCTCGTCGTCGAGAGCTTCCAGCGCTTCGAGGCCGCGTTCCGCGAGGCGGTCGAGCGGACGAGGGGCCCCCACCTGGAGCGCATCCGGGCGATCGGTCGAGCGTACGTGCGCTTCGCCTTCGACGACCCGGCCCGCTTCACGTTGATGTGGCGACCCGAGCTCCGCACCGTCGAGGACGACTCGCCGGTCGACGAGGCCGGGCTCGCCTCCTACCAGGTGCTGATCGACGAGATCGACGAGGGGCAGCGGGCGGGCGAGATCGTGGAGGGGGACATCGGGCTGCTCTCGCTCGCCGCGTGGTCCGCCGTGCACGGCTTGGCCACGCTCATCGTCGACGGCCCGCTCCGCGGCCAGGTGCTCGCCTGGTCGCAGGCCGAGCCGATGGTGGACGCGGTGCTCGACCTCGCGATCCGCGGCCTCGCGGTCAGCCCTCGAACGAGGACGCGGCCTCGATCGTCGCGCTGATCTCGTCGGGGCCGTGGGTGGTGGAGAGCGTCCACATCTCGAAGCCCGACGGGGGGAGGTACACGCCCCGCTCGAGCATGTGGTGGAAGAACCGGGCGTAGCGGTCGTGGTCCGCGGACCGGGCCTGCTCGTAGTTGCGGACCGGTCCCTCGGTGAAGGAGACGCTGAACACCGACGCCACCCGGTTGATCGTCACGGGGATGGCTCGGCGTCCGAGCGCCTCGGCGAGCCCGGCGGTGAGCTCCTCCGCGGTCCGGACGAGGCCGGGGTACGGGTCCCGCTCCCGCGCCAGGTCGAGCGCGGCGATCCCGGCAGCGACGGCGACCGGGTTCCCGGAGAGCGTGCCGGCCTGGTACACGGGCCCGATCGGCGCGAGCTGCTCCATGTGCTCCCGCCGGCCCCCGAAGGCGGCGCACGGGAAGCCGCCGCCCATCACCTTGCCGAGCGCGGTGAGGTCCGGGTCGATCCCGAACGCGGACTGGGCGCCGCCGTACGCGATCCGGAACCCCGTGATGACCTCGTCGAAGAGCAGGAGGGCGCCGTGGCGCGTGCAGAGCTCGCGCAGCCCTTCCAGGAACCCTGGGACCGGCGGCACGACACCCATGTTGGCCGCGACGGGCTCGACCGCGACGACCGCGATCTCGCCGCCGCGCTCTCCGAACACCGCGCGGACCGCGGCGAGGTCGTTGTAGGGGACCGTCAGCGTGTCCCGCGCGGCGCCCTCGGTCACGCCGGGCGAGCCCGGGATCCCGAACGTCGCCAGACCCGAGCCGGCCCCCTTGGCGAGGAGCGAGTCGGAGTGCCCGTGGTAGCAGCCCTCGAACTTCAGCACCAGGTCGCGACCCGTCGCGCCCCGGGCCAGGCGCACGGCGCTCATCGCGGCCTCGGTGCCGCTCGAGACCAGGCGGACCATGTCCACGCTCGGCATCGCGTCGACGATCCGCTCGGCGAGGGCGACCTCGAGCTCCGTGGGCGCGCCGTAGGACGTGCCGTGGTGTGCCGCGGTGGTCGCGGCCTCGACGATCTCGGGGCACGCGTGGCCGAAGAGCTTGGCGCCCCAGGACTGGACGAAGTCGATGTACGAGCGGCCGTCGACGTCGGTGATGCGCGGTCCCTGCGCGTCGGCCACGAAGACCGGCGTGCCGCCGACCGCTCCGAAGGCGCGCACCGGCGAGTCCACCCCACCGGGGATGACCCGCCGGGCGCGCTCGAACAGCTCCTCGGAGCGGGTCACGCCCTTCGAGCGCTCCGCCCGCGGATCGCGCCCCAGATCGCGAGCACGATGATCGCCCCGACGATCGAGCCGATCAGGCCGCTCGGCCGAAGCTCGATGCCGTCGCCCGAGATCAGGCTGACCAGCAGCCCCCCCACGAACGAGCCGACGATGCCGGCCACGATCGCTTCCGCCCAGTTGTTGCCGCGCATGCCGCCGGTCCGCCCCAGGATGAGCTGGGCGATCCAGCCGATCACCATGCCCCAGATGATCATGAACAGGATGAGCACGTCGTTCCCTTCTCCTCAGGTCCCGGGGATTCTCCCGCACGGGAGGACCGACGTCACCGGGTCACTCTCCGGCGGGCCAGTGCTCGACGATGAGCCCGGGCATCGGGAAGTCCTTCGGGTTGCCGGTGGCCAGACGCGCTCCGACTCCCGCGGCGGCCGCCGCGATGAGCGCGTCGGACTGCGAGATCGTTCGACCGCGCCGCGAGAGCATCCGTTTCCAGAAGCCCGCCAGCCTCCCCTCGGGGACGCCGAGGGGGGCGACCCGGAGCCCCGCGAGCAGCGCGAGGAGCGCGTCGTCCTCCTCCGGCCGCAGCCCCCTCGTCGCCTCCTCGACGGTCACGGCACAGACGAAGGCATCGTCGCCGGCATCCCTCAGGGCGAGCACGCGTCGGTGCGCCCCCTCACGCCCACGGAGGCAGTCGATCACGACCGACGTGTCGAGGAGCACGGCGCCCATCAGTCGGAGAGCGGACGCTCGCCGAGCCTGCGCTGCTCGTGGACCCAGCGGGCGGGGTCCTCGTCCCAGTCGTGACCGGTGTCGGGGATCGAGCCGATCGCGCGCTCGAGGGCGCGCCACCGCCGCGCCCGCTCGAGACGCTCCCTCACGGCCTCCTCGATGTACGCGCTCCGCCCGCGCTCGCCGGCGAGCTCGTCGAGCTCACGGAGCAGGTCTTCGTCCAGCGAGATGTGCACACGCACAGGCACATAGCCTAGCACACACATCGACACACGCCGGGGAGGGCAGGTCCCGTGGCGGCCTCGCGGAGGCGTCAGGCGACGAGACCGAGGTCGCGGAGCACACCCACGGGCAGGACGTGGCAGTAGGGCTCGTGCCCCGTCTTGTCGTAGTAGCGCTGGTGGTAGGCCTCCGCCGGGTAGAAGACCTCGAACGGCACGATCTCGGTGGCGATCGGCCGGGCGAACCGCGTCTGGGCGCGCTCCCGCGAGGCGGTCGCGGCGGCCCGCTGCTCCTCCCCGTGGACCAGGATCACGCTCCGGTACTGGTCGCCGACGTCGGGCCCCTGTCGGTCGACCTGGGTGGGGTCGTGCATCGCCCAGAAGACCTCGAGGAGCTGGTCGTAGGTCACGCGCTCGGGGTCGAACGTGACCTGCACGACCTCGGCGTGCCCGGTGGTGTGGGAGCAGACCTCGCGGTAGGTCGGGTCCTGCGTGTGTCCGCCGCTGTACCCGGAGACGGCCTCGAGGACGCCCGGCACCTGCCGGAACACCCACTCGACCCCCCAGAAGCAGCCCGCGCCGAACGTCGCGACCTCGGTTGCCATGGAACCTCCTCGCTGATGTCTACCCCTTCGGTGTGCGTCAGGGGTCCGCCCGTTGCACGCTCAGCCGGTCAGCCAGCCCGCGGCATCCTTGGCGTGGTACGTGAGGACGAGGTCCGCGCCCGCGCGCCGGATCGAGGTGAGCGTCTCCAGGACGGCCCTGCGTTCGTCGAGCCACCCGTTCAGCGCCGCCGCCTTCAGCATCGCGTACTCGCCGGAGACGTTGTACGCGGCCATCGGGAACCGCGTCTCGTCCTTGGCGCGGCGGATGATGTCGAGGTAGGGCAGCGCCGGCTTCACCATCACGATGTCGGCGCCCTCCTCGATGTCCTCGCGGACCTCGCGGATCGCCTCGTCGGCGTTGGGCGGGTCCATCTGGTACGAGGTGCGATCGCCGAACCTCGGGGCGCACTCGGCGGCCTCGCGGAAGGGTCCGTAGAAGGACGAGGCGAACTTCGCCGCGTAGGCGAGGATGCCGACGCGTTCGAACCCGTTGCGGTCCAACGTCTCTCGGATCGCGGCGACCTGACCGTCCATCATGCCGCTCGGCCCGACCATGTGTGCCCCGGCCTCCGCCTGCGCGAGCGCGATCCGCCGGTAGCGCTCGAGCGTCGCGTCGTTGTCGACGTAGCCCTCGGCGTCCAGGACGCCGCAGTGGCCGTGGTCCGTGTATTCGTCCAGGCACAGGTCCGAGATGACGACGTGCTCCTCTCCGAGCTCCTCGCGGAGCACGCGGAGACCTCGCTGGCCGATCCCGTCCGGGTTCCACGCCTCCGAGCCCTCGGGATCCTTGCGCTCGGGGACGCCGAAGAGCATGAAGGCGGTCACGCCCCGCGCCGCGATCTCGGCGGCCTCCTTGCGGAGGGACTCGAGCGTGTGCTGGGCCTGTCCGGGCATCGAACCGATCGGGACCGGCTCGGTGACGCCCTCCTTCACGAACAGTGGCGCGATGAGATGGCGCGGGGACAGATCCGTCTCCCGGATCAGCGAGCGGATCGCCGGCGTGCGGCGCATCCGCCGTGGTCGGTGGGCCGGGTAGCTCATGCGGGACAGCATCTCACGCACCGGGCGGTTCGTCGCCGCGGCGGGCATCGGGCCGGCGCCGGCCGGCGTCCCGGGGTCCCAGGGCGCGTTCGAGCGCCGCCACGAGACCCGCGATCGTGTGCGGCCTCGCCACCGCCGCGACCCGGAAGCCGTGCTCACGCGCCTCGCGGGACGTGACCGGGCCGATGCAGACGACCTTCGGGGTGCCCTTGACCGGCCCGAGCGCGTTCACGAACCCGCGGACGGTCGAGGCGCTGGTGAAGGTCACCGCGTCCACACGTCCGTCCCGCAGGGCCTGCCTCGCGGGCGGGGGGAGGGAGCGCGCGAGGCGCGTCCGGTAGGCATCCACGCGCTCGGGTCGCCACCCCTTGGCGGCCAGGGCCTCCTCGAGCCCCTCCGGGGCGATGTCGGCTCGGGCGCAGAGCACCCTGCCGTGGCCCCGCGGGAACGCGCGGGCGAGCGCGGCCGTGGTGAACGCGGTCGGGACGAGATCGGGATCGCGCCCCGCCCACCGGCGGAACGCCTCGGACGTGCCCTCGCCGATCGCTGCGACGCGCGCCCGGACCTCGCTCGGGGCGATCCGAGCGGCGAGCACCTCCACGGTCACGCGGCTGGTGAGCGTGATCCACGCGAACGCGCCGTCCGAGAGGTCGCGGAGCGCCCGTGTGAGGGCCGCCGACCGCGCGGGGACGAGCTCGATCGTCGGAGCCACGATCGCGATCGCCCCCCGGCGCTCGATCTCGCGGACGAGCGCCCGGGACTGCTCGAGGGGCCGGGTCACGAGGATCGTGCGGCCGGCGAGGGTGCGGCGGCCGGTCATGGTCTGACCGCCGCCAGGATCTCGCCGGCTCCCCGGTCGAGGAGATCGGCCGCGGCCCGCTCGGCCACCTCCTCGGGGTCCGACCCGTCCACGGCCGTCCTCGCCTCTCGCGCGCCGTCGGGGCTGAACACGGCCGCGACCATCCGGAGTCTGCCGTCGGCGACGTCGGCGAACGCGCCCAGCGGCAGGGCGCATCCGCCACCCAGCCGCAGCATGATCGAGCGCTCGGCCGTGAGCGCCCGTCGGCTGTCCGCGTGGTCCAGGGCCGAGAGGACCTGGCACGTCGCCGCGTCGTCCGCCCTCGCCTGGAGCGCGAGGCAGCCCTGCCCGGGGGCCGGGAGCATCTCCGTCACGGACATCGGGGCGGCGTGCTCGGGCACGATGCCGAGCCGCGTCAGGCCCGCCGCGGCGAGCACGAGCGCGTCGACCTCGCCGGCCTCGAGCTTGGCCAGCCGCGTGTCCACGTTGCCGCGCAGGTCCTTCAGCAGCACGTCCGACCGCCAGCGGGAGACCTGGGCCTGTCGTCGCAGGCTCGAGGTCCCCACGACGGCGCCCGGCCGCAGCCCGCCGTCGCGGGTGACGAGCACGTCGAGCGGGCTGGCGCGCTCGGGGACCGCGGCCAGGACGAGGCCGTCCTCGTCCTCGGCCGGCAGATCCTTCGCCGAGTGGACGGCCAGATCGACCTCCCCGTCGCGCAGGGCGCGGACGATCTCGGCCACGAACATCCCCTTCAGCCCGGCGGGCCCCGTGACGGCCAGGTTCCGGTCGCCGGACGTGGTGATGCCGACGATCTCGGTCTCGACGCCTTCACCGCGCAGCCGCTCGGCGACCTCCGTCGCCTGGGCGAGCGCCAGCCTGGAGCGGCGGGTGCCGATCCGCAGGCTCACGGCTCGGGGAGCTCGAGGTCGAACAGCGCAGCGAGGAGCTTGGCGTGAGCGCCCTCGGTGCCGGGCGTGGCGAGCTCCTTCAGCCGCACGATCGGCTCGTGCAGGAGCTTGGCCACGATGCCGCGCGCCAGCGCGGCGACCGCCTCGCGCTCATCGGGGGTGAGGGCGTTCAGCTCCGACCGGAAGCGCTCCATCTCGGCGGCGACGGCGGCGTCGCCCCGCTCGCGCAGCGCGTGGATGAGCGGCGCCAGTCGCTCCGCCCGTCGCCGGAGCGCGAAGCGGTGGAGCTCGGTCGCGAGCAGCTCCCTGGCCTCCGCGAGGTCGGCGACCGGACCGTTGCCGGTGGCCAGCTCCTCCCGCAGGCCTTCGAGGTCCACGAGGCGGACGCCGGGGAGCGAGGCAGCGGAGGGCTCGACGTCCCGAGGTACCGCGAGGTCGAGCACGAACAGCGGACGGTCCGGCCGATGCGCACGGCGGAGGGTCTCGGCGTGGATCAGGATCCCGGTCGATCCGGTGGCCGAGACGGCCAGGTCGGCGCGCGCGAGCGCATCCGGCAGCGCCTCGAGGTCGCCGTGCTCGGCGTCCGCCCGCTCGGCGAGCGCTCGGGCGCGCTCCAGGGAGCGGTTGAGCACGCGGAGCGTCCCCACCCCGTGATCGCGCAGGAGCTTGACCGCCAGGCTCGACATCTGACCGGCCCCCACGACGAGGGCGGTCGTCCCCTCGAGCCCTCCGAGCCATCGGTCCGCGATCCGAACCCCCGCCTCGACGAACGCGTCGGGGGCCGCGCCGACCGACGTCTCCGAACGGACGCGCCGCCCCGCTCGCGCGGCCGCATGGAACAGCGCCGTGAGGGTGTGACCCGTCGCCCCCTCGGCCTCGGCGCGCCGGTGGGCCTCCCGGACCTGGGACAGGATCTGCGGCTCCCCGAGGACCATCGAGTCCAGCCCGGCCGCCACGTCGAACAGGTGCCTGGCGGCCTCCTCCTCGTAGTGGGAGTACAGGGCCTCTGCGATCTCGTCGGGGTCGATGCCGCGGGACTCGGTGAGCAGCCGCTTGAGCGCCTGGAACCCGGCGTGGTAGGCGGTGACGCTCCCGTAGACCTCCACGCGGTTGCAGGTCGAGACGATCACGGCCTCCTCGATCGCCGGGTCGTCGAGCGCCCGCCGATACGCCTTGACGTGGTCCTCGTCGGCGAAGGCCAGCCGTTCGAGGAGCTCGACCGGTGCGCGACGATGGGAGACGCCGAGGGCGAGGATGGCCATGGGGTCGCGTCATGGTACCGAACGATCGCGTTCGGGGTTCGCCGGTCGCGACCGTCGGGTCTGGTTCCTGCGGTAGCCTCTCGACCGCCGCTGAGGAGGATCACACGTGCCGCGAGCCAGACCGAGGGAGCTGGGCGTCACGATCGGCCGGCTGCCGACGGGCGCTCGCAACGCCATCACCGACGTCCCCGGCGTCCGGGTCGGCCACGTCTCGGTGGTGACCGGTCCAGACGGGGACCCGCACGCGGTCCGGACGGGGGTCACGGCCGTGTTCCCACACGAGGCGGCGCCGTGGCACGAGCCCGTGTACGCGGGCGTGCACGTCCTGAACGGCTACGGCGAGACGATCGGGGTCAACCACCTGGCGGAGTGGGGGCTCCTCATGACGCCGATCGTGATGACGTCGACGGCCCAGATCGGCAAGGCGTACGACGCCGTGCTGCGATGGGCGGCCGCGCGCGACGAGCGCGGGGCGCGGGAGATCATGCCGGTCGTCACCGAGTGCGACGACGGCTACCTGAGCGACACGTTGTCCTTCCCCCTCACGGACGCGCACGTGGCGGCGGCGCTCGACGGCGCGTCGGACGGCGCGGTCGAGGAGGGTTCGGTGGGTGCCGGGGTCGGGATGCAGTGCTTCGACTTCAAGGGCGGGATCGGGACCGCCTCCCGCGTGCTCGCCGACGCGGGCGGGTTCACCGTGGGTGTGCTCGCTCTCACGAACCACGGGTGGCGTGAGGAGCTGCTGATCGCCGGCGTGCCCGTGGGCAGGGAGATCCCCGAGCTGATGCCGAGCGAGCACCACGAGGGGTCGTGCGTGGTCGTGGTGGCGACCGACGCGCCCCTGCTCCCGCACCAGCTGCGCCGGATGGCCGTCCGGGCCGGGATGGGGCTCGCGCGCGGGGGCTCGAACGCGTCCAACGGATCCGGTGAGCAGATGCTCGCCTTCTCGACGGGCAACCGCCTGGCCATGCAGGGAGGACGGGTCGTGGAGGTCCGGACCGTCGCCGACGGCGTGGAGCGCGAGCCCTGGGTCCTGTCGAGCCTGTTCGAGGCCGTGGTCGAGGCGACCGACGAGGCCGTCACGAACGCGCTCTTCGCCGCGACCACCGTCGTCGGCCGTCTCGGCCACACCCTCCACGCGCTCCCCGTGGAGCGCGCGCTCGAGGTGCTCGAGCGGTACGGGCGGCGCCGCTGAGATCATCCGTCGCTCTCGGACCGCTGCGACCCAACCCCCGTGGGCCGGTCGGCCCGTGTGAGCGTCGGAGGGCTGGAGGACGATCGTCCGTGGAGGGCGTTGACCGGATGGACGACGAGGCCTTCCGCCGGGAGGTCGGGCGGCGTTTCGGCTCGGTCGGTGAGGCGATGACGCGCCGGGTGCTGACCTTCGAGCCCGGGATGCGGGCGAGCGACGCCGCGCTGCGCCTGGCCGCGGAGGGCATCGCCGGCGGCCCCGTGGTCGAGGGGGGACGGGTGGTCGGCGTGCTCACCCTCCGCGATCTCCTCGAGCGCGAGGGGCACGTGGCCGCGCAGACGAGCGGCCCGTTCCTGCGCGGTGAGCGCCACCTCGCGAAGCTCACCGTGCGGGACGTCATGACCGCCGAGGTCGTCACGGTCCGCGCGGGCGACCCGCTTGTCCGCGCCATCGAGCTGATGGACCGTGCGGGGGTGAACCGCCTCCCGGTCGTGGACGAGCAGGAGCGCCCCGTGGGCATCCTGGCCCGGGACGACGTCCTGCGCAGGGTGGCGGCCGCCCTCCGACCACCCGAGGAGCCCCACCCCGGGGCCCCGCGCATCGAGCCCAACTGACCCGCCCCGATGGGCTCCCGTACAATCGGCCCCGGAGACGTGGCTGAGTGGCCGAAAGCAGCCGCCTGCTAAGCGGTTAGGGGGTGTTGAGCTCCCTCGCGCGTTCGAATCGCGCCGTCTCCGCCGGTAGGAGGCTTGTGCCCGTGAGGCCCTCGATCGCTGACAGGGCTGATGCGCACAGATGCGCACATCGAGCGCGGCGCTCAACGTTTGGGGAGGCAACGATGCGGGGAGCAGATCCGTTCCAGGAGAACCTCCGGCTGCTTGGGCTGACCGGGAATCCCATGGCGGACCCGGAGAAGTTCAACCTCTACACCGGGCTCGCGAAGATGGCGGAGGAGCTCGAGCACCTGTCCTTCGCGGTCAGCCGGCTCACGCAGATGGTCGAGAGGATGCGCCAGCAAGGGTGAGGGCTGGGCAGCTCTGTAGCTGATCTCTCGCCCGCTACTTGACGGAGGCTCGGCCCGCACGTCAACAGGCTACGGAGCGCCTCGCGCTTGCCTTCTTCGTCCACGGCCACGTATCGACGGATCTGCGACAGGTCCGCGTGATTCAGAAGCTCGGCCACGAGTATCGGATCCCAACTCGACCGCCCCGGGCTCGGCGCTGTGCCTCAAGCACGTGCAGGAGGCCTGGTCCAACGAGAAGGTCGCGGAGTGGCGCTCACGCCTGGCCGAGTTCGGGTACCTGAGCCCCGAGGAGGCGAAGGCAGAAGGCATCGATCGGATGTTCCTCGATGCGCTGCAGGCCCCACGTCGCCCGGTACCAGAACTTCGGGACCGCGACCCCGCTCGACCTGTCGGCCTCAGTCGGCATGGGCCGTCCATCCCTCACGGCCGAGGACCTGCAGGCGCAGATCCGGGGCTCGGTGCGTGAGGAGTTCCGCCGGATTGTGGACGCGAGCCCGACGGGGAGGTCGCCGAGTGGGCCCGGTTCGTGACCCGGACGAGCCTGGAGATGCAGCGGCGGTTCATGCGCCGCGGCGTGAGCGAGGGACAGGCGCTCTCCGTGGCGACCACGGAGGCCGAGGAGCGAGCGATCGAGCGCAAGGAGACCTCGCCCGGCGCAGAGTTCATGCGCGAGTCCTTCGAGGAGAACACGCGGTTGCGCGACGCCCTCGCATCCGCCGTGGTTGTGACGAGGAGCCTGACCGGGTAAGGGGTACGCTGATGCCTCCTCATGGCGTCGTCGTTTCCCACGCTGCGGTGGCCCAAGCTCCGCCGGATCCTAGGGCGCGAGCCGCTGAAGTATCGCGTCGTACGAACGAAGGGCTCGCACAGACTGCTCAAGTCGGATGCTGGATATCCCGACCTCTACCTTGCGTTCCATGACAACGCGGACATCCCAGGGAGCCTGGTGCGCAAGATCTTGTGCGGGGACATTGGATTGACGGAAGAGGAGGCCAGAGGGCTAATATGAGGCCCCGAAGCCGACGGAGACCCCGATGACCGCCATCTCGTTGCTTGTTCACGGAGAGTTCCTGCCCGATGCACGCAAGATCGCGTGGTGGGCCGAGTCACCGGACGTGCCTGGGTTCTCGGCCGCCGCTGACACTCTCGTCGAGCTCCGAGAGCTCGCGACAGAGACCATCCGCGATATCTGGACGGACAAGAACGAGGATCCCGAGACGATCGAGCTGAGGTGGGAACTGCTTCCCCCCGAACCTGAGACCGAGGGGCCCCGGGTTGCCGAGAAGGGGGAACAGAAGACGGCTGGCCCACCTGTGGTCGAGTTCCTCGCTCCGGCCGCGGCTGCGTAGGTGAAGGTCAGCGCCGCCTTCCTGTGCGACTGGGCTGAGTCGCGAGAGGGCCTGCTCATGGCCGTCGCCGGCGGTATCACGCGGCTCTGGCGCCAGCAGTACCCATCTTCGGTTGGGTCGACGCTTGCGATATTGGTGACCATCCC
>Ga0073934_10004550_pt1 | contig 22845 bp, 17 predicted proteins | sample LarsenN4metaG_FD_76834 | JGI IMG/M metagenome (GOLD analysis project Ga0073934, IMG submission 76834) | Hot spring sediment bacterial and archeal communities from British Columbia, Canada, to study Microbial Dark Matter (Phase II) - Larsen... ...
AGGGGGAAGAGGGGGAAGATTACTCCCCACACTCCCCACACTCCCCACACTTCCCACACTCCCCACACTCCCCACCCTCCCCACACTCCCCACACTCCCCACACTCCCCCCGGTCCCCCCGTCTCCCTGTCCAGAAGTCCCCATCTCCCCTAGGGGTGCTGGTGCTAATAGAGATGGTTCGACGATCGAACTCTGGAGGTCGAGGATTTCTTCTTCTTCAAGATTGACGGCAAGGGCGGCGCTGTTGATAATGGCTCCAAGTATTTGGACATCTTCGGCTTCGGTGAGGGGAGCGACGTATTCGGCGAGCATACCGCTCATGGTATGTCCCACGCGGGTGACAATCGCCATCCCATCCGTGTAAGGCTCGAGCAAAAAGGCATCGTTGCCGACGTTGAGGGCGGGAGCATCGACAATGACGAAATCAAAACGGATTTTGGCATCCTCTAGGATGTGGCGCATTTCGCTGGATTCGAGGATGGCAGCACTAGAGCGGACTTTACCTGGGGTGGGGATGATGTAGAGATTTTCTACTTCTGGCACTAAGCGGATGCAGCGGCTGAGCTGACCGTAGTATTGTAGGGGTTCGGAGATGGCTAGGGGGTCGGGAGTGACTTTGAGGAAGTGACTGTTGGAGGCCGATCGCAAATCCGCTTCAATTACTAGGGTTCGCTTCCCCGATCGCGCCGCTGCAATGCCCAAATTATAAGCACAAAAACTCTTCCCCTCACCCCGGGCCGCACTGGTGAGCAGCAACACTTTGATGGGTTTTTCCCTCTGACGCTTCAGCTCCAGGCGCATTTGTTCATAAAAATGCAGGTAGGGAGAATAGGGGTCTAGCAGTAGGGGCATCTCCTCGAGTTCCATATTTGCTCTTACTGCTGGTAATATGCCCAAAACTCGCAAATCCATACCCTGTAAAGCGCCCCGCACTTCCTCCATTGTGTAGAACTTGCCTTCGAGCAGGGACAGCACCAATACCAAACCGTTGCCCACTGCCATCCCCATAATTGCACCCAAAATTATGGTCAGGAGGGGATTTTGGCTGGGAGGCTTGACCTCATTCACGTAAGAGGGTTGACCGAGAGTCAAACTGGGCACGGTTTCTGCCTCTGCGGCCCTGGCATCGGCTAGAGCCCCCTGGAGCTGGTCGTAAAGTTGCTTGTGTAAACCCACCTGCTGCTCTAAACGTTGCCTTTCTAGCTCCAAATTGGGAATCGTGGCGTAGTCCCGCTTGAGCTGCTGCTCGGTTTTCATCAGCATCTCTAGTTGTCGCTGCAATGTCTCCCGCTGAGTTTGCAGGGTAATCAAATTCTGGGCCATTTGCTGTCTGGCGGGGTCTAAGCTGCTATCTTTGCGGATTTGAGCCGCCCCCAATAAAGGCGCGGTGATACCGTTGCCACCAATTACCTCGGCGGCGCGTTTTTCTAGCAATTGCTCATAAGATTCTTGCTGCTTGCGCAGTTGAATCATCTCGGGGTGTGGGGGCCGGAGGTCTTTAGAGCGTAGTTCTATCTGGGTTTCGGTTTGCTGAAGCATTGCCCGCATTTGGGCGATAATTGGGTCGGCGCTGAGGGCTTGGGCTACGGATGCTTGGCGGGCGGTCAGTCCGAGGCGCTGTTCCCAAGAGCTAATTTGAGCATCTATTCCCTCCAAGTCTAGGCGGAGCTGTCGTTGCTGTTGTTCGTTGGTGACGATCGCTCCGGGCAAACTCCCGGACTTGGCGGCCAAAATCTTCACCCCTTCCCGGCGAATGTATGCTTCTACGTCATTTTCCGCCTTTTTTAGCTTCTGCTCCACTTCCGGTAAGCGTTTTTCCAAGGCTGCGATCACCAATCCCAACCGAATGGAATTGATTTGGCGGCTCTGCTCAATCATCGCCTCCATCAGCGCATCTATCACTATCTTCGCTTTTTCCGGGCTTTCTGCCCGATCGTAGTAAACCTTAAGTTGGGGGAGTTCCCCATCCTCAGACTTTCTTACCGATGACCGACTTTTAATTTTTTTTACGTCTTCATTTGTCCGCTCGGCTACTACTTTAATCAGGTTTTCATCGAGGAGAATTTCTTTAGTTAGGTTCTTGCCCAGGGTCTGAATGTCATTCCCCGCCTTGGTGAAAGACACCGGGTTGCTGTTATAGGCGAGGAAACCCCTAGCATCGTAAGTAGTGGGTGGGGTGTCTTTCATCGTCATTGCCGATGAAGCTCCCATAATCAGGATCAAAGCCCCTAATCCCACCCATTTGTATTTTGGTAAGGCGATTAAATAGCGCTTGACAATTGATGAAGCCATAGTATTTGTTCCTTGTCCCTTGTCACTTGTCCTTTGTCAGTTGTCATTTGTCACTTGTCACTTGAGTGAACTCGAATACCCAAATGACCAATGACCAAGGAAAAAATGACCAATGTCACTTGTCACTTGTCACTTAGTACGGGGGAGAAAGCCAATCGCCCCTACTCCCTTGTCAAATAACATTGGACAAATGACATTGGACAAATGACCAATGACCAAGGACAAATGACCAATGACCAAGGACAAATATTTGAATTTAATTGGAATTGGAATTGGAATTGGAATTAGAATCAGAACCGGAACCAAATAAAGTTTGAGTGGTGTCTCGGATTTGGTCGAAAAACAGCAGGAAACCTAAAACATCCCGGAACGGTTGGGTATAGGTTCTCAGGGCATAAGTTATCTTGCTGCCAAGATTGCGCCCAATCACAATGACATCGTTATCTTGCAGGGGGATATTTTGGGAAATGTCACCTTTGAGCAGTTCTTTGGCGTCGATCGTGCGGGATATGGCTCTTCCCTGTACGGGGTCGAACCGCACTAAGGTGATGTCCCGCATATCCGCTTCCCCAATGGGAATGGTGTTAACCACATCGGCAAAATTGCTGCCATTAGGCAAGGCCACTACATTCACCCCTTGTCCAGGATAGCTCAAAATCCTTACCAGCATCTGCTCTTTGCCGAGACCGGAGCGGGCTACAAGCTGGCGATCGTAATCATCATCGGTCCCCGGTTGCAACTTGGGCACAAACACCACATCCCCAGCCGCCAAGTACACATCTGGCAGCTCGGCCCCAGTTTGCAGCGGCGTAAACAAATCTACCACTTCCTCACTCACCCTCCCATCTGGGAGCAACCGCCTTACCCGCACCTCGCGCAAATCTGCATCCGCCGTAGAACCACCAGCAATTAGCAGCGCCCCTGGGACAGGACGCTGGGATGGCGGTAAGTCGTGAAATCCGGGCTGGGCAACTTCCCCCAACACTGTCACCTGTACCGGTTGCTGCGCCGCCAAACTCGATCGACTCACCAGCCTACTGTCATACTCCCCATTCTGATTTAATTCCAGTTTCGGCACTAACACCACATCCCCATTCGCCAAGCGGATGTCTGGCACTTCCCCCCCGGTTTGCAATGGTGTAAATAGGTCAACCTCCAAGGTGCTGACTTTGCCATCAGCTCCTAACCGCTGCACCGTCACCCGCCGCAAGTCCGCCGCCGGAGTCGTCCGCCCCGCCTGCACTAGGGCATCCGCCACAGAGCGCAAAGAGGGGGCAACGCTGTAAAAACCGGGCTGCACCACTTCCCCCAACACCGACACCGCCACCGTTTGGGGAGCTGCCAGGTTGGAATTGCCCACCAGAGTGTTGTCATAAGTATCATCCCGGCGCAGTTCCAATTTGGGAATAAACACCACATCACCTCTCCCCAGGGCGATTTCGGGCACGTCCCCCCCTGCTTGTAAAGCAGCGTACAAGTCCACCACTACTGGGGGGCTGAGGTTGCCATCCACCAATTGCCGACATACCTGCACTCGCCGCAAATCTGCCGCCGGGGTAGCGCCACTAGCCGCCAGTAGCGCGGTGGCGAGGGGACGGGGTGAGGCGGGTAACTCGTAAAAGCCAGGGCGAGCGACTTCTCCCAGAACTGAGATGGGGACGCTTTGGTTGGAAGCCAAACTGGAACGGAGGGCGAGGGGACTTTCTTGCTCCAGGGGGCGTTTGGGGACAAAGATGGTATCGCCGTCTTCTAAGGTGAGGTCCGGGAGGGCGTCGCCGGTTTCTAGGGGGGTGAGGAGGTCTAATGGTTGCTCTCGTAGTTGCCCGTCGGCTGAGCGCCAGCGCAGGCGGACATTCCGCAAATCGGCAGTGGGACTGGCGCCACCGGCGCTTCTGATGGCAGCGGCGAGTTTGGCTTCTTGTCCGGGAAGGGTGTAAAAACCGGGTACGCCGACCTCCCCTGTGACGGTGATGTTGACAGGACGCTGCTGCAGGAGCGACAAGCGCACGAAGGGATTAACCAGGTATTGATTTAGTTGCGATTGAATCAGGTTTTGGGCTTGTTCTATAGTGAGCCCCCGCAGCACTAATGGACCGAGGGGGGGAGGCAGGACGATGCTGCCTTCGGGGTTAATGGGGCTATTAAAGTTGAAGTTGGTATATGGTTGTACTTCTACGAAGATATAATCTCCCGGACCGAGGAGATAGCGTCCTGACCTTTCCCCTCGGGTGGAGACTGGGGGACGGGCATCCCCCCCTGCCCCCCCTTGGAAAGGGGGGGTGGGGGATACTGTGGATGGTTGATAACCGGGGGTGCAGGGTTTTGCTACTGGTTGGGTGGTCGTGGGGGTGGGTGGAGCCTGGTTCTGGTCCGCTGCTGTGACTGGTGGTACTGAAGATATGGTGAGACTGGGCAGAACTAACAGCGACAGGGCGAAACGAGGGGCAACAATGGCGGGCAAACCAGCTTTTTTGCCTGTGGGAAATGGGGGTTGGGTGGTTTTATTGGTCATTGGTAACAAGTCCTTTGTCACTTGTCCTTTGTCACTTGTCCTTTGTCCTTTGTCACTTGATTTTCATTTGTATGAATAAAAAGAACAAAGGATTAATGACTAATGACTAAATTTTAATGGTCCAGCCATTAAGGCGGTTTGGACGATTTGGCCTAAAGATTCGGCTGTGGGTCTGATTTTGTTGATGTTGCCTAGGGGTTCGATGGGAATGATGATGCACGCGGCTACCCAGGGGAGACGATCGCCTGCGAGTTGGGCGAGACGATCGCCCCAAAACCAATCACTCGGTGCTGGTTTTCCTCCATTGGGAAAAGCGTACCACTGCAATACGGCATAGGTTTGCTTTCCCGTCCAGCCTCGGAAAAAACGCGCCGTTACCACGGCATTTGACCCTGATTTTGCCGCCGCCGCCGCCTTTGACCCTAGCTCTACTATAAACTCTATTTTCGTCATGGCATCCACTTGCCACCGCCAATAGCCGTTAATATCCATCCACTCCACCTCTGGCTGCGCCATTGGGTCTTTTTGGGGCCGCAACAACACCATTGCAGGTGTGCCATCTATCCCCTTCAATTCCTGACTCCACCAGGTGTTACTCCCCATCGTAATTTGCCCTTCCCTGATGGCTTGCCACCCGGAAATCCTAATGCCTTGATTTTGCAATTCCCTCAGTTCTTGGAGGTGAGGCACTGGGGGCGGTTCCATCCAAGCCCATTTCAATTTCATGTAGCCTGGAATAGCTCCTACTACCAGCACCACTAGCAGGCACAGGAGTAATAGGATTTTAGATAACTGCGATTGGGGCATAATCTGTGGTGAAAATGACAAATGACAAAATCCTATCAATCTGCTGGCTGGCTCAAAGAGTCGTGCAATTTTTCAATGCCATTGAGTAGAGGAATCAGCAGCCCCAGTAGGCAAGCTGAATAAAAGTCACCGCCCCAACTTTCGTGGAGCCACACAAATAAATGATCTTTGCCTGTGCCGTGAAAAAAGGTTAGTAGCGTATTTCTGATGATATTACCCGTGACACTTAAAATTACTGTGGCCACCAAAAACCAACTAATTTTGCTACTTGACGATATATTGTCCGTCCAGTATAATAGCATCAAAGCTACATAAAGCATACTAAACAATATTTTCAGTCCGGCACAGTAGGGGGCTACTTCTACTATAGCATCCCCGACGTATAAGTAAATATCCTCTACCTTCACATCTAACCCGATTTGCAGCAGAATAAACCCAGCCACACCGGCGATAAAACTCTGGAGCGGTAACGTGTAAGGAGCGATTAAGTAAGGCAGTTGGTTGGGGCTGGCGAGAAACACCAGCAGCAGAGGAAATCCCTGCATTTGCAATCCCGGTATGCCTTTTAACCACAAGCAAATCCCTGTGAGTATGATGGGAAAGGACAAATTTACCAAATCTGGCACGCCAGTGAGATAAAATATGCTGCTGCATAACAGTAAAACTGGCGCTAGAGGATGGCCATTGTCTGGCAAACGTTGCCATTTTTTCCGGTCATTCCAAGCTATCCAGGCGGCAAAGGGGAGCCCAATCAGTCCGTGACTAAAATATTCGTGTTCGATGCTGATGTTTTTATGCAGCCAGCCATCATACCAGTATTGGATTAATGGGGCGTACATGACGGCCAAAATGCCGATGATTATCCAACCGTAGTATCGCTCCAGTAAAAAGGTGATTTTTGGCTGATTCATGGTTTTTTGTCCTTGGTCATTCGTCATTTGTCCTTGGTCATTCGTCCCTTGTCTTTTGTCCCTTGTCACTTGTGACCAAAGGACAAATCACAAATGACTAAGGACAAATGACTAATTGAGAATTTGTTTGATGGCTGTAACTACGTGGTCGATTTGATTGTAGCTCAAGCCGGGATACATGGGTAAGGATAATATCTGTTGGGCAAGGGCTTCTGAGTGGGGAAAGTCGCCTGGTAGGTAGCCTAAACTTTGATATCCTGGTTGCAGGTGACAGGGTATGGGGTAGTGGATACCGGTTTGGATACCTTGTTTGGCGAGTTCTTCTTGGAGGGTTTGCCGGTTAATGGGGGCGGCTGGGGTGATGCGGATGACGTAGAGGTGATAAACATGTCCGGCGCCGCTGTGGTTTTGGATGGGGAAAATGCCTTTGCTGTTGAGGGGTTGGAGGGCTCGATCGTACTCGATCGCGGCGCTGTAACGTTGCTGGTTCCACTCGGCCAAATATGGTAATTTGGCATGCAAAATACCGGCTTGGATGCTGTCGAGGCGGCTGTTAGTTCCTTTTTCGGTGTGGAGATATTTTTGGGGGGCGCCGTAGTTGCGCAGGGAGCGCATTTTGGTGGCGATATTGGCGTCTTTGGTGACGAGCATCCCGCCATCACCGAAGGCACCGAGGTTTTTGCTGGGGTAGAAGCTAAAGGCGGCGGCGGTGCCAATGCTACCGGCGGGGTAGCCTTCTCGATCGGCCAGGTGGGCTTGGGCGGCGTCTTCTAGGATAATTAAGTTGTGGCGGTGAGCTAGGTCTAATAGTTGCCTGGGGGAGACCATTTGTCCGTACAGGTGGACGGGGACCACTGCTCTGGTTTGGGGGGTGATGGCTTTGGCGGCGGCTTCTAGGTCGATGAGGGCGGTTTCGGGGTCGCAATCGACTAAAATCGGGGTGGCTCCGGCGTGGATGACGCCGATGAGGGTGGCGATGAAGGTGTTGGCGGGGAGGAGGACTTCATCTCCTGGACCGATACCGCAGGCTTGGAGTCCGAGGGCGATCGCGTCTGTCCCACAACCTACCCCTACTCCATATTCCACCCCACAAGCCGCCGCAAATGCCTTCTCAAACTCCGCTAGGGTCTCACCCAGCACAAAATCTCCCCGCTGCACCACAGACTGAATCGCTGTTTCTATCTCCCCTTGAATGGGGCGGTGCATGGGCGCGAAATCAACAAATGGAACTTTGACTGTTGCGGTAAACATAGGCGGTGTGGGGTGAGAAACCCGGTTTCTGGAGGTAGTATTGGGGTGAGCCACGAAAAATCAGGGCAAAAAACCCCTGTTCCCGGCTACTACAGTTATGCCCCATATTCTGGCGATTGCACGCCTGCCGCTTGTAAAGAGTTTGTAAATATTTTTACGGGCAGGTACTTTTTTCGTCATTTGTCCTTTGTCCTTGGTCATTGGTCATTTGACAAGTGACCAGGGACAAGTAACAAGTGACAAGTGACAAGTGACTTGTTACCAATGGTAAATTTCCCAGATTCGGGATATCTGCGATGATGGGATGGGGAGGATGCAAGCCTCTCTGGCTCAGATTGAGGGGATGTGGGGGATAATTGGTACTCAAGGCTCCCTTGTAGCTAGTACAGTCCAGGCGGTTTCTCCCCTTGACACCGGAGGTAGGACTCCAGTAAACCCATCCATAAATTATAGTCAAAGCAAAGTGACATTTGGTTCTTCTACTAACTTTCCCATCGGCTTTTTCTCCAATCAACTCTCCGATCGCTTGCAGAGCGAACTGCGGTTAGCGGATAATTTGGGGGTCAGACCTCTTAAAGTGGGCGATCCGGGATTTGACGATATAATTAATGAGGGAACTGTTAAATGGGCGGTCACGGTAGAGGGGGAACTACTTGTGATTCCGAAATTTGTGAGTGGGCGAGAGATATCTCACACTGTCATCACTCGGGGGGAGCCGGTATTGACTGCGGGAGAAGCGGAGATTGTTGGCACTAGCGGGCAATATATCCTGCTGAGCATCAGCAATTACAGTGGGCATTTTCAACCGAGTAGAGATAGCTTGGAAAGGGGAATTACGGCTTTCAGTCAGCAAGGGGTTGACGCAATAAACGCGGATCTAATAAAATCTAGAGAGTAGAGCAATTATGATTCAATCTGAACTGGTAACACAGCCAAATCAAATCCTGCAACAAGATGCTGAATTGGCAATGGATTGGCTGCAAAACATCTGGGCAGCAGATTTTTACCTGCCCGCCGAATTTAATTGGCTAGGTTTAGCTGATGCGGCGGCGGCGAATGCCTATGATAGCCAAAAATATCAAGCTAATTCAACTAATATTAAATGGGCAGAAATAGCGACAAAAATTTATGATCGCTTAGCCGCGATCGCAGATAAAAGCAAATCCGGTAGTGGCGAGTCTTTAAGAATTTCCTCAATGATGCTGCGGGCGGGGATGATTGATAAATTTGGGGTAGTTGATCATCATCCTGTTCTGGATATCAACATAATTCTCCAGTGGTTTCGGCAGAATCTCAATCTCTCTTGTGAGGAGGTAGAAAAAAAGGCGGCTAATTGGCGCGTCCTCCCTGTAGAGGAAATTCGGGAGTTAAGACAGCTCAAAAATCGCTTGCAAGTCATATCAGCCATAAATGACAGCAATAAATTTGGGTTAGAACCCGAAATCAAGGCTTGGCTTTCCTTGCGGGAAAAACTGCCCTAGAGGCACTTCACTTGACTTGACGGCGCTAATGGGACTTCAGCAAGAATGCGGTGCGCTTCAGGCAATGCTCGACCTGGTTCTTGAGGTATTGGCTGAGGCGCAAAGTCGGGCGAACTATTTACCGGACTGCGAACCTAAGCGACACCCAGCACAATCAGCACTTATTATACGGAGGAAACCACATCATCAGGGAATACCAAATAGATGTCCAATTCTGACTGGCCACCACAACCGCCAGAAGGTGCAAAGCCTAATTTGAACGATCGCGGCGCAGCAGAATGGCGTTATCAATGTTATCAGTACCAGCAATATCAAGCGGGGAAACAACAGGGAGATATCCTGCCCTTCGAGATTTGGAAAAAATGGTATGAAGAGGCAGAGCCAGCGGCAATCCGTCAGTATGAGGAAATCATCGCCATGACGGACGATGTGAGTCAAATTGCCAAAAATCTGGGAATCGCCGAAGAACAGATTCGCAAGGTAAAAGAACACATCTTTATCAATGAACACGAGCTTAAAATTCCCGATTATCAGGCAAAGACAGTTATCTCCGTCCGGTGTAATTTCACCCCTGATACCCAGATTGCTGATTTGTGGGTCAAAGCGAAAAATGGAACTCTGCAACCTAGAGAGAGCCTCAAATTTAAACGCTTGATCGCTCACGAGTATATAGAACAAGGACTGATGCAACAAGGACTGCCCTATCGATCGCCTACAGCTTGGGGGGATGACCCGATATCCGGCTTTGGCAACTGGCCAACCCCGGAGCATTATGGAGCGCATGACTTGGCTCCCAATCCCGACAGACCCAATCCCTTCTCCCACTGGGATAAAATTATTGGTAAGTCTCCAGAGGGATTGACGCTGAGGGACGATCTGTCGAATCTTGACGAACTGCTTCAATCTATCAGAGAAAGGATATGACTGCACCAATCACTGTTAACAGCGCAAGGGAGCGAATTTTGGCCATTAAATGGGATCCAGACGATTCCCGTGTTAGCTCTCACATTACGCTCTTGCGAGAGTACCTGAGACGCGCCGCGCTGTGGGCAAAAGCTTTAAACTGTACCGATGAGTGGCCATTTTTCGATGTCGCGGCTCATATATGTCCGTTACACCGTGCCGGTGATGCTCAGGTGGAAGCCCTCGGAATTCATTTCTCCGCCGCGCCATTTTATACGGCTGGCATTATTGAGAAAACTTGCGAGTGGTTTTTGCATTGGGATGCGGTGAAAATCCGCCCGGAAGTGACTAAATTTGCTCTTCCCGACCCCTATGAGCCGCTAATCAAGATGTATGAGAATGGGGGGATATTTTCCACTGAACATGGTTTTTTTAATTTTGAAGTTGGCGGTTTTACCAGAGGCATATGTAGCGATTACTATAATTTAGCGCCATTGACTGCTCAGGGTAAACCCACCAAATTAAGAAGGAGTGTTTGTTCGTTCCTTTCGCAGGACAAAAGCAGCACCAAATCAAGAAGTGGTATTTGTTCGTTCCTTTCGCAGGACGAAAGCAGCACCAAATCAAGAAGGGTTATTTTTTCGGTACTTTCGCAGGACGAAAGCATCAAATTAAGAGGGAGAAGGAGGTAGGGTGTGAGGTAAGGAATAAGCGAGGATTTCCATCAAAAAATCATTGTCGAGACTAGCCCGATAACGTAATCTTCATCATACTTCAGTATGGGATTGTATAGCAGTAGCCAGACAGATTAGGACATAGAGTCCGTCTGAAGCCGAAGCCAGAGCCAGATTTTGTCCTCACTCCCTTGGCTACTGCTATAAATAACGATTTGAATATCTTGGCCTGGGGAAAATGCCTTTGCTGCTGAGGAGGTGGAGTTTGTAAATATTTTCAGGGTAAGTGACTCTTTTGGTCATTTGTCCTTGGTCATTTGTCCTTGGTCATTTGTCATTTGCCCGGAAGAAACCCGGTTTGTGCGACGGAGAAGAAACCGGGTTTCTGCGACAATCTTGGGATTTTCATCGAGATTTGGTTAAGAAACCCGGTTTCTATCCCGATACCTAGTTAAGCCTGCCCCCGCGAAGGCGGGGGAAACCCGGTTTCTAGACCACCCCAGATTTGCGATAAGAAACCCGGTTTTTGCTCCCAGTGACAAATGACCAATATTACAATATTATTTCCGAGCAATCACCCACACGGCGTGAACGATACCAGGAATATATCCTAAAAATGTGAGCAGGATGTTAATCCAGAAATCTTTACCGATACCTACTTGCAAAAACACGCCCAGAGGGGGCAGAATAATCGCGACGATAATGCGGACGATATCCATAATATTCTCCTTTTGACTAAAACGCAGTTATGTTATCTGCTGTTTTGCCCTCACCTTAGCAAATAGTTGCCCAAATGACAAGTCATTGGTTATTGGTCATTTGTCCCTTGTCATTAGTCCCTTGTCCCTTGTCCCTTGTCCCTTGTCCCTTGTCCCTTGTCCCTTGTCCCTTGTCCCTTGTTAACAAAGGACAAATGACAAAGGACAAAGGACAAAAATCAATGTCCCACCAACTTATCCCGCAGGAGTTTAATTTGGTCCCGAAGCTGGGCCGCTGTTTCAAATTCTAGCTTTTTGGCGGCAGTTTTCATTTCTGATTCCAGCTTGGCAATTAGTTCTGGGAGTTCTTCTAGGGGTAATTCTGCTGCTAAAGATGCTGCTGGTAATGGGGCATTTTCTACGGCATTTAACCGCCGGGAAATATCGAGAAATGATAAAATGGCGTTGCCAGATTTTTTGACTACTGTTTGGGGTGTGATGCCATGTTTTTGGTTGTATTCTAGCTGAATTTGGCGGCGACGTTCTGTTTCTGAAATAGCTTTGGCCATACTGTCGGTGAGATTATCGGCGTAGAGAATGGCTTGGCCCCGCACGTGGCGCGCTGCTCGCCCAATTGTTTGAATTAAAGAGCGTTCGGCGCGCAAAAATCCTTCTTTATCGGCGTCTAAAATGGCCACGAGGGAGACTTCTGGTAAATCTAAGCCTTCGCGCAATAAGTTAACGCCGATTAATACGTCAAAATCTCCATCTCGCAGGGCTTGCAAAATTTCTATTCTTTCGATAGACTGGATATCAGAGTGCAGGTAACGGACTTTGATGCTGCGGTCTTGGAAGTATTCGGTTAAATCTTCCGCCATGCGCTTGGTTAAAGTGGTGATTAGCACTCTCTCTTGCCGAGAAATACGCTGGTTAATTTCTCCTAATAAGTCATCCACTTGTCCTTGGGTGGGTCTGACGAAGATTTCGGGGTCAACTACTCCCGTGGGACGGATGATTTGTTCGACGATGCGCCCTTGGGATTGCTCGATTTCCCAATCGCCGGGGGTGGCGGAAACGAAGATGCACTGATGGACTTTTGCCCAAAATTCTGTGGCTTTGAGGGGACGGTTGTCGGCGGCGCTGGGGAGGCGAAAACCGTGGTCAATGAGGACTTTTTTTCTGGCTTGGTCGCCGTTGTACATTCCCCGAATTTGGGGGACGGTAACGTGGGATTCATCTACTACTAATAGCCAGTCTTTGGGGAAATAGTCGATGAGGCATTCTGGGGGGTCTCCGGCTTGGCGTCCGGCGAGGTGGCGGGAGTAGTTTTCGACGCCGTTGCAGTAGCCTACTTCTCGGAGCATTTCTAGGTCATAGCGGGTGCGTTGTTGCAGGCGTTGGGCTTCTAACAGTTTGCCGGTGTTTTCTAAGGTGTGGATTTGTTGTTTGAGTTCGGTTTCTATATCTTGACAGGCGATTTCTAGGCGGTCTTCTGGGGTGACGAAGTGGCGAGCGGGATAGATGTTGATGGTGTCGGTGCTGTGGAGGATTTTACCGGTAACGGGGTCGATGTAGCGAATGGCTTCGATTTCATCGCCGAAAAATTCTATGCGGATGATGCGGTCTTCGTAGGCGGGCCCGATTTCTAGGATGTCGCCTTTGACGCGGAAGCGACTGCGGGTTAGTTCGATGTCGTTGCGGGTGTATTGCAGGGTGGCGAGGTCTCGCAGGAGTTGGCGTTGGTTGGTTTCGGCGCCGACGCGGATTTTGATGGCGGCTTTGAGGTATTCTGAGGGGATGCCGAGACCGTAGATGCAGCTAATGGAGGCTACGACGATGACATCGGTCCGCTCGAAGAGGGAGCGGGTGGCGGAGTGGCGGAGCATGTCGATTTCGTCGTTGATGGAGGCGCTTTTTTCTATGTAGGTGTCGCTGACAGGGATGTAGGCTTCGGGTTGATAGTAGTCGTAGTAGGAGATGAAGTATTCAACGGCGTTGTGGGGGAAAAAGGAGCGCAGTTCGTTGCATAATTGAGCGGCGAGGGTTTTGTTGTGGGCGAGGACGAGGGTGGGTTTGCCGATTTTTTCTATGACGGCAGCGATCGCGAAGGTTTTGCCGGTCCCAGTGGCGCCGAGGAGGGTTTGGCAGGGATATCCGGCTTCAATGTTGCGAATGAGGGAGGCGATCGCTCTTGGTTGGTCCCCCGTAGGTGCAAATGGCGCCGATAGGTGAAATGGTGTTGTCATTTTTCCTTGGTCCTTGGTCATTTGTCATTAGCCTAGTTTGTAGTTGGGCTTTAGCCCGCCAGAAGTTGGGCTTTAGCCCAACTAAGAACCTCAGACCCACTGGAATTTGGACTAAAGCCCAACTAAGAACCTCAGACCTGCCAGAATTTGGGCTAAAGCCCAACTACAAACCTAAGAGATACCCATTAGGGACAATCCTCAGTTTATAATATTTTTAGAAATGAATGCCCACAACCGCCTTTTGGCGGTGCTTTCTCCCATCATTGGCCATCCAGTTAGCAACGCCGAGGATTAACATCGTGAGCGAAACTACAACTGCCCCAGCCAACGGTAACGCGGCAGCCGCAGAAACCAACGAAGTAACAGAGGAAATAACAGTGAAAAGTAAAAAAGCGGAAGAACCTACTACCAGCAGTGCTATTCAAGTGGCCCAGCCGCACTTACCAGGCAACCGTCCGGTTTCCCCCAGTGCCATTATCGTTCACCATACTATGTATGCTTCCGGGATTCGTCCGGTGGTTTCCAGTGGCATTGAGATTTTCGATACCATGTCGGCTTCTGGCATCAGACCTATCTCTGCGAGTACGTTGCATGTAACGGGTAACATCGGCCTCCGTCCGATCGCCTCCAATGTCCTGGAGGAAAGTGATACCCTCATGGGTTATATCGATTAAATAGTCATTTGTCATTTGTCCTTGGTCATTGGTGCCCCAGAAACCGGGTTTTTGCGATAATCTCTGCTTCATACCCGAGATTTAGTGAAGAAACCCGGTTTCTCTTTCAACTACATCGCTAAATCTCGGTGAGTAAAAGGTTTAGCATCACTACCAGCATAAGTGGCGACAATGTGGCCGTCACCTACTAGCTGGTATTTATATGTCACCAACCCTTCTAAACCCACGGGACCGCGAGGGGGCATTTTAGCGGTACTAATACCCACTTCCGCACCAAAACCGTAGCGGAAACCATCGGCGAAGCGGGTAGAGCAATTGTGATAAACTCCGGCGGCGTCAACTTGTCCTAAAAAAGCCGTGGCGGCGATCGCGTCTTCGGTGACAATTGCCTCGGTATGACCGGAACCGTAGGTGTTGATATGGTCGATCGCGGCGTCTAAAGAATCAACTATTTTAATTGACAGAATTAAATCAGTGTATTCTGTTTCCCAGTCAGCCTCGGTGGCAGCATTAATGGTAAATTCTCTGCTGAGGATGGCGCGGGTGGCTTCATCGCCGCGCAATTCTACACCTTTTGCTTGCAATTGTTGGGCAGCGGCGGGTAAAAATGCTGGGGCAATTTCTTGGTGAACTAATAAGGTTTCCACGGCATTACAAGCAGCGGGATACTGAGTTTTGGAATCAACGGTGATAGCAACGGCTTTGGCGATATCGGCGGTTTTGTCGATATAAAGATGACAGATGCCATCGGCATGTCCGAGGACGGGGATGCGGGTGTTGTCCATGACGAAGCGGACGAAGGCGTTAGAACCTCTGGGGATAATTAAGTCAACGTATTTATCGAGGGCGAGTAATTCGATAATTTCTTCTCTGGTGGTGAGGAGTTGTACGGCGTCTGGGGGGACTTGGGTTTGAGCCAATGCAGTGCGAATGGCTTTGACTAATTCGGTGCAGGAGCGGGTGGCTTCTTTACCGCCTTTGAGGATGACGCCGTTGCCAGATTTGATGGCGAGGGAGGCTATTTGGATAACTGCATCGGGGCGAGCTTCAAAAATGACGCCCACAACTCCAAGAGGACAGGTAAGGCGTTTGAGGATGAGTCCGGTATCCAGTTCGCGGTGAATTTGGACGGCGCCAATGGGGTCCGGGAGTTTGGCGACATCGCGGACGCCGAGGATGGCGGCGTTTAGTTTGGTTGGGGATAGTTTGAGGCGATCGTACAGGGGTTTGGCGATGTTTTCGGCTAATGCGGCTTCGCAGTCGGCGGCGTTAGCGGCGAGAATGTCTGGGGTGGCGGCTTCTAGGGTGCGGGCGATCGCTTCTAGCGCCTCATTTTTTGCCGCCGTTGATAGTAATGCCAACTGGCGGGCACTTTGGCGAGTTTGGCGAGCGATGTCTGTCAGTGAAAGACGAGTTAGGGGTGTAGCAGTCATATAGTTTTCTCCCTCAAATTTGTCCTAAGTCCAAAGATAATTTGTCCTTTGTCTAGAACAAGGGACAAGGGACAAGGGACAAATGACAAAATAACATAAATTGCCAGTTTGGGCAATGTCTGACCAAGATGATAGGAGTAAGGCGAGCAAAAAGTTAGTTAATTGTCCGTAGGATTGACAAACTGATACTGCTCTATACCCACTTGCAAGTCTTCTGATAACTCATCAAATGTCATGCAGTATATATGCTTAGAGTTGACCACCGTATTTTCCCGCCGCCACTTCAACCGGCGGCGTTCTCTGGGGCTAAGGCTGTGGCTTCTCCCAATTACGAGTAATCCCATGTAATCAATCGATCGGCTGCCAAACTTATCTTCAAAGCTATCGGTTTTTTCCATCTCGTCCAGCTTGCAGAACCAATCGATAATCTGGCTAAATCCTCGCTCGAACCGGGGAGCCCATTCGGGAGTGCTACGGTTGGGATTTGACAGAAAAATGCTTTCCGCTCCGGCATCCTCAAATTCCACAAAAAAGTAGGATTGGGTCACGGAATCTCCCACCACCAGGTCGCTTTTAAAGTCGCCAAAAATGTCAAATTCAAAAGCAATCCGGTCATATCTAAGAATCCGGGGATGTAAATAACTCAAAAATGCAGACAAATGCTCCCGCTGGCGAAAAAATGGCAGGATGTCGTCCCGTTCCGATAGATAGCGACGACTTTGCAGTAATTGTTGCAGTTCGGCAAATTCGCGGAACCCAATCCCCGGATTGAACTTAAATTGAGATAGATTTTTCATTGGCAGATCCAAACCTCTAGTTTTTGCTCCCAAACATATAATCTAGCCTTTCTTGCATGAACAGGTGAGAAATTTCTATTTCGTTCTGCTCGTTGACGTTAAAAATTACCCGCCAACTGGGGTCCACATGGAGCAGGTAGAAGGTGGGGATGTGGGTAGGGGTAAATTTTTGCACGTTTGGGGGCATGGGACCATCGGGATTAAAGTTCTCTAGGGAGTCGATCGCCCCCAAGACGCGATCGCGCTCCTCCTCAGACAACACATCCAAACCCGGAAACACCTTCCCCAGAATTGTGATGCGACTGGATTTAACTTTGTAACTCATATTTTCTGCCTCCTATCTAGTCAAAAATCGCCCCTACTGCACCGCATAAAGCGATAAATCATCGATAATAAACTTGGTTGACCATTGCCCATCGATATTAGCCAAGGAAAAAAAGATATAATCCAAATCGATAAACTCCAAACCATAGGGTTTGTATGTAGCGGGAACCGTGCCAGAACCAGTATCAAAAACCAGCAAGTCTTCTGGGGTTAAGTCATCAACTCCCGGACTCGCATAATAACTAATCGAGCCATCAGCATTAAATGACATTCCCAAAGTCCACCAACCAACGCGGGTGTAGGTTTTTTCCGTCGCCCAGGTATCCTCACCGGCATTATTCGCCCTAATGGAAAAGCGGAAAGATGGTTTACCCTTGCTATCCTGATGAAAAGAAATCCAAATTCCCGGCCAATAGTCCACAGACTTACCTTTAGCATTGCGTCCAGTGGCACCAACCCGAAATCCTATGTGAGAGCCATCGCGCTGTTCCCACTCCTTCAGCTTGGGCAGGTAGATGCGGGTGGTAACGCTCAGTCCCTTGCCCAAAGGTCTATTCACCGATGAATTGCCAGTACCGTAGTTGAGCAAATCATCCTGTTGCAAAGTCCCTTCTGTTAACCCCACGGCGCCAGAGTTTCTGGTTTGCAATTGCAAAGCGTAGCGACTATTGCGCAGGCCATTCCTGGGTCTCCTGATCTGGCTGACAATATCTGGGTGTCCTCTCACTGTGCCTTCCCGCCACCTGCCATTAGCAGATACACCTAGGGGGTTATTTCGGTTTGGAATATTGTTGACCCAGCCGGAGCCAGGGTTATGATACTGGTTTTGCAGCTTAGGACTGTTGTAGTTGTAGGTCCAACCTGGTTCCTCAAAGGTGTCGCCATAGTCGTCCAGGCGGACACCTGTCCCAGGGGGCAAGTTGGCGGCGGCTGGGGCGGATATGGCTAAAACGGCCAATAAACTGGCGAGGGATAGGCGAAGCCGAGCATTTTTGTGATTGGTCATTGGTTATTGGTCAAAAAGTCATCAAGGAGGGTCTGAGGTTTGTAGTTGGGCTTTAGCCCAAATTCCGGAGGGCTAAAGCCCAACTACAAACTTTTTTCGGGCTTATGTCCCTATTATGGGGTAATTTTCCTGCTACAGAGTGCAGGTGATAGACTATAGGTGACAACCAATGAGTAAAGGTTTGTAGTTGGGTGAGTAACCCAGGCGGAGCAGCGGTACGATCGGCCTGAGCCGACGCTTCCGGGACCTTCGGTTGGCGTCAGCATCGATCGGCTATAGCCCAAAATTTGCAACTGTAGGAACACTGTGCCGTCAATAGATATTGGTTGTTGGAGGTCGATCGTGCCCGCGTGAGTGTACCCGCATCAACAGGATTTTTAATCACTTTAGTGATTAACACCAATTTTGTCACTTGTCACTGGTCACTTGGTACGGGCGATTCGCTTTTCGCCCCTCCTCCCTTGTCCGCAAGTCCGCTTGAAAGTGTGACAAATGACCAAGGACTCTTGGACTAATGACAAATGACCAATGACAAAGGACTAATGACTAATAACCAAGGTTATTCGTCCAAACAACTCTCTAAGGAGGCTCGCCCACAAGCCATGATTAGATTTGCTCGCTTACAGATGACCGCTGCCCCTGGTTTGTCGGTTTCCTATTTGGATGTGGAACTGGCGGCGCGCCGGTTGAAGGTGCAAGCCGATCGCACCCCGGTGATGACTTCTCGCACGGTGAATATTCAGACTTTAAGTGAGGTATTTTTTAAGTGCGAAAATTTTCAACGCACGGGCTCGTTTAAGTTCCGAGGTGCTTATAATGCTCTGACCCAGTTATCGCCGGTAGAGCAACACCGGGGGGTGTTGGCCTATTCTTCGGGGAATCATGGGCAGGCTGTGGCTTTGGCGGCGCAGTTGCTGGGGATTCACGCCACGATTATTATGCCAGAAGATGCCCCAGGGATTAAAATTCTGGCAACGCGCAATTATGGGGCAGAAGTGATTCTGTACAACCGCTGGGAAGTGAAGCGGGAGCAACTAGCGGCAGAAATTGCAGCGGAAAGGAGATTGACGGTGATTCCGCCTTATGACCATCCTGATGTAATTGCGGGACAGGGGACGGCGGCGATCGAGCTGTTCGAGGAAGTGGGGGCCCTCGATTGGTTGTTGGTGTGTTGCGGTGGGGGTGGGTTGCTGGCGGGATGCGCGATCGCCGCGAGAACTCTTTCCCCTGGTTGTCGTGTGGTGGGGGTAGAACCAGCAATGGCGGATGACGCTACCCGATCGTTCCATAGCAAAACCCTGCAAACAGTGGAGAATCCCCAGACGATCGCCGATGGGGCCCGCACCCCATCCCTCGGTCAGCTCACTTATCCCATCATCCTCAACTACGTTCACGATATGGTGACAGTATCAGAGGCAGAAATCATCAACGCCACCCTCTTCCTCTGGGAACGGATGAAAATTGTGGTCGAACCCACCGGGGCGATCGCCACCGCCGCCCTCCTCGCCGGAGCCATCCCCGAACCAGAAGCCCGCATCGGCGTTATCGTCAGTGGCGGCAACGTGGACATAAAATCTCTGATGGCTTATGCCGGATAAGACAGAAACCGGGTTTCTCAACCAAATCTTGACTATAAACCGATAAATTTGGGACAAAAACCTGGTTTCTTGACCGCCTTCTCATTTAACAGATGCACTCCCCTAATTTTGGGGAGTGTTTTTTTATATCACCGGGGACAGAAACCAGGTCGATCGGCAAAATCTTGATTTTAACCCGATAAATTTGGGACAGAAACCCAGTTTTTTTGCAACAAGTTTTGATATAGACTTCATCAGGTACTAAATTTATCACTATAAAACGTGAAAATCCAATTCATAAATCACCAAAAATTAGTGATTAATATCACATCGTCATAGATTCATATACCTGTATAGTACAAAATGCGGCGCGATCGGGGTGGCGCCGAAATCACTTTTCACAAATCAATCCAAGAAGCAAAGCGGATGAAATCATCAATCCTCCAGACATTAGGGTGGTTTTCTCTCCTCACCCTGATCAGCAGCATCGCCCAACCCACCACCGCCCAACCCATCACCCCCGCCCCCGACGGCACCGGCACCCGAATCACCCCTGACGGGCAACGTTATGATATCAATGGCGGCACCCTATCCCGAGACGGTAGCAACCTCTTCCACAGCTTCCAACAATTTGGCCTCAACCAGGGAGAAACCGCCAACTTTATCACTAACCCCCAAATTCACAACATCTTGGGGCGAGTAGTAGGCGGCGACCCCTCAATCATCAACGGTTTAATCCAAATCACCGGCGGCACCTCCAATTTATTCTTGATGAACCCCGCCGGTATCCTCTTTGGACCAAATGCCAGTTTAAATATCCCCGCCGACTTCACCGCCACCACCGCCAGCGGCATCGGTTTTGGGAATAGCTGGTTTAATAGCTTTGGCACCAGTGACTACGCCAACTTAGTCGGGACCCCCAGCGCCTTCAGCTTCAACATGTCGCAACTGGGGACAATTATTAATGAAGGGAATTTAACCCTCACGAACGGTAGCAACCTCAACCTCTTCGCCAACACCGTCATTAATACTGGCACCCTCGCCACACCATTCGGCAACATCAACATCATCGCCGTCCCCTCTGACTCCCCCCTTTCTAAGGGGGGCCAGGGGGCATCCATCCTCCGCATCAGCCAACCCGGTCACATCCTCAGCCTAGAGATAGAGAACAGGTTCGTAGTTGGGCTTCAGCCCAAACAATCTCTCCCAGAACTCCTCACCGGAGGAGACCCCATCCACCACGCCACCACAGTCCAGAAACTCGACGATGGCACGATTATCCTCTCTGGTTCTCAAACTCCCATTCCCAACGAACCGGGAGTGGCTGTAGTTAGCGGAAATGTTGATGTAGGAGGGCTAAAGCCCAACTACGAACTAAACATCCTTGGTGACAAAATTGCCCTCATCGGCGCCAACATCGACGCCAGTGGCGCCAACAGTGCAGGAAATATCCACATCGGCGGTAACTACCAGGGCGCCGGACCACTCCCCAACGCCAATCACACATATATAGACCCCAACACCAACATCACCGCCAACGCCATTAACAGCGGTAACGGCGGCCAAATCATCATTTGGAGCGACAACACCACCCAATTTCACGGGAATATCAGCGCCACCGGCATAGAAAAAGGCGGTTTTGTGGAAGTTTCCGGCAAACAAAACCTCATATTCCGAGGTAACGTTGACCTCAGCGCCCCCAATGGCAACAACGGAAGTCTATTATTAGACCCAGAAAACATCATCATAGTTGATGGTAGCGGTGGCGCCGATGACAGCCAAATATCAGATAATCAAATCCTGTTTGGCGATGCGGGAACAACCTTCACTATTTCCGAAACCACTCTAGAAAGCCTGGATGGTAATGCCGCCGTAGAACTACAGGCAACTAACGACATCACAATTGAAGATTTAACCGATAATAGCCTGACTTTTCAATCCGGCAGCGGCGCCATTACTTTTACCGCTGATGCCGATAACGATGGTAGCGGTGCCTTCACTATGATAGACCCCGGGGACTTCATCAGTGCGCCTGGTCGTCCCTTCACCATCAATGCCGCTACCATCACCTTGGCGAATATTGAAACCAATTCGATGTTCGGAAGTGGTGGGGATATCACCCTCAATGCCACGGGGGATATTATAGCAGGCAACATTTTCTCTGTCGCCGACAGTCAAGCAGGCGCAATTAACATTACCAGCAGTGGTGGCCAGATTAACTTATCACCATTCGGTTCCATTTCCTCCATGTCTCTATTCGGCAGCCCTGGAAACATCACCCTCAAAGCAGCAGGCAATATCACCACCAGTGGTATTACGGCTAGTAATGTAATCAATCCAGGAACTGGCACTGTCAATCCCGGAAATATCACCATAGAAAGTACCGGTGGCGCCATTGATACCACGGCGGGTTATCTGCAATCTAGTGCAGATGGTAATAGCAGCGGTAGCATTCAACTCAAAGCGGCAGGAGATATTCGCACCGGAGGCATCGACACCTCTGGTCTATGGGCAGGGACAGCAGGCAGTATCAGTTTAGAAAGCACTGGCGGTATTATTGATACCAGTTTTGGTTTGGGAACGCTAAACTCATTCTCAACCTTCGGAGTAGCGGGAGATGTTACCCTCAAGGCAGCGGGCGATATCACCACAGGAGATATTATGTCCCACAGCGGACAGCAAGGCGGCAATATTACCATCACCAGTATCAATGGCTTGATTAATGCCGAGAATGGTGATTTATTCTCCAATGGCAACGGCGGCAATGCGGGGCATGTCACTCTAGAGGCTGCAGGCAACATCGCCACCAAAAGCATCATGTCATTTGGTGCCATCACCGGCGGGAATGTAACCGTCAATAGCGGCGGCAGTTTCTCCAGTAGTGAACAAATTACCACTTATGCCAGTGATCTTATCTCATCCGGTGTGGCCGGAAACGTCGATATTCATGCCGCATCGGACATCACCCTCGGCACCAATGGCAGTTTGAGCGCCATCCAATCCACAGGTGAACAGCAAGGTGGGAGCATCACCATCACCAGTGATACAGGCAAAATTACTGCCAACGCAGACATTTTTTTATCTTCTCAAAGTGGCACGGCTGGGAATGTGACTCTGGATGCACCGGGGAATATTGAGAGACAGTTTATAAAACAAATATTAAGCGATTTTATTTTGGCTAGCTAACTGTCTCAGCATTAAACGGCACCTAGCCGCATAAATCATGGCTTCACTAATTTCTGGTAACTGTTCGTGGTCA
>Ga0073934_10004552_pt1 | contig 22839 bp, 23 predicted proteins | sample LarsenN4metaG_FD_76834 | JGI IMG/M metagenome (GOLD analysis project Ga0073934, IMG submission 76834) | Hot spring sediment bacterial and archeal communities from British Columbia, Canada, to study Microbial Dark Matter (Phase II) - Larsen... ...
CGGAACGGCTGTATGAGAAAGCGTGGGATGAAGCGGAAATCCAGAGTCGCCGCGATTTCCGCAACGTCCTCACCGTTACGATCGATCCTGAAACGGCAAAGGACTTCGATGACGCGATCTCCTACCGCACACTCGAAAACGGTGCGGTCGAGATCGGCATCCACATCGCCGACGTCACTTATTTCGTCCGGCCGAAATCGGAACTGGATAAAGAAGCATTTAAAAGAGCAACATCCGTATACCTGGTTGATCGGACGATCCCGATGCTTCCCCCGCAGCTTTCGGAAGACCTGTGTTCCCTGAAACCCGACGTTGACCGGCTTGCCTATTCCGCCGTATTCACTATCGAGGGGAACAAGGTTATCGATCGTTGGTTCGGCCGCACGATAATCCGCTCTGATAAGCGATTCACCTATGAAGAGGCAGACGCAACGCTTGCGGATACAAAGAAGCCGTACCACAAGGAACTTGCCGAGCTTTGGAAATTCGCATCGCACCTGCGCAAAAAGCGTTTCGAAGAAGGCGCGATCATGTTCGGAACGGATGAGGTGAAGCCGCTCGTCGACAAGAACGGCACGGTTACGGGCTTCAAGCGGGTTGCTTATACCGAATCGCACCAGCTTATCGAAGAGTTGATGCTTCTTGCGAATCGCGAAGTAGCCGGGATGGTCGCAAAGAAGATAGGAAGAAAGACTCGGCTCTTCGTCTACCGAATCCACGATGTGCCGAATCCGGAGAAAATTCAGGAATTATCCGTCTTCCTTCGCGCGATCGGATATGAACTGGCGGTCGGCAAAAACGGCGCGAGCCAGAAAGATATCAACCGCTTACTTTCAAACGTCAAAGGAAAGGCGGAAGAACGGCTGATAACGACCGCAACCATTCGTTCGATGGCAAAAGCCGTCTATACGACGAAAAACATCGGCCACTACGGGTTGGCATTCGACGATTACGCCCACTTCACTTCCCCTATCCGCCGTTACCCGGACATCATGGTGCACCGCACGGTTGATACCGTGCTCTCGGGACGGCAGATATCGGAACCGTCGAACGTCATAGAAGAGAAAGCTGCGCACGCATCGAGCCGCGAAGTCGATGCTGCGGAGGCGGAACGCGCGTCGGTCAAGATGAAGCAGGTCGAATTTTTCGCAAATCTCATAGGCCAGGAACGCGAGGGCGTGGTATCCGGAGTCACCGAATGGGGCATTTATGTTGAAGACAAGGATACCGCCGCGGAGGGCATGGTCCGCCTCACCACCATCACAGACGATACGTATGAATACGAACAAAAAAAGTTCGCCGTCATCGGACGGCGAACGAAGAAGATCATCAGATTAGGCGATCCGGTGCGATATCGCGTTGACGCCGCTAATCTTGAGGAACGTCAACTCGACTTCTCTCTCGTGGGTAACATCGTAGCTTGAACCTCGAGCAACCTCCGAAGAACCTCCGGTTTCATTCTCGTCCTAGTCTCGAAGTACACATTCGGTTCCGGATTTGCAATGGTTCTGGTCTCTCCCGGAAGCATACCCGCGAATGCATCCTCGCGGCGACGCGCATTATATGCCTGCGACGGCGTAAAACCTGGGGGAACGACTGACTCTCCGCTTGGGCCTGTGAATTTGTTTTCAAGCATGAAGCTTTGATTAAGTCTTTACTTATTCACTGTACTAAAACGCCGCTTTTTGTCAATCACGTTCTCGCAAGACGCACTCCACAGCGAAGCAAATTCTGCTTCGGTTTTTTAGCGAGAGAGCGGTTTCTCATCCGCAACTGGCATCAAGGCTGCTGCCTCTTCCGGCGTAACCCAAGGAGGTATCTTGCCACGACGCTGACGTCCCAATAAGAACGGCCACGAGTCATGCCCTGCTCCTGTACCTGCAAATTTCTTTCCCATTAAATCTCCGACCTGATGGTTCAGGACACCGATGTGGGTTGAACGGAACTTCTGAAAAGCTTCGTGCAGGGACTCGAGCGCGCGCAGGATAGACGCGCCGCCGACGGAATGTCCTATAAGGTATGTATCTCCCTCTTTTGAACGGCGGAGGAAGTCATGAACCGCAGCTATCCGTTCCTCACGATCAGGATAGTTTGGCTCCGGCATGACGAGGGCATAAACTTCGAATCCTCGCTTCTCAAGCTGTTTCCGTGTGTCCGGATACCAATGACTCGTCGCCGCGTTTTCCTCGACAGCAGAAAGTATCGCCGCGTATTTCTTTCGTTCGTCCTTCATACAAATAAATGGTATTAAAAAATCCCGTCCTTAGAACACATTACTGATAATGCGTTTCAAGGACGAGATTCCTGATGAAGCCCGCGGTGCCACCTTGCTTACCCGCCGCCATGGCGAGTCCCTCATCGACTCCGGTCTCTCGACCGACATCGAATTTCCTGTGATTACGGAGGAATCCGGGTTTCCACTTATGCAGAAACCATCCTGCTCTTTAGAGCGATTCAGGCCCAATCCCCTTTCGGGGACCTAAATCAAGGATTTTATGTGCTGTAAGGAACTGCAGTAAAGGTACCGAAATCGTGAGCTCCTGTCAAGTCCCGTTCACTTGACTCTCATTATCGGGCGTATATGCTGAATGCGTAAGACTGAAAGAAAGACCCTATGTCAAATGAAGGCGCGCCGAACGAAACCGTACTCTCCGGCATCCGAGCGACCAGCGACCGGGAGTCTGCATGTAGGCAACTTTCTCGGGGCTGTCCGGAATTTTGAAAAGCTACAGGTTCCCGAAAACCGCTCGATGTATTTCATCGCGGACCTGCATACGCTGACGACCCTCAAGGACCCCGAATTGCTTCGGGGTAATCTTATAAAAATAGCGAAGGATTACATCGCAGCGGGCCTTGATCCTGAACGATCGATTATCTACGCGCAATCAAGCGTTCCCGAAATCTCTGAACTGACCGTATTGCTTGGGAATTTCCAACCGCTCGGCGACCTACAGCGTATTCCGACCTACAAGGATCTGCTTAGAAAGAATCCCGACAACGTCACGTTAGGACTGATCTCCTACCCCGTCCTCATGGCAGCCGACATCCTCGGGCCGAAAGCGACCTTGGTCCCGGTCGGAGAAGACCAGGTGCCGAACGTCGAGCTCGCTCGCGATATGGCGCTTCGTTTCAACAAAAGATTCGAGGAAGATGTATTCGCTCTTCCGTAGATGATGGAAGAGATGGTGCGCGTGCGCGGGCTTGGTGGCGAGAAGATGGGTAAATCGGACGCGCAAAACGCGATCGGCATCGACTGGTCGGAAGACATGATCTTCCGTGCTTACCGAGAGCGCGGTATCACCGATCCCCAGAAGGTACGGAAGAACGACGCCGGAGACCCGTATAACCGCTGTCTTTCCGTATACCCGATGCATGAGATCGTGACCGACGGGGAAAAGGAAACGCGGATTATCGCGGGAGAATGTATGCGCGGAGAGCGCGGATGTATCGACTGCAAACGCCAGTTGGCCCACAACATCGCGAAGGTACTGACGCCGTTCCAGGAGCGCCAAGCGGCGCTCGCTACGAAAGACGAGCATATACGGGAGGTGCTCCACGAGGGCGGCAAGCGAGCCCGGGAAATCATACAGCCGACGGTCGAGAAGGTTCGGGACAAGATGGGCGTCGTCATGTACTAGGAGGGATATGGGAGAAAGACCAATTTTCACGCTTGTGCCTCCTCTGCCTGCGGAGCCCCCGCCCCCGGAAAGATTTCCGAAGGGTGCCCGCGTGAAAGTGACACAGAGAAAGCGTGCAACTTTCTTGGAATTTCTTGCGCACACTGAAGAGAGTGCTTGTCCTGAAAAGCCGCAATTCGGCAACGTCCTGACCCCGCTGGGGGATGCGGCTTTTGTGCGGCTGGATGACGGTGCGGAAGCCGTATTTTTCGAAGACGAATTGGAAATAGTCGAAAACGAGGGACGAAAAAGCGGGGCGCACGCCGATATCTGAAAGCTCGAAGCACGCTTTAGTTCCACCTTATCCACCCGACGATCCCGATAGCTTTCTTCCATCAGGCCTGGTGGAAAGCGCAGTATTCACTTAGCTCGAGGCGGATAAATCCCGCCCGATTCCCTCGTCCGTACCGCTATCGGGCTTCCGCACTCGGGAATCGAGCACATGGTTCGTGTGGTAATGCGTTTTTCGTGATGCATGGTTAGTGATCAAGCATAGGCGGAGGCGCCATCTGCTCTCGTAATTGTTGTAACTCGGCAAACCTTGCGTGCGCAGTGCGCATCGCTTCTCGGGCTGTCATGCCTTTAGCGATTTCCTGCCTCGCAAAAGCCCGTACCTGCTGATGATTGAAGGTTCGTATGCGTTCTTGCCTGGGTGACATATTCATGGGTTAGATCTGCGGATGCTCTAGGGGTGTTTCGGTTTCGATGAGGCGCTGAAGTTCTTCCGGGGTTTTTGCGACCCTGACTCCGGCTTCAGCAACAAAATACGGCGTTTGACACCGGCTTCTGTCCTTGCTTTGAGGTTGAGGCGCTCGGTCGATGTGTGAATCTCGTGGCATAGAGAAAAACAAAGAGTTAAAGGTACTCTCCTGGGTCTCGTAATCGCGAACGTAATGTATAAATGCCTAGAAACTAGGAGAGTACGGACGTATAACGGTTATGTGAAAATTTCTGGGCTTATGCCCAGAAATAAGAGAAAGAGAAAAACGCGCCGCGTGTAGCTGAAACAGATGCTTTGATCTGTGGCGCGTTTGCCATTTCTTCAGAATATCAAAAACTGTTCCGCCGTCAAGAACCGATCTGTCCACGCTCTAATTCGAAAGCCTCATTCCTTGCCATGAGTTTTAATAACTCTGTTTGACCTCTTGCCTTATGAAGCCAGTGCCGATATGTACCGATGTCTCCCTTTGCATAAGCCTCCTGAGCTTTGGAGTGAGCGTCTTGGCGCAAGACATTAAAATATTCCCTGGTTCCTACCCTGGCCCGGTACAACCTTTCAATAATGCTGTCTTTGATACATCCAAAGTACGCCTGGGCTTGGGGCGCGTCAAGGATTATTTCCGCGCCTTACGAATGCGATCTACCGCAAGGGTGAATGCGGCTTTCCTGAACGTGATGCGATGTTCCTTCGCGAATACCTCCACATCCTTCCACGCCTTCGCCATGACCTCTTTCAAACGTGCATTGACCGACGCGCGGTCATTGTGCGTACCTGAATGATTCTGCTCCCACTCGAAGTATGAGACGGTGACGCCGCCAGCGTTCGCAAGCACATCCGGAATGACATCGATCCCCCGCTCCGCTAGATCGTCGTCCGCTTCCGCTAAGGTCGGACCGTTTGCAAGCTCGAGTACCACTTTCGCCCGCATTTCGCGAGCGACCTCCTGCGTGATAACGCCGTCGAGCGCGGCCGGAATAAGTATGTCGGCATCCATCGTCAAAACCGCATCCGGATCCCCGACGACCACGCTATCTTTCTCCAGTAACCCCTCGTCGCATACCGAACCGTGGCAATACATCTCCTTGATAGATTTGTTCTGGTTCTTCACTTCCTGGAATACGTTCGGATCAAGCCCCTTCGCGCTCATCACCGCGCCCTTCGAATCAGCGAGCCCCACTATCTTATATCCGCGGTCATGAAGAAGCATTGCTGCAGTCGCGCCCGCATTCCCGAAACCATGCACAGCAACGCGAAGGTCCTTCGGATTCCATCCGCGCTCCGCTACATACGCCTCCAACACGAACACGCCGCCCATCGCCGTTGCGGTGTCACGCCCCTCGATGCCTCCTTTATCCATGGGCTTTCCGGTAAAAGTTGCCGGGGCTTTCGTGCCCGTGACTTTTTCGTACTCATCAAGCATCACCGCCATGATTTCGGCGTTCGTATAGACGTCGGGCGCGGGGATGTCCTTTTCGGGACCTATGTCGTTTGCAAATGCCCGCGACCATGCGCGGGCGACTTCAAGCACCTCGTCTTTCGAAACCGCTTTCGGATCGAACGTGACTCCCCCTTTGCCGCCGCCCATCGGGATATCGACGACCGCGCATTTTATAGCCATCATCGCTGCGAGCGCTTTCACTTCATCAAGATCCGCCGCCGGGTGGAAGCGGATGCCGCCCTTATAGGGACCGCGAGCGTTACTGAATTGAACACGATACGCCGGCAATTCGTGGGGCACTCCTCCAAGCGTTACCGAAAGCTTTTTTTCGAGAGTCTGATCGGGAGTTTCGAAATAACGGATCTCCTCCGGAGTCAGCGATAGTATGTCGCCGGCTTCCTTAAGACGGGCTTTGTACTGATCAAACGCGTGCATACGATGCTTCGAAGTTGATACCCGTGGGTTTCGTTACGCGCCCCAGCCGCTGCTTCTTTTAGGCGTCAGCCCCGGTTCGTATAGAAACCTATGACTCACGGGAATGACATGAGGCGGGGTTCTCCCGTCCTCACGATCACTAGGTGCCTGCCTTTCCTCGAGCCGGCGGAGGATTTCCCGAACATCGACTGCTGCCGTGCCGACGCGTACGAGTGAAGACATATCCATATGGCGCAATTCTATCACCGAGGTTTGAACGCAACAATGTGCTACTTCGCTACTTGTACTGCTTCTTCGAGCTTCACCGAAAGGACCTTCGACACCCCGTCGTTGCCCATCGTGACGCCATAGAGCACCCCTGCTCGGCTCATGGTCTCGCGATTGTGGGTGATCAGTATCAGCTGGGACTTTTTCGAAAGCGCTTCGACCATGTCCCCGTATCTGCGGCTGTTCGACTCATCCAGTGCTGCGTCGGTTTCATCGAGTACCAGGAAGGGCGGCGGATTAACCGATGACATCGCGAAAATCAGGGCGATCGAGGTCAGCGCGCGCTCGCCACCCGAGAGCATGACGAGCGATTTCACGCGCTTTCGCGGGATAGAGAGCGATATATCCAATCCCTCGACGAACTCCTGTTTCTCCCCCTTCGGTGCCGTCTCCTCTTCCCCTTCTTCGTCGGACTCTGCGGCAAGCGACGGCTTTTTCACGGGCTCCTCTGTGCGTACCAGGGACGCGGACCCTCCGTCGAACATCAACGCAAATAATTTCGTAAATTTCCCATTGATGGCGTCGATGCCCCTTTTGAAACGCACCGAAAGCTCTTTTTTCAGATCCTCGATCAGCGTCTTGAGCTGCGCGGATGCCGACTCAAGATCGGCCAGTTCGCGCTCAAGGAACGCCTCCCGTTCGGTCGCCTCTTGGTACTCCTTCATCATCTCTTCCCCGCCCGATGCACCCATTTCCTCGAGCCGGATCTTTATCTTCTCAAGCTCCCGCTTCTCCTTCTCCTGCGCTTCGCGGGGAGTCGGTACGGCGGGTTTCGTATACGAAAGGACCGCGCGGCCGACCAATGTCGCCGCTTCAGTCATATCCCGCTTCCATTCCTCCTCGATGAGCGAAAGCCGCTCACGCTCACCTGTGAGCAAACTGATCATATGCTTCACTTCCCGCTCTTCGGCAGTCAGCTCGAATAGCGCTCGTTCTTTCTGCCGTTCCTTGAGCCGTACATCTTCAAGTTCCTTCCTGATAGCTTCAAGGGAAGCTGAAAGCTCTCCTTCCCGCTTCGCGGCCGCCTTTTCCTCCTCTTGGAGCGTGTCGCGCTCACGGCGGAGCGCCTCAAGGTCCCCTGCACCGGATTCCGCTGTGCGCACCAACGCCTTCAGTCGCGACAACAGTTCTTTGAGGAACGCGAGCGCAGCATCCAGGCTGCCAGACCCTAATTGTGAAAGTCCCGCTTCGCTCTCTTCTGCAAGACGCGAGATATCGGACGCCGACACGGTCGCGCGCGAGGCGGACTTCTCGACGATCTCGATCTGACCGTCAAGCCGCGCTGCGGCGCGCGCGGCATCCGAACGGTCCTGGCGCGCCTTGTTCAATTCTTCTGAAAGCGAAAGGATCTTGTTCCCCCGCGTATCTTCGGCCGCGCCTTTCAGCGTTTCTTTCGCATCTGCAACCTTCGCGTGGATACCTGAAAGTTTCTCCTTAGCTGCGGAAAGCTCTTTCTCGATGCGGGATGTTTCGGTCGTCACAAACACCTCTTCATTCCCGAAATACATCTGAAACCGCGCGACCGCCGCATCCTTAAGCTCGCGCGCCTTTTCAAGCTTTTCCACCTGCTTCTTCAGGAACCTGAGATGCGGTGCGATTTCGCGCCGCAAGGCCGTGACTTGCCGCATGTTCTCTTCCGTCTTCTGCAGCTTCCGCTCGGACTCTTCGATCTTGTATTGGTATGCCTTGAGCCCGAGCGCATCCTCAAGCATCTCGCGACGCTCACGGGGAGAGGCAGACAATATCTTATCGGCTTCGCCTTGAGAGATGATGTGGTGGCCCGTTTGCCCGATATTCGCTCCCGCCAAGAGCTCGAGGATATCCTTGAGCCGTACCGCGGATCCGTTCAGGCGGTATTCGTTCGTGCCGTCGCGGTTAACCACGCGCTCGACGGACACTTCATCGAAGTCGACGTTAAGGAATTTCGAGCGGTTATCAAACACGATTGCGACCGAACCGCGGTTCATGCGGGGTACGGTATTCGATCCGTTCCATATCATGTCCTCGCCACGCTTGCCGCGCATGGATTTCATGGACTGCTCGCCCAAGACGAAACGTATGGATTCCGCGACGTTTGATTTGCCGGAACCGTTCGGTCCTACGATCGCAACCACCGATGTCCCGAAGTCGAAAACGGTCTTTTTTGCAAAAGATTTGAATCCCGATATTTCGAGTCGGGTCAAGAGCATGTGGGTATTATAAGGCAGTTTTAAGCGCCGCTTTGTCGCTTCAGTATGTCCCAACCTCGAGTGTCATTCCTTCCTTTGATTTGCTGGCTCTTCCGGTATGCCGCGCTCGCCAACGCCTCCAATCGGGCGGCTTCATTGACGTTTCCGTCTCCTAACGCGTTATCGCGCATGATAAGGAGAGCGCGATAATCGGAGGTAACGCGGTCGTTTTCTTGGCCCGCCATAGCTCTCTTACCATATCATTCTGCGGGACTCTAAATCAATTGCTGCCGGTCCCGAGAAGAAGATTGTACGATTGGGTCCCGCCTCCCCTGCCCTCGCCGTCGACGACCCCGCTACAGGTGGTGTTCAGGAACTCCGTATAGTTTGAATTGGTCGGCTTATCCATCTGGCGCGCGAAGATGACGGCGTACTCCTTGCCGCCGCAGTTATGTTTCCCGTCGTAGTAGTACGAGTACGTCGCATTATCGATGCCGGCGGGATCCACGTACGTCCCGCTGACGTATTTTGCCATCGCCGTTTTCCAAACCTGATTGGTCGAGATGTTGCCGTTCGCTCCGGACGCTTCCGTCGGGTAGGCGTTATGCTCGGAATAGTAGAGTTGCAGGGCGTTCTCGATGCTCTTGATATCCGCAAGGCGGCGTTTGTCCCGCGCTTCACGCTGCGCGTCTGATAGGACCGCGAGCACGATCGAAGCGATGAAACCGATGAGGGCTATGACGACCAACAGTTCAAGCAGCGTGAAGCCGCGGGAAGTGCGCAGATGATTCTTGAAACGATTGCTCATAGAGAACGGTTTTTAGGTATGACCTCGCCTTTCCGCGGGATATCGTCGCCGAGGACGGGAGGTTCCGGCACTGCCGATGAAATGAAATATATGGAAAGTGCGACCATGACCATCGCTAGAAGCACGAGGATGATCCGTGCGTGGCCGGGTGAAACCGCGATACCGAGATCAAGCAAGAAATCATTGAGGGATCGCGGCCTTATGACGGGCATTTGGGCGATCTCTTCGTTGAATTGCACCATATTCCCCACGTTGTGAGTGTAGCATGGCGATAACGGGCATATCCGCGATATCCGACACTCAGGGCTTCTTGTCGGCGTTTTTAAGGGCTTTTTTCGCTGCCTCCTGCTCGGCCTCCTGCTTCGACTTCCCTGAGCCTTCGCCTAAAACGACATCTCCCACTGATACGGTCACGACGAACCGTTTATCATGGTCGGGTCCTTCAGCACTCACCGTCTCATACGTCGGGGTCAGTCCGTAGACCGCCTGCGCGTGTTCTTGAAACCGGCTTTTGGCGTCGCGCCACGCGCCGCTTACGATGACGTCCCGCGCGCGAGGCAAAAGATGCGCTGCGATGAACGCATTCGCAGCATCATAACCACGGTCGAGATAGATCGCACCGACGACCGCTTCGAAGGTATTCGCAAGTATCGTCGCACGTGCGCGGCCGGTATCCCGCGCCTCGCCTTTGGAGAGAAGCAAACACTCGTTCATGCCAAGCTTTTCTGCGACTTCCGACAGCATCACCGCATTCACCAAGGCTGCGCGATAGCTGGTGAGGTCCCCTTCGTCCGAATCGGGGTATTGCCGGAATAGGTAATCAGTCACCGAAAGCTCCAGCACTGCGTCACCCAGGAACTCCAGCCGTTCATTGTGTTCGTGTTTTTTCCCGTTCCCCCTTCCCGCTGCGCGCGCTTCGTTGATATAGGATCGGTGCGTGAATGCGAGCGTCAGGAGCCCTTCATCTTGAAACGAAAGACCTGCGCCTTCTTGAAACTTCTTCTGTGCGTCGTTTGCCATGATCAGATGCGTTTGGCCTCGGCGATGCCGAGTTCAAGTATGGGAAGAAGGTCATTATACGTCGGGATGGCATGCAATTCCGCCTCCGTGAACCAGCGCGGATCGGACACGCCCGTTTTTTTCTGCGTCTTAAGTTTCACTTTTCCCGGAAGGACCGCAAGGAAGTAGCCGACGGTTCGCGCGATGCGTCCCGCCTCCGGCTCGTGCGCGATATATTCATGCTCACCAAGTGGCATGAGCGATCCCACAGTCACCCCCAATTCCTCGAGCGCGGCGCGGCGGGCGGCAGAGTCCGAAAGTTCCCCTTCGACGCATTTCCCTTTCGGCAATGTCCATCTTCCAAAAACGTCGTACACCAATGCCACGGCGATGCCGTCCTCATCGCGGATCGCGACGACGACACCGCCCAGCGCTTCGTGCGGCAACGGCGACGGCGTGCCGCGCGTTTCGTCTTTCCCGGGACTTCCGATCGAGCGGTACACCGCTCCCAACACTCCGTTCACGAAGCGCCCGCTCGAGTCCCCGCCGAATGATTTCGCAAGTTCGATCGCTTCGTTCAGCGCGACCTTCGGAGGCACGGCTGCACGATCACCGAACAGAAGCTCATAAAGGCCGATCCGAAGCACATTGCGGTCAATGGGCGCAATCTTATCCAAGGGCCACTGCGGCGCTGCTTTGGCGATGATTCCGTCAAGCTCATCTTTCTTTTCTAAAACACCGGATAGCAAAACGGCCGCGAATTCGCGGTCCGTGTTCTCGCCTGGCATCTCCGATAGGTTCCTTTCAAGTACGGCATTCACAGCATCTTTCGCAAACGCGTCCTGCACATCGCTTTCAAACAGCGACTGAAGAACGACTGAACGCGATACATGCCGTGAGGCCATATGAAAGAACGTCCGTTACCAGTATAGCAAAATCCCCGGTCATTGGCCGGGGATGTGGGTCATTTGGCTTCTTCGGCTTTTTCTTCCGTTTTCTTCTCCGTAGGTCCCTCTGCTGCTTCACGGGCTTTCTTGGCTTTTGCTGCGCGGGTCGCCCGCTTTACAGTCGTGTCCATGACCGAACGGCCCCGATAGGTCGAGCCGTCAAGAAGCACCCGGTGACGGGGATGCACGGTGCCATCCTTTGACTGTGTCAGGCGGATTCCCGTAAGGGCGTGGTGCGAGCGGCGCTTGGCCGTCTGCGACCGGTTATGTCTCATCCGTACTACCATAGCGGGCTACGATAGCACGTGGAGCGGATTAAATCCAGTCATTGGGCCGGGCGTCGATGAAGCGTAAGCGGTCCGCGCCGGGCGGATGCGAGGCAGGTTGATGCGGCGATAGCATCCTCCGTAATGGGCTCGCTCCCACGGCGTACGCCTGCCGTGGGAAATTATGAAGCGACGCCATAAGCATACGGCACGCTCGATTAAGGGTTTATGAAATCTTCTTCGCGGCTCGCGAGAAGATCCACGTACGCTTGCTGGCAATTTTCTCCTATATCAGCTTGGGCCTCGTTCCGGTGACGCTGATCGCCTGGCCCCATGCGGGAGATAGCATCGGCACACCTCTGCCAAACCTCTACCTCTTTCGTTTCAAGCGTCATCGCTTCGAATGCCGAAGCTTGGGCTTCATGCTGCCTTTGCGCGGAAGTACCGCTCGCCAACGCGACAGCACCCAGGAGAACGGTAGAACCCGCTGCTCCTATCCAACCTCTCTCACGCCGACCGATACGCATATAAGTACATTATACACCTTTTACGGTATATGTCAAGTTACCGGAAACGCGATCCTTCCTCTCGGTGCTCCCCGGCTCGGAATTGAAAAAGCGAGCTTCTCGCTTCGGTCGCCTGCGTCGTTTATGCACTCTCCTCGTTCTTCACCGTCGCATGGCTTCGGTATCCCCGAAAGAAAAACTTTCGGGGATACTGGCGTCCTCGTCTCGGAAGTACAAATGTAATTTGTACTTCCCTCGTCTGCGTAGCTAGTGAACTCTCCGAATTTACCTTCGCATGGCTTCGGTAAATTCGGTCAGGACGCTTTCGGTCGCTTCAGCCAACGCGTGTACCAACTCCTCCTGCGAAAACTTGTTCCTGAAGAACCCCGCGACAGCGTTTAGGTCCGGTTCCTGTCCGGCAGGCAATCCCTCCCCCATCTTGCCCAACTCTTTCTTCTCCTCTTCCGACAATTGCTGTCCCAGACGCACGAGGAGGTCGGCCGCTATCGCTTCCATAAGGTTCTGCTCCACTTCCTTCCGCTCCTCCTCCGGCACGCGAAGATCATCAAGAACCTGGTCCACGCTCTGATACAAAGACATCACGCGTCCCGCCAACTCCTCATCTATAGGTACATCGGGGACATTCTGAGGCGGCGGATTGTTCTGGTCGTCGTTCATAGATCGGGTGTTCGTGAATTATTTCGTTCAGGGAAACCGATGATCGCGCCGATTCCTGCCCCGACAAGCCCGCCTCCGATGCTTTGCGTCATAGCTCCCGCGAGGATCCCGGTCCCTAAAGCCCAGAGAGCCATGCGCTTCAGTCGGCGGCTCGTCTTTCCTGCCTCCGGCGCCGGAGCCTCGTGTCGTAGCAGATTCTCGCTCATGAGTGCATAGTACTCGCCGCGCTGCGCTCGGGCAATATGTTCGAAAGGAAGCTCATCCTGTGAAAGGAAGAAGGACCGTGCTCCCGGATCGCGGCGATATGGGAGGCGGTGCCATAGCCTTTGTGCGAATCAAACCCATACTGAGGGAATTTCTGATGGGCGGAAGTGGACATATAACGGTCGCGCGCCACTTTCGCGATGACTGATGCGAGCGATATCGCCGGCACCAGCATATCCCCGCCGATCAGTGTCTGCTGCCGGTACTCCTTCGGGGCAGAAAGCCTTCCGTCGAGGATAACGTCTGCGGTTGCCGGATCCGGAACCAACTCCTTCAATCCTCGCGCGATGAGTCCCCGGATGACCGTCTCGATGCCATCGCTGTCAATCATCTTGGCGGAAGCGGAAAACACACCGCACGCGATACTCCCTTCCTTTTGCATCTCTTTCGCTTTCTCCGCGATCATAGCGCGAGCGGACTCCGTCATCTTTTTCGAATCGGTTAACTCGGGAATGAAAAGGAGCGATCTGCAAACGACGATGCCGATCGCGACGGGGCCCGCCAATGGCCCCCGTCCGACTTCGTCTATCCCTACAATGAATCGCATGGTATCGGAAGTAGCGGCGCTTCTTCCTTCGATTATATACTGGATAGATGGCGGTTTTTTCCCACCTCTTCGCGCACTCCCACTACAGCCTCCTTGACGGCCTTCCGCAGATCGATGTCCTCGTAAAGCAGGCAAGCTACTTCGGACAGCCCGCCCTGGCGCTGACTGACCGCAATAACCTCTACGGCGCTCTCGAGTTTTACAAAGCCGCAAAGAAATCCGGAGTGAAGCCCATCCTCGGGGTCGACCTCGACGTCGATATCGCAGGCGCCCAGAACCACCTGGTCTTCCTCGCTGAAAATACCGACGGGTACCGGAACCTGTTAAAGCTCGTGTCTGCAGCGCATGTCGAACACAAGGGCGAACCGCGCGCGATGTCCGCCCACATCGCGCGCTACGGGAGCGGCCTCATTGCGATCATCCCGGACACAGCGATCCTCGGCCACGGGAGCGAAGCGCTGTTGGAAGAGTTGCGCGCCGCGGTCGGAACCGACAATGTCTATGTGCGACTTCCCTGGAACGGGGGACGCGAACATCAGCTGCGGGTTGCGGCAGTCGCGAAGGCACTTGAGGTGCCGACGGTTGCGGGCGATGCGTCGTACTACCTCAAGCCCGAGGATCGCATGGTGCGCGACACTGTCCGGAAGATCGCGAATCCCACAGCCGAACCTGATCCCGACGACCGGACCTTCATCAGCCAAAGCGTTGCCGGTGAGCGCTACCGCGACTTCCCTGACGCTCTAGTAAACACCGCGGATATCGCCGAGCGATGCACGCTCGAGCTATCGCTCGGCGCGTGGGTATCCCCCAGCTTCCCCATCGAGAAAGGAAGCAGTTACGAAGCTGAGCTCGAGAAGGCGGCGAGAGCGGGCGCGGCGCGGCGCGGCATCGAACTTACTGGCGACATGGAAAAACGTCTCCTTCACGAACTGGGCATCATCAACAAGAAGGGGTTCGCTCCGTACTTCCTGACCGTCGCCGATCTTCTGAACTACGCGCGCACGAACGGCATCCTCACCACGACCCGGGGATCGGCCGCAGGTTCATTGGTCTCATACCTGACCGGCATCACGAACGTCGATCCCCTGCTCTACAAGCTTCCGTTCGAACGCTTCCTAAACCCTGAGCGCCCCTCTGCGCCGGACATCGACATGGACTTTGCCGACAGCAGACGCGATGAAGTGATCGCGTATGCGAAAGCGCGGTACGGCGAAGATTCTGTCGCGCAGATCGGAACGTTCGGCACCATGATGGCGCGCGCTGCGGTCCGCGACGTCGCGCGGGCGCTTGGATATCCCTACGGCATGGGCGACCGCATCGCGAAGATGATCCCCTTCGGAAGCCAGGGCTTTCCTATGACTATCGACCGCGCGCTTGAGATAGAGGAAGACCTCAAGAACCTCTACCGTTCGGATGAGGACGCCGAGATCATCATCGATACCGCAAAACGGATCGAAGGCAACGCGCGTCACATCTCGATCCATGCGGCAGGCATCGTCATCGCTCCAACTGCGGTGACCGATTTCGTTCCCGTTCAGTACGACCCGCACGGTACATCGATAATCACGCAGTACGATATGCACGCCGTCGAGGACGCGGGCCTTTTGAAGTTCGACTTCCTTGGCCTCAAGAACCTCTCGGTCTTAGGAGATGCGGTCGAACGGGTGAAATCGCGGAAAGGCGAAGAGGTGGATATAGAAAACATACCGCTCGACGACCCGAAAGTCTTTTCGATGCTTGCTGAGGGACGGACAGAAGGCGTCTTCCAGCTCTCCGGCTCCGGCATGACGCACTATTTGAAGGATCTGAAACCGACTTCGATCCACGACATAAACGCGATGGTCGCGCTCTACCGTCCGGGCCCGATGGAATCGATTCCGCAATACATCGAACGAAAGCGTAATCCCCGCCTGGTCGAGCACCTTGATCCGCGGATGGCGGAGATCCTGGATCGTTCATACGGCATCATCACCTATCAGGACGATGTCCTCCTGACCGCGATCACGCTTGCCGGTTACTCGTGGCTCGAGGCCGATAACCTGCGGAAAGCGATGGGCAAGAAGATCCCCATCGAGATGGAGGCGCAGAAAGAAAAATTCATCGAGGGTTGCATCACGCACGGCAAGCTCTCGCGTTCTAAGGCAGAAGCCGTATGGAAGTTGATAGAGCCGTTCGCTGCCTACGGCTTTAACAAAGCGCACGCGGCAAGCTACGGACGCGTCGCCTACCAGACCGCGTACATGAAAGCGCATCATCCGGAGGATTACATGGCCGCGCTCTTGTCGGCCGATTCAGGCGACGTCGACAAGATCGCGGAGCATGTCGCCGAGTGCGAACGCATCGGTATCCGAGTGCTTCCGCCTGACATCAACGAGTCGGATCACACCTTCACGGTGATCGCAGCGGGGATGATCCGATTCGGATTGTCGTCGATCAAGAATTTCGGCGAAGCCGCCGCCCGCGCCATCATCGAGGAGCGGGCTGGCGGCGGCAAGTTCGCTTCCATGGGCGATTTCCTCTTCCGCGTTCCCGCGAACATGATCAACAAGCGCGCACTTGAAGCGCTCATAAAAAGCGGCGTGTTCGATGCGTTCGCGACGCGCGGCGCGCTTTTGGGCAGCCTGGAGCGGCTTCTTGAATTCTCACGGGACGCGACCGGAGGCCCTACCAACCAATCATCGCTCTTCGGCACAACCCCCATAACGGCGAAACTCGTGCTTGCGCCTGCCCCTGAAGTATCACGAACCGACATGCTCACGTGGGAAAAAGAGCTTCTTGGTATCTACGTGTCGGGGCATCCGCTCGACCAATTCGCATCGGCTCTTCGCGATTACCAGGGGTCATTGAAGGCGGCGAAGGAGGAGGAGCGGAACAATTTTCCGCTTGCGGTCGCCGGAGTGGTAGAGACCGTAAAAACGATATTGACGAAAAAAGGCGATCGAATGGGATTCATCACGATCGCCGATAAGGAAACATCGCTTGAGGGCGTCGCATTCCCGGAAGTATTCAAGACAAATCAGGAAGCTCTGACCCCCGGAACCTGTGTTTTGATGAAGGGAAAGATAACGGATAGGAACGGCGCCAAATCGCTCCTCATAGAAGAGGTGAAAGCACTCTCCTAGAAGCGCGCTTTTAAACCCGTATAATGAGGCGTTATGGATCAACGCCTGGCCGATAAGCGCCATACACTCGCCCACCTCCTCGCGGCCGCGGTGATGAAACTGTATCCCGACGCCAAGCGCACGATAGGCCCCGCGATAGACGACGGTTTTTACTTCGATTTCGAATTCTCTTCCCCTATTTCTGAGAAGGATTTCCCGAAGATAGAGAAGGAGATGCGAAAGCTTCTGCCTTCGTGGAAGTCGATGGAAAGGCACGAACTGTCGCCTGCTGACGCTAAGAAAGAATATCCGGATAATCCCTACAAGCACGAACTTATTGACGAATTTTCAGGCGAGGGACAGACGCTCTCATTCTACAAGTCAGGCGAATACTGGGACTTGTGCAAAGGTGGTCACGTCGAAAACCCGGCAAAAGAGATCGCACCGGACTCTTTTAAAATCGACCGCCTGGCTGGTGCCTACTGGCGCGGAGACGAGAAGAATACGCAATTGACCCGGATCTACGGACTGGCATTCGATACCAAAGAAGAGCTGGACGCGTACCTCATGATGCGTGAAGAGGCGAAAAAGCGCGATCACCGCAAAATCGGCCAGGATCAGAAACTTTTTTTCATCGACGACATCGTGGGCAAGGGTTTGGTCATGTGGCAGCCGAAAGGGACCATAATCCGGGATGAGATTGAGAAGCTCGCCAGGGAAACCGAAGAAGCCGACGGGTATTCCCGCGTCGTCACGCCGCATCTCGCGAAGCAAGAGCTGTTTTTGAAGTCAGGCCACCTGCCCTACTACGAAAAGGACATGTATCCCGGGATGAGCATGGACGACGGCACCTACTACTTGAAGGCCATGAACTGTCCGCACCACCACGTCATCTATCTTCACGACAAGCATAGTTATCGCGAGCTTCCTCTGCGGCTTGCCGAATACGGCACGGTCTATCGCAACGAGCTTTCAGGCACGCTCGCCGGCCTTCTACGCGTACGCGCACTCGCGATGAACGACGCGCATATCTATTGCCGAAAAGACCAGATCAAGCAGGAGTTCAGAAAGGCGCTCGAACTCACCATGATGTATTTCAAGATCTTCGGCCTCAACGACTACTGGTTCCGTCTTTCGAAATGGAATCCTGAACGGAAGGACAAGTACATCGACGAGCCGGAGAACTGGAATTATTCGGAAAGCGCTATCCGTGAAGTATTGGACGAGATGCAGGTGAAATACGTCGAAGCCGAAGACGAAGCCGCGTTTTACGGCCCCAAAGTCGACATCCAATTCAAGTCGGTGATCGGCAGGACCGAAAGCATGTCTACCGTGCAGCTCGATTTCGCCGCGAAAACACGCTTCGGTCTATCCTATGTCGACTCAGACGGCAAAGAGAACGGCGAGGTCTTTGTCATCCATCGCGCTCCCCTTTCGACGCATGAGCGGTTCATGGCATTCCTTATCGAACACTATGCGGGTGTATGGCCGCTGTGGCTCTCCCCCGTCCAGGTTAAGGTGCTCCCCGTCTCTGAAAAACATTTCGAGTACGGTCGGAGCGTCCTGAAACAACTCAAAGAAAGCGGGATACGCGCAGAGCTGGACGACGCGAACGAATCGCTTGGCAAGAAGATCCGCAACGCCAAAACAGAAAAAGTCCCCTACCTTTTCGTGGTCGGGGATAAAGAGATGGAATCAAAGACGGTAACCGTTGAGAACCGGAAAGAGTCCGAGGGTGCACAACCCCTCACCGATATCATTCAGCGGCTTCGGGAAGAGGTACGAGAGCGGAAATAGGTTCGCTCGAACGCTTAAGTTTAAAGTAGACCTTTATGGCACTCCGCCTCCCATCTTTCAGACGTTCGACGACGTAGCGAGCGTATTTCTCGTATTGCCTTGAAAGACGGTGCTCGGGCGATACGTTCCGCACATCGGATCGTAAGACCCTATACAGCGCCGCTTGCTCCTGCAATACCTTGACGATTGTTCCGGGCCGAGTGCGCAAATTAGCTGAAGAGCCTCCTTTGAGAGGAGGCTCTGTACGGACAGGCTGGAAGGTTTTCATCCGGTCCATAGCGGTGTTGTCACTATCCTACTATCTCGAATGCCTGTGCAAGCGCAAGCTTGATGCCGGTGAACGGATTCGCGTAGACGGTGTCAAGCGCGTGCGTGAATACTTCGACAAGTTTTTGCAATTTTTCGTCAGATACCTGCGCTGACTTTGCCATGAGATCGGTTGCGATGCCGTTCTGTCCGCCGTGGCGGATGCGGTACAAGCGGTCAAGGACGGTCGCCGCCGACGTGATGAGCGCAGTCGGACTCACGGCATCGTGTTCCATCGAGCGAAGGATGTTGAAAGCGGATGTCCGATTCCCGGAAAGGACCGCGCCAACGAATTCCGATGCTGATGCTTCGTCGAGCTTCGACAGCACGGCTGCTTTCGTCGCCTGCGGCTTTGCCGTCTGAACTGCGGGGGCAGAAACAGCGGGTGCCGGTTTGAAGGCGGTCACCGGAATCGGAGCAGGTGCGGGAACAGTCTGTGCTTTCGCATCACGGAGCGCTGCAAAGCGGTCTGACGTGAGCATGATCCATCCGTCTTCGCGCGGGATAGACTTTACCGCTTCGTTCAGGATGTCGCCGAACATGCGAAGCGCTTCAGCGCGGTCAGGGGCAAGGTTCGCGGCAAGTTCCACCGCTTCAGGCGACATGAGCACGCCTGCGGCATGAGCACGGGACTCGATGACATCAGTAATGGCAGGGATGCCTGACTGATTCAGCGGGGCTGACGGAGCGGGCGTATAGGTGGGCGCGTACGCAACGGGGGCAGGAGCGGCAGGCGCAGACATCGCATACGGCTTGGTCTGCACATCAAACTCTTCTCGTGACTCTTCTCGCGGCATTTCCGCTTCCCTATCGCGTAGAGAGTCGCGGATCTCGCGTTCGGTTGGGATTCCCGCTGCCTCCGCAAGCTGGCCAAAGACATAGGTCATGCTTCCGCGACCGACGATGTAGTAGGCGATCAATGCGGAGAATATGGCGACCGCGAGCCAGAAGATCGTCGAAAGGATAGGCCCTGCCTCAAAGCCGGTGTACGGGATCTGCGAGAGGAAGACCGCAGCCAATGGCTGATCACCCGGCTTCTGGAAGAGAACGACATTCGGAGGATTGAATCCGCCGCCGCAGTTCGAAACGCATCCTGTCGTCTTCACTTTGACGAAGACCTGACATTGCACGGAACCGTGAGGGCCGCTAAACGTACCGGTAAATGTGGTGTCGGAAGGCGGGAAAACGGTCGCGGAGCCGGATGATACCGGAGTTGTGGTGCCGACCAACGGCGATATGTATCCTTCCGTAACATTCGAGGAGGTCCAGGACACGACGACCGACTCCCCTGTGTTTATCTCGTTCTTTGAGATCGTAAGCGTACAGGCAGGATTCGGCGACGTTATGGTGACCGGTACTTCACAGGTGAACGTGCCGCCGGGACCCGTTGCGGTTCCGACAAAGGTCGTGTTCTGCGTAACGTTCGCATTCACGTTACCGCCTGAGACCGGGGTAACGGAACCGATGCCGTTATTGATGGTGAATGATGTCGCGTTTTGCGTCGTCCACGTAAGTTGCGTCACACCGCCGCCAGGACCGAACGAGGTTGGGTTTCCGGTAAGCGTACAGTACGGAGCAGAAGTGATGACTTGCTTGTTCTTGAACACCACGCCCACACAGTCAGGACCCGCTGTGACATGCACGGTACCGTTCACCGGCGTCACCGAAAGCTGAGTCCAGGTCGGCGGCAAGATTTCCGTCACCGTGTGGAGTCCTACCGACACGCCGTCAAAGCGAGCGTAGCCGTCTGAATTGTTATGCGCGGTTGCGGCATTGCCGTCGAGCTTGAACGTGAACTGCGCGACTGGCGTCACCGGATTGCCGTTCGGATCGTACGTCTCCTTCAGGATCTCGATACAACCGGTGCCCGGAGGGGGTTTCGGCACGTTAAACGCGACACAGTGATAGGTTTGGCCATTCTGCGGGCTGTCGATCTTATCGTAGTTATCGTAGTTCAAGACATCCGTGTGACAGTACATTTCAGCCGAAACATTCGAGCCAAGGAGTCCCGTGAAAGGAATGTACGAAGAGCTCGGTTTTTCCCTGACCCAGATCTTTCCTCCCGTAAAGGAGTTGATGACCGCGGTAGCGATTCCCTGCCCGTTTGTAGGACCGAAGGTGTTCCAATTCGCACCGCCTGAAGAGACGTTATCACCCGGATTAGAAACGCCGCCGTTTGCCCATTCAAATTCCCAGTCGGAGGCAAGATGACAGTCAGGATGATTTGCCACCCAGTCCGTTGCGGTCGTTGCCGTTATGTTCGGGCCGCCGTTCCCCCAGTTCGGAAGATCGGATTCGTCTTCGCAGACGATCTTTGTCGCTTTAACAACCGGCTTCACCGGAGGCGTAACTGTGACCTGATCCTGACACGTCACCGTGTCACCGTTCTCACCAAGGACCGTGATCTTATAGGTCGTCGTCGTCGTAGGGCTTATCGAAACACTGCCGCCCGTAAGAGATGTGATCGGCAAGTCATCGTTGTCCGTCGAAACCTGCACCGCATTCGTTGCCGTCCACGTGAGGGTTGCTGAATCACCGTCTTCGATCACTTCGAGATCTATATCGAGCGTGCAGGCCGGAGGAGGTTCATTGATAACCTGTTTGTTTTTGAAAACAACCGTAACGCAGTCGGGGCCCGGCGGTACGACAACAACGCCATTCACCGGCGTCACCGAAAGCTGAGTCCAGGTCGGCGGCACGAGCTCGGTCACGGTGTGAGTCCCCGGCGTAACGTTGCCGAAAAATGCCAGCCCCGTCGCATCATTGAACGCGGTCTGGGCGTTACCATCGAGTTTGAACGTGAACTGTGCGACCGGGAAGATACGCTCTCCTTCAGTATTGAAAGTCTCCTTAAGGACATAGATGCAGCCGTTCGGCGGCGTCACTTGAACGGTGACCTGACACGTGACGCTACCGTAGGTCGCGTGCTGCGTCGTCATCGTGTAGGTCGTGTTGACCGTGGGATTCACAACAACGGACCCGCCTGAAACGGGGCTTATGGGACCTACTCCCGGACTGATTGATGCGGATTGCGCTAAGAACGTGCTCCAGGTGAGCGTTACCGGACTACCGGGTGCTACCGGACCCGACGGGCTTGCGGTCAATGTACAGAACGGATCCGGATTACAGTGCGCACCGACACATCCGCCGCCTCCGCCACCTCCTCCTCCGCCCCAGCCGCCGCCTCCCCAGCCGCCCCCTCCGCCGTCAAGGTTAACGCAACATATAAAGTCACTTCCGATTCCTGCAAATACGGATGAGGGAGCAAACGCTACGGCAAACACGACCACGACCATCACCAAAAGACCGAGAAGCAGGAGGTTTTTTTTCAGATGAGTGATCATAGTGTCATGAATACTGCGTTAGCGGATGTCTCTGAACGAATCACCGGTCCACGTGTGATCACCACGGATGTCGGAAAGCGTGTCATTCACGGTTCCGGGACGGTCGACGCGGACGATAGCGTATCGCATGTTGCGACGAGCATCAGGACCGTCGAGAAGCACCGGGAGTTTCTCCCCCGGCTCGCTTTCGGTCCTTCCGTCCGGCTGATAGACGTCATTGAGAGCGACATTATTCGAGCGATACAACACGCCATTTTCTTCAGCGTCGACGCACCACACATCCCAGATGCCCTCAACCGCGCTGTTTGGTCCGCCGACAAGGCGCGCTTCATCAGGATTCCGCGGAAGTACCATGCGGGGGCGCCAATATGAAGCATCGCCGTTCGCGTCTGCGTGAAAGGAAAGCGGGCGCAATGCCACAAGCTCCAGATCGCCGTCGGGATTCACCACTCTCCTTTCTCCGCGGCGGTTTATCTCTTCATAGCGTACTCTCTCCCGCAATCCTCGAGGAAGATTCTGAAGGATGAGCATGCTTGCATTCAGCTGATACGGGCAATCGGTCGACGGGCA
>Ga0073934_10004553_pt1 | contig 22839 bp, 28 predicted proteins | sample LarsenN4metaG_FD_76834 | JGI IMG/M metagenome (GOLD analysis project Ga0073934, IMG submission 76834) | Hot spring sediment bacterial and archeal communities from British Columbia, Canada, to study Microbial Dark Matter (Phase II) - Larsen... ...
ACTCTGCGACCCCACGGCGAGCGATTCGTGCGGAGCCGACGTCGACTGCGAGCCCTACGGCGCGACGCCGGACATCGGCATCTGTGCGACGCTCTCCGGGCTCGGTGAGCCTTGTGACCCCGAGCCGGACGGGGGCGGCTGCCAGCCGGAGCTCATTTGCTCCTCGACGTTCCTTCCCGAGAACTGCCCCGACGCCCAGTACGGTTGCTGTCTTCAGGGCTGCACGCTGCCCGACGGCGCCGAGTGCGAGCCCGGCGAGAATTGCGTGGATTCACCGGGCGGCGCCTTCTGTCTTGCCGGCTAGCCAGGGCTCGCTTGGCTCGAGGAGCCTGGCCATGGTTTAAGGGACACGGTCTTTCCCCGAGCCGGCCACATTACCCTCGTGCGCGCTACGTCGGTCCTTTCGTTTTCGAGCCTGTCACTGCTGGGCCTTGCCCTCCTCTCCTGCTCCCCTGAGCCCGCCGCTCCGCCGCCGGCAACGGGAGGCGCTGGCTCGGGCAGCGGGGGCAGCCCGGCCGGTGGAGCGGGTGCCGCGGGATCGGGCGGCGTGCCATCCGGAGGCATGACCGGCGCTCCAGGCGGAACGGGCGGTTCGCTGGGCGGTAGCACGGGTGAGGCCGGCAGCAGCGGCTCTGCCGGCGCGTCAGGCTCCGGCGGCTCGGGCGGCAGCGGCCCCATGAAGCAGTGGTCCTGTCCCGAGACGCCCTACGGCGAGCAGATGAAGGGCGACGAGACCGAGGTCTGCGTCGGCTTCGAGTACTCGGGCAACTGGAGCGAGGGTCCAACCTGGATCCAGAGCCAGAACGCGTTCTTCTTCACCAACTTCCCGATCGGTAGCTTCGAAGGCGGCGACATCATCAAGGTCACCCCCGAAGGCCAGTGCGAGCTCTGGCTCGAGGACGTGGGCTGCAACGGGCTCGGCGTGAGCGTCACGGGAAACCTTCTCGCCGCCTGCCAGGGTCCGCGCGCGGTGGTGGAGTACGACGTCGTCACCAAGCAACCGACCATCGTGGCCGACATGGCCGAAGGCGAAATGCTCGATTCGCCGAACGACCTGATCCAGCGCAGCGACGGCAACATCTACTTCTCCAATCGCCTCGCCGAGCTCGGTCCGCGACCCCAGGGTCTTGGTGAGGGGCTCGTGCGCATCGATCCGATGGGCAACGTCACGGTCATTCAGATGGGCGCTCTGAACGGCGTCGGCCTCTCTCCCGACGAGAACAGCCTTCACGTCGTGGGCATGGGCACCTGGACCCTCGACGCCGACGGCACTCCGCTCGAAAACGGCCCTCCCACCCCCAACGGTGACGGCTTTGCCGTCGACTGCGCCGGCAACATCATCGTCGAAGGCACGAACTCGGCCTTCGGTGGGCCGGAAATGAAGACGCTTCTCGTCGTCGGCCCGAACACCGCCAAGTTCGTCGAGATGACCGTGCCCGGGTTGCCGTAAGCCATTCTGCCAGAGCTCTCTATTCAGCCCACTTTGGGTACTCGCTCTCGGGCAGAGGCGTGAAGGTGTCGCCGTCGACACGCCACCAGGCCTGTGTGTCGCCCGAGAAGCTCTCCCGGTAGGTGTGCTGATAGCGCTTCCCGCAACCGGCGCATGCATAGAACGTCCTCGATCGCGCATTGCCGGCGCGCTCCCGCCCTGCCTCCTCCTCGGACGTGACGACCTCGAGCTTGCCGCTGCAGCCAGGACATTGGCGGTGCATGGCTAATGGTACCGCACGTCATCCCCGGACAGAATCTGCGGCCGCCAGACCCGAACCGAAAAACTAAGCCGAATTCAGTTGCGATAGTGCGGCAACCGCATACCCTGCGGAACGAGGACGAAGCTGATGCCGGAGAAGGAAGCATTCCTGCCGATGGTCAAAGCCGAGGCGGACGCCGCGGACCCGATGTCCTCCTGGCTCAATGCGTTTCAAATCGCGGTCCTCATCATCATTGCGCTCGCGACATTTGGCTCGACAATCTCTGCGGCGTTGAATCTCTGGAAGCCGTGGCAGCGTGCCATCGTTGCAGGAGTTCCTGGTCTCGGCGCTGCGTTGCTCGCGATACTGAACCCACGCGTTGATTGGCATCGCTCGAAGGAAATCGAGATGAATGCCATTTATTCGGCGGTTCAATACGAGGATCTTCCGGTCAGGACCGCGAGCGAACGCTACTGGAATACGCGAAGGGCTCTCGAGTCCGGATGGCAGAAGGCCAGGTCGGCGGTGCCGCCATCGCCGTCGTCCAACGAAAATTCGAACGCGCCGACGTCAGCAGACTCCAGAATCGACGAACGACCGAGCTCGAGCGTCGAGCCTACGACTTCGGGCAATAGCCTTGCAGCGCCTTCGAGTAGCGCAGCTGCCAACTAGACGCCGCTCTTGTTCGCACGTCTGCCTACCCTCCGCTGCCCATCACGCAAGCTTGCGAAATCATGCGAGAAGCAAGACGGAGAGCGACCTGGCCTCCGGAACCTGCACGTCGACCCCTCGCCGCAGACGCGGTAAGGGGTGGGAGCGTGGCGGTGTCGCGAACCCTCTATGTCGTGCTGCTCGCAGTGATGCTGACTCACTGCGCACGAACCGGCTTGCCGCTGTACGGGGAGTGCGAAGCGGGCGAGGATTGCGACGTGGCCGGGGGTGCGGGTAACTTTGGCGCCGGCGCTCGAGGAGGACGGCCGGGCATGATGGGTAGCGGAGCTAGCGCCGGCACGCCGCCAATCTTCGGTGGTCAGGGCGGTGTGGGCGCTCTGGGCGGTGTGGGTCAGGGCGGCCTGTCCGTCGGCGGCGCGGGCTCGAGCGCGGGCGGCTTCGCGGGCCTGGGTGGACTGACCAACGGTGGCAGCGCTGGGTCGAGCGGCAGCGCCGGCGACGGAGGGAGCGCCGGGTCCAGCGGCGGCGCACCGGCGCTGTTCTGCGACGACGGCGCCGAGCTCGAGCTCTTCGTGCTCTCGTCAGACGAGGCCGTCGTCCAGCTCGATCCCGAGACGCTCGCGGTGGTGAACCAGCACCCGCTGCAGCCGCCCAACCAGAACACGCTGGCGATGGCGTCCGACGGCAGGCTGTTTCTCGGCAGCTGGTTCGGAGATCTCTACACCATCGACCCGGTCAGCGGCGCGGTCCAGCAGACCTCGTTCGATCCCACCACGGGCGGATTCACCGATGGCTTCTGCGTCGGTTGGGCGGACAGTCTGCCTCAGGCTGCACAGGGCGCGCTCTTGATCAACCGCAATCTGCCACCAAGTCAGGAGATCTACAGCCTCGACCCCGACACGCTCGAGTATGCGCTGCTGGGAGTCCTGGGCGCCGAGCGGGCCGAGCTCGTCGGCGACGAGCAGGGCCAGCTGTTCGCGCTGGCGACGGAGGGTGTGTCGTCGGCCAAGATCTTCCAGATCGATGCGAGCAGCTTTCAAGTGGTCGACGAGGTCGCGCTGCCCGGCACCACCTGGAGTGGCTACGACATCGCCTACGCCGGAGCGCTCTACGTCTTCGGCACGGGCGGGGGCACCACGAATGCCTATCGCATCAGCGCCGCCGCCCCGCTTCACGACCAGCCGCAAGAAGCGCTCGGCCAGCTCGACTTCGCCGTCATCGGCGCCGGCGCGCGCGTCTGCCCCTAGTCTACCCTTGCTCTCGGCCGGATTGAGGGTTCTCATCGGCGCTCGACTCTCATGAACGGCCTGAAGGTGCTCGTCGACGCTCAGCCAGCCGTGTTGACGGCGCGCAAGCCCGAAGAAGCCCGGGCGCTGCTGGCGCCCTCGGAAGCCGCCGTGCAGGCGCTCTACCGGCGCATGGAGCGGCTCGGAGTCTCCGTGGAGCGTCGCCTCGAGGGCTGAGCGATGTTTCGTCCCGCCGTGCTCCCGCTCGCCGTCACCGGCATCGTCACGGTGGGCGTGATCGCGCTCGGCCAGATCGCGTTGCCTTGGGTGCTGGTTGCCGTGCTCGCGGGCGTCGTGGCGGGTGTTCTCGTGCAGCTCGCCGTGGGCCCATCCCCTGCGCCAGAAGTCGCTCACGGCCGCGAAGAGCTCTTGAGGGCCGTGGTCGAGACCGCGCCGATCGCCGTCTTGGTCTACGGCGAAACCGGTCGCATCGCGTTCTCGAACGAGGAAGCGCGGCGGCTGTTCTCCGAGGGCCGCCCGCTCGACGGCGAGAATTTCTTGAAGCTCTTGGACTGCGCGCCGGAAGCGCTCAAGCAAGGCCTGGTGCGCCCCACGGACGCGCCGTTCACGGTCGAGGAAGGCGGCGAGCTCGACACGTTCAGGCTCGCGCGCCGCACGATCGATCTCCACGGCGAAGAGCACACCCTGCTCATGGTCAAGGAGCTCACCCCGGAGCTCGGCCGCCAACACTACGCGCGTTTTGCCCGCCTGCCGCGCCCGCGCCCGCAAAGTGTCTCGTGGGCCACCTTCCTCGACGGTCTGCGCGCCCTGTACCCGAACGTGCGCATCGGCGAGGCGCCGCCGGGCGAAGGCTGGTTCGACCCGGGACAGCTGCAGCAGACGTTGATCAACCTGCTCGAGAACGCCGTCGAGGCCAGCCAGGGCGAGCCCGACGTGGAGCTCAGCGTGCGCGTCGCCGGCGACGGGTCCGCGACGCTGACGGTCGCCGATCGCGGCAGCGGCATGAGCGACGAAGTTTTGCGCAATGCGACCGTTCCCTTCTTCTCCACCAAAGAGCGCGGCACCGGCCTCGGGCTCGCGCTGTGCCGCGAAATCCTCGAAGCCCATCGCGGCAGGCTCTCGCTGGCGCGGCGGGAGGGTGGCGGCATGGAAGTCACCTGCTGGCTACCGAGCCAGGGCACCGCAACTCCCCCTCGCACCACCCGCTAGCAGGTGCGTTGACGCCGACCGGAGCCGAGATCATGGAGCTCGAGCTCGAGCCGCCGAAGGCGGAGACGACGGCTGCTCCCGTCCCCGAGTGACCCGGCAGCACCCCGACGACTCGACGATCCGTCGAGCTCCCGCTGGACTACCGTAGAGGCCGGTGACAATCGGACCGCGACGTGGCTATCGTCGCGTTCGTGTCCAACGACCAAGCGGTAACGAAACATCAGGTTCTGATCCTGGGCGCGGGCTTCGCTGGCCTGGAGCTCGCCACCTGGCTGTCCGAGCGGCATGGCAACGGCCTTGCCGTGACCGTGCTCGACAAGGCGGACACCTTCGTCTTCGGTTTCAAGAAGCTCGACGTGTTGTTCGGCAAGGCGACCCCCGAGGCGGTGCAGCTGCCCTACCGGGATTTCGTGAAGCCGGGCGTCAGCCTCAAGCGCGAAGCGGTCAGATCAATCGATCCGGCCGCTCGCCGGGTAGTGACTGACGCCGGGACCCACGAGGCCGAGATGCTCGTCATCGCGCTCGGGGCCGACTACGACGTCTCGACCACGCCCGGCATCGTGCTCGGACAGAACGAGTTTTACACTCTGGAAGGCGCCATCCACCTGCGCGACGTGCTTCCCACGTTCAGCAAGGGGCACGCCGTCATCGGGGTCTGCAGCGCGCCGTACAAGTGCCCGCCGGCGCCGAGCGAGTGCGCGCTGATGCTGCACGACTATCTCACCGAGCGCGGTGTGCGCGGCGACTGCAAGATCACCATCGCCAACCCCATGTCGAGCCCGGTGCCGCCCTCACCCGAGACGGCCCGGGCGCTGCTTGCCGCCTTCGCGGAGCGCGGCATCGAGTTTTTGGCCAACAGCCCGGTAGTCGCGGTCGACGAGCAGCGTAAGGTGGTCACGCTCGCCGGCGGGCGCGAGCTCCCGTGCGACCTGTTTTTGGGTGTGCCAAAGAATCGCGCGCCGGACGTCGTGGTGGCAGCCGGCATGACCGAGAACGGCTGGGTGACCGTCAACCCCCGCACGCTCGAGACGCCTTTTCCGGGCGTGTACGCCGTCGGCGACATGGCCAACACCGGCACGCCCAAGGCCGGGTTCTTCGCAGAAAATGCGGCGCGCGCCGTGGCCCAGAACATCAGCGCCCTGCTCGACCGGCAAGAGCCCAACGCCAGAAACCCCGGCACCGGCTCGTGCTACATCGCGTTCGGCGACAACCGCATCGCCCGCGTCGACGTCGACTTCTTCTCCGGCCCCACACCCACCGGCGTCTTCAACGAGCCGAGCGAAGCGATGCGCATCGACAAGCAGAACTTCGGCGCCTCGCGCGCGGCGCGCTGGTTCGGGCGCAGCGAGGCCTGATCGTCACCCGTCTCGACGGGAGCCCCTCGGCTGGTACGGCGGATGCAGCTCGGTCAGATGCGACCATGGCCCGCCTCAACCTGAACCTCGCGACCGAACAGGAACTCACCGGCGAAGGCTTCGACGCGCACCTGGCGCACTCCCTGATCGAGGCGCGGAGAGCCCGCGCCGGCTTTCGGGACTGGAACGACGTCCGCAGCGTTCCTGGCGTCGACGAGATGGCGTTCGAGCGCCTGAAGCGGCTCGGAAGTCTGGGCGTCGAGCGCGATCCCGAATGATGGTCGGTGGCCGGTAAGGCGCCTCGCTGCCAGGGCGCCACGCGCCCCGCTGACGAAACTTTCGTCAGCACGTCGACGCTCGGCCGTTACTCCCTTGCACCCCAAGCACCCACAAGGGCCCACAAGGGAGATCAACCATGCGTCAGCGCGTCCTTCGTTCGCGGGCAGCACATTGCTGCGTTGCGATTGTCCTGGCATTTTCGACGCTGAACTGTAGCTCGACCGATCTCGATTCGTCGGAGTCCGTCGACTCGATCGTCGAAGCCGTCGTTCAGGCGCCCTGGAGCAGCAAGGACATCGGCGCGGTCGGCGTCCCGGGCAGCGCCGCGGAGGCGGGTGGGCAGTTCGCCGTCTACGGCTCCGGTGCGGACATCTGGGGCAACGCCGACGCGTTCCACTACGTCTACCAGCAGGTCAGCGGCAACACCGAGATCGTTGCCAAGGTGACCAGCGTGCTGCAGACCGATCCCTGGGCCAAGGCCGGCGTCATGATCCGCGAGAGCCTGACCGCGGGCTCTCGGCACGCCTTCGTCGCGCTCACGCCCGGGAATGGCGTGGCCTTTCAGTCACGGTCGTCGACCAACGGCTCGAGCGTCAACAGCAACGTCACCGGCCTGGTCGCTCCCCACTGGGTCAAGCTGGTACGCAGCGGCAACAAGTTCACCGCCTTCCGTTCGTCCAACGGCACCAGCTGGACGCAGGTCGGCAGCCCCCGCACCATCAACATGAGCTCGTCGGCCTTCATCGGCCTGGCCGCGACGAGCCACGACAACACGCGGCTCGGCTCGGCTTCTTTCACGAACGTCACCGTCGGGCAGACCAGCCCCACGCATCGCGTCGACGCGGCCATCCTGACCAACATCACGAGCTGCGCGATAGGCGACCCTTGCGTGGGCGACACCAGCAACTGCTTCAAGCTGTGGAACGAGGCTCACACGGCGCCGATGATGGCGTTCGCCAACAACCAGAACCTGAGGATGGTAAGACCCGGCGATCCGCGAATTCAAACGGCGGCGCAGTCGCGGTGCCTGAACATGACCATCCCTCCGGCCGAGGTGACGGCCGTGCGCCAAGAGCTGCAGAGCTTCCGCAACAACGTCGCTCTGTGGACCAACAACGCCATCAGGCTGGACCTCGTCATTCACGAGGTCAACACGCTCGTTCCGCTGGAGATGGGGACCGGGAATCTCGGGATCTTCGGCGGCCCGTTCGAGGTGCGGGACGCCGTTCAGCCGCTGTTGTCGCGCAGCACCGACTTCGTCATCGTGACCTACGGTCATCACGACGCCGCGCAGGGGCTGCACACCGACGTCGACGGCTGCGGCGGGAGCTACGGCGCCGACAACGGCCTGGCCGGCGCCCCGTACTCGGCGGTACCGCAGACACGGCGGTTGTCTCAACAGTGTGCGCTGCAAGGCGTCTACATGCACGAATGGCTGCACCAGACGCACTGGGCGGTGCACACGCTCTCGCCGTTCGACGACCTCTATGACGGCATTTATCCGGCGTGCGGCATGGGCAACCCCAACACGACCCTGTGGTACCCCGACCCGCACGAGTGCCTCGCCGATCCGGATTTCCCCACGTGTGGCACGGCGTCTTGTGGCGACCACGACACCATCAACGGCCACATCCTGCAGAAGCACTGGAATCCCAACCGCGTCATGATCTCGAACCACTGCAAGAACGGGATCCAGGACTTCAACGAAACCGGCGTCGACGTTGGAGGTAGCTGTCTGTAGCGCTATCCGCGCCGAGCCGCCTCGATGGCGGCCACGTCGATCTTCTTCATCTTCAGCATGGCGTCGAAGGCACGCTTGGCCTCGGCGCCGCCGGCGGCCAGGGCGTCCGTGAGCACCCGCGGCGTGATCTGCCAGGAGAGCCCCCAGCGATCCTTGCACCAGCCGCACTCGCTCTCCTGGCCGCCGTTGCCGACGATCGCGTTCCAGTAGCGGTCGGTTTCTTCCTGGTCCGCCGTGGCGATCTGGAACGAGAACGCCTCGCTGTGCTTGAACACGGGGCCGCCGTTGAGGCCGATACAGGGAATGCCGCAGACGGTGAACTCCACCGTCAGGACGTCACCCTCCTTGCCCCCGGGAAAATCGGCCGGCGCCTTGCGGACGGCCGTGACCTCACTGTTCGGGAACGTGGCGGCGTAGAAGCGCGCCGCCTCTTCCGCGTCTTTGTCGAACCAGAGACAGACTGTGTTCTTGGCCTTCATCAACTCCAGGCCTGCGAATTCCGTGCCCGGCCCACGCCCCCCGCGCGAAGCAGCGTCGCAACGCCGGCGGCGGCGAGGAGCTTATGCCGCGACAAGCCCGCGCCGACGAGCACGAGTCCCGCACCTCCCGCCAGAAGCCGCACGCCGGGGGCCCAGTTCTCCTGCAAGATCTCCGGCCGCCGCGCCCGGGCGACACCGCCCTGGAGCGCTGGAGTCCGGTTGGTCGACGCGTGACGCTCCAGCCGATCGATGACGTCGTGAACGCCGGGCACGTGCCTCAGATGACGGATGAGCGCCTGCGCTTCGCGCCGGAGGATGGGACCGCTCAGGGTCACTGCGCCGCCGCTGGCCTGGACCTGGATCGCGTGGGGATGGGACACGTAAACGCCCAGTCTCGAGCGCACGCGCTCGGCCAGGACATCGTCTTCCACCGGCTCGTCCGGCTGAACCCGAGCACGCAGGCGCAGCCCGCAGGCCGTGGGCGCGATTCGACAGGTCCCTCAGCGCGCGCCCGGCCCCCACCCTGCTCACTCGGCCGAAGTGGATGATTTGATCGCGCGCCAGGGCGCGGCGCCGCTTCCCCTGCTGCGGATCGAACAGGTACATCGCGCCCGCTCCGACGGCGAGCCAGCCGATCGCAGGCTCAGCATGAGCCCCGTGCGCGCAGCCCGTGTCCGCGCCGCCCTCCGCCGCCAGCGCCATGCCGATCTGAAGGCCCTGGCCGAGGGCGCTCTCCGCTGCAAGAGCCGCGAACAGGTGACGAGGCTCGTGCGCAAGACGCTCGCAGTCGAGCAGCCTGCCGGCGCGGCTCCGGCCTAGGCGCTGATTCGCGCCGCGTTGCCGGGCGGCTGGGAAATGTCCGCCACGAGCTGAGCCAGCTCGTCCGGTCGAATGTCCGCCGACACGAGCCCCGGCCTGGCGGTGCGACGCGCGACATCGGCCAACGAGAGGATACCCACCAGGCGGCCGCTCGAGTCGATGACCGGCAAGCGTCTGATCTGCTTGGTGCGTATGATCGATTCGGCGACCGTGATGTCGTCGGTCGGAGCGCAGTAATAGAGGTTCTTGGACATCGCGCTCGATACGGGGATCGCGCTGGGGGCCGAATCGCGCGACCAAGTCGCCATGCAAATGTCGCGGTCTGTGATCATGCCCACCGGTCGCTCGCCGATCTGCGAAAGCACGGGGACAGCGCCGCAGTCGCAATCCCACATGACCTTGGCGGCGGCGCTCAAGGAATCATTTTCTCGCACGCAGCGCACCATCTTGTTCATCACCTCGGCTACGGTCGTCATGACGATAGGCACCTCCTCGGGGCCAGCAGCCTGCGCATCCGGTGCAGAGCGAGCAAGGGGGCCCGAGCGGGGACTTTTCAGCTTCCCCCGAGCGTTCAGGCGCCCGGGTCTGCGTGACGATCCTCGGTTGCGCCGCCTCGTGTCGGGTGCACGAGCCCTGCGGGTTTGTGAGCAGCCGGCTCGGCGAGCCGTGCTCCGAAGATGTCGGCGACGGTCTCGAGATCTGCAAGCGCTCGGGCTGCGTCATAAACGCTCGTTCCAAAGCTCTGGACGACGAGACGTTTCCGCTCGCAATACCTGCGAAGGGACATCGGCGCTAGCCGGCCTTCACCGGGATGAGCTTCGAGGTGGCAGCACGCTTTGGAATGCGCACGGTCAGCACGCCGTCCTTGATGGTCGACGTGGCCTTCGCCCCGTCTGCGTACTCCGGAAGCTCGATCGTCCGATACCAGTCACCCGGCTCGAACTCGGACTTCCAGAGCGTACCCGCAGGGAGCGCCTGGCTCTTGACCAGGAGGGTCAGACCCCGGGCCTCGTCCCAGGCCACGGTCGCCCCTTCGCGGGTACCGCCCGGCACGTCGGCCTGGATCAAGACCTCCTCGTCGCTCTCGTAGACGTCGACCGCCGGACCGAACAGCGACACGTCCCCGAGCGGTTCGAGGCGCGTGCCCGGCGAGGCCAGCTGGACGTCCTGGCCCCCTCGACCGACACCTCGCCGGATCTTCTCGCGAATGTTCGATAGGACCTCGTTCCAGGTCATGACGATTCCTCCTCAGCCCGCGCGCACCGCAATCTGTCGTGGCTTCAACGCCTCGGATTTGGGCAGGTGAACCGAGAGCACGCCGTCCTTCAAGTCGGCGCTGATCTTGTCCTCCTCGATTCCGCCCGGCACGGCGAAGCGGCGCTGGAAATCACAGTCGCGGTACTCCTTGGTGACGAATGGTTGATCCTTGGACACGTCACGCCGCGCGGCGATCGTGAGCTCGCTCTTCTCCAGGTTGATGGTCAGTGAATCACTGGTGACACCCGGGACGTCTGCGATGACGAGGATCTCTTCGTCGTTTTCGTAGACGTCGCAGGCCGGCGCGACCGTAGGCCTACGTTCGGAGCCAACCAGAGAACGCGGTTGAGTCTTCATCTGCACTGCCTGACGAGACATGGCACGCTCCTCCTTCGTTCAGTTGGCGGACTTCACGGCGATCTGGCGCGCCTTGGCCTCCGCCGCCTTCTCGAGCATCACCGTGAGGATGCCGTTCTTGACCGTGGCGCTGGTGCGCTCCGCGTCCACTCGGCACGGCAGCGCGAAGCTGCGCGAGAACTTGACGGCAGACCGTTCTTGGCGGTGCACCGTATAGCCCTCGGGCGCCTGCACGTTGCGCTCGCCGCGGATGGTGAGAACGTCCTGGTTCAGCGTCAGCTGGACGTCCTTCTCGGAGAGGCCTGGGACCTCCGCGGTCAAAATCAGGTTCGACCCCGCGTCGACGAGATTGGCTCGCGGCCACGTCGCCGCTGAAAAGGGCAGCGGCTGATCCCAGAAACGGCCACCAAAAGCCTCGTCGAACACGCGATCCATGCGCTCTCTCAGCTCGCTCATGGCCGAGAAAACGTCATCGAAATCATTCCATCCGTTGTTCCACCGGGTCAGCATTGGGTCCTCCTCGTCGCGCGCCCCGATGGTCACCGCCCATCGGGGCTTGATGACTTCCGCTAGCATTCACCGGTTAAGCACCGGCCCCGAGATCGTCAACCAGCGTGACGCTTGCCGAGAGGAGGCGCGGCACGTCTCGCGCGTTATTGACGAGGCAGAGCCAGGAATTACGTTGGTTCGTTCATGCGGCGACCCGTTCCGCGACGAGCTCCATGACTTCGGCGCGGCTGCCGCACTCGGTGGCCTTCCTGGCGAGCGCTTCCAGAGCCGAGCTGTCGTGGCGACGGATCGCGGCGCGAACCCGGGCCGCACGTACCGGGCTCATGCTGAGCTGCCGAACGCCCATGCCCACGAGCAGGCAGGCTCCCGCCGGATCACCGGCGGCCTCTCCGCACACGGTGAGCGGCTTGCCGGCAGCGGCCACGGCCTTGACCACGTGCGCCACCGCACGCAAGACGGCGGGCTGGAAGAGCGCCGTCTCGCCCATCGCCCGGACATTCCGGCGTTCCATCGCCAGCGTGAACTGCACGAGGTCGTTCGTTCCGAGTGAAACGAAATCGGCGCTCCGCGCGATCTCGTCCGCCTCGAACACGGCCGACGGTGTCTCGATCATGGCGCCGACCGGCGGCCTGGTGGAGCCCAGCTTCGCCGCGACATCGTCGATCACGCCCAGGGCGCGCGCGAAATCGTCGGCGCAGAGGACCATGGGCAACAAGATCGCGACGTCCTGCCGCCCCGAGGCCGCCTCCATGACGGCTTCAAGCTGCACGCGAAACAGGCGGAGCTCGGCCAGCGAGAGACTCAGGCCACGGACGCTCGAGCGCATCCCGCGCAGCTCCGGCATGGGAAAGCGCGGCGTCTTGTCACCGCCGAGGTCGAGCGTTCTGATGACGACCGGCACGTCCTTCAATTCGCCCAGGACGGCACGATAGACGTCGCGCTGCAGCTCGAGCTCCGGAGGCTCTTGCGACTGCAGAAAGAGGTACTCCGTGCGAAACAGGCCGATCCCCCGCAAGTAGTGCCGGCGCACCTGGTCGACTTCCGCGGGTCGGCCGATGTTCGCCAGCAGCGTAATGTCCAAGCCGTCCGAGGTCGTGCACGCCTGCCACTCGGCTTCGGTCGCGCTCGCTGTGGCAAGGTCGTACGACTGGCGCGCCTTGCCGAACGAGACGACCTGCGAGGGATCCGGGTCGAGGACCAGATCGCCGCGCTCGCCGTCGATCAGCAAGCTCACGCCTTCCCTGACCCCTTCGAGCAGGCCCGGAAGGTCTCCCACCGCGGGTATGCCCAACGAGCGAGCGAGGATCGCGGCGTGGCTCGTGGGCGCGCCATACTCGAGGGCCAGACCGGCGACATTGGCGCGATCGATCCTCAGCGTGTCGGACGGAAGCAGCTCTCGGGCGACCACGACGGTTCCCGGTAGAAGCTGCTCTAGCGTCGAGGCGGCGCCGTGCCCCAGATGCTTGAGCAGGCGCAGCTTGACGTCGATGACGTCGTGCGCCCTCTCACGCAGGTAGGCGCTGACCGACTTCCCGAGCAGCCCGGCCATGTCGTCGGCCTCCCGTTCGACGGCCAGCTCCGCGTTGACGAGCTCTCGCTCGATGCGCTTGCGCAGCCTGAAGGCAAACTCCTCGTCGGCGATGAGCGCGCGGTGCGCCGCGATGATCTCGGCCTCGGCCTCGCCGATGTCCGCCAGCACCCGCTGGCGCGCCTGCTCGAGCTCGTCGATCGAGCTCCGCAGGGCGTTCATCAGGCGTTCTTGCTCGGGCTCGACCGCCTCCGGGTCGATGCGGTAGCGCGGAACCTCCGGAGCGACTCGCGAGTGATAGATCTGGGCCGTCCCGGCGGCGTAACCCGGCGACAGAGCGCGGCCGTGAATGACCTTTCCCGGCTCCGCCGTCGGAGCTGCGCCGGGGGCCTCGTGTTCGGCCTGCAGTGTCGGCATCGTCATCGGTACGGCGGCTCGGAGTCCCCCGGGGGTTGGACCGGGCCGAGACGCGCCCGAAGGCGCTCCCAGCCTCGGTCCCGCGAGCGGCGCCAGCCGAGGGAGCGCGAGCTCGAAACCACGCGTACCAACGGCCTACGCGGCCTTGCGTTCTGCGATCCCAGCGGACGCCACTCGCAGCCAGAAATAAGGCGTGCCCGAAACGTTGTCAAGCTCAGTGGGCGCTGCCCTCCCGCACTTCGATGCGGCGCGCGCTGCTCTGCGGCACGGGCGTTTCGACCTCGACCTTGAGCACGCCGTTCTCGAATTTGGCCGAGGCCGTATCGGGGTTCGACCCTTCCGGGAGCGGTATCGTTCGCAAGAAGCTCCCGTAGCTGCGCTCGCTGCGGTAGTAAGCCCCCGTCTTGCGCTCCGACTCGGCCCGCCGCTCTCCCGAAATCTGGAGCGCGTTGTGGCGGATCTCGACCTTGACGTCGTCCTTGGAGAGCCCTGGCAGGTCGGCGTGCACGGTGAGCTTGTTGCCCTGCTGTGACACGTCGATCTGTGGCCACCAGGTGCTCTCCTCGAAGCGTCCGAACGCTCCGAAAGCCGAACCGAACACGTCCTCGAAGAACTGGTCCATCCGCTCGCTCAGTCGCCGCATCAGATTCAGAGAGAGCGGACCGCCGTAGACCTCCCGCGAGAGGGGCGCCTCTTGCTCGGTCGTCGCTTGCTCGATCGATTGGGATTGCTCTGAAGCGCCGCTCGTCTCCTGCTGCGGCTGCTCACTCGCTTGCTGCTGCTCAGTCTCCATGGTGACCTCCTCGCCGCCCGAGCTCCTGGCGGACGGCCGTCGCTCCCGGAAGTCGTGCAAGCCGCGCGCCAGGGCGACCGGCGGGCCGGCGCTGATACTCGTGTAACCCCGTCCTGCGGGCGGCATAATCGGAGGACACAGCGACAGCGAGGAAAGCACATGAGCTCTGAGACGTTATTGCAACGGCTGAGGGAATTGCTCCCCACCATCCGCGCGCGCAGCGCCGAAATCGAGCAGCAGCGCCGCCTGCCGAAGGAGATCGTCGACGCGCTCCGCGCCACCAATCTGTTCGCGCTCGAGATCCCACGGGCGCTCGGCGGTCAGGAGGCCGAGCCGGCCGACATCTTTCGTGCGATCGAGCTGATTTCCACCGCCGACGGCTCCACCGGCTGGTGCGCCATGATCGCAGCCGCGAACAGCGGCGCCGCCGGGTTTGCTTCCGAAGCCGGGGCCCGCGAAGTCTTCTCGGACCCCTCCGCGCCCTGCGCCGGCGTGTTCGCTCCGGCCGGCGCTGCCCGGCGCGTCGAGGGCGGCGTTCGCATCAGCGGCCGCTGGCCCTTCGCCAGCGGCATCGGGCACTGCGATTGGGTCTGGCTCGGATGTGTCGTGATGCAAGACGAAAAGCCGCGCATGACAGCGACGGGACCGGAGATCATCCACGCCTTCGTGCCCGTGAAGGACGTCGAGGTTCACGACACGTGGTTCGTCAGCGGTCTGTGCGGCACGGGCAGCAACGACGTCAGCGTCAAGGACGTGTTCGTGCCGGAGCGACGCATCTTCGACATCATGGATCCGTCGACCCACAGGAAGGAGCCTCTCTATCGTCTCCCACCCCTCGGCGCGTTCGTTTCACACGTCGCCGCCGTGAGCCTCGGATTGGCACGCGGTGCGCTCGACCTCTTGGTCGAGCTCGCTCAACAGAAGGTCCCGGCGCTCAGCAGCGCGGTGCTCGCCGACCGCTCGATGGCGCAGATCGAGCTGGCCCGCGCGGAGGCAACGCTGGCGTCGGCCCGGGCGTTCTTCTACGAAACGGTGCATGATCTCTGGGCCACCGTTCGCGAGGGCAAGCAGCCGGCGCCACGGCAGGTCGCGCTCAACCGGCTCGCCTGCGCCAACGCCGCCGAGGCCGGGGCCTCGGTCACTCGCAGGGCCAACGTGGTCGCGGGGGGCAGCTCGATCTTCGCGTCGTCGCAGTTGCAGCGCCACGCTCGCGATGCGGAGGCGGTCCTCCACCACTTCACCGTTGCCCCGCACGTCTGGGAGGACGTCGGCCGGGTGCTGCTCGGTCGTCAGCCGCTGGCCCCGATGTTCTGAGCTGTGAGGTGGTCGATCAGCTGCCGGCGCACCCCGTGGAGTCCTACATCGAGTTCCAGTACTGACGGCGTCGCTCACACCGCGCCGAGACCGCCGTGCGACTCGAGCGGTGGGGTGGCGAAGTCGGCGCCCTCGCGCAGGCCGTCGAGCACTTCCAGCAGCGTGTGCTGGGCGCTGCGGCGCGGCGCCCAATCGAGCTCGCTCCGTATCCGCGAGCAGTCGAGCAGAGGCGAGCGGAAGGCGAGGTCGATCCAGCCCGGCTCCGCTGGCTGCAGGCGCAGCAAGAAACCGGCGCGCGCCAGCCCGCGCAGCAGCCTGGGCGACACGCGCACCCGACGACCATCCAAGAGCTCGGCCAAGAGCTTGGAGTCGAGCACCGGATCGGCCGCAACGTTGAAGGCTCCCCGCACCTGGCTCAGCAGCGCCCGGCGGTAGGCGTCGGCGACGTCCGCCGCGTGCACGACCTGAAGGCGCAGGGCCGGGTGGTCCGGAACGAGCCGCAAATAGCGCTGGTCGAAGACGAAGCGCGGCACCAGGCTGCCGAGGAACAACGCGCGCAAGTGCGACGCCGCCGCGCGCTTGAAGATCAGCGCCGGCCGCAGGCGAACGACGCGGAGCGAGGGATGAGCGTCCTCGATCTCGTCCAGCAAGCGCTCGACCGCGGCCTTCTGCCGCGAGTAGTGCGAGGATTCCACGCCGGCGGTGGGCCAGGTCTCGTCGACGAGGCGGTCCTTCGGCCCCGGCGAGTAGGCCCCCGCCGAGGAGGCGTAGATCAGGTGCGGGACCTCCGCGCGCAGCGCAGCCTCGAACACACGGCGGCTGCCCTCCACGTTGGTCTGCCACAGCTCCGCGGGTTCGTGTGAGGAGTGGATCTTCCAGGCCAGGTGGACGACCGCGTCGGCCCGCACAAGATAGGGATCGAGCGCATCGCGCCCGACGTCGGCCTGAACGAAGCGAGCCTTGGCGAAGGTGGCCTCCGGCGCGCGCCGGGCGATGCCGATCACCTGACGCACCAGCGGCTCACGAGCGAGCGCCGCCAATAAGCTCGTGCCCACGTTGCCGGTAGCACCTGTGACGACGACGCGCATACCGGGGACGCTGCAAGCTGGATGCCGTGCGTTCTGCCGTCCGCGGCCTCGTGTGGCACGAACCTTTCATGCGAGAGGGCGAAGGCGCGTGCCATGGAACTCGGTCTTCTCCTGATCCGCGTCGTCGTTGGGCTCACGCTGGCAACGCACGGCGCGCAGAAGATTTTCGATTGTTCGGCGGTCACGGTATCGCGGGTACCGGCCAATTTTTCGACTCACTCGGGTTCCGCCCGGGCAAGACGCACGCAACGCTCGCCGGTGTGGCCGAATTGCTGGGCGGCCTTTGCTTCGCTCTGGGCCTGTTCACGCCACTTGCCGCAGCCGCCATCATCGCGGTGATGGCGGTCGCGGTCTGGATGGTCCATGCCCCGAAGGGCTTCTTCGTCGACGCAGGCGGCTACGAGTACAACGCGGCGATCGTGGCGGTCGCGGCGGGCATCAGCATGATAGGGCCTGGCGAGCTCTCGCTGGACGCTGCCCTGGGGCTAGAGCTGGCGGGCGTGATCTGGGGGCTGATCGCTCTCGGAATCGGGCTCGTGGCAGCGGTGGTTGCCCTCGCCGTCCGTGCGACGTCCATGCGCGGTACGACTGGCCGGCCCCAGCCCACGTCGTGAGGACACGCCTGAGTCAGAGATCTTTGGTCGCACCAGCGCTCGCGCTCTCGCCGGCGCTCGACGTGCCGTCGGACGAGCTGGCCGGCCGTCACGACTCGCTGCGCGATCGAGTGAGCTCAGCTGCTGATCGCGGTGAGTTGGCGCTCGCCAGGATCTTTTCGACGCAAGCTCGGCCAGGGTACCTTTCGGCTTCCCGCGGACCAGTTGTCGTGGCGGCCGTCCCAGTACATCACGTCGAGCTCCGAGTGCTCGATGTCGTCGAGAGTATTGACGTTCACCGACACGAAGTCGCCGCCGAGCTGCTCGAGGTACCCGCGCCCGTAGGCGTAGATGCCGCACTTCATGGCGTTTGACCTCGTTTGGCTGACGAGAGCCAGCTTGCCAGCGTAAGCTGTCAGGAGTATGTCAGGTTTGTTCTCATGCGCAGGACGGAGCGACTTTTTGCCCTGGCCGAGGTCCTGCGCGGTCGGCGGACCGGTGTCACCGCCGAGGAGCTAGCCGAGCGCTTCGAGGTGACGGTGCGGACCATCTACCGCGATCTCGACACCCTGCGTGACTCCTCCCTCCCCGTGGTCGCGGAGCGCGGCCGAGGCGGAGGCTACGCGCTGGATCGCAGCTACAGCCTGCCGCCCGTCAACTTCACCGCCCGCGAGGCGGCGCTGCTCATCGCTCTCGGGCGCTTCGCCATCGACATGCGGCTCTTGCCCTTTACCGAAACTCTCGGCTCGGCGCTCGACAAGGTGCGCGGGGCCCTCTCCACATCGGCGCAGCGGGAGCTCCTGGAGCGCATGACCGAGGTCACCTTTCACGGCGTGCCGGCGCTGCCCATCCAGAAGTCCGTCCGTGCGGCGCTCGAGCGCGCCTGGTTCGAGCAGCAGCCGCTCCGCATCACCTACGTCGATAGCAACCACATCCAGAGCCAGCGACGCATCCAGGTCCGCGGCATCGCCTGCGACCGGCACGAGACCCGCGTCGACGCCCGCGATCTCGACAGCGGTGAAGAGCGCCAGTTTCGCCTCGATCGCGTCCACGCCGCCGAGCTCGTCGACGCGATCGAAGAGCCCCAGCCCGCGCGCAACAACGTCCGCCGATCGACCCGAGCGTCCAAACGGCGCCGGCGAAACTGAGCAAAATGTGCCGCTTTTTTCCTCTTCTCCGAGCCCGTCACAGCACCGTCCGACGACGCGACCGGAGAGAGCACCGGCGAGATGCCGATCAGGTACATCACGGAGCAGGGCTACAGCCTGGGCTTCGGCAGCCTCTTGATCGACTCCGTGCGCGTCCGGTGACGCGGCGCTTGCTTCCTCGCGCGCGGTGACCGAAACTCGCGCCGTCGCCGATGCGTAGGTCTCTCGGGTCTGCCCTCGCGCCGCTCACTTTCGTGCTGGTACTGGCCGCGCCTGCCAGGGCACAGGACGGCAGCCTCATGGAGGAGTACCGCAGCGGGTCGGAGGAGGACGCCGAGGAGGAAGACGAGGAAGCGGCGGAAGAAACCTCCGAAGAGCGCTTCGACACTCCACCCGGAGAGCCCTCGCCGTTCGACGAGGAGGAAAGCAGGGCCAGGAAGCGCAAGACGATGCGCAAGTTCCACCTGGCTCTGCGCGGCGGCTACGGCGCGCCGCTCGGCGAGATCAGTGACGGCGTGCCGCTGGCGAGCGACACCTCGCGTCCGGTGCCGGTCGGGGTGTCGGGCATGATCCCGATCCAGCTCGACTTCGGCTACATGGTCTCGCGCAAGGTCTTACTCGGCCTCTATGCGCAGTACGGCGTCGCCTTCTACACCGATTGCGGGAATTGTTCGGGCAACGACCTCCGTTTCGGGCTCCAGATCCAGTATCACTTCGTGCCCGACAAGAAGCTCGATCCGTGGCTCGGGCTCGGGCTCGGCTATGAGTTTTTGCGGGCGCGCGAGCACGACGCGGAGGGTGGGCACACTGCCAGCTTCTCGGCGCATGGCTTCGAGTTCGCGAACTTGCAGGCGGGCCTGGACATCGCCCTCGGCAAGGCATTCTCGCTCGGACCTTTCGTCGGCTTCTCGCTCGGTCAGTTCATGAGCTCGAAGACCCGACCACCGGGCGCCCCCGAGCCCTCTTACAGCAGCATCGACGACCCGGCCCTCCACATGTGGCTCGAGCCCGGCCTCAAGGCGACGCTGCGCCTCTGAGCGTTTCTGATCCCATCGGCCGCGCCCGACCAGGCCCGAGCCCGCAGGCGTTGTCCACGTGGGTCGCGCCGGAGCGATACTCCACGTGGACGACGGCCTTCGTCAGGGTGTTACTGGAGCTTCTCCAGCCGCGCGTTGGCGACGCTGAAGGTCGAGGCGTAGGAGCCGCAGGCGCCAACCCCGAAGCCGATCGGGGTCATGCCGAAGGTGAGGTTCTTGGTCTCATTGGCCGCGAACGGAACATCGAGGATGACCTCGAGAGTGCCGTTGCCTGCCACGCAACCCGTGAGGGGCGACGAGATGTAGGTGGCGGTCGGCGAATAGCTCGTGGCACCGACACCGTCGAGGCTGACGAGGAAGGTGGTGTTGCCGAACGCGCTGCACCCGCTGGAGCCGAGGAAGCCGCTGAAGTTGACGATGTCCACGGTGAAGCGGTACTGGGTTCCGGCCGTGGGGGACGTCACGGGCTGGGTGAAGGTGACCGAGCTCGGGTGCGACGACGCCGGGCAGACCGTGCCTCCCACCCAGTTGATCAAGTTCGGCTGCTCGGGATCGAGCGTGTAATGGTTGCCGCAGGTGCTGCCGGGGCAGGAAACGTCGAGCACGTTGTTCGGATCCCAACCTTCCGTCAGCAGGTTGTCGGGGCAGCTCGTGTCCTTGCTGCCGAACACCGTCACATCTCAGGTCGAGATGCCGTAGCCGGTGGCGCGCGTGATGCCCTTGAGGCGCAGGAACCGGGTGACGGTGGTGCCGAGGGTCACGGTCTCGACTCCGCCCTGACCGTTGCTTACGAGCTTGACCTGCGTCCACGGACCCGCGAACGACGTCGCCGTCTCGATGGCGTAGGAGCTGGCGTACGCGGCCTCCCACGCGATACGGACGCTGTCGATGCGGGCTGCCTGGCCGAGGTCGAGCGCCAGCCACTGATCGTCCTCCCAGAGGCTGGACCAGCGCGTGCTGAACACGTCGTCGGCGCCTGCCGACGCGGGCGTGTACGAAAACTCCTCCGAGGATGCCTGCGTGGCCGTCGGAGCTAGACGAACGCTGTCCCCGCAGCTGGCGGGGGTTGCGCTGCAAGCCGGATCGGGCGCGCCGCTGACCGAGACCTCGAAAATGGAGACGCTTCCGAACCCGCTCACCTGATTGGCGTAGATGCGGATGTAGCGGGCGGCGACGTCGAGGTCGGTGATCTCGTGGTGGCCACCCGTGCTGCTCACGACCTTGCGGATCGGAGCGAAGTTGACGCCGTTGTCGGAGACCTGAATCTCGTAGTTGGGGCTGAACGCCGTTTCCCAGTCGATCGCCACGCTGCCGATGAAGCGGCGCTGCCCGAGATCCAGCCGCAGCCATTGCGGAGCGCCCTGTCCGCTCGACCAGCGCGTCGTCGGGTTGCCGTCGATGGCCCACTCGGGCACGAAGTGATTTTGCTGCACGCTGGACGCGGTGGCCGCAGCGATCGACAGGTTTTGTGAGCTGCAGGTGGCGAGACCCTGCTCGCTCGATCCGACCGCTTCTTCACTGGTGTCCGCCGCACTGCAGCCGACGAGGCCCGCCACGAGCAGACACAGCGCGCGTGTGACAATGGATTGATGCATCACTTGCCCTTTCCTTTCACCGGATCCCCGGGAGCGGCATGGAGCGAAACATGAAACCGCTCTCATTCGCCTGCGGTAGGAATGTGGCACCGATACCAGTTGTGATTTCACTCAGCGCGCTACCCAGGCCGAGCGGCGGGTCGGGAAAACCTGCGCGGCCTGCGTCGCGCTCGGTCTGAAGAAGCCCGACGTCAAACGGATGAAGGGCGTGGGCCTGTTTCTGGCAGGCCTCGCGGCGCTCGCCGCCGTCGCGCTCGCAGCGCTCTAGTCGGCGCTGGCTTCAAGTCGCGGCCAGCGTGACGACGAACGCGTCCAGCTGGTCGAACGTCTCGAGCGTGCCGGCCTGCGCCCCCGATTCGAGGGCCGCGTCGAGGGCTTCTTTCGAGGGATAGAGCTCGCGCAGCACGACCAGCGTCTTGCCGGCATTTTCTTCGAAGGTCACCGTGGTGACCTGACCGGCGTCGCCGCTCTCCTCGTCGGTCCAGACGAGGCGCGAGCACGGCGTCACTTCGAGGTACGTGCCGTAGAACGCCATGGGCTCCGGCGCGGCGGGATGGCGGAACACGAGGCGGTACTTGCCTCCGACACGGACGTCCGCCTCGCAAGAAATCAGCGTCAGGCCGAACGACTTCGGTACCCACCACTGCTTGAACAGCTCGGGCCTGGTCCACGCCTCGAACACGATGCGCGCCGGGCCGTTGACGGTTCGCGTGACGACGAGCTCACGCTCCGACTTCCTTTCCACCGTCGTTCGGTTTTTCGCTTCCTTGGGCTGACCGTCACCTTTTGCGTCCATCGAGCTTCTCCTTGCGTTGCAGTGCGTCGACGACCCTCTGCAATTCGTCGAAGCGAGCATCCCAGAGCCTCTGGTACCTCTCGAGCCACGCCGCCTCCTGCTCCAGCCTGCGCGGCCCCAGCTTGCAGGTTCGTACGCGGCCGACCTTCTCCGTGGTCACCAGGCCGGCCTGCTCCAGGACGCCGACGTGCTTCTTCATGCCCGTCAGCGTCATGTGGAACTTCTCGGCAAGCTCGCTGATCGAAGCATCTGCGCGTCCGAGCTGCTCGAGAACGCCCCGCCGAGTCGCGTCCGAGAGCGCGGAGAACGACGCATCCAGCCGGGCTGGCATATACTGAACCATGTGGTTCAGTATCTAGCGCCCGGATGCGCGCCGCGCAAGCCCCAAGACGCCAGTGGCGAGAAGTCGTTGCGCGCCTCGAGCATCGTGACCGGGTTCGGGTCATCCGCGAGGCAGCCGAGCGCGAGGGGTTCGATCTCGTCGTCATCGGAGCGAGGCCATGGCCGCATCCTCGACTTCTTCATCGGAAGTGTTGCGAAAGGCCTCCTCGCGGAGCTAGCCTGCGACGCCCCTGTTCGTTCGCGCTTCGAAGGAACGCTCTTCGTAGAACGTTTCCGGGGGCCGTTCTGCACTTTGTGTCTCAAATGTGTGGCGCCCCGATCCCGTGGGGACAACTATGGACACATGGTCGAAGGTAGCGAGAGCGTACGGAGGTCGCAGCCGGTGCCGCGCCTGCGCTCGACTTGGGCGGCCGTCCTGCTTTCGGTCGCGCTGGTGATCCTGGTCTCACTCGTGCGCTGGCTTCTGAGCGACGTGATCCCGGAGAGTACGCCCTACCTGCTCTTCCTCGCGTCGGTGGGCGTCGTTGCCTACTTGTGCGGCTGGAAATACGGCCTGTTGACCGTCGGCCTCT
>Ga0073934_10004554_pt1 | contig 22837 bp, 24 predicted proteins | sample LarsenN4metaG_FD_76834 | JGI IMG/M metagenome (GOLD analysis project Ga0073934, IMG submission 76834) | Hot spring sediment bacterial and archeal communities from British Columbia, Canada, to study Microbial Dark Matter (Phase II) - Larsen... ...
CGGCCGGGGCGGCGGCGGGCGCCGAAGCGGCTGGTATACTTGCCTGTGCCGGCGTTCACAAGCGCCCGCTGGCGCCGCCGGCCCGACTCGCCGATTTCCCCAGGGTGCCTGCGGCGCCCGCCGAGGAGCTGCTCGTGGCCTACACGATCATCGACACCTGCATCGGCTGCACGGCCTGCACGAAGCGCTGTCCGACGGACGCGATCACGGGCACGCGCAACGTCGTACACGTCATCGACCCGAACCTGTGCATTGACTGCGGCGCCTGCGGCGTCGTCTGTCCGCCGGAGGCGATCCTCGACGAGATGGGCGACGTCTGTAAGACGTTCCCGCGCAAGGAGTGGCCGAAGGCGATCGTCGTCGAGGACAACTGCATCGGCTCCGGCTGCGAGCTGTGCATCCAGATCTGCCCCTTCGACGCGCTGTCGCTCGGCGAGCCGGAGCGGACGGTCGGCGACTTCTTCGGCATCGCGGTGCTGAACGAGAAGCGCTGCACCGGCTGCCGGCTGTGCGAGGACGCGTGCGGCTGGGGCGCGATCTACATCGACCCGCCGCGGGAGCTGTTGAAGAAGAAGGCATGGCCGGACGAGGACGTGCCGGCGGCCGACGAGAGCAAGCAGCTCGAGGGAGCGCGGGCGTAGCGGCGGGCCAGCCGGTCAGTCGTCAGCATCGCGGCGCGCGCGTTCAGCCGGCGCTGTCGCATGCGCGGGCTCGTTCCCACGTGCGGATTTCCGGCGGCTCGAACACCGAACATCGAGCATCCTCCCCTGGCGGATACCGCTTTCCAATCGCTTCGCAAGCCGATATACCCACCCCATGGCACTTGAACCGGACTTCCTGATCCTCTGCGACTCGGCGCAGGTGCAGGGCGAGAAGCTCTACATGCTCGGCGGCGGCTGGTCGCAGATCTGGGTGAAGCAGTTCCCCGCGCAGCACCAGATGGCGATCGCGGCCGGCATCCTCGTGCCGTGGCTCGAGACGAACGCGCGGCACTCCTTCCGCATCGTCGTGCGGACGGACAACGCCACCGCGACGTTCGGCGATGTGCACGGCGAGTTCGAGCAGGGGCGGCCGCCCGGGCTGCCGGCCGGCGCGACGCAGCGCGTGATGGTGGCCGTGAACATGAACATCCGCATCGAGGAGCCGTGCGAAGCCGTCGCGGAGCTATCGCTCGACGGGGAGGTCGCGCGAGCGGTGCCCTTCCGGGTGGTGCAGGCGACCGTGCGCTAGCCACGTCTGACCGGACACCCCCGGCACGTAACACATGCACGTAGACGTGCGGACAGGTCTTCAGACCTGTCCTCGGGCCGCCCGTTTCCTGCGAGAGATGTCCGGCGGTGGGCGCGCGTCAGTCCGGCACGGTGGCGGCACGGAGGAAGGCCGCGAACAGGCGGCGCTGCACCGGCTGGAACGCCGGGTGCTCGGGCTCGGGGCGTTCGGGATGCCACTGGACGCCGACGACCCAGCGGTGCTGCTCGCTCTCGACGCCCTCGATTAGCTCGCCCTGCGGGTCGTCTGCCCAGGCGACCGGACGCAGGCCGCTCGCGAGGTGCTGCGCCTGCACGGCCTGGTGGTGGCGCGAGTTGACCTCGTCGAAAGCGGTATCACCGAGCGCCGTCGCGAGGCGCGTTCCTGGCCAGACGCGGAGCGCGTGCCAGCGCGAGGGATAGCCGGGCGTGCGATAGTCGGCCCGGTGCGCGCCGCTGTCGATGTGCTGAAGGAGCTGGCCGCCGAAGGCGACGTTCAGGAGCTGGTGGCCTCGGCAGATCGCGAGCACGGGGATGTCGCGCGCGAGCGCGGCCTCGAGGTACGCCAGCTCCATCGCGTCGCGCTCGGGCGAGGTCTCCTTCACCTTCGGGTGCCGCTCGGCGGCGCCATAGCGGGCGGGGTCGACGTCGATGCCGCCGGTGAGCATGAGGCCGTCGAGCGTCTTTAGAAGCTCGCGTTCGCGGCCGGCCGTGGCGTCGTGCAGGTCGACGACCTCGCCCCCGGCCTCAGTGATGCGCGCCCAGTACCGGTCGGCCGCCTCGCCGGGCACATCCTCCCAGCGCGTCACGCCGATGCGGGGGCGGTGGGGGGTGGGCATGGGGATAGGGTAGCGCCTCTGCAGCGCTGAGAGGTTGCGGCGGGCAGAGGAGCGTGCGCAGCCGGTCGTGGGGGATGGGGAACCCGCGATAGCGGCCACGAGGACGCGGCGCCGCTGCAGACGAGAGAGCGCGGGCGTTCGGCCCGCGCTCGTTGAGTGCCGCTGCTACCGATGCGCCGCGCTACTCCTCGAAGTCGACGTCGTCCGCGTCTTCGGCCGCCGCCGCCTCGAACAGACTTGTCTCGCGCGTGTCGAGCTCGCCTTCGACCTCGACTTCGGGTTCCTCCCAGTCCTCCGTCTCGTCGCCGAAGTCTTCGTCCTCGTCGGCATCGGTGCGGAGCAGGCTCTCGCGCGTGTACGGCCGCACGACCTCGCCCGCCTTTCCCGCCGGGAAGGAGATGCGGCCGACCTGCGACGGGTGCTGGAACGTCTCCTTGATGATGATCCGCACGCGGTTGCCGTCGACGCTGGCGACGGCGGCGGCGTACTTGTTGCCACCCTCGATCAGCTTCGTCAGCCGGAGCGCGAGCTTCGGCGTCACGTCGCTGATGTACTCGCCGGCGATCGTTTCAACCGTGAGGCGCGAGCCGACCGGCTTGAGCGCGACTTCATCGCCCGCCGACAGGGTGGCGAGGGTCTTCGTGTTGACGTTCTCGAGCGTTGTCACGCCGGTCTTGCCCATCTCCTCGATGAAGAGGCTGGTGTCGACCTGCTGGGCCTTGTCGGGCTCGGCCTTGGCCTTCGCCGTCGCCAACCGTTCGAGATTCTTGCGGGCGATCGCATTCGACGGCTCGAGCTGGAGCGCCTGCTGGTAGGCCTCGCGGGCCTCCTTGATCCGGCCGGTCTCCGTCAGGGCCTTGCCGAGCCGGTTGAAGGCCTGGGTGTCATCGGGAAAGATGGCGATGATGGCCTGGTTCGCCGAGATCGCCTCGTCCCAGCGGCTCTGCTTGGCCAGCTCGATCGCCTGATCCGTCCGCACCCGCTTGATGCGGACCTTGTCCTCTGCCTGGTACGCCATATGCTCCTGTATCCGTTCCTGACTGAATGTCGGACGATTGTATAGACCGTGGGTGGGGCTCCACAAGCCTATTACGTCGCCTGTAATATCGACGGATCGCGCGCCGCGCGCAGCCGTAACTGATCCGTAACGCTGCCGCGTTCCAGTGGCTCTCCGCGCTCCTCTCCCTCGCCTTCCGGGTTCCGTCCCCCTATAGTCGGAGACATGAGCGAGGCGCAGGTCAGCGAGACGATCGTCCGCGGCATCGTTGTGGGGGCGTTCCAGGAAAACTGCTGGGTGATTGGCAACCGCCGGACGGGGGAGGCCGTCTGCGTGGACCCGGGGGACCAGCCGGAGGAGGTCCTGGCGATGGCGCGCGACATGGGCGTGCGCATCAAGTACATCGCGAACTCGCACGCCCACATCGACCACATCCTAGGCGTCCGCGCAGTGCAGGAGGCGACGGAGGCGCGCTTCCTCCTCCACCCGGGCGACCTGGAGATCGCGCGGGGGACGGCGGCCTCGGCGAAGCGCTGGTTCGGCGTCGAGATCGAGCCGCCGCCCGATCCCGACTCGTACCTCGCCGACAACGACGAGATCGATATCGACGGCCTGAAGCTGCGAGTGCTCCACACGCCGGGGCACACTCCGGGCAGCGTCTGCTTCTACGCGGACGGCGTGCTTTTCGCGGGCGACACCCTGTTCGCCGGCTCGATCGGGCGGACCGACCTGCCGGGCGGGGACGAGCGGCAGGAGATGAGCAGCATCGTCGACCGGCTGCTGCTGCTGCCCGACGAGACCATCGTGCTGCCGGGGCATATGGAGCAGACCACGATCGGCCGGGAGCGCGAACGCAACCCCTACATCCGCATGGAACTCGCGCGGCGCGCGCAGGAGTCCCGCTAGTACAAGCCGGCAACGGTGAGGCGGATGCCGAGCGCGACGAGCGCAACGGCGAGCAGGCGCACGACCGTGGCACCGTGGACACGGTGCGAGATCCACGCGCCGAGCTGCGCGCCGGGGATGACGCCGACAGAAATCAGGAGCGCGCGCGCGAGGTTGATGCCGACGAGCTCGCCATTCGCGACGTGCGTCGCCGAGCCGGTGAAGGCACTGATTGCGAGCACGAAGTGGGACGTGGCGACGGCGATCGCGACCGGAAACCGGAGCAGCGTGATCATGATCGGCACGTGGACGATACCGCCGCCGATGCCGAGCAGGCTCGAGATGAAGCCGACGCCGGCGCTGTAGGCGATGCCCTGCGGCAGGTTGTAGGAGTAGCGGAAGATCTCGCCCGGCTCGGCGCCCGGCATCGTGCGCGTGACGACGCCACGGCCGCGCAGCGGCGAGCGGATGCCCTCAGCGCGGCCACTGCTCCAGGCGGTGTAGCCCGCGAGCGCAAGCAGCAGGAAGCCGAACAGGAGGTTGAAGATCTGGCGCGGCACAGCGGTCACCAGGAGCGCGCCGGCGATTGAGCCGGGGATCGCCGCGCCGGCGAACATGAGGCCGGTGACGTAGTCGATGCGGCGCGCGCGGGCATACGCGGCGGAACCGGACAGCGCGTTGAAGAAGACGACGGCCAGCGAGATGGACGTGATACCTGCCGGGTCCTCCCCCGGATAGAGCAACAGCAGCACCGGCACGAGGACGAAGCCGCCACCGGCACCCACGAGCGTGCCGTAGGCCCCCACAGCGAATCCGAGGGGCATGAGCAGCGCTTCCCACCACGACATGCGCGCATCGTACGGGCGCTGCCGGCTGTGCGATACGCGACTAAGTCAATCCAGTTGCTACGCCGCGGCTTCGTCGGGCCGCGTGTCCGCAGCGAGGTCCTTCGCGGACGGGTCGTGCTCGTGGTCCGGCCGGGGCGGCTCGTCGTGACCGTCCGCGGCGTCTCGTCGTGCACTCGGCTTGGCGTGCAGGTCGCGCCGGTTCGCCATCAAGCGCTCGAACGCCTCGAACACGCGCAGGTCGAACTGCGAGCCGACGTTGGCACGCAGCTCGAGCATCGCCTGCTCGTGCGTCATCGCCTCGCGGTAGGGGCGGTGTGAGGTCATCGCGTCGTAGGCGTCCACGATGGAGAAGACGCGCGCCTCGAGCGGGATGTTCTCGCCGGAGAGCCCGAAGGGATAGCCGCCACCGTCCCAACGCTCGTGGTGGTAGAGCAGGATCGGCGTCGCACCCTCGAGGAAGTCGACCTTCGAGACCATGACACCGGCGAGGAGCGGGTGCTTGCGCATCGCCTCCCACTCGCGGTCGTTGAGCGCCGCCGGCTTCTTGAGCACGGCGTCTGGTACGCCGATCTTCCCGACATCGTGCAAGAGCGCCCCGCGCTCGATGTCGACGAGCGCCGCGCCTTCGACGCCCAGCTCGCGCGCAAGGTGCACCGTCAGGCGGGCGACGCGCTCGCAATGGCCCTCGGTGACCTCGTCCTTCGCATCGAGCGCCGCCATGAGCGCCTTCAGCGTCGAGTCGTACGACAGCTCGACTTCCTGCGCGTAGGCCCGCACCTTGGCGAAAAGCTGCGCCTGCTCGACGGCCATCGCCGCCTGCGATGCGAGGTCGACCACCTGCTTGATATCGCTGTCGCTGAAGCCCCGGCTCGACTTCGTCGGATCCTTGACGACAGCGATCGCACCGACGACGGTGTCGCGCAGGCACATTGGCGCGCAGAGCACGTTGAGCTGCTCGGGCAGGCCGCCCCCCGGCGCAATGAACTGCGCGTACGCGCTTGACGCATGACCGGCGACGATCGGTGTCTTGGTCACGACGGCGCGGCGCAGCAGCCACTCGTCGCATGGCCGCTGGACGTGCGAGAGGTTGTGGGTCGCACGGTCATACGTCGTGCGCATGATCAGGTCGTTCGATTCAGCGTCGAACAATGCCACGAGAGCGTAGTCGCCATGGCCGAGCGCCGCGGAGTCGCGCGCGAGCTGGGTCAGCACGTCCTGGAGGTCGAGCGACCGGCGCAGGTCCTCGCCGGCGAGGTACAGCCGTACGAGCCGCGCGTTCTGGTCGGTGATGCTGCGGATCGCGAGCAGGAAGCATGCCTGCAGCGCGGCGTACAGCAGTACGGCGATGGCGACGACGGTCGACCAGACCGTCACGGTGAGGTCACGCAAGCGGGACTCGATGGGCGCGGCCAGCTGTTCGACCTCGATCACGGCGCCGCCTCGCTGCGCGGTGACGACGAAGCGCGACCGGCCATCAGGCGCCGAGCGGACGCGCGAACCGGCGGACAGCGGGAGCTGACCCGCGCCCGTCGGCGCGCCCGACTGGTACGTAAAGCCGTCGGGCCCCTCGACGAGGACGGCGGTCACGCTGCCCGCGCGGATCTGCGGCTGGGTCAATGCGTCAAGCGTCTTCACCGTGTCGTCGCGCGGCTGCGTGGGGGCAGCATCGAGGACGGCAGCAACGGGCGCTATCACTGCATCGTTCACGGCGCGCACAACGCCATCGTGCTCCTTTCGGACGGTGAACACGGAGAGTCCCCAGCCGGTGATGCCGGCAAGGACAGCGACGCAGACGAAGCTGATGGCCGCGAATCGGAGCTGGGGGCGGGTGGCGGAAGTCACAGGCGAGCGCTCCCATCTGGTGGCCGTCCCTGAGATATCGGCATCGCGGGCGCCCGCGCCCACCCCATCGGACGACACTCGGCAGCATGCGGCGGGACGACGCGGTACCCTGTCCCTGATGCTCGACCAAAAGCTCATCCGGCTGCGGGAACTGTTCCGCGAGATGGAGTCCGTCGTCGTCGCGTTCTCCGCCGGAGTTGACAGCACGCTCGTCGCGGCGGTCGCGGCAGAGGTGCTGGGCGCACGGGCGCTCGCTGTCACGGGTGTGTCGCCCTCGATCCCGGCATCGGAAGTGGAGGAGGCGCAGGCGCTGGCCACGCGCATCGGCGTCCCGCATCGGCTGCTACCAACGTCCGAGATGGACCGTCCAGGTTATGTCGAGAACTCGCCCCAGCGCTGCTACCACTGCAAGACCGAGCTCTACTCCCTGCTCGAGGAGATCGCCGCGCGCGAGGGCTACGCCTGGGTGGTCGACGGCTGCAACACCGACGACCTGGGCGACCACCGGCCGGGCCGCGTCGCCGCCGCCGAGCACCGCGTCCGCAGCCCGCTCACCGAGGCAGGGTTCACGAAGAACGACGTCCGCGAAGCCTCGCGGCTGCGCGGACTGCCGACGTGGGACAAACCCGCCATGGCCTGCCTGTCGTCGCGCATCCCCTACGGCACACCGGTGACCGTCGAGGCGCTCGACCAGGTCGGCGCGTCCGAGGCGTTCCTGCGCTCGCTCGGCTTCCGGCAGCTGCGGGTGCGGCACCATGGTGAGGTCGCGCGCCTGGAGGTCGAGCCGCATGAGCTGGCGCGAGCGATCGAGCTGCGGGAGCGCATCGTCACTCGCCTCAAGAACCTGGGGTACGCCTACGTGACCCTCGACCTGGCCGGCTTCCGCTCCGGCAGCATGAACGAGACGCTCGCGGCGCCCGCAGCAGGCGCCTGACGCCGCCGCCGGTGGACGACAGCCCGTTCAAGCCCAGTTTCTTCGAGCGCGAGGACGAGTCCGACGACGCGCTGTTTTACGCGCTGCCGCGGATGGTTGCCCACATCGACGAGTATGCGATCGAGGCGGCGCGCCGGCTCTACCGCGAGCTCGTACCGCAGGGCGCGCGGCTCCTCGACGTGATGTCGAGCCGCTACTCGCACCTCCCCGAAGAGCTCGCGCCGGCGTCGGTCGTCGGGCTCGGCATGAACCTCGAGGAGCTGCAAGCCAACCCGCAGCTGACCGCGCACGTCGTCCATGACCTGAACCGCGAGCCGCGTCTGCCGTTCGACGACGGCGCGTTCGATGCGGCGGTGATCACCGTCTCGGTGCAGTACCTGACGCGGCCGGTCGAGGTCTTCCGCGACCTCGCGCGCGTGCTCGTGCGCGACGCGCCGCTTGTCGTGACGTACTCGAACCGGATGTTCCCGGCGAAGGCGGTGCGCATCTGGCGCGCGCTCGACGACCGCGACCGCGCGACGCTCGTCGCGTCGTATTTCCGGTACAGCGGCGGCTGGCGGGACGTCGTGATGGCGGACGTATCGATTGAGAGCGGTGGCTACCACGACCCGTTGTACGCGGTCTGGGCCTATCGGGCGTAGCGCTGGCACGGCAGCGGGCCGACAAGGCAGGGCCGCCCCTCGGGGCGGCCCTGCCGGTCGTTGTTCGCGTCGAGATCGCCGGCTAGCGCCGCTTCATGCGCACGCCCGCCGCCGCAGCCGTGAGCATCAGCGCCGCGGCGCCGAGGAGCGCGAGCGCAAGCGGACTGGTGCGCGAGGCGTCACCATCGACGCCGCCGCTGCCGGTGTCCGGAGCGCTGATGCCAGTGCGCGGCGTCGCCGTCGGCGCCACGGCCGTTGGCGAGGGAGGCGGCGCCACCGGGAGCGCGGCGACCTGCGAGAGTGCCGGCACCTTCCAGATCGTGCCATCGCCGAAGACGCCGAAGTCGGCGACGTAGGCGGTGTCGTTGACGACGATCATCGCCGTGGCGCCGGTGAAGCCCGTGACCAGCGGGGTCATCTTGCCGTCGGCGTTGACCTTGAAGATCGTGCCGCTGCCGAGGACGGGCGCTTCCGTCGCGGCATCGAACTTGATCAGCTGCAGCGCGTAGAGCTGGCCGCCGTTGCCGATGGCGACGGCGCTGAGGAACTGCTGGCCGCGGGCGAGCTCGGTGAGGTTCCCGGTCGGCACGCCGACCTGGTACACCCGCCCGTCCTCCGGCAGGAACGGGAAGGCGCCCAGCGTGGAGACGTACAGCGGGCCCGTCTCACCACCGGCGATGCCCGTCGTCACGATGTGCGTGGGGAAGTCGGCGATGCGGGTGATGGTGCCATCCAGGTCGACCTTCATCACCTGGTTCTGGTTGCCGTCGCTGACATAGAACGAGTTGCCGCGGGCGATCATCGAGTAGGGATTCCCGCCGGGCTCGATGTCCTGTTGCGTACCGTTCTTGATCGGCGTAACGGGGTTGGCGTCGTTGAAGGCGCCGATGTCAGCGATGAGCTGGGTCGTGCCGTCGCTCTTGACCTTGTAGACGCCGGTCGGCGTGTCGGGGAATCCCCAATCGGCGCCGCCGTGCGTCTGGACGTAGTAGAGCTGATCGCCGATGAAGGCGACATCGGCCGGGCCGACGCTGTCGCCGGGGTCACCGCCTTCGGGCGGGCTGGCGTTCGACGGCAGCTTGTCGGCGACCGTTGTGCGCTCACCGGTCGCCGGGTCCATTTTCGAGATGCGGCCGGAGAAGCCGTTGAGCATCTTCGACCCGTCGGCCGCCGTGAACTCCGTCGTGCCACCATTCCCGGCCTCGGCGATGTAAAGCATCCCGTCGGGGCCCATCTTGAAGCCGCGGGGACTGATGAGGCCGCTGCCGACCTTCGAGCCAGCCGTCGGGGCCGGGGCGGGTGCCTGTGCCTGCGTGAGCCTCGGGGCGAGCACCGTTGCGGCGACGGCTGCCACCGCGACGGCCAGGGCGAGCCATCGTTTCATTTCGGTCCTCCTCGACCAACGGAGCCGGCGAACGCCGCACAGCTTTCCATCCGCCGGTCTACGGTACGCGGGCGCAACCTCTATGACAACCAGCGCGCATAGCAAATGCGCCCGCCGAGTTAGCGGGCGCATTTGCCGTCCGGTTCTATGCAGCCGGGCTCAAAACGGACTTAGCTGGACGCACTCCAGACGGTGTGGTAGCGCTCCCCACGGATGGCAGCGGCCGTCGCCTTGAACTCGCGCCGCTTGAGGTCGTCGAGCGCCTCGTCGCAGGTCTCGAGCGCTCCTGTGAACCCGGAGGCACCCATGCGGCGGCGCAGACGCTCCCAGACGCCGCTCTCCTCGAGGTAGCGGACGCTGTGCGGCCAGAAGAAGAACATGAAGTTCTTCGGCATGCCGAGCGTCGGCCGGTGCTGGCCGAGCCAGAAGAAGCGCTCCTGCACCGACTCCACCGGGTCGACGATCGCCATCATCGGCGTCGTGCAACGGCCGCTCGTGTCGCTGGTGTCATAGCGGGTGTCGACGAGCAGCCGCTCCGGAAAGAGCCGGAAGGCCACGGCGAAGACGTCCGCGTTGTCAATGATCTTCGTGACTTCTTCGAGATCCACTGTGACGCCGTGTTCTGTGTACATCTCTCGTTAGGCGGTTGGTCGTTGGGTCGCCCCAACGGCCCAACGATCAGCCGCCTCCTCCCTGGTGCTAGTACATCGGCGGCGCAGCGGGGGCGGCGCCGTCCTTCTTCTCCGGCAGGTCGGTGACGAGGCAGTTCGTCGTCAACACCATGCCGGCGATCGAGATGGCGTTTTCGAGCGCGGCGCGCGTGACCTTCAGCGGGTCGATGATGCCCTTCTGGATCATGTTGCCGAATTCGTCGCGCGCGGCGTCGTAGCCCTCGCCGACCTTCATCGACTTCACCTGCTGCACGATCACCGAGCCGTCCTTGCCGGCGTTGACAGCGATGCGGCGCAGCGGCTCCTCAAGCGCGCGCTTCAGGATCAGCGCACCGGTGCGCTCATCACCCTCGAGCGTGAGCTTGTCGAGCGCGGGGATGGCGTTGATCAGCGCCACGCCACCGCCAGCCACGATGCCCTCCTCGACAGCGGCACGCGTCGCCGAGAGCGCGTCCTCGACGCGGTGCTTCTTTTCTTTCAGCTCGACCTCGGTAGCAGCACCAACCTTGATGACGGCGACGCTGCCGGCGAGCTTCCCGAGACGCTCCTGCAGCTTCTCGCGGTCCCAATCGGAGGTCGTCGTCTCAAGCGCGGCCTTGATCTGGCGGACGCGCGCCTCGACGGCCGACTTCTTGCCGCGGCCCTCGATGATCGTCGTCTGCTCCTTCTCGACGATCACCTTGCGGGCGCGGCCGAGGTCCTCGACCTGCACCGAGTCGAGCTTGCGGCCAAGCTCCTCGCTGATCAGCGTGGCGCCCGTCAGCGCGGAGATGTCGCCGAGGTTGTCCTTGCGGCGGTCGCCGAAGCCCGGCGCCTTGACCGCGACGACGTTGATGGTGCCGCGCAGCTTGTTGACGGCGAGCGTGGCCAGCGCCTCGCCCTCGACGTCGTCGGCGATGATCAGAAGGTTCTTGGAGACCTGGAGCAGCCGCTCGAGCGTCGGCAGGATGTCCGTCACGGAGGAGAGCTTCTTGTCGGTGACGAGGATGTACGGCTCATCGAGCTCCGCCTGCATCTTCTCGCTGTTCGTGACGAAGTAGGGGCTGATGTAGCCGCGGTCGAACGCCATGCCCTCGACGTACTCGACCTCCGTGGTAATGCCCTTCGACTCCTCGACGGTGACGACGCCGTCCTTGCCGACCTTCTCCATCACTTCGCCGATCAGCTCGCCGATCGTCGGGTCGGCGGCGGAGATCGACGCGACCTGCGCCGACTGCTCGCGCGTGGTGACGGGCTTCGCGTTCTTCTTGAGCTGGGCGACGACCGCCTGGCCGGCAGCCTCGATGCCGCGCTTCAGCGCCATGGGGTTGGCACCGGCGGCGACGTTCTTCAACCCCTCGTGGACGATCGCCTGACCGAGCACGGTGGCGGTCGTCGTGCCGTCGCCGGCGATGTCGTTGGTCTTCGAGGCGATCTCCTTGGCGAGCTGGGCGCCGATGTTCTCGAACGGCTCGTCGAGCTCAATGTCCTTGGCGATGGTGACGCCATCGTTGGTGATCGTCGGGGCGCCGAACTTCTTGTCGAGGACGACGTTCCGGCCCTTGGGGCCGAGCGTGATCTTGACGGCGTCCGCGAGGGCGTCGATGCCCCGCATGAGGGCGTGGCGCGCCTCTTCATCGAAAATGAGCTGCTTTGGCATCCCTGGTGTCCTCCGCTAAGCGAATCTGTGTATCTGGCTGAGCGCCATTCTAGCACTCGCGCAACGGGAGTGCTAAGCGGAGTCTAGCCTGGAATGTCAGCATGGTCAAGACCGGCGCCGACTTGCCCTCGCGCGCCCTGGGTGACATCCCCCCGTTCGCGGCACCCGCGCCACTGTACTACGTTCGACCGGTGCTGCTGCTCGCCTGGTCTCATAACCGCTATCACGACCTGCCCGCCGACGAGGTCCTCCGGCGCGTCCGTCTCGCCGGCGTGCACGGCCTGATCGTCAAGTACGGCGACCCCGCGTTCGAGCGCGCCGTCGCAGCAGCGGGCGTGCCGTACGGGGTCGAACGCTTCGCGTACGTCGGCCAGGCGGAGCGAGAGGGTGCCATGCTCGCCGACGCGGTCGCCGCAGGCGCGGCGTTCGCGGTCGCGAACTGCGAGCCGAACGACGGCGGCGGCTGGGGCGATCCCGGCGCCGACGCGGCGGCCCGCCGGCTGATCGACGCGTTCCGCCGGCGGCAACCGCAGGCGCCGCTCTGGGTCTGCGCAGACCTGCGGCGCGGCCGCAGCCTGGACGCGCCGTTCGTCCGGGAGGCCGCCCGCGGCGGCATCAACGGCTGGATGCCGATGGTCTACCCGAAGGCGTTCCGGACGAGCGTCGCGTCGGCGTTTGATGCAGCCTACCCCGGCGCGCGCTATCTGGGCCTGCCGTGCGCGCCCGTGATCCAAACGTACGACGATATCGGCGCGGACGCGGTACGCGCGCAGGTCGAGGAGGCGCGCCGGCGCGGCGCGACGGCGATCTCGGCCTACGTCATCGAGACGGCGAACGACGACGAGGTGCGGGCGCTACGGACTGCGGTAGGCGACCCGCGCCCAACCGACGCCGCAACGCTGCAGGCGGCGGCACTGGCCTACCGGCAGGGCGCGATCGCGATCCTCGACCATGGCACGCCGGCGGAGCTGGCGTCGTGGGGCAGGCTGTTCGCCGGTGGCTGAGCGCGCCGCCGCGGACTTGAGATTGAGGTGGTGCCGAGGGCCAGAGTCGAACTGGCGACACCGCGATTTTCAGTCGCGTGCTCTACCACCTGAGCTACCTCGGCACGGCGCTCGATTGTACCGAATGACCGCTGGCAATCGGCTCGAGCGGTGGACGGAAGGTTGGTATACACGCCAACTGGCGGCGACCGACGGGGCCAGCACCCGATATACTTCGCCGATTCCCGCAGGTACGGAGCGCCGTGGCCATCACGCTCGTCGCATCGTCGGAGCCGCGCGCGGGGCGCAGCGTGATCGCTGCCGCCCTCGCTTGGCGTATGGCACGCGATGGCGCGCCCGTGACCCTCGCCCGCCTGGCCGGCGATGACGGCGCTGACGACGACGCGCGCGCCTTCGCCACGCTCGAGCCGCTCGTCTCGCCGGGACAGCCCGTCGCGGCGGCCGATGTCACTTCGCTCGGCGACGCGGTCGTCGAGGCGCCGGCGGGGCCTGTGGCGGCGCTCGCCGAACAGCTCAACGCGCGGGTCGTGGCCGTCGGCGGCCCCGATGCGGCGCCCGTCGACGTCGAGGGCGACCGGCTGGCGGGCATCGTGCTGACGCGCGTACCGGTGGCATCGACGGAGCGGGTACGCGGCCGCGCGGGCGTCATCGCCGTGCTGCCGGAGGACGCCGTACTCGCGACGCCATCGGCCGACGACATCGCGCGGGCGCTCGAGGCGAAGCTGCTCGCGCCCGGCGAGGGCGCGACGGGCATCGGACGCGTGATGGTCGGCACGGTCGCGTCGGACGCGGCGGCGCCGTACTTCGGGCAGCGGGCGCGGACGTGCGTCGTCACCCGCTTCGACAAGACCGACGTGCAGCTGGCGGCGCTACAGACCGACCTCTCCTGCCTGGTGCTCTCCGGCGGCGGCGAACCGAGCCCGTACCTGCTCGACCGCGTCGCCGGTGGCCGCCGGGACGTCACCGTGCTGCTGACCTCGCTCTCGACGGTCGATGCGGTGCGCGCGATCGAGGGTCTGTTCGGGCGGAGCCGGTTCGACGGCGTGGCGAAGCTGGAGCGCGCGGTCGAGCTGCTTGACGCCGCTGGAGTGCCAACCTTCGCCCCGGCGGCCACCCGCTGAAGCCACCGAACGCGGCGCGTGGTCAGCGACGCTCGAATCTGGGGAAGCAGGGGCTCCCGCTCGCATTGCGGGCCCGGCGCGAGGATTGGTACGCTGCTGCTCGCGTGTCCACGGGACCGCGGTACGAGACGAGATTAGGCTACAGCGCTCGAAAGAGACGACCCGGGGCCTGGCTGGCAGAACTCGCGATTGGAGAGCGGGTGCTGCCGGGGGCCTTTTGCGTTGCCCGAGGGATAGCGGAGGAGACGAGAGCGATGGACGGAGGCTTACCGGGCTTCACCTAGCGTTTCCGGGCGAGTCGTCCGGGCATTCCACCCCGCCGGGCAGAGCGGGGTACGAAAGGACAAGCGAATGCACGTCACGATCGATGGGTTCGGCGGAAACCCCGCGCAGCTCGGCGACCTCGAGCTGGTCCGCACTCTCCTCGACCGTTATCCGGACGAGATCGGCATGACGAAGATCACGGAGCCGCACGTCTTCGAGTACCACGGCGTGAAGCCAGAGGACTGGGGCGTGTCAGGGTTCGTGATCATCGCCGAAAGCCACATCGCCATCCACACGTTCCCGGAGCACGGCCAGGTGTGGGTCGATGTGTTCTCCTGCAAGGCCTTCGACGAGACGCCAGCGATCGACCTGATCGTCGAGGCGTTCTCGCTGCGCGACACGCGCGTACACAAGCTCGAGCGCGGGCTCGAGTACCCGCACGACGTTGCCGCGTCGGTGCCGCTGAATCTCGCTGAGCGACGGGAAGTGGCGCCGGTGTAGGCGGCGGTCCGCCGTCGGCCCTTGGCTCTTCGCAGAAGAGGCGCCCGCATGGGCGCCTCTTCATTTGCGCTCGATCGCTGCTGACACGCTCGATCGCTGCTGACACTCTTGTGTCAGCAGCCGCCCGACTGACGCTGGTGTCCTGACAGAACGGTGTCAGGAGCTGTCAGGTACCATGGCCACCTGCCCGGCCGGAGCAGACCACCAACACCCTCACACGAAGGAGCACGCATGCCATGGAGATCAACCAGTTCGCCATCAACCTCACCTCCGAACAGCCCGCCGCGCTGAAGACGTTCTACCGCGAGACGCTCGGCCTGAAGCCATTGCCCGAGATGGGCGATGGCGCCTTCGCCGCCGGCCAGTCCGTCATCTTCGTCGACGGCCACAGCGACACCAAAGGCCCCGCGAAGGAGCCTCAGCGCTACCTCATCAACTTCTTCGCCCCCGACGTCCGCGCCGAGCAGGAGCGCCTCGAGCAGGCCGGCGTCAGGTTCATCCGCAAGGAGGGCACGGAGGAGTGGGGCGGCGTAATCTCCACCTTCCTCGACCCCGACGGCAACTACCTCCAGCTCATCGCCATGCAGCACTAGCCCGATATGGAGACGGCGTGAACAGTGCGAGGCTGGAAGCTGGACACTGGATGCTGGAAGCGAAACCGTCCATGCAGCGGACGCCGGAGGGGAAGCCCACCCAGCCTCCAGCATCCAGCGTCGCATCTCACAGAAACCAGGCCTGACGTGACGACAACAGCGACATGGCGCGAGTTCGCCGAGGCGGCGCCCGAGATGGCCCGCCTCGGCGCCGCCCTCCTCGACCACCATGGCATCGCCTACATCGCAACGACGCGCGCCGACGGCTCCCCACGGCTGCACCCCGTGTCGCCGTTCTTCGTCGATGACTGGCTCGTCGTCGCCACCCCGCCCACCTCGCCGAAGGTCCGCGACCAGCTCCGTGACCCGCGGGTCGTCATCCACGCGCTCCCGGGCAAGGACGATGCTGAGTTCCGCATCCGCGCGCGTGCCCGGCCGATCGTCGACCCTGCGGCGCGCGCGCGCGTCCGTGAGCTCGGGCCCCACTTCGTGAGGGAAGACGACGCGTACTTCGACTATCGCATCGAAGAAGCCCACACGGCGCGCTGGGTCAAACGTCGGCCAGCCCGGCACGTACCCCGTACGTCAGTTGTGGCGGCCGACGGCACCAGCGACCAGCGACCGGCGACCAGCAACTGCCCCCAACGACCAACGACGAACGACCAGCGGCCAACACAACCATGCGTCGCGCTGACCGCCTGTTCCAGCTCATCCAGCTCCTCCGGCGGCGCAACGTCGCGACGGCCGCATGGCTTGCCGAGCAGCTGGAAGTCTCCGAGCGCACCGTCTATCGCGACGTGCGCGACCTGACACTCTCAGGCGTCCCCATCGAAGGCGAGGCCGGCGTCGGCTACATCCTGCGGCGCGGCTTCGACCTGCCGCCCCTCATGTTCAGCGAGGCCGAGATCGAGGCGATGGTACTCGGCGCGCGCATCGTCTCGAGTTGGGGCGACGCCGGCCTCGGCCGCGCCGCCGCCGAAGCGCTCGCCCGGGTCGAGGCCGTCCTCCCGGACCGCCTCCGCAGCCGCCTCGAGTCCACCCCGCTCTTCGCCCCCGGCTTCCACGTGCCGCGCGAGGTCGTCCGCACGCTCGCCGCGCTCCGCGCCGCCATCGACGAGCGCCGCCGCGTCCGCCTCGACTACACGCGCGCCGACGGCGAGCGCTCGCTGCGTGCCGTCCGCCCGCTCGCGCTCTTTTTCTGGGGCAGCGGCTGGTCACTCACCGCCTGGTGCGAGATGCGCGAGGACTTTCGGAACTTCCGCCTCGACCGCATGCACAGCATCGAGACGCTTGCCGACCGCTTCGCGGACGAGCCCGGCCGCACGCTCACGGACTTCTTCGCTCGCATGCGGGAGGACCATGACGAGCACCACCACGGCGAGCGCCGTGCGTCGGCCGATCCCTCGGCGGCTTCGCACGGCGGCACTTCCTCGAACCGTGCGTGACGATCGCCGCTACGTCGCGTCGTCGCCCTCGGACATCATGCGTGAATCGACGACGGCGGCAGTGTGGCCTTCGGGCGTGGAGGCGAGGAAGCCGGCGCCCGTGGCCCAGGGCAGCTCGCGGACGGCGCAGCCGCGCGCGAGGAAGTGCTCGGCGGCGGCCGTGACATCGGCGGCGCTGAAGAGCAGGTACGGCGGCGCCGGCTGGGCGCCGATGCTCACCGCCAGCGTCAGGCCCTCGGCAAGCGCGTAAAAGCGCAGGCCGCCATCCTCGCCGGCGAGCTGGAGGCCGAGGGTGTGCTCGAAGAAGTGCGCCGCCTCCTCGGCGTCGGCCGCGAAGTAGCCAAGCACCCCCTCAAAACGCAGGTCGCTGGCGTCGATGCCTACCTCCTACACGACGTGCATGCCGGGCGCCGGGAAGGCACGGCAGAAGTCGCGCACCTCAGCGGCGATACGGTCGAGGGCGTCCGGGTCGTCGGCGTGGGCGATGGCCTCGTCCATCCAGGCGCCGATGCGGCGCATGTCGTCCTCGCCCATGCCGCGCGTCGTCACGGATGGCGTGCCGATGCGCAGGCCGCTCGGGCTGAACGGCTTGCGCGGGTCGAACGGGATCGTGTTGTAGTTCGCGACGATGCCGGCGCGGTCGAGCGCGCGCGCCGCCTTCTTACCGATCACCTTCTTGCCCGTGAGGTCGATGAGGATGAGGTGGTTGTCCGTGCCGCCGGTGATCAGGTCGAAGCCGCGCTCGAGCAACTCGCCGGCAAGCGCCTTCGCGTTGCGGACGACCTGTTGGCCGTAGGCGCTGAAGTCGTCCGTCGCCGCCTCCTTCAGCGCGACGCCGATGCCGGCGATCGTGTTCTCGTGCGGACCGCCCTGCAGGCCAGGGAAGACGGCCTTGTCGATCGCCTCGGCGTGCTCGGCCTTGCAGAGGATCATGGCGCCACGCGGGCCGCGCAGCGTCTTGTGCGTCGTCGTCATGACGACGTCGGCATAGGGGGACGGGTCGGGGTGGGCGCCGGCGACGATCAGGCCGGCGATGTGCGAGATATCGGCGAGGAAGTAGGCGCCGGCCTCGCGGGCGATCTCGCCGAACGCCGCGAAGTCGAACTGGCGCGGGTACGCCGTCGCCCCGGCGACGATGATGCGCGGGCGCTCGGCGAGCGCCATGGCGCGCACCTTGTCGTAGTCGATCAGGTGCGTCTGTGGGTCGACCTCGTAACGGATGGCGTTCCAGAAGCGGCTGGTGGCGCTGGCGGTCCAGCCGTGGGTGAGGTGGCCGCCGTGCGGGAGGCTGAGGCCCATGATCGTATCGCCGGGCGACAGCAGTGCGAGGTAGACGGCGAGGTTCGCCGGCGAGCCGGAGTACGGCTGGACGTTCGCGTGGTCCATGCCGAAGAGGCGCCGGGCGCGCTCGATGACGAGCGACTCGATCTGGTCGACGTTGCGCTGGCCCTCGTAGTAGCGCTTGCCCGCGTAGCCCTCGCTGTATTTGTTCGCGAGGACGGAGCCGGTGGCCTCCATGACGGCGCGCGAGGTGTAGTTCTCGGAGGGGATGAGGCGGATCGTCTCGATCTGGTAGCGTTCCTCCTCCTTGATCAGCGCGAAGATCTCGGGGTCGACGCGCTCGGTCTCGGCGAGGTAGGGATCGCGGACGTTGGTGCTGGTCACGGAAGATGCTCCTTCATGCGGTGGGGCGGTGAGCTTTCGGGGTGGAGGCACGCGGGCTCTTCAGCCCGGCCGCATATGAAACGGCCACGGACACCGGGGCGTCCGTGGCTCGCGAGATGCGGCGACGCGGGCGCCCTAGCGGCGTGGCGCGGGTCCAGTGCCAGCGGGGCGAACGTCGAAGCTCACGCCGCCATCGTATCGGCGGCAGGCGGCAGGGGTCAATTGGGCCCGGCGCGCGGCGGCGACAACGCGGCCAGCGTCACGACAATGCCATCGGCCTACAGGGAAAGGCCGATGGCCGCGAGGTCGCGGGCGGCGGGCGGGTCGAGGTCGACCTCGAGGGCGTTCAGCGTCCGGGAGACCATGTTGTAGAAGGCCGTGACGAGCGTCAGCTCGACGATCTCCTCGTCGTTCAAGTGGGAGGCGACGGCGGCGAAGGTGGCGTCGGAGACGCGGGCGTCGGCGGTGAGCTCGCCGGCGAAGGCGAGGACGGCCATCTCGCGCGGGCTGAAGAGCTGCGTGGTCGGGTTCTCGACGCCGCGGATCTGAGCGTCGGTGAGGCCGGCGCGGCGGCCGAAGGCGACGTGCTGGCCGACCTCGTAGGGCGAGCGGCAGAGGACGCCCGCACGGAGGATCGCGAGTTCGCGCAGCTTCGGGTCGAGTTTGCCCTCCTCGAGGAAGTAGCTGCCGAACTTCATGAAGCGCCGCATCGCCTCGGGGGAGTGCGAGAGCGCGCGGAAGATGTTGAGCAGGCCGCCGCGCGGTTCGAGGCGCTCGAAGAGCCAGCGGTGGGACTCGGCGACGTCAGCCGTCTCGTTCAGTCGTACGCGTGCCATGCGATCCTCCTCCGGTCGACGCGGTTCGCGGTCAACGTCGGGTGGCCGGTCCGGCCGACGGCGCCAACCCGGCAAGGAGCTCCGATAATCGCGCGACGAGGTCCGAGCGTGGGACGGTGGTGGCGCCATGCCGGCGCGCGCGCTGGAGCGAGGCGGCATCGGTGTGGCGGCCGAACGCGAGCGCAGGCGCGCGGGCGGCACGCGCCGCTTCGAGCAGCGCGAGGGCGTCGAATGTGCGGTCCTGTAGGTCGGTGACGAGGGCGGCGCCCGGGCGCGAGAGCTGTGCGCTCGCCTCGTCGTCGGCCGCCGGCGTGGCGAGGCCCCAGCCGGCCGCGCGGGCGGCGTCGGCGATACGCGCGGCGAACATGAGGTCGCTGACGGCGAGGACGAGCCAGGGCATGGGAATACGATAGCCCGCCTGGCGTCGCCGCAGAATGCCGGGGGGGAGGGTCGCGACGCCAAAGAGCCGTGAGCTTCGAATCCAGACGGAGCTGACAGCCTGTCAACAGCGGGAGGTGGACGGTGCCTCGCAGGATCACAGTCGTATCGGCGCTCGTCGCGGCGGTGGACGTGGTCGCCGCGCGCGGGGGCGGAGGCGGCGATGCCGGACAACGCGAACTGCTGGGGCGTGGTGACGTCGCAGCGCGCGGTGGCGGCGGGTGATATCGGCACGCACGCGGCGGCGCAGGATGAGCCGCGCAGCGGCCTCGGGAACGTCGCGAGGGCCGTGCTCGGCGAGGACGCCAGCGTCGGCGACCTCGGGGCGGCGCTCGGCAACCTCGACGAGCTGTCGGAGACGCACTGCTCGTAGCGGGCGCCCGGCGAGCGGTCGCGACGCCGCCATCCTTCTGCGATACCGGCGGTCGCGGGCTGGCTATGCTGATGTGAGCGCCGGGGTGGCGAAATCGGCAGACGCAGCGGACTTAAAATCCGCCGCCCGCAAGGGCATGTGGGTTCGACCCCCACCCCCGGCACCACACGCAGAGTGCGGCTGCTCGAGCGCGGCGCGGCTACTCCTTCTTGCGTGAGCTGACCTTCCGCGCGTTCACCGTCCGGGCGGCGACCTCCTTGGCGCGCTTCGTCGAGGTGCCGCGCTTCTGGTAGCTCTCCTTGATGTGCTCGTACTGACGATGCTGCTTCCTGGAGGCGCGTCCGACGTGCTGTTTTGCTGGCATCGTTACACCGCCTCGCGGGCATCGAAGAGCCGTCGCGTTTGCGATGACGCGCCAATTCGGCGCCAAGCGCGGACAGAATTCGTCATCGCGCGCCCACGTGCCCGCGGGTGCTGGCTGGCGTGATGTGCGCGGCGCAACACGCTGGTGTCAGGTTGCGGCGGCGGCCGAGTGCTGGCCGGCGAGGCCCTTGAGGCCGCGGACGGCGACGTCGACGAGTTGGGGAGGCAACTGCCACGTGCCCGGTGACCAGCGGGGGAACGCGCGCAACCGCTGGAAGTCGATCTCGTATGTGTTCCGGCGGCCCTGGCGCTGCCGCACGACGATCCCCTCGTCTTCAAGCTGGTTCAGGATCGCGACGACCGCACGCTCGGTGAGGCCGAGGGTGATCGCGAGTTCGCGGACGGTCGCCGTCGGGTCCATGGCCACCGCCAGCAGCATGAGGGCGTGGTTGGTGAAGAAGCCCCAGTTGCCAGTGCGAGGCTCGAGGGCGCCCGAGTCCGGCGGGCTGGCCGCCCGGCCGTCCGGGCTCCCGTGGTAGTCCGAGAGCGACAGGAGGGTGGCGATGAGGCCATCGACGAAGATGCGGGGCGTCAGCGAGACGGTGCCCTCTCGGCGGTAGGCGGCCATCGCCTCGAAGTTCACGGAATACGTGTTACGGCGGCCCTGCTTGCGGCGCTCGACGATGCCCTCTTCCTCGAGCTGGCGGAGGATCTCGAGCGTGGCGCGTTCGGTGACGCCGACGCCAGCAGAGATCTCCCGTACCGTCGCCCCGCTATGGCGGACGACGTAGATGAGGACGAGGGCATGGTTCGTCAGGAAGCCCCATCTCGGCTGCGTCATCGTCGTCCTCCCTTCCGTGGGGGCGCGTTCGGCGGGCCGAAAATTTCGCCGAAAATTGGTGGCCAAAGTGCTTGACAGTCCCATTTCACGAAGTACGATACATGTATCAACAGTCACGCATCAGCAATCAGGGTTCATCAATCAGGCTATGAACTTCACGTGACTAAATTCACGAACCAACAGCCGTGTTATGCCAATCAGTGCTCGCACATCATGCATCAAACTTCACGATTGTGCAATGCAGGTGCGTTAACAATTCGCGGCCGGCAGGGGGCGCGGAGAAGGCGCGGGGCGCCGGCGACTCGAAAGGAGAGGGTCCCGGGAGGGTGATGGAGCAGGGCCGGCCGGATGCTTTGGTGGCAACAAGGCGGGGGATCCGGCGGTTGCAGCTTCAGCGCCCGAGGGCGGCACGGCCGGCCGCCCTTCCCTAACGGAGCACCAGAAGGTCCCAGGGGGAAGAACGGACGAAGACGCCGGTTGAGGAGGGCCGGCGTTTTCGTGTGCCCCACGTTCGCGCGCGGGAGGCCGTTCGGCGAACATGGATGCCGATGGCATCCGCGGCGTCGTCTCGCCCGCTGAGCGCCGGCCGCATCGCGCGGTCGCTTCGCCCCGCCCGCCTCGCCGGGCGCGCAGCGCTGCGCTGGGCATCGACGTACCTGGCCTTCGGCGAGAGGCGGCGCCGCGAGCGCGAGCAGTTCGTGCTGCGGACCGCCGAGGACGTCACCCGCACGATGGGCGATATGAAGGGCGCCGTCATGAAGTTCGGACAGATCCTCTCGATGATGACGGGATTTGTACCGGACGAGCTCGCGGCACAGCTCGCGTCCCTCCAGTCGAACGCGCCGCCCATGGCCTACGAGCTGGTGGCGTGCGTCATCGAGCAGGAGCTGGGCGCGCCCCCAGAACGCGTCTTCCGTCGCTTCTCGCACGAGCCGTTCGCCGCTGCGTCGATCGGGCAGGTGCACCGCGCGCGGCTGCGCGACGGCCGGGATGTCGCCGTGAAGGTGCAGTACCCGGGCGTGCGCGAGGCGATCGCGCACGACCTGGCGAATGTGGCGATGCTCGTCGGGATGGCGGGAGTGGTTTCACCCGGTCTCGACGCCGGACCGATCATCCGCGACCTCAAGGACGGCATCCTGGGCGAGCTCGACTACCGGCGCGAGGCGGCGAACCAGCGCCGCTTTTATGACGAGTTCCGTGGGCATGCGTTCATTCGCATCCCGCAGGTGTTCGACGACTACTCGACGGACCGCGTGCTGACGCAGGAGTTGTTGCGCGGCAAGCCGTTCGCGGCGGCGCTCGAGTGGCCGGATGCCGAACGCCAGCGGCTGGGGGAGATCATCTTCCGCTACGCCTTCGGCTCGATCTACCGGCACCGGCTCTTCAACGGCGACCCGCACCCGGGGAACTATGTGGTGCTCGACGACGGCGCCGTCGGCTTCGTGGACTACGGTTGCGTCGCCGAG
>Ga0073934_10004555_pt1 | contig 22827 bp, 21 predicted proteins | sample LarsenN4metaG_FD_76834 | JGI IMG/M metagenome (GOLD analysis project Ga0073934, IMG submission 76834) | Hot spring sediment bacterial and archeal communities from British Columbia, Canada, to study Microbial Dark Matter (Phase II) - Larsen... ...
ACACCGCCGCCCGCCGCCGCGCCCGCACCCAACGCGAACGCGCAGGTCGCCGTCGACACTGCGCTCGCACAGCTCGGCAAGCCGTACCGGTACGCCGCCGACGGTCCGAGCGAGTTCGACTGCTCCGGACTGACCATGTACGCATGGGCGGCCGCGGGCGTCTCGATCCCGCACTCGTCACGCGCGCAATACGCCGCGCTGCCCAAGGTCGCGATGGAGCACCTCGCCCCCGGCGACCTCGTGTTCTACGGCGACCCGATCCACCACGTCGGGATCTTCATCGGCAACGGTCAGTACGTGCACGCGCCGCAGACCGGCGACGTCGTGAAGGTGTCGAGCATCTACCGCAGCGACTACGCGGGAGCGGCCCGCCCCGGCTGAGCGCCTGCGAGAATGCACCCGTGACCCCGCCGGGCCCCGTCCGACTCACCTCGTTCTCGCACGGCGCGGGCTGCGCGTGCAAGCTCTCGCCCGGCGACCTCCGCACGGTGCTCGGGCTGGTGCGCGGACTCGACCCGCCGTCCGATCCGGACCTCATCGTCGGCTTCGAGACAGCCGACGACGCGGCCGTGTACCGCCTGCGCGACGACCTCGCACTCGTGGTGACGACCGACTTCTTCACACCGATCGTCGACGACGCGTTCGACTGGGGGCGGATCGCCGCGACGAACGCGTTGTCGGACGTGTACGCGATGGGCGGCACGCCGCTGCTCGCGCTGAACCTCGTCGCGTGGCCACGCGAAGGCCTCCCGTTCGAACTGCTCGCGCGCGTGCTGGAGGGCGGCGCCGACGTCGCGCGCGCCGCGGGCTGCCTCGTCGCGGGTGGCCACTCGATCGACGACGCGGAACCAAAGTACGGACTGGCCGTCGTCGGGACCGTCCACCCCGGTCGGGTGCTCACCAACGCGGGCGCCCGCCCGGGTGACGCGCTCGTGCTCACCAAGCCGATCGGGCTCGGCGCCATCGCGACGGCACTGAAGCGTGGCGAGGCGGATGGCGCGCTCGTCGCGGCGGCGGTCGAGCTGATGACGACGTTGAACGCGTCGGCGCGCGACGCCGCGCTCGAGGTCGGCGCGCACGCGGCGACCGACGTGACCGGATTCGGTCTGCTCGGGCACCTGCGCGAGATGTGTGTAGGGTCGCAGGTCGGGGCTGTGGTCGACGCGGCCGCGGTGCCCGTGATCGGCGGCGTGCGCGACCTCGTCGCGGCCGGGATGGTCGCCGGCGGAACCCGCCGCAACCACACGTTCGTCGCACCCGACGTCGACTTCGGGTCGCTCCCGGAAGCGGAGCAGCTCCTGCTGGCCGACGCCCAGACGTCGGGCGGCCTGCTGCTCGCGGTCGCGCCCGAGCGGGCCGGCGACGCGGTCAACGAGCTCAACCGCCGCGGCACACCCTCCGCCGCCGTCATCGGTCACGCGATCGAGGCCCGTCCGGGGCGCATCGTCGTGCGCTGAGGGGACGTCCGGCCCTACCCGCCGGCGTGCCGGACCGTTAGCTTGGGATCGACGAGAGCGCCGCACGAGAGGAGCCGCGATGTCGGACGCCAAGGCGGCATGGGACGAGGTCGGCGACCGGTTCAGCCACCTCGGAAAGCAGATCAAGGACCGGTACGAAGCGCGCGTCGCGTTCGCGGAGCAGGACAAGGCCTGCCTCGACGACGCGGTGAAGAAGCTGGGCGACGCGCTCGAGACCGCGTTCGCCGCGATCGGCGACACGATGCGTGACGCCGAGATCCGGGCTCAGGTCAAGGACACCGCGGCGGCGATGGGTTCGGCGTTGACGACGACGTTCCGCGAACTCGCCGACATGATCGACGAGAAGCTGCGCGCGCAGAACGACGGGTAGCGCCGACGCCTCAGGGGATCACGAGCATGCCCAGCTCGGCCTCGAGCTGCTGGCGCGGCTTCGCGCCGACCGAGGCGCGCTCCATCCGCCCGTTGCGGAACAGGCCGATCATCGGGATGCTCTGCACGCCGTACTCCTGCGCGATGCGCGGCTCGTCGTCGATGTTGACCTTCACGACTTTGTAGGAGCCTTTGCGCATCGCGGCGATGGTCTCGACGACGGGAGAGACCTGCCGGCACGGTCCGCACCACGGCGCCCAGAAGTCGACGATGACGGGGATATCGCTGCGCAGCACCTCGGACTCCCACTCCGCGGTGGTGACAGGCTTGACGAGCTCGACCGGATCCTCGGGCACCGGTTCGTCGGGGCTCTCCCCCGCGAGCACGCGGTCGACCCACGCGCGGGCGTCGCGCAACGACTCGATCGCCACCTGGTGCTCCATCGGGTATTCCCGGTACACCGTCGGCACCGCGCCCGCCCGCAGGTCACGCGCCAGGTCGCGCGACCGCTGCACCGGGATCAACGGGTCGTTCGTGCCGTGCTGGACGAGCACCGGCACCGCCCGTGCCGCGTCGTCGACCTCGAGCACGACCGGGAGTGCCGGGCTCATCGCGAGCACCGCCTTCGGGCGCACCCGCTCGCCCGGCAGGACGGCGAGTCCGAGCGCCAGGCCTGCGCCTTGCGAGAACCCCGCGAAGATCGCGTCGGAGCGCGCGAAACCGAGCGTCTCGCACTGCTCGTCGACGAACTCGTCGAGCAGCCCCAGCGCGGTCGCGTAACCACCCGGGTCGCCGAAGTCGTACCACGCGAACCCGGGCGTTCCCGGCGCGGCGATCGGCCCGCGGGGCATCGCCGCCGCGAAGTGGCCTTCGGCGTCGAGGTACGGGAGCAGGCCGCCGAGGTCGCGCTCGTCGGCGCCGTAGCCGTGGACGAGCAGGAGCAGCCGCTGCGCGCCGGAACCCTTCACGATGTTGGCGATCAGTGCCATGAGGTTCAGGTTAGGCAACGAGCAGGTACGGTCGCCCCCATGCAGCTCGGGATGATCGGACTCGGCCGGATGGGGGCGAACATCGTGCGGCGGCTGATGCGAGCCGGTCACGAGTGCGTCGTGTACGACCGCGACCCGGCCGCCGTCAGCGCGCTCGCCGGTGAGGGCGCGGTCCCGGCGTCGTCGGCTGCCGACCTGGCGGCGAAGCTCGCCGCGCCGCGCGCCGTGTGGGTGATGGTCCCGGCGGGCGTCACCGGCACGGTCGTCGACGACGCGGCGGCGCACCTCGACGCCGGCGACGTGATCATCGACGGCGGCAACTCCAACTGGCGAGACGACATCGCGCGGTCCCGAGCACTCGGGCAGCGGGGGATCGACTACGTCGACTGCGGGACGAGCGGAGGCGTCTGGGGCCTGGAACGCGGCTACTGCCTGATGCTCGGCGGACCCGAGGCGCAGGTGCGCCGGCTCGATCCGATCTGGCGCGCGCTCGCGCCCGGCGTCGATGCCGCGCCGCGCACGATCGGGGCGGACGGTGAGCCCGCGTCGCAGGAGCACGGATACCTCCACTGCGGCGCGGCGGGCGCGGGCCATTTCGTGAAGATGGTGCACAACGGCATCGAGTACGCCCTCATGGCCGCGTACGCGGAGGGCTTCAACATCCTCCATCACGCCGACGCCGGGCTGCGGGGAACCGCCGAGTTCACCGCGGAAACCGCACCGCTGCGCGAGCCCGAGGCGTACTGCTACGACATCGACATCGCGGCGGTCGCGGAGCTGTGGCGCCGCGGCAGCGTCGTCGGATCGTGGCTCCTCGACCTGGCCGCGCAAGCGCTGCGCGGTTCCCCCACGCTCGAGCAGTTCGACGCGCGCGTGAGCGACTCGGGCGAAGGGCGCTGGACGGTGCAGGCCGCGATCGACGAAGGCGTTCCAGCGCCGCTGATCTCGACCGCGCTGTTCAACCGCTTTTCGTCACGCGGCGCCTCGGAGTTCGGCAACCGTGTGCTCACCGCCTTGCGCTACCAGTTCGGCGGCCACGGCGAGTCCCAGACGACGGGTTAGTCGACGGGCTCCACCGGCCGCCACGCGTGGCCGGGGCCGAGGAAGCGATGCTGCCCCGACGGGCCGTCGCTGCCCGCGACGTAGTCCTCGGGCCGGCCGACCTGCCACGCGCGCAGGACCGGGTCGACGATGCGCCACGCCCACTCCACCTCGTCGAAGCGCAGGAACGGCGTGTGATCGCCTTCGAGGATGTCGAGTAGGAGGCTCTCGTACGCGGATGCCTCGCTGTCGTCGGCGCTCGCGTACTGCGCGCGCAGGACGGTGTCACGCGCCTCGAGCTCGAGGCCCGGCTGCTTCGTGCGCACGATCATGTCGATGCACTCGTTCGGGCTGAGCCGGAACACGAGGTAGTTCGGCTCGCCGTACTCCAGCGGCGTGTGGTCGAACAGCCGAGTCGGTGGCTCGCGGAACCGGTACGCGACCTCGTGTCCCTTCAGCGCGAGCCGCTTGCCCGTTCGCATGAGCACGGGCACGCCCTCCCACCGCCAGGTGTCGATGTGGAGCCGTAGCGCCGCGAACGTTTCGGTGCGGGAGTTGGGGTCGACGCCGGGCTCCGCCCGATACGCGAGGCGCGGCTCGCCGCCGACCAGGCCGGCGGTGTACTGCCCGCGCACGGCGTCGACCGTGGGATCGACCGGGCGCACCGACTTCAGCACCTCGACCTTGTGGTCGCGGATCAGTTCCGGGTCCCACAACGACGGCGGCTCCATCGTGGCGATCGTCATCATCTGCATGAGGTGGTTCTGCACCATGTCGCGCAGCGCACCGATGCCGTCGTAGTAGCGCGATCGTCCCTCCACCCCGAGCGTCTCGGCGACGGTGATCTGGATCTCGTCGACGTGCGCGGCCCGCAGCACCGGCTCGAGGAACCGGTTCGCGAACCGGAACACCAAGATGTTCTGCACGGTCTCCTTGGCGAGGAAGTGGTCGATGCGGAACACCTGGTCTTCACGCCAAGAGCGGTGCAACTGCTCGTTGAGCACGAGCGCCGAGTCGAGATCGGTGCCGAACGGCTTCTCCACGACGATGCGTCGCCAGCCGGTCGTCTCGTCGTTGAGGCCGGCGCGCGCGATCGTCTCGGCCGCGTCGGCGAACACCCCGGGCGGCAGCGCGAGGTAGAAGATCGCAGGACCGTCGATCACGCCGTGGAGGGCTCGCATCGCCTCGATCGAGATGTCGCCGCCGTGAAAGTCGATCCGGTCGATGAAGCGGTCGACGTACTTCTCGTCGACGTCGCCGACGTGCGTGGCGATGGCGGCGCGCAGGTTCTCGTGGAATTGGTCGGTCGTCCACTCCTGGCGGGCGTACCCGATGATGCGCAGGTCTTCGAGGCGTTCCCGATACTCGAGGCGCAGCAGCGCCGGGAAGATCAGGCGCGCGGCGAGGTCACCGGACGCGCCGATGACGACGAGCGTCGGTCGAGCCATCGACGCGAGCGTACCGAGCGTGGGCACCGGCAAACGCCTTGCCGGTGCCCACCCGGTTCAGGGCATGCGGGAATCGATCAGCTTCGCCAGCTCGACGAGCTTCGCCTCGGATCCGGCGTACGCGCTGATCCGTGCCGAGTTCTCGCCGTGCGTCCAGCCGATCATGATGCTGAGGCCGTCGTTGTTGATGAACGACTGGTTGCCGAGACCGTCGACCGGGGTCGGCTCGCCCCACACCCAGTCCTCGGGCGCGTAGGCCGAATGGTCGGGCTGGAGCATCAGGTCGATGTTGAGCTCGTCGTTGATGCGGATCCACGAGCAGTCGGTGCCCTCGCCCCAGGCGAACCCGGCGGGGCCGTGATCGGCGACCTCGCCGAACACGGGCGCGACCTCGTCGGGCGTCACGATGTCGCAGGCGTCGGGCAACTCGCCGGGCGCGGTCGCCGGCGATTCGTCCTCGGGCTCGGCGGCGGCGGCCGTCGCTGCACCACCGGCGAAGGCCGGCGGCACGAGCTCGTCGGGCGCGTCGCCGGGCGACACGGAACGGAACGGGCTCAACGCGAGCACCGAACCGTCGTCGGCGAGCGCCGCCACGCTCCACCACGAACCAGGCTCGATCTCCAGGCCGGGCGCGTCCTCGGAACGCTCCGTCGTCCGGAGGGCGAATGCCACGCTCGTCTCCGCGCCGACCCACGACCACAATGGCCGGTCGGGAGCGACGACGCTCAGGCGGTATGCCGCGGCGCCTTCGAACGGCTCCCACTCGAACGTCGGCGCGACACCCGCATCGGTCTCGGCCGGCGCGAGCAGGACGACCTCGGGCAGCGACGACAGCGCGGCGGGCCGCGCGATCACCGTCGCCTCGGCGCCTGCGTCGTCGGTACGCCCGGACCGGGCTGCGGTCCGTGCTTCGCCGCCGTCGCTCGATCCACCGCCACCGCATGCGCCGAGCAACAGCGCGGCACCGACCGCGACAACGATGATGCGTGCCTTCACGTGTGACTTCACGTGTGACTTCACTGGCCGTTCACCTCCGCGAGCAAGCGGGGCATCATGAAGTGGTACGCCGCCGCGACGATTGCGTCGATCTCTTTCTGGTCGCCGGCTTCGACGGCCAGGTGGTAGCGCTCGATGAGCACGTCCTCGACCTTCACGAAGATGTCGTGCGCCGTATCGTCGTACTGGTTCGGTTCGAGACACTCACCGCTCGCGCCTCGCCAGCCGAGCGCCGTGCTCTGCAGGAACATCGTCGCGACGTAGATCACGTCCTGTGTCGTGTAGGCACCCTTGTCGGCGGTGCCGAGGAATGTGTGCATCACGTTGAACATGACGCTCTGGAGCATGTTGTAGGCGGGGTTGCCGGGTGCGAGCCCGCCGAGGTCGACCTTCTCGCAGTACTCCGCGGACGCGAGCACCGAGTCGAACGCGAGCACGTCCTTGATGAACTGCGAGAGCACGTCGGTCTCGAGCGGGTCCATGTTGAGGACGTACTCGGCGTCGTCCATGAGCTCCACGAACTGCGACTCGATGTCGTGGATCCCCTCGGACTTGCCCGACTTGAACGCGTACCAGATCGTGTTCACGGTGTCGGTGTACTGCGACTCCATGCCGTTCTCGTCGTGGAGGACCGACCCGCCGCCGAACGTCCCGTACGCCTGGTTGCAGTTCGACGCGGTGGGCGCGATGGTCGTCGACCACGGAACGGTGAAGGTGTTGCCGAACGCGTGGTCTTCCTTGGCGCCTTCCTCCTCTTCGAGGAACGAGTAGCCGTCGGCGCCGCGCGTGTCGATCGACCCGCTCATCTGCGTCGTCATCTCCCCCGTGGCCTCGACGCGCGCACCGGTACCGTCGAGGGTGGCGTCGACGACGTACTGGGCCGTCATCCAGTCGTTGTTCAGCTCGCTGTCGCTGGCTGCGCCCGCGACGCCCTCCATGCTGAGCGCGCCGCTGGCCTCACCCCGATCGTCGACGTTGATGACGAAGCTGCCGGTGCCGTGGGTGACGAGCGTGCTCAACCCGTCGCGCACCTGGCCGCTCATCTCCACGCTCTCCGACCGCCAACGGCCGGGCGAGAACACACCTTGGGTCGGATTGCAGTCGGGGTCGGCGGCTCGCGCCGGGCCCGAGGCGAACACGAAGATCGACAGCGGCGCTGCGATCACGGGTAGCAGGGATCTCCTCATGAAGCGAGGGGACCACGAGCGCGCCGCGCGCACCTGAGTAGGGGCTACTCAATCTGCGAACGGCCTGATCAGCGGGCGATCTGGGCGCCGTCGACGATCAACGACGCTCCGCTCACGTAGGACGCCTCGTCGGAGCACAGCCACACGACCGCGTTCGCGATCTCCGCAGGTGCCGCCATCCGGCCCATCGGGATGCCTCTGGTCAGGCGCGCCGCGAGCTCGGGCTGCGCGTCGAGGTAGGCGCGCATCGGCTCGGTCTCGGTCTGGCCGGGCAGGACGGCGTTGACCCGGATCCCGGCGGGGGCGTACTCCTGCGCCGCCTGCTTGGTGAGTCCGAGCACGCCGTGCTTCGCGGCCGTGTACTGCGGCATCCCCGGCGCGGGCACGACCCCCGCGCCCGACGAGATGTTGACGATCGCACCGTGGCCCTGCGCCACCATGTGCCGCAGCTCGGCTCGCATGCACAGGAACACCCCGGTCAGGTTGACGTCGATGACACGCTGCCACTCGACCAGCGCGTGGTCGGCGAACGCCTTCGGCGCCGGCGTGATCCCCGCGTTGTTGACCGCCCAGTCGAGCGCGCCGAAGCGATCCCGGGTGAACTCGACCATCGCGTCGACCGACGCCTCCGACGACACGTCGGCGACGACCGCCGCGCCGCCGATCGCCGCCGCGACCTCTTCGGCGCGTGCGCCGTCGATGTCGGCCACGACAACCTGCACGCCTCGGGCGCCCATCAGCTCTGCGATCGCGCGCCCGATCCCCGAGCCTGCGCCGGTGACGAGCGCAACACGCCCCGCACGTGCGTTCCCCATGCCGCGTCGACCATAGTTGGGCACCGGCGAAGGAGGGCAAGCCATGCTCGACATGCTGATCCGCGGGGGCACGGTGGTCGACGGCACGGGCGCTGCGCCGCGGCACGCCGACGTCGGCATCCGCGACGGACGCATCGTCGCGATCGGCGACGTCGACGAACCGGCGGCTCGCGTGATCGACGCCGACGGCAAGGTCGTCGCCCCCGGCTTCGTCGACATCCACACGCACTACGACGCGCAGGTGTTCTTCGACACCACGCTGAGCCCGTCGCCGCTGCACGGCGTCACCACGGTGATCGGCGGCAACTGCGGCTTCACGATCGCGCCGCTCGCGCCCGAGCACGGCCCCTACCTGATGCGCATGCTCGCGCGGGTCGAAGGCATGCCGCTCGCGGCGCTGGAGGCAGCCGTTCCGTGGGACTGGCAATCGTTCGGCGAGTACCTCGACCGCATCGACGGGACGCTCGCGCCCAACGCCGGGTTCCTCGTCGGCCACTCGACCATTCGCAGGGTCGTGATGGGCGACCGCGCGACGAAGGACGCGGCAACAGCCGACGATCTCGAGGCCATGAGCCGGCTGCTCGCAGAGTCGTTGCGCGCCGGCGCGCTCGGTTTCTCGTCGTCGTGGGCCCGAACGCACAACGACGGCGAGGGCGACGGCGTGCCGTCGCGCGCCGCATCCGACGACGAGCTGGTCGCGCTCTGCCGCGTCGTGCGCGACCACCCCGGCACGACGCTCGAGTTCATCCCGGGCGTCGGGCAGTTCGAGGACTACGTGCCCGACCTCATGGCGCGGATGTCGCTCGCCGCCAACCGTCCGCTCAACTGGAACGTGCTGTTCGTCGCGGCGGGCGGCGAGGCGATGGCGGAGCACAACCTCGCGGCGTCCGACTACGCGGCCGAGCGGGGCGGGCGCGTGCTCGCGCTCACGCTCCCCGACGCGCCTTCGCCGCGCATCTGCTTCGACAACGGATTCCTGCTCGACACGATCCCGGGCTGGCAGAAGCCCATGGCGCTCCCTCACGACGAGAAGAAGGCGATGCTCGCGAGCAAGGAAGGGCGCGCCGCGTTGCTCGAATCGGCGGCGGCGGGCAGCGGCCTCGTCGGCGTCGCGAACTGGGGCAACTACGTGCTCAACGAGACGTTCGCGCCGGAGAACAAGCGCCACGAAGGGCGGATGGTGCGCGACGTCGCCAAGGAGCTCGGCAAGGACGAGTTCGACGCGCTCGCCGACATCGTCGTCGCCGACGACCTCATGACCGGCCTCGGATTCCCGCCGCGGGGCAACGACGACGCCGACTGGCAGACGCGCGTGAAGATCTGGCGCGACGAGCGCACGATCGTCGGCGCCTCCGACGCGGGCGCGCACCTCGACTTCCTCGCCACCTTCAACTACTCGACCGCGATGCTCGGCAAGGCGGTGCGTGAACGTGGCCTCATGCCGATCGAGGAAGCGATCCGGCTGCTCACCGACATCCCGGCCCGGCTCTACGGTCTCACCGGCCGAGGGCGCCTCGAGGTCGGCTGGCACGCCGACGTCGTCGTGCTCGATCCCGCGACGATCGGACCGCAGACCGTCCGCATGCGCTTCGACCTCCCGACCGGTGCACCGCGGCTGTACGCGGGCGCGGACGGCATCGACCGCGTGCTCGTGAACGGCGTGGAGATCGTCGACCACGGCGAGTTCACGGAGGCGCGACCCGGGACGCTGTTCCGGTCGGGGCGCGACACCGAGACGGTGACCGTCCCCGGAGGATGAACGACCGCCGATCGGGCCCCCGCCGCCTCCTCGACCGCCTGCGGCGCCGGGGACCGGCGCGCGCCGACGAGACGCTGCACCAGCTCGTCACCGGGTTGCTCGGCCGGCACGACACGATGTCGCAGCGCGCCGACGCGGCCGCGGTCGCGGAGCGCTACGTGGCGCTCGACGACCCCGGGCGGCTCGAGTTCCTCCACGTCCTCGCACGCGACTTCTGGACCGACCCCGACGCGGTCGCGGGCGCCATCGCGGCGGTGACGTCGGCTACCGCAGAGCTCGACCGGCGCTTCGCGCAGATGCGGTTGCGGGCCACGCTGACCCCGGCGGCCGCGCAACTGCTGCACCTGTTCACCGGGATCGACGACGGGGTCAAGCTGCTCGTCGACCTGCGCGCCGACGTGCTGCGGCTCGGCGGCGACGACCCGGAGCTCGCGTTGCTCGACGCGGAGCTGCAGGCGCATCTCGCGACGTTGTTCGACGTCGGGTTGCTCGAGCTCCGGCGGATCACGTGGGAGGCACCGGCGGCGTTGCTCGAGAAGCTCATCGAATACGAGGCCGTGCACGCGATCGACTCGTGGGCCGACCTGAAGAACCGGCTCGATTCCGACCGGCGCTGCTACGCCTTCTTCCATCCGGCGATGCCGGCCGAACCGCTGGTGTTCGTCGAGATCGCGCTGACGCGTGGCATGGCGATCGACCTCGCGCCGCTGCTCGACGAGGACGCGCCTCGCATCGAGGCGGAGCAGGCCGACACGGCGATCTTCTACTCGATCTCGAACTGCCAGCCCGGTCTCGCCGGCGTGAACCTCGGGAACGCGCTCATCAAGCAGGTGGTCGACGAGCTGGGTCACGACCTGCCCCGCCTGTCGAAGTTCGCGACGCTGTCACCCGTTCCGGGCTTCCGCCGCTGGCTCGAGACCGCGCTCCACGGCGAGCTCACTCCGCGCGAGCGCGAGCTGCTGCCGGCCGAGCCCGACCGCGTGCTCGCGCGCCTTGCCGACACGAGCTGGCAGGCCGACGAGGCCATCCGGCCGGCGCTGCTCGCGCTGTGTGCGCGTTACCTGACCACGACGGTCGACGGGCGGGCGCTCGATCCCGTCGCGAACTTCCACCTCGCCAACGGTGCCGCCGTCGAGCGTGTCAACTGGGCAGCCGACCCGAGCCCGGTCGGGCACGAACGATCGGCGGGGATCATGGCCAACTACGTGTACGAGCCCGATCGCATCGCGGCGCGCGCCGAGGCGTACGCGACCTGCGGCGAGGTGGCGATGTCGAACGACGTGCGGGAGCTCTGCGAATGGAGAAGCTGATGTACCTCGTCTGGGACCGGCCGAGCCGCGACCCCGACGAGCTGCGCGCGCACTACGTCGGCGAGGTGGCGCCCGCGCTCGTCGAGCTCGGCGCCCGGGGGCTCCAGCTCGACCTCGACGACGCCGAGGCGCAGGTCGCGTCGATGGTCAAGGTCCCCGACGACGAGCTGCCCGTGCGGACGTGCGTGTCGCTGTGGCTCGACGCGCACGACCTCCGTGCGCCGTTCGAGGAGGTGCTCGCGTCGTGCGGCGTCCGGCGCGCCGGCTACCTCGTCACGGAGTCGATGTATCGCGACTACGGCGGCAACGAGCACGCGCCACCGCGCGACTGGCCTGACGGCGAGCGCTCGCCGGGCATCGTGACCCTCACGGTGTTCGACAAGCCGGCGGGTGTCGACGACGAGACGTTCTACGGCCACTGGTACGGCCACCAGTCGCCGATGTCGGAGTGGATGCAGCCGCGCTGCCGCTACGTCCGCAACGCGGTGGTGCGGGCGGTCACGCCGGGTGCACCCCGGTACAAGGCCATCGTGGAGGAGGCATGGCCGACGGTCGAGCACCTCACCGACCTCACGACATTCTTCGGCGCGCACGACGACGACCTCGAAGAGCGCATCCGCATCATGCTCGACAGCACGAAGCTCCTCTACGACCCGGCGACGATGCGCAACTACACGATGTCCGAGTACATCGTGAAGTCACGCTCGTAAGCGAGCATGCGCTCGAAGTTGGCGCGTACCTCCGCGCGCCGGCCGCGGTCGTGGGCGAGGTTCACGAGCTCGTGCGGGTCCTCGGCGAGGTCGTACCACTCGTGCTCCTGGTCCTCGAACGCGGCATCGACGTCGTACAGCTTCTTTCCGGGATCCTTGCCCCACAGACCGGTGCCGGGCTTGCCGCCGCCGACGCCGTAGTAGCGCGCGTACTTCGTGCGGCCGTCGAAGAACCCACGGATCGCGTAGCGAGTCTGGTTGATGCGGTCGGTGTGCGCGGTGTCGTGAGCGAACAACACGTAGTCGCGCACGCTCGCGGACGGATCGTGCAGGACCGGCGAGAGATCGCGCCCCGAGAAACTCGACGGGTCGCACCCGGCGAGCGAGACGATCGTCGAAGCGAGATCGACGTGCGTACCGAGCGCGTCGGTCTGCGTCCCCGGCTGCGTGGCACCGGGGACGCGCACGACCAGCGGAACGTGCATGATCTCCTCGTACACGAACGGGCCCTTCGAGCGAAGCCCGTGCGACCCGCACATGTCGCCGTGGTCGGACGTGAAGATGACCGCGGTCTCGTCGTACGCGCCGCTCTCCTCCAGCGCGCGCAGCACCGTACCGAGGCTCTCGTCGGCCATCTCGTGCAGCTTCACGTAGTAGTCGAGGTGCCGCAGCCACGCCTTGGTGTCGGACGGGTCGAGGTACCCCCACAAGCCGTGTTGCTGGTCCCAGCGCCACTGCCGCTGCGCAGCGGGCTTGTCGAGCAGGTCGTCGTCGAAGTTCGGTGGCAGCGCGTCGCAGACCTCGTCGTAGTGGGCGTCGAACACGGGGAGGACGTCGTCGTCCTTCCACTTCGCCCACTCGAGGACGCGCCGGGCGCGGGCGACATCGTCGGGGTGCTGCTCGCCGTACCAGGGCTGGTCGATCGGGAACCACATCACGTCGTGCGGGTTCACGAGCGCGACCGTCAGGAACCACGGCCGATCGAGGGTCGTCGCGTTGGCGCGCAGCCATTCGGCGGCGTTGCTCGCGATGATCGGGTCGAAGTGCACGCCCGTGCCGGCCCAGCCCATGAAGTGGCGGTCGTTGCCATCCCAGTCGGCGAAGCCGTACGCCGTCATGTCGGGCGACACCGCCTGCGACAGGTGCCACTTGCCGATGTAGCTCGACCGCCAGCCCGCGTCGCGCAGCACCGAACCGACGGTCGGGATCTCGGGGTCGAGCTCGACGTGCTCGGGCATGATCACGTTGTCGACCACACCATGCTGCGCGAGGTACCGGCCCGTGAACAGCGACGCGCGCGACGGTGAGCATGGCGAGCTGTGCGTGTAGTAGCGGGTGAACTCGAGGCCCTCGCTGCGCAGCCGCTCGCGCCACGGCAGCCGCACGGACGGCGGGAGCCACGAGCGGTACCGTTCCTGGTCGGAGACGACGAGCAGGATGTTCACGGCGCGGCGTACCCGTCGAGGAACCCCGTGAGCCCGCTCGGCCGGTGCTCACCGAAGGCGAGTTGCTCGAGCACGCCGAGCCCCTGCCGTTCACCCCACGTCGCGCGCATCACCTGCTGGATGTGGATGTTCCACGGCTCGAGGTTGTCGAGCTCTTCCACCTTGTGCTCCTCGGAACCGACCGCGGCTTCGCCGTGCCAATGGCCGTGACCCCATTCGGGATGCGTGTAGCCCAGACCGCGCATGCGGAACGTCAGCAGCGGTTCCAGCTCGATGCGCTCCTCCGCACCGTCGTGGCGCAGCAGCCGTAGCGTCGCGCCCTGCGAACGGCGCAGTCCCGGCGCCCATCGCACCTGGTGCACCGCGCCGGCGAGGTGCTCGATGCGCGCGTCGTCGCCCCACGTCGGGTCGTTCGGCCCGATGACGTCGAGGATCGCCTGCGAGCCGACGAACCGGTCGCCGTTGCCGCGCTCGAAGCACAGGAAGTGCGTGCCGCGGTCGGCGAAGTTGAGCGGCGCCCACAGGAAGAAGATCTGCGGCAGCGCCGCGTCGGGCGCGCCTGCGACCTGCGGTCCGACCGGCCGCACACCCCACGAGCGGTCCTTGGTGCCGTAGCAGCGGTCGAAGTCGAGCGTCGCTCCGCCGGTGGTGATGCGGCCGGACCACGTGCCGAGCTGCGTGAGGCGCGTGGAGTCCATCACCGTCTTGGTGCCGACGGTCATGGTCTGGCGCGGTTCCTCGACCGCGACGGTGCGCGTCGTGAACGTCACGTCTGCCGCGATGCCGAGGTCCGCCGCGTCGACGCGGATGCGGTTGGTGCGCAGCGGCTCGACGATGTCGATCGCCACCGGCCCGACACGCGTCTGCGTGCGGTCGGCCGGGATGCGTCCCGATGCGAACACCGAGCGCTGCACGCCGTCGTGCACCGTCGCGAACGCAGCGTCGATGATGCCGCGGTTCGGGTACACCGCCATGCCGCACGCGAAGTAGAGGTCTTCGCGGTAACCGTTGAACCAGAAGCGGTCGTAGTGGTTCGCGTCGCCGGTGGCGGGATGCGCGACGGGCAGCGCGGTCTGGTGGATCGGGTAGTCGTCGAACGGCGTCAGCACGCCGCGGACGTTACTGCGCCGCGTCCGAGAAGCGCCCGACGAGAGCGAGGATAGGCTTCCTGCGATGGTCGAGCGCCGGATCGCCCGAGCAGCGACGAAGCGGAGACTCCACGACGAGGACGACGCGTCCCGGCAATATTGGCGGTCGCGGTCTCCAGCCGATCGCATCTCGATGGTCGAGGAGCTTCGCCGCGAGCACTACGGGTGGGACGATGAGGCTGGACCGCGACTTCCAAGAGTTCATCGAGTGCTGCATCGCGCGTGACGTGCGGTTCCTGATCGTCGGGGGCTATGCGGTCGCCGTCCACGGTCATCCGCGGTTCACCAAGGACTTGGATGTGTGGGTACTCGTCGAGCGCGACAACGCAAGCCGGTTGTTGGAAGCGCTCGACGACTTCGGGTTCGGCGGACTGTCGCTGAGCGCCGATGACTTCCTCGAACCAGAGACGATCGTGCAACTCGGCTATCCCCCGAAGCGGATCGACATCCTTACTTCAGTGGACGGCGTCGCCTTCGACGACTGTTATGGGCGCCGCTACATCGTTGACATCGATGGGATCCCGGTACCGTTCATCGACCTCGAAGGGCTGAAGCAGAACAAGGCAGCAGCAGGACGGCCCCAGGACCTCGCGGACCTCGCGGCCCTCGCGGCCCTGCGTGGAGACCTCATCGGCGACGAGTAGGCCGCGGTCCTGTCACGACTGCGCCGCGTCCGAGAAGCGCCCGACGAGCTCGTCGAGCACCTTCGGTGCGTCGGCCGGCTCCGCGCAGAAGACACGGAGCCCGACGTGGATGTCGGTCGCGCCGGCGGCGAGCAGGTCGGGCACCGACTCCATGCTGCGCGCGAGGTCGAAGCGGCCGCCGTCGTCGCGCACGAGCCGCAGCGGCGCCTGCACCTGGAACGCCGAGGCGTCGCGCCCCGCCGCGGCGACCACCTCGAGACACCGCAGTGCGCCCCGCGCGATGCCCTCGACCGTCTCACCCATGATCGGGATCCATCCCGCCCCGAAGCGGGCGACGCGATCGACGTTGCGGGCGTTGAGCGTTCCGGCGATCCACAACGGCACGCCTCCGGGCTGCAGTGGCTTCGGCTCGCAGAACACGTCGCGGAACGAGAACGAGGACGACTCGAAGTTCGCCGGCGTCTCGCGCCACAGCACCGAGCACGCGGCGATGGTGTCGGTGAGGAGCTGCCCGCGCTTGTCGAAGTCGAGGCCCTCGGCCTCGTACTCCTCGCGCTGCCAGCCGGTCCCGACACCCAGGTCGAGCCGGCCGTTGGAGAGCTGGTCGAGCGTCGCCGCCTGCTTCGCGAGCAGCACCGCGGGACGTAGTGGCGCGATGAGGATGCCGGTCGCCAGGCGTACCCGCCCAGTGGCGCCCGCGATCGCAGCGAGCACGGTCAGCGGCTCCAACCAGGGCGATTCCGGCGGCGTCGGGAACCGGCCCCACTGGTAAGCGTCGGTGTTGCGTCCCATCACGACATGGTCGACGACGACCACCCGATCGACCCCCGCGTCGTCCGCGGCACGCGCCAGGTCGACGAACCGGTGCCACTCCCCGGGCGCGAACGTCGCGCCGAAGTTCGCGAGCCCGATGGTCAGCGTCGGTCGTGCCATGCGCGATGTCTACCCGATCGTCACGGTGATGCGGTGGGCGATCGCACGTGACGACGTGCCGACGCGCAGCTCGAACTCGCCGGGCTCGACGGTCCAGTCGTCGCGCTCGACGTCCCAGAACGCGAACGCGCGGCGGTCGAGCGTGAGCGTCACCTCGCGCGTCTCCCCCGGTTCGAGGTCGACCTTCGCGAACGCCTTCAGTTCCTGCGGCGGTCGGGCGACGGTCGCTTCGACGTCGCGGACATAGCACTGCACGACCTCGGCGCCGCGGCGCGCGCCGGTGTTCGTGACTGGGACGACGAGCGTCACCGACGGCTCGGCCTCCGTGAGCGCCCAGCGCACGTCGCCGAGCTCGAACGTCGTGTACGACAGTCCGTGCCCGAAGCAGAAGCGCGGCTCGATGCGGCGGGCGTCGTACCACCGGTACCCGACGAACACGCCCTCGCCGTAGCGCACCTGCCCGCGCTCGCCCGGGTAGTTGACGAACGCGGGCGTGTCCTCGAGCCGCACGGGGATGGTCGTCGGCAGCTTGCCCGACGGTGAGACGTCGCCGCTCAGCACGTCGGCGAGTGCGTTGCCCCACTCCTCGCCCGGGAACCAACACTGGAGCACCGCGGCCGCGTCGTCAGCCCACGGCATCGCAACCGGCGACGCCGCGTTGACGACGACGACGGTGCGCGGGTTGGCAGCGATCACCGCGCGCACGAGATCGTCCTGCGCGCCCGGCAGATCCATGGCTTCGCGGTCGTGGCCCTCGCTCTCCCACTCGTCGTCGGTACCGACGACGCAGACGACTGCGTCGGCGCGCGCGGCGAGCGCCGCCGCCCGATCGAGCATGTCGTCGCTCGTCGGCGGAAGACACCCGATGCCGAGCCCACCGAACGCGGGTGCGGTCGGCACGGCCTCGGCTTCGAGCTCGTAGCTCTGCCCGGCGACGAGCTCGACGGTCGCGGAGAGCTCGTCGCTGCCGAACCCGAAGAACGCGTCGCTGCGGCCCTGCGGGTCCCAGTTGTCGAGGAGGACCTCACCGTCGAGCGAGAGGCGCGCGCGCCCGGCTTGCACGATCGACAGCGTCCACCCGCCCGTCTCCGCGGGCACGAGCGTCGCGCGCACGCGCACCGAGAAATCGTCGGGCACGCCGCCGCCGACGCCGCCGATCCACGCGAACCACGCCCGCGCCGCGTCCTCGGTGAGCACGGGCACGCCGTCGCGCTCGCGGCCGGCGTAGTACGAGATCTCCAAGGGCCCCGCGAGGTACCGCGTGTCGAGGGCAGGGATGCGCTTGTGGTTGGTGCAGCCGCGCTCGAACTCGACGCCGGGGTACCGCGCCCGCAGTCCGTCCAGCGGCGTGACGACCGGGTGCGGCGGCACGCGCGCGCTGCCGCCGCCCATGACGTGCGCGACGTCCGCATTGGGCCCGATCACGGCGAGTGTCCGCACGTCGGCGGGTACGAACGGGAGCGTCGCGTCGCGGTTGGTCAGGAGCACGAAGCTCGCGGCGGCGGCGCGCCGCGCGACGTCGCGGTCACGCGGATCGTCGACCGATTCCTCGGCGCCGCTTCGTGGCTCGTCGAGCGCGCCCATGCGCTCGAGAACCGTGAGCACACGCCGGACCTTGTCGTCGACGACCTTCTCGTCCACGTCGCCCGCGCGCACCGCGCCTGCGAGCTTGGGTCCGAACCGCTGGGGCGGGCCCGGCATCTCCACGTCGAGCCCAGCGTTGGCGGCCGGTTCGGTGGTGTGCGTGCCGAACCAGTCGGAGACGACGAAACCCTCGAAGCCCCACTCGCGCTTCAGCAACTCGTCGAGCAGCCAGCCATGCTCGCTGCAGTACGTGCCGTGCAGCCGGTTGTAGGCCGACATCACGGACCACGCGCCCGCCTCGCGCACGGCTGCCTCGAACGGAACGAGCGAGATCTCGCGCAGCGTCCGGTGATCGACCTCGGAGCTGATCGTCATACGCTCGAACTCGGAATCGTTGGCGACCAAGTGCTTGACCGAGCAGCCCACTCCGTGCGACTGCACACCCGTGATGTAGGCGACCGCCATGCGCGCCGACAAGAACGGGTCCTCCGAGTAGCACTCGAAGTTGCGGCCCGCGAGCGGATGCCGGTGGATGTTGACGGTCGGGGCGAGCAGCACGTGCGCGCGCTTGCGGCGCGCCTCGACGCCGAGCCGTCCGCCGACCTCGTGGACGAGCTCCGGATCCCATGTCGCGCCGAGCGCGGTGCCGCACGGGAACGCGTGCGCGCGGCCGCCGGTCCACCGTTCGCCGCGCGCGCCGAGGGGACCGTCGGTCATCTTCAGCGCCGGGATGCCGAGCCGCTCGACCGCGGCGGTCCGCCACATGTCGACGCCGGCACACATCGCGGCCTTCTCGTCGACGGTCAGCTCGGCAAGGAGCCGCTCCACTCGTTCGCTCACGGGGCCATCCTCTGCCACGATCACGGCATGGAACAACTCCACGGGAAGGTAGCGGTGGTCACGGGGGCCGGAAGCGGGATCGGCCGTGCCCTCGCGGACCGGTTGTCGAAGGAGGGGATGACAGTCGTCGCTTCCGACGTGGAAGGCGCCGACGTACGGTGCGACGTCTCGTCGGCCCGCGACGTGCGCGCGCTGGCCGACCACGTGTTCGCGGCGCACGGCGGGGTCGACCTGCTGTGCAACAACGCCGGCGTCTTCGCGGGCGGGCTGATGTGGGAGCGGCCGGAGAGCGACTTCGAGTGGACGCTCGGCGTGAACCTGTGGGGGATCCTGCACGCGATTCGCGCGTTCGTTCCGCGCATGATCGCGCGCGGAACGGAGGCTCACATCGTGAACACCGTGTCGATGTCGGGCATCTTCACGACGCCCTACTCCGGGCCGTACGCGATCTCCAAGTTCGCGGCGCTCGCCGCGACCGAGTCGCTCGCGCACGACCTGGCCGCGGTCGGCTCGCCGATCAAGGTGTCGGCCGTCGTACCGAGCCTCGTCGCCACGGGGATCGGCTTCTCGCGCCGCAACCGCCCCGCGGCACTCGCGGCCGACCAGTCCGAAGACTCGCGCTTCGTGGAACAGGTGCTGGCCGACCAGACCACGAACGAGGGCATGGCGCCCGAGGAAGCGGCCGACATCATCGTCGACGCCGTCCGCAGCGGGACCTATCTCGTGCCAACGAAGCCGAGCTACGCGGAACAGCTCCGCGAGCGCTACGACGCCCTCGTCGCCCGCTGCCTGCCACCGGTCCCGAGCATCGACTGAGACCTATGCTCCGGCGATGATCCGGTCGGAGCGACGCGGCGCTGTCGCGATCGTCACCATCGACAACCCGCCCGTCAACGCGCTGCCCGTCGCAGGCTGGTTCGCGCTGGCCGACGCAGTGCGAGGCGCCGGCCGCGATCCGGAGGTGCGCGCCGTCGTGCTGCGAGCCGAGGGCAAGGGCTTCCAGGCCGGGGTCGACATCAAGGAGCTCGCCGCCGACGCGACCAAGGCGGCGCTCGTCGGCGTGAACCGCGGCTGCTACGAGGCGTTCGCCGCGGTGTACGACTGCGAGGTCCCCGTGATCGCCGCCGTGCACGGATACTGCCTTGGCGGCGGCGTCGGGCTCGCCGGCAACGCCGACATCGTCGTCGCGTCGGACGAGGCGACCTTCGGCGTCCCCGAGGTCGACCGGGGAGCGCTGGGTGTCGCAACGCACCTTGCCCGGTTCGTGCCGCACCACAAGCTGCGGACGCTCTACTTCACCGGCGCCATGATCACCGCGCAGGAGCTGCACGCGTTCGGCAGTGTCGAGCGGGTCGTGCCGCGCGAGCAGCTGCTCGACGCGGCACTCGACCTCGCAAACGTGATCGCGGCCAAGAGCACCCTCGTCATCCGCCGCGCCAAGGAGTCACTGAACGCGATCGACCCCGTCGATCCGAAGCGCTCCTACCGCTTCGAACAAGGCTTCACGTTCGAGCTCAACGTCCACGGCGACTCCGACGAGCTGCGCCAGGCCTTCGTCGACAAGCGCGACGCCGACGTCTAGGTCGTCCCCTACGCCGCCGCTGCGCTCCGGTACAACTCCGCGTACGCGTCGGCGAGCGCGTCGAGCGCCTTGGCGCCGTCGCCCGTGAACGCCGGCCCGTGCATGAGCGCGAGCGTCTTCGGCGCGAGCTTCGTCAGCGAGCGGATCGTCGGCGCCGTCGCCGGCGTGAGCGCCGTGGAACGGAACACCTGCTCGGCAGCCATCGCCGGTTCGACGATGTCGTTGTCGGTGCTCACCTCGTGGCGGCCGCCGGCGGTGAACAGGTCGCCGACGAACAGCGTCCCGGTCGTCTCCTCGTAGAGGACGTGCGCGTCCCAGGCGTGCGGCACGTGCGGTGTGTCGATGTTGCGGACGCGGTGCGAGCCGAGGTCGATCACCTCACCGTCGGCGAGGGGGCGCGGCGGCCGGTCCGCGAGATCGTTGACCTGCACCATGCAGCCCATCGCGCCGTGCGCGACGGTCGCATTCGGCGACACCGCGAGCCACTGGTTCATCGAGCCGGACTCGTCACCCTCGACGTGGCCGAAGGTGATCCAGCGCAGGCGGTCGAGCGGCGTGACCGTCGCGACCGCGTCGGACACCACCGGGAAGAGCGCGCGCAGGCCGGTGTGGAACAACAGCGGCTCGTCGGCCGCGACGAGGTACTGGTTGAAGCTGAAGTCGGCTTCGGGGATGTAGGTCGACACGCGGTAGATGCGGTCGGCAACTTCGTCGATGCGGGTTTCGGTCATCACTGCCTCTCCTTGTGCTTGGTCTCGATGTCGTTCACGTACATGTCGCAGACGCGGTCGACGAGTCGGGCCCATCGATCGCCGCCCGGTTCGTTGGCGAGCTGCTGCGAGACGAGGCCGGACAACAGCGCCGTCCACAGGTCGAGGTCTTGCGGGTCCGTGATACCGCGCGCGGCGAACGCCCGCCGCGTGCGCTCCAGGAACTCGACGGACGGTGCGTAGGCGTCGGGCGACGGCTCCCATCCCGGTACCGGCCGCTGGAACATGAGCTGCGCGCGCACGGGATCGGCGTTGCAGAAGTCGAAGAAGGTCCGCGCCCACGCCTTCAGGGCGCGGCGCGTGTCGTCGGGGCCGGATGGGTCGAGCTCGGCCAGGGCCTGCCGGTACCCGTCGGCGAACATCGCGTCGTACAGCGCGTGCTTGGAGTCGAAGTAGGAGTACAGCGACGGCGCGCGCATCCCCACCCGAGCGGCCAGGTCCCGCAGCGACAGCGCCGCCAGCCCGTGCTCGCGCACCAGCTCCCAGGCGGCCTCGAGGATCTCCGCCCGCGTCGCCGCCCGCCGGGCCTCCTGCCGGGACGACCGCCGCGGCTCCCGATCAGCGTTCGATACTCCTAACAGCGTTAGGAGCATCGCACAGTGTTAGGCGGCTGTCAAGCGGAGAAGCCGGTCCGGGCACCGAAGCGCGAGGTCGACGAGAGCGCCGGTCACCCGCCAGGATTCTTCGTAGGTCCTTGATCAGGAGCAGCAGGTGAACCGCGGCCTCGCCGCAACAGCGTCGGCCGCGTCCTCGAACAGCTCCCGCGCGCCGAGCTCGTCATCATCGACGAGCTCGGCTTCGCACCCCTCGACGGCACCGCCGCGCAGCTGCTGTTCCGGTTCGTCGCCGCCGCCTACAAACGACGCGCGCTCCGCATGCGCACGCCAGTCGAGTTCGCGGACCAGTGGAGGCGGACCAACCCACCCAAGCTCTCATAGCGGGTGGACCGATCAACGGGGTCCGGTCAACCGGGTCGATCTCCACCCCCGCGTACCGCACCGAAGCCCGCCGCGACCGGCACCTCACATACGAGTCGGTGGTTCAATCCGACGACTGATCGCGGCCCTCTTGTGAGTACTTCTCGGTATAGGCGCGGCGAAGTTCCATGACTTCGTCGTAGATCGCTTCGTCGCCAGCGAGCGGTCGTTCGCCGTACGTCTGGAGATCCTGTGCAACTCGAGCCACACTGGCCCTTATGTGTTCGGCACGGTCCGGATACTCGCCACGCGGGGCAGTCACGCCGGACAACCTCGCCAGTTCGGTTGCAGTGAGCGCATCCCGGGGTCGGCTCGCAAGACCGACCCGGAAGCCGACGTACCCGTCTCGCGGATCACGAAAGATCCGCACGAAGACTCCGTCGCGGCGGTCATATCGGACCGAGTCCTCATCCTCCACGACGCTCTGGAAGCCCTGTTCAACAAGGAAGTTGAACTCGGCTTCGATGATCTGAACGAAGGTCGGCGCGCCCTCGTTCCGGTCGCGTGTCATGACGCGTCCCACCTCCTCATCCCGGAGGCATCCATAGGCTGGTTGAGGGATCGTAGGTCCAGCCCGCGGATCTCAGGTAGTCCCGTTCCATCGTGATAAACCGGCGGGTGTCCTCGTATAGCAGGTTGCCCGCGCTATCCACGGAGGCGTCTCTGATAGGCGTGCCCTCGTGTCGTGCGCCAGCTCGATGGGACCACCCCGGCGCCAGTGTGATGGGACCGGTTCTCGGGGTGTCAGCGTCGGCGGCGGGATGATCGCGGCGCGGCGGGCTGCACGTCAAGGCCGTCGTTG
>Ga0073934_10004556_pt1 | contig 22815 bp, 16 predicted proteins | sample LarsenN4metaG_FD_76834 | JGI IMG/M metagenome (GOLD analysis project Ga0073934, IMG submission 76834) | Hot spring sediment bacterial and archeal communities from British Columbia, Canada, to study Microbial Dark Matter (Phase II) - Larsen... ...
CCAGTTCACACGCCTTGCGAAATTCGCTCGAGGAGCGCTGCATCGACCCGGTCTGGAAGACGCGGTCGTTCTTGCGGGCGGCGTTGACCATGGCGCGCGCTTCGTGGATGGTCAATGAAAGCGGCTTTTCGCAGTAAACATCCTTGCCGGCGTTGCAGGCGGCAATGGCGATATAGGCGTGCCAGTGGTCCGGCGTGGCGATCACCACGGCGTCGATGTCCTGGCGGGCGAGCAACTCCTGGAACTCCTTGTATTCGGCGCAGCCTTTGTAGCCGGCCTCCGCTTTGATTCGGTAATGCTCCTCGGCCATTTTGCGGTGATGCTCGCGGCGCGTGGTGTCCACGTCGCAGACCGCAACGACCTGGGTATCGGGCATATTCAGGAAGGCATGCATGAGTCCCCGGCCCTGGGTGCCGGTGCCGATGACGCCAACGGTAATCCGGTCGTTTGGCCCCCTGGCAGCGGCCCAGCCACGGGTGAGGAGCAGGGGGGCTGCAGCGGCAGAGAGGGAGGTCGTTCTGAGAAACTGGCGGCGGGAAAAGTTATTTCGCATGGGGTGGATTGTTGCCGCAGCGTGGAAACGGTAGCAATGAAAAAGGATGGGGAGCCGTCACTGGAACCACCGGAACGCTCTTCCCGCCAATCCGGCCGCAACCCGGAGAGCTTAGCCGTCAACTGGGGCAACTACAGCTCTTTCTCCAATTTCGCTGCAGCTTGCCTGTTAATCGCCGGTGCCGGTCAGAAGGTTCAACAAAAATCAGCGTGTGCACCAGGATGGAGCTGGGACGTTTTCGGCATCATTCCTGCTTTTCATGACGTGGTCCTGAACGATGGATGTTTTGCGGCTGGTTTCTGCAGACGGTTGCCTTTGCTGCTGCAGGAACAGGTCCCCTTCAGGTTGGGCTGCCGCATGACTGTGTCACCATCAGACTCGAATCAACTGAACCATATGCACAAATCGCCGGCAGTCATACTTCCTCTTGTTCTTCTGGGCATGGCCACATACTCATCGGCCCAGTCCCTTGATCTGACAAACTATCCGAGCCACCTCTCGGTGCGGACGGGCGAAGTGGCCGTTTTCATCGCCTCCAGCACTAACTTATCCCCGATCACCTATTCCTGGTTCAAAGATGGGGTGGCGTTGAAAAACAGTGACCGGATCAGCGGCGCGAACTCGGCGCAATTGAGTGTCTGCCCAGTGGTGCCTGGCGACGCGGGCCAATACACGGTTGCCGCCACGGATGGAACTAATGCCGCATCCGGTTCGCCGATGCGATTGGTTGTGGACGTTACCACCCCGGTGTTTACAAATGGCCCGGCGGGACTCCACCTGGCCAGTGGTGAGACGGCTCAGTTTTCAGCCGGCGCGAGTGGAACGCCGCCCATTTCCTATTGGTGGCAGCGGGACGGCACCAATATCTCCGACACCGGCCGCATTACCGGCGCCCGCACGTCCACCCTGACCATCAGCACGGTTACGGCGGAGGACAGTGGGTGGTATTCGCTGACGGCGAGCAACGCCGACGGCAGAGTCTCCTCCGAGCCGGCGCGTCTATATGTCAATGCCTCCTCGGCGCTGGCGCAGGCGGCAGGTTTCGACGCGGGGGTTTGGACAACGGGCGGCAATGCCTCGTGGTCTGGGCAGTCCGCCATCGCACGCGATGGCAACGCTTTGAGTCATGGAGCGATCGGGGATAACGAATCGACTTACGTGGAGACAACCGTGTACGGGCCGGGGGACCTCCGGTTTTATTGGAAGATCTCCGCTGAAGGCCCGGACCGGCTCGACCTGCTCGTGAATGGAATTCTTTGGGATCGCATTTCCGGCGAAGTCGATTGGACGGAACGCCAGTTTCACCTGGGCTCCGGGCCGCATGTCCTGCGCTGGCAATATCAGAAAGACGGAAGCATCGCGCGCGGACTCGATCGCGCGTTTGTGGACCAGGTCGCGTTTACGCCCACTCCGCTCGTCAGCCTGGAAAAAGCGCTCAATGCGCCTCCGCTGCCGCTGGCGACCCTGGGGCATGACCGTTGGTTCGGCCAGACCACAACCAGCCATGACGGCACCGCCGCAGCCCGGAGCGGTTATCTCCTGGATAATCAGTTTTCCGCCGTGGAAACAACCGTCAGCGGTCCTGGCTGGATCTCGTTCAATTGGAAGGTTTCCTCGGAGGGCGCTGACCCGTTTCAGTTTCTGGTGGATGGCGTCCAGTGGGCCGTGATTTCCGGGGAGGTGGAGTGGACGAACCAGACGTTCCACATTCCGTGGGGGCAGCGGACTTTGACCTGGCGTTACCGGAAGGATGGTTCGGTGGCGAAAGGCGCGGATGCCGCGTGGCTCGACCAGGTCAGTTATACGGCGGTGGGATTATACGATCTCGCGCAGGCCTCGGATTGGTTTGGCACACCCTGGAGCAGCGGCGGGCACGGCCGGTGGTTTGGCCAGAACGAATACACCGATGATGGCAGCGACGCGGTGCAGAGCAGCCCGATCGGCCACAGTCAAACCGCCTTTCTGGACACCACGGTCACCGGGCCGGGCACCCTGGTGTATACATGGAAAGTTTCTTCGGAGGGAGCGGATCCCTTGCGGTTTCTGGTAAACAGCAACGAATGGGCCCGGATCTCCGGGAACGTGGATTGGACGGTCGTCACCAACGTGATTCGCCCGGGGGCAAACCTGCTGCGCTGGCAGTACAGCAAGGACTACAGTGTCAGCGTCGGAGCGGATGCCGGGTGGGTGGACAAGGTGAACTTCGTAGCGGCTCCCCCGGTGCCGGAGGCGGCCAATGGCCCGTCACTGAGTTGGACGGTGAGCGGCGATGCGCCCTGGTTCGCGGAAATGGTCACGACGCACGACGGCCAAGCGTCCGTGCGTTGCGGCGACATTGGCCACAACCAGTCCAGCCTGCTGCAGACGACGGTTTCCGGTCCTGGTTCCGGCTCGTTCTTCTGGAAAACCTCATCCGAAGCGAACTGTGACTGCCTGCTGTTCCTGATCGACGGGACTGAAATCGCGAGAATCAGCGGGGAAACGGATTGGGCGCAACATACCTTCTCCGTGTCCACGGGAGTCCATACGCTGGCGTGGCGTTACCAGAAAGATGGCAGCGCGGTGCGGGGTCAGGACGCGGCCTGGATTGACGAGTTTGATTTCGCCGGCAGCGGTCTCCGTATCGCCAGCCCGCTCATCAGCGCGGGCGCGTTCACCGTAACCGTTCCGACCAGCGCGGGACGCGGCTACGTCCTGGAATACAAGAACAGCCTCCAGGACGCGGCCTGGACGCCGCTTCCGCTGGTGATGGGGACGGGCGCGCCGCTGATGCTCACTGACTCCGCCGCGACCAACGCGCAGCGATTCTACCGGGTGCGGGTCGAATGAATCGGGGGCTGGAGCTGGGACATCCCGTCCACGGCTAATTGCAATCTCTCCATGTAAACCCTGGGGATTGCGGCGTTGTCCGTTCCAAGATCAAAAGGACTCGCGGTCTTTGGTGACGACAGGGGTGGCGTGCTCCGGGGCCAGTTCGAGGCATTTCCTGGGGCAGACCTCGATGCAGCAGCCGCAAGTGATGCACATAAGCCGGTCGATGGCCCAGCGTTTCTGAGCGCGATTGACCGCCAGCGCCCCCGTGGGACAACGCTTGGCGCAAACGGTGCAGTAGACGCAGTTGTCGCGCGTGAAAACGAGCCTGCCGCGGGACCCCGGCAGGGCCTGCCGGGGCTCAAAGGGATACCGGGTGGTGCAGGGCCTGGCAAAGGCCCACTTCAAAGCCAGTTTGGACATCGCGAAATAGGCCATATCAACGCTCCGTACAACTGATGCAAGGGTCGATGGTGAGAACGAGAACCGGGACGTCAGCCAGGCCGCACCCCTGCAGCACTTTGACCATGGCAGGCAGGTTGGCGAAGGTGGGAGTGCGGACGCGGAAGCGCTGCAGGTTCCTGGTGCCATTGGCCTTCAGGTGATAGACGACTTCGCCGCGCGGTTGCTCGGTGCGCATGAACGTTTCGCCGTTGGGATTGCCACGGACCTTGACGGCGATTTCGCCATCGGGCAGCCGGGCGAGGGCCTGGCGAATGAGGTCGATGGACTGAAAAACCTCCTCGCATCGCACGGCGCAACGGGCGTAGGAGTCGCCTTCAGGCCGGGTCGCCCGCGTGAAGTCCAGTTCCGAGTAGGCGGCATACCCGGTGCATCGCAGATCGCTCTCGACGCCCGAAGCGCGCAGCATGGGACCGACGCATCCGAGATCCCTGGCATCGGCGCTCGAGAGGACACCAACCCCGCAGAGCCGGTCCTGGACGGAGCGGTCGCCGAGAAAGACCCCGGTGAGGTCCCGGGTGTCACGCTCGATCGTGCTTAACGCAGAGGCCAGGCGCTCGACGAGTTCGGAGGTCAGGTCGCGGCGGACGCCGCCGATTTTGCAGGAGCCGAAGATGACGCGCCCACCGGTGGTGGCTTCGATGAGGTCGAGCACCTGTTCGCGGACCCGCCAGGAATGCATGAACAGGCTTTCAAACCCGATGGCATCGGCCATGAGGCCGAGCCAGAGCAGGTGACTGTGGATGCGCGACAGCTCACCCCAGATCGTGCGCAGGTAACGCGCGCGGGGTGGCACCTCGATTTTCATGAGGGCTTCCACCGCCTGGCAGTAGGTCTGGCCGTGGATGAAACTGCAGATGCCGCAAACCCGTTCGGCCACATAGACGAACTCAACGAAGTCCTTTCGTTCGACGAGCTTCTCCAGGCCGCGATGGACAAAGCCAATCGAAGGCTTCGCCTCCACGACTCTCTCGTCCTCAACGACGAGGTCGAGGTGGACCGGCTCGGGCAGGACCGGATGCTGCGGCCCGAAGGGGATGATCGTGCGTGGCATATCAATGCGCGGGAGCGGGTGAGGACGCGGTGGCTTCCGCGCTCGCGGTTGCGAGGGCAGGGGGAGCCGCCGCCGCCGGGGGCTTCTTCGCTGCCGGCGGGGCGCCGAAAGCGTAAGGCACAGTCGCTTTATAGAGATTGCCCTTGAAGTCCACGGCCATGCCTTCGACCTGCACCTTGAACAAATCGTGAATCTCGTTCTCGTACAGGAAAGCGCACCAGTAAACCGAGCTGATGCTAGGCACGCGCGGGTCGGAGGCGGTCACGAGGAGGCGCAGGTTCGTGAGGGTGTGCCCGACTTCGAAGCTGTAGGTCAGCTCATAGTGGTCGGCCAGGCGCGTCGCGCTGATCTGAACGAGGCGGGCTTTGCCGGCGCGAAGAGCCTGCGTCCGGGCCACGAGAGACTCGGCCGGAATGATTTCCACAGGGGGATCCTGAGTGGGGGTATTCACTGGTTAGCGGGAGAGCCGAGGGCCGCGACCACCGGCTGCGGTTTGCCGTTTGTCCCGGGGTGTTCGCCATTGCGGGATTTCTGCAGATACACCCAGGTGATGATTGGGTTGAAAACCTCGGTCTTGAATGTCTGGTAGCCAAGCCGGGAGAGCTGCTCCAGGTTGCGTTTGCTTTTGTGACCGGTATAGGCCTCAAACCGCTTTGCGTGGGGAAACGCCTTCTCGATTTCCTGGAGCAGGCGGCGTCCAATGCCGCGACCCCGAAAATACGGATGGACGATGAGCCGGCTGATGTAGGCGGTACCGTCGACGGTGTAGCCTCGGATAGACCCAATAATCTTGCCGTTGACCACCGCTTTCAAAAAGACGATCCGGTTGAGATTGACCTCGGGCGGATCGGAGTTCTCCCGGCTGACAGCCAGCGTGTTGGTCCGATACGGCATGTGCGTGAAATCCTCTTCCAGCTCTTCCAGCGTTTGCTGCAAGGCCGGCAGGCTGTCGTCCCCGTAGATTTCCGCCTCGCTCTGGTAAGCGACTTTTTGCAGCGCGAGAATCTCCGGCGCATCCGACTTGTCAGCGCGAAGAATCAACGTCTTGTCGATGCTGTTGGCCATGGCGACCATGGCTTTCTGCTTCTCCTCGAGCACGGCGAGAGCCTTGACCACCCCGTCAATGATCGCTTCCGGGCGAGCCGCACACCCGGGAACGTAAACATCGACCGGGATGACTGAATCGACGCCCCCGCAGATGTTGTAGCACTCGCGGAAAATGCCGCCGCTGCCGGCGCAAATCCCCACGGCTACGACCACCTTGGGTTCGGGAAGCTGATGATAAATATTGCGGATAACCGCCTTGCTCTGCTCGTTGACGGCGCCGGTGACGAGGAAGATATCCGCGTGCTTGGGGTTGCCGGTGTTGATGACGCCGAAACGCTCCACATCATAGAGCGGGGTCAGGCAGGCCAGCACCTCAATGTCGCACCCGTTGCAGCTCGAGGCGTCGTAATGGAGGATCCAGGGAGATTGACGAAAACCGATCATCTGAAGAGAGAGAGCACCACGATGTTGCCGAAGCCGAGGATGACGGCGACCAGCCAGGCGCTTTTGAGAACAGCCTGCCATTTCAACCGCGCGAAAACATTGTCCGCCAGGATGACGAAAAGAAACACCGCCAGCGACACGGCAACGCCGAGGGCCGGCATCGATCCGAAAAACAGGTACACCCAGCCAAGCAGGAAAACGTTCTCATACCAATGAGCGATCTCAATCATCGCGAGGGCCCGGCCGGAGAATTCGGTGGTGATTCCCCGCACCAACTCCTGGTGAGCGTGATGTGAGCAGGAAAGATCGAATGGCGACTTGCGGAACTTGATTTCCAGTGTGTAAAGAAACCCGAGAAACAGGCCGGGCAGGGCGAAAATCAACAGGCTTGGGTGAGACGCGATTTCGTGGACATGGAAGCTTTTCGTGACCATGTACATGCCAATGGCTGTCAACAGCACCATCGGTTCATACGCCATCATTTGCAGCAACTCGCGCTCGGCGCCGAGAAAGCTATACGGCGAACTGGCCTTGTAAGCGCCGAGGACAAAGAAGATCGCCGCCAAGGTAAGCGCAAAGATGACCAACAGCAGGTCGGACCCGGCGAAGAAGAGCGCGCCGGTGAAGATCACCAGCAAGAGGAAAAACAGGATGTAGAAATTCTGTGAGCGCCGAACCACGATGTTCTCCTTCTGCCAGAGTTTGATGACATCATAGAATGGCTGCAACAGGGGTGGCCCCTGGCGTGCTTGCATGCGGGCCGAAAGCCGGCGGTCGAATCCGGCGAGCAAGCCGCCGATGATCGGTGCGGCAACAAGGTAAAGAAGCAGACGCAGCCAGGGGCTCATAGGGAAATCAGCTTCGTTGCCGTCGGCTGCGGCGAGGGAAGGGGAGCAGTGGCCGCGTTCCGCGCCTGTTGCACGGCAGGCTCCCGGGACGAAAGCACCGCTGTTGTGAGCATTGCCGCCAGGAGTGCCGTGCCCGCAATTCGCCCCCACTTGGCGATCAACTTTTCGTTGAAGAAATCCTGCAGATAATAGTTCCGCAGCGTGACATCACAGACGGTGTTGCCCGACCCAGTGAAGCGGACGCTGCTCTGGGCGTTGGCGCCGCCGAGATACGCGTCCATCACCTTCACTCCGCGGCCGTAATTGATGAAGCTAAGGGGGAAGAGCATCACCATGACCATCATGATCGTCATGATGATGACATTGCCTTGCCCAAGCGAGGTGCTGTGTCCATACACTCCCGCAACGTAGGGCTCGATCAGGCTCGAGGAGATCAGCGGAAAGAGCAAACACGCAAGAAAGGTGGCCCCCGACAAGCCATACAGGGCGACGGTTTCACCCCAGGCGAGCTTCTCGGGCAATTGTTCCCTCGGCTTAACCACTTCCAACAACTTGCCCATCCATTTCACCCAGAAAAAGAGCGTGGCGGCGCTGCCAAAAACGACGAAGATCGAGAGCGCCGGGAAGGCGTCAACGACCGCCTTCAGCACGGCCCATTTGCTGATCAGCATGCCAAAAGGAGCCAGGAACATTCCCGCCATGCCGATGAGCATCATCACGGCGAGCTGGGGCATTCGCAGAATGAGACCCGACATGGTCTCGATATCGCGGCTGTGAGACTTGTGTTCCACGATCCCAACACAAAGGAAGAGAAGGCATTTCGCCACGGCATGAAAGATGATCAGCAGCACGCCCGCCCAGACAGACGCATCCGTGCCGATCCCGCCGCAGAGCACGATCAGCCCGAGATTCCCAATCGTCGAGTAAGCGAGCACCTTCTTGGCGTCAGAGGCGGTAATCGCAGCCAACGACGCAACCAGGAACGTGGTGGCCCCAACCAACGCCACCAGCATTCCCACGCTCGTCCACGTGAGAACGGGCGAGAGCCGCAAGACGAGATAGACCCCGGCTTTGACCATGGTGCTCGAATGCAGCAGGGCGGAAACCGGAGTGGGGGCAACCATCGCCCCAAGGAGCCAGCCGGAGAAGGGCAACTGGGCGGCTTTGGTCATCCCCGCGAAGCACAGCAAAGCGGCGGGGACCAGGGCGGCACCGCTCTTCGATGCGAGCAGAATCTGGAGTTCCACCGTGCCGGATTTCTGATAAAGCCACACGATTGCGATCGCGAACGCCAGGCCACCGGCCAGGTTCATGGCCAGCGCTTTCAAGGCGTTTTCCCGCGCTTCAGCCGTCCCGGTATAGCCAATCAAGAGGAAGGAGCAGAGCGTGGTGACCTCCCAAAAGAAGAAGAGCCAGAGCAAATTATTGGCGAAAATGATGCCGAACATGGCCCCGAGAAAGACGAATAGCAGAGCGAAGAACAAAGGCCGGCGGTCGGCCACGTCGCGATGGGCGGCCTCGTGGTACTCCCGCATGTAGCCAAGGGCGTAAACGCAGATTCCGCCGCCAACCACCCCGTTAATCAGGGCCAGAATCACCGAGAACTTGTCCAGATACAGATTGCGCACGCCCCGCAGTTGGGGTCCATGCGCCAGTTCAAACCAAAGAATCAGGCCGGCTTGCGCCAGGATCAGCGCCAGGATGAGCGGTTTGCGCGAGCGGATGCTGATGTAGACGATGTAGCCCGCCATTGCGGCTTCGCCGAACATCATGCCCAGGTTGACCCAATGGTAATCGTGGGTGAAGGCGCCAAGCGGAGCAGGCAGACGGAGCAGCGCCATGGCGCCACAGCAAACGGCCGCGGTGGCCAAAGCCACGAACAACTTGCGCAAATGTTCCGGCCGCAAGCATAACAGCCCCACGCCAGCGGCGAAGGAGCCCAGGATCATTGTCGGGAGTAAAGTCACGGCAAGAGTCAGTCCGGCGGCCGGTGAGATGCAAGCGGCGTGCCACAACAAGGGCGCGAAGAATTGGGGTCGAAATGAAGGACTTTTCAGGCTTTGGGTGCGCGCGGAGCATTGCGAAAGATCGTCGACTGCGAAACTTCGGCGCTGCGGTTCGCAATGGGGCGCATTAACAAGACAAATGAAGGCCAGCAGTTTGCGTTGAATCTTGCTTATAGACAAAGGCTTGGGTATAAGAACCCAATGGTGCTGGGGCCCGATTACAGGCCGGAGTTCGAGTCGCTTGCGGAACGCCTCGTGGAGTTGGCGCAACTGCGGAACGTGGATGCGTTGATGCGACGTGTCGTGGCCATCCTGGCGGAGCGGCCGCATGTGGCGTTGGCAAGGATCTGGCTCGCGGACCGTGGAGACTTGTGCGCGAGCTGCCACGCCGCGGCTGAGTGCGCGGACCATCGCAGGTGTTTGCACCTGGTGGCCAGTGCCGGAACGCGGCCGGATTCCAACACCCCGGACTGGTCGCGCACGGATGGGGAGTATCAGCGAATTCCACTCGGGGTCGGAAAGGTGGGGAGGATTGGCGCGACCGGCCAGGCGATCGTGGTGGAGGATTTCGCCCGGGATCCCGGATGGCTGCAACGCTACGCGTGGGCCGCCAGGCTCAACATCAGGGGGTTCAACGCGCAGCCGATCAAGTTCAACGACGAAGTCCTGGGAGTGATCGCGATTTTCACTTTCATTCCGACGCCGGAGCGCGGGCCCGCCTGGATGCGAATATTCGCGGATGAAATCGCCGGCGCGCTGGTGAACGCGCGCGCGTTTGAAGAGATCGAGCGGCTGCGCTCGCACCTGGAGGTGGAGAATCTCTTTCTGCGGCAGGACCTGCAGGAATCGCGCGCGGTTGGCGACCTGATTGGCGAGCACGAGTCAATGCGTGAGCTGCTGCGGCAGATCCAGATGGTGGCGCCGACGGACGCCACAGTTCTGATTCTCGGCGAATCCGGGACCGGCAAGGAGCTGGTGGCGCGGGAACTGCACCGGCTAAGCCAGCGAAGCGACCGCCCGCTGATCCGGGTAAACTGCGCTTCGGTGCCCCGCGAGTTGTACGAGAGCGAGTTTTTCGGGCACGTGAAGGGAGCGTTTACGGGCGCGATCAAGGATCGCGGCGGGCGTTTCGAAGCGGCCGATGGGGGCACACTGTTTCTGGATGAGGTCGGCGAGATTCCGCTCACGCTGCAAAGCAAGTTTTTGCGCGTTCTCCAGGAGAAGCAGTATGAACGTGTCGGGGAGGAACGCACACGGACCGTGGATGTGAGGATTATCGCGGCGACGAATCGCGACCTGAAAAAGGAAGTCGAGGCCGGCCGGTTCCGGGAGGATCTGTACTACCGGCTGAATGTATTCCCATTGCGGGTCCCGGCGCTCCGGGAACGGCGGGAAGACATTCCGTTGCTCACACGCCATTTTCTCGAGCACGCCGCGCGGCGGTTGCGCTTGCCGCTGCCGAGGCTTACGGAGGCACACATCCGCCTGCTGCAAGGCTGTGACTGGCCCGGCAACGTGCGCGAACTGCAGAATGCGACGGAGCGTGCCCTGATCCTCGCCAGGAACGGGGAACTGCGGTTCGATGTTCCCGCTTCGACCGTGTACGAAGGCGAGGCGCGGTCCGGCGGAAACGGGAGTGGTCCACGAATCTACACCGACAGTGAGATGCGCTTGCGCGAGCGGCAGAACGTTCTGGCCGCGCTTGAAAAAACGGGCTGGAAGATCCATGGAGAAGGAGGGGCGGCGGAACTGCTGGGATTAAGGCCGACAACTCTGATCTCAAGGCTCAAGAAGATGGGACTTTCGAGGCCGGCGCGCCGGAAATAATGGTCGAAAAAGGACAGAACGGATTGTGGGCGGCCCGGGAAGCGCGCACTTTTTCGTGGCGCAGGCCGCGCGGGATCAATCCCGCAGGGGCCGGTTGAGCAGGTAGAGCAGCACTGCCAATACCGCGGAGACGAGCAGCCCGGCGGCAATCGACCAACGCAAGATGAGGCGACGCTTCCGGCGCAGCGCCCTGCCGCCCATTCCCGGCAGCAGATAGAACCGCTTTTGCTCGCGTTCTTTCTCGGTTGAAGCCCTCGAAAACAGTCCCATGGGCTCAGTTTACGATCAAACCACTCATGCTGGCGCGCAACTTGAGCCAGCTATTGCGGCAATGTCAAGGAATTCCACGGTTACGCAGTTTCCCGACAGGCAGGGCACCCACGCCGGATCAGGCGTCCAAATGCTGGCGGAAGAATTCAATCATCGCCAGTTTCCGTTCCGCGGCAATCGATTCGGACAACCGGCGGCGCTCCCGGGCGGACATCGGGCGAAAGTCCCGCGCGAATTCCGCGTTGGCGGCGATGTGCTCGAGCCGGGGCATTCCCACACTGGCAAGGCTGACCGGCAGCGACAACGCGTAAGCGAGCAGTTTTTCCAGCGGCGCGGTGCCAAGGAGCTGTTCCTGCCCGAAGACTTTCATCGCGATAATCCCCATTTTTTTGCGCCGGGCCACGGGCAGAGCCAGGGCTTCAAACCCGTCCGCCCCTGCCCGCGTGGCTTTCATTCCGTTCGTAGTGTCGGCCATGCGCGCGAGCGCGGCGTTTAAGGCCATCTGAACGGGGGGCAGCTTTCGGCGGCTGCCCTTCCCAGCGGATAGCGCCTGCTTTCCTCGTTGCGCGCCGCCAAACACCGCGGGCGGCAACTCCCGCCCGTCGTTGGACGGTCGGGCCGAGTCGTGGTACCATTCCGCTCGATGTCCGATGTGACGCGAGTCCTGAGCGGCATTCAGACTTCGGCCTGCAGTGAGGAGGAGCTTTTGCCGCTGGTGTATGATGAACTGCGCCGGCTGGCCGCGGCCCGGCTGGCTCAGGAGCGTCCGGGCCAGACGCTCCAAGCCACGGCCTTGGTGCACGAGGCTTGGTTGCGCCTCGTTGGCGTGGAGGCGCGGCACTGGGAGAACCGCCGCCATTTCTTCGGCGCCGCGGCCCGGGCCATGCGACGGATTCTCGTCGAGAATGCGCGCCGCAAACGGCGGCTTCGGCATGGCGGCCTGCTGCAGCGAGTGGACATCGCCAAAATCGAGTTGCCCGGTCCGATGCCCGCGGAGGAATTGCTGGCCCTGGATGCCGCGCTGGACAAGCTTGCAAAAGCCCACCCGGACGCCGCCGAACTGCTGCAACTGTGCTTCTTCGGCGGCTTGACGCAGGCCGAGGCGGGCGAGCAGATGGGCGTTTCCCGAGCCACGGCGGAGCGGACATGGGCTTTTGCCCGCGCCTGGCTCTTCCGGGAGATTCGCAAGGAATTGAACCCGCCCACGTGACGCGTTTCAGCACCATCCGCCTGTTCACCTTGCGTGGCCATCGCCAATGGTTTTTCTGAGGGAAACTCGCGAGCAAAGTCGCATGATTGGCAGAAAACTGTGGCGAGCCCATGTCCACGAATGGAAATGAAGCAAAGGTGAGGGAAATCTTTTCCGAGGCGCTGTACAAAGCGTCGCCGGAGGAGCGCGAGCGATTTCTGGCCGCCGCCTGCGGCCCGGACGCGGCATTGCGCCGGCAGGTGGATTCCCTGCTTGCGGCTCACACGGAGGCGGGCGAGTTCCTCCAGCGGAATGCCATCGCCCCTAACGACCCGCCCATCGGCGAAAAGCCGGGCGACGTCATCGGCCGCTACAAGCTGCTTCAGCAAATCGCCGAAGGCGGTTTTGGCGTCGTCTTCATGGCCGAGCAACAAGAGCCAGTCCGGCGGATGGTGGCGCTCAAGGTCCTCAAGGCTGGCCTGGACACCAAGGAGGTGGTAGCCCGCTTCGAAGCCGAGCGGCAGGCGCTGGCGCTGATGGACCATCCGAACATTGCCAAAGTCCTCGATGGCGGCGCGACTGCTGGCGGCCGGCCCTACTTCGTTATGGACCTGGTCAAGGGCATCCCGATCACGGACTTCTGTGAGCAACATCAGCTCTCCATCGAGGCGCGGCTCAAGCTGTTCATGCAAGTCTGCGCCGGTGTCCAGCATGCGCACCAAAAGGGCGTGATCCACCGCGACCTCAAGCCGAACAACGTGCTGGTGATCCACGAGCCGGGCCAGCTTGGCGTACCAAAGGTGATTGATTTCGGCATCGCCAAGGCCATCGCGCAAAAACTCACCGAGCGCACGCTCTTCACCCGCTTCGAGCAACTCATTGGCACGCCCCGCCTACATGAGCCCCGAGCAGGCCGAATGGAGCGGTCTGGACGTGGACACCCGTTCGGACCTCTACTCGCTGGGCGTGCTGCTCTACGAACTGCTCACCGGCACCACGCCGTTGGAAAAGGAGACCCTCGCCCGTGCCGCGCTGGACGAGGTGCGCCGGATCATCCGCGAAGTCGAGCCACCCAAGCCCTCGACGCGCCTGACCGCCCTCATGTCCGCTGATACCGGGAGGCGCCTGAGGGCCCGCGGCAGCCCCCACGCCCCCGGTAGCCACAGAAGTGATGAGGCGGATCCCCATGCGCAGGACGGCTCCGCCTCGTTACGTCGGCGGCTACAGCAAGTGCGCGGCGACCTTGACTGGATCGTGATGAAGGCGCTGGAGAAAGACCGCTCGCGTCGCTACGAGACGGTCAACGGCCTGGCGCGGGACATCGAGCGGCATCTCAACGGCGAGCCGGTGGTCGCCCGCCCGCCGTCCAAGGCCTACCGCGCGGGCAAGTTCATCCGGAAACACCGATTGGCTGTCATCGCGAGCACCACCGTCGTTCTGGCACTGGTTTTGGGGCTGGGCTTGGCGGTGGCGGGGTTCGCGCAGGCGCGGCGCGAGCGGGCGCTGGCCCAGCAGCAGGCGGACATTGCCCGGGCCGTGCGCGATTTTCTTGCGAATGACCTCCTCGCCCAAGCTCAGCCGGGGGAGAATCTGAACCGGGATGTGACATTGCGCGAGGTCTTGGACCGGGCGGCGGCTCGGATTGGCAACCGATTCACCAACCAACCGCTGGTGGATGCGGCGATCCGCCTGACGCTCGGTCAGACCTACACGGAGCTGGGCGAACTGCCTGCCGCGGAACCGCATCTTCGGCGAGCCGTTGAGTTGTGCGAGCAGCGGCTCGGTCCGAACGCCCCGGAGACATTGGAGTCGCGGTTCAGTCTGGCGTGCCTGCGGCAGGCGGAGGGCCGTTTTACCGAGGCTGAGGTTTTGCTTGCCCGCCTCGTCGCGGAAGCCCGCCGGACGCTTGGTCCAGATCACGAGCGAACCCTCGCGTTCCTCGGGGCGCTGGGGGAGAACTACCTCCGATTGCAGGACACGGCGAAGGGAGAAGCGATCCTGCGCGAAGTGCTCGAGAAGCGGCAGCGTTCGCTGGGGCCGGAGCATCCAGCCACTTTGGCCGCAATGCGCGGTCTCGCCATGCTCTACGAGTGGTCACGTCGGCCGACCGAGGCCAGACAAATTCTTGAAACGGCTTGCGAGATCAGCAAGCGGTCGCTGGGACCAACGCACCCTCAGACGTTGAGTTTCCTCAGCAGCCTCGGCCTGGAGTATTTCAAATTCAGTGACTATCCCAAAGCCGAGGAGATCTTCTCCAATGCGGTCAAGACCGACCGGGAAGTTCTTGGCCCTCAGCATTCGCTGTACCTGTTTTCCATGGGAGTCCTGGCCGACATCTACGGATGCACTGGACGTTGGAAGCATGCAGTCGAGATTTACCGCCGGCTGGCCTCTGCCACCAACAACCTGGGGGCGTGGTCCAGGTTCATGCTCGAGGGCTCGGTTGCAGCGCTGCTCGCCGGCGAGACCAATGCTTATGGCGATTTCTCGGGCCGGCTGTTGACCGGGCTGAAAGGCACGACCAACGCCAATTCGGCGCGGATGGTTGCCGAGGTCTGCCTGCTGGCGCAGGAAACCCAGCCGGATCTGGAGCCGGTATTCGCGCTGGCCGACTTGGCCCCGCAGGCGGACGCCTCGTTCAACGGCTGGAATCGCTTGGCCAAGGGCATGGCCGAATACCGGCGCGGACACCTCGACGAGGCCTTGCGGTGGTTCGAGCCGGTCCGCTGCAGCCAACGCAGTTCGGCCGCAAGCCAGGCCGGTTACTTCTGCGCCATGATCCACCACCGGCAGGGCGACACAGCGGCGGCGCGGGCCGCGCTGGACGAGGCTGCCCGGCGCCTGATGGCGTTCGTCCAAACCGGTCAGTTTGGCTCCGAGTGGCACGAGTATGGCCGGGTCGCGGCCATTCGAGCGGAAGCGGAACGCCTCATCCTGGGAGAGGAGGAATCCACCCTGGTGGATGCCGCCTGGCTGGAAGCGGCGCGCCAGCGCTGGCTACCGATCCGCCACCGCCTCTTGGAAGCCAGTTACCTAGCCGGCCGCCAGCAATGGCCATCCGCGCGCACGGCTTACCTCGCCGCCTTGCGCGAACCCGCGTTCGATTGGGAAAGCGCCCAGAACCTCGAAGCCATAAACGCGGAACTCAGCCTGGGGTCCAAGATGGGCATCACGTTTCTGTTGGCGCAAGACCCCGAGAACTACGAGGGCGTCTGCCGGCGCTTGTTCGATTCCGTGGAGGCGCATCCGGACCCTGAAGTCGTCTGCCGGACCATCGCGCTCATCTGCGCCCGACCCTCGCCGCTTGTCCATGAGTTCGCGCAGCGATTCGGCCCTTGGTCTCAGGTCCTGCAGGCGTATGAGCCGGACGAAGTCGGCCTGGCGCGGGCGATGGCCGCTTACCGCTTGGGGAAGTACGATGCGGTGCTGAACGACGCGCCGGCGGCAGAAAGCTCCAAGCGGGTAGCCGTCCGCTGCGGGGCCCAAGCCTTTCGCGCGATGGCACTGGCCAGGCTCGGTCGCGCCGCTGACGGCCAACGCGAGTTGCGGGCGGCTGAGGCCCGCCTCAAGCCGCACTTGGCGAAGTTCACGGGCGACTTCTGGTGGGACCTCGGTCTCTGCCAGTTGGCCCTCGACGAGGCGTCCCGGCTGCTGGGCGAAGCACCGCTGCTGACGGGAGGAGGCGGAGTCCCGGAATGACCGGCAGGGATCCTCGGTTCGGGGGCGGTCTGCCTCGCTAGCCGGTGCTACGGGCCCGTTGATAGGCCCTGGCGCATCCCGCAGCACGGGCTGATCCACGTGCCAGACCTTTTCGACATACCAGTCCAGGAACCGGCCCAGCGCGGGGATGCGAGCCGCGACCGAATACAGCGGGGCTTGATAACAGAGCACGTGGGTTGGAAGGACATCCCGCTCCACGAGGTAGTCAATTGGGGCCACGCTCAGCGGATAGGCCAGCCCTGCCATGACAAGGCCGAGCAGCTGGCCGCTCCAAGTCTCTCCCTGGCCACGACATTCCGAGGCTTCGCGGGCATCCGGTGCGCCAATTCCTGACATCGATGGCCAACGTATCATCGCCTTTCAGCGACACAAGTAGCGTGACGGGCTGGGCCAGGGCTGCCGAGCTGTTCGTAGACCTGCGCTGAACTGCCCGCCTTGCCGACGCTCCCCGCTCTCGCCTTTGCTGCTGTAACCGCCGCACCGGCCGACCGACGTGAGGAGGCGGAATGAAAACCTCCTTGGTGGCCTTTAATAGCCCCACCTTTTTGAGGGAATTCCTTGCTTCGCGTCGCATGTGCTGGTGGGCGCTCGCTGAGCGTCCCACAAACAACAAAACCAAAAAATGAACCGTGCAAAGACTTCCATGAAGACAAACAAACTGGCACACCTGAGCGCAGCCCTCGGGGCCATTGCGCTGCTGTCGCAAACTCAACTCACCGCGCAGACACTCGATCCGTGGCAAACGGTCGATGACTTCCAAGCCATTGCAGGCAAACGAGCCATCGGTGCCGCCATCGGCACCGATGCCACCGGCACGGTGATCTTCAGTGTCGGCGCGGCCGTCACCGGGGCCGATGGCACAACCTCCGCCATCATCAATCGAAGCAGCGACGGCGGTGCCAACTGGGAGACTGTGGATCAGCTCTCACTCCAGGTTGGCGCGGACGCAGCCTACGGCGCGTTCGCGGCCGATGCTGGCGACGGGACCCTTTACGTCGGCGGTGGGTTGAGCGATGGCGCCGCGGGTCATTGGATTGTCCGCCAGAGCAACGACGGCGGAAGCAGTTGGAGCACCGCCGACGATTTCCAATACGCGCCGGGGAAGGCCTCGGCCTGCACTGATCTGGCGGCGGACGGGCAGGGCACCGTCTATGCCGTGGGCCGGGTAACAAAGGCTAACGGCGCAACTGGCGTCTGGGCGGTGCGCACGCGCGAGAACGGAGGGCCTTGGAGTACCGTTGAAGCTCTAGGCGGCACCACCTCCAGCGCGGGGTCATATCTCGGAGCCATGGCGGTGGCGACTCATCCGAATGGCAGCGTGTTCGTTGCCGGTGCGACGCTACAAAAGGGCCAGGCAGTCTGGACGGTTCGCCGGAGCACCAATCGCGGCGCCAGCTGGACGACGGTCGATGCCACCTCGCCCAAAGAAGGAAGCGCTCGCGCGGAGGCAATCGCCGTGGACAGCACCGGCATCATCTACGCCGTGGGTTATGTGAACCATTTCTGGGTCGTGCGAAGGAGCACTGGTGGCGGTGCCGCCGGGACTTGGGAGCTGATGGAGACGGCCATGCTCTATGCCGCCGCAAGCGGTGTCACTACCGTCAAGCGGTCTGACAACCTGCCGGATGACGTGTACGTGGCCGGCCGGGCTCTGGAGAATCCATCCAATGTCGGCCACTGGCTCGTCCGCAAGGCGGCGGCTGGCGGTAGGGCCTTCGTCTTCACCGACGACTACTTGCTGGTTCCCGGATTGCCCGCCGCCGCAAATGGGATCGCCCATGACGCTGCGGGCAATCTCTTCACCACCGGTTACGCACGGGATGCCGCAGTGCCTCACTGGATTACCCGAAAACTGGCGGCCCCGTGAGGAACACAGCCTGAGACAAATCGTTCTCTGCTTGTGTTTCCATCAGCCAACGGTACTGCCAGCGTGGCGCAGCGCTATTCATCCGCGAACGTAAACTCGGTGCTCGTGACCGTGACCGACGCCAATGGCGAAGGTCACGTCGCAATTTGATTACGTCATTGTTTACGATCCGGAGGCGGGATTTGTGACCGGCGAGGGCTGGATCAATTCTCCACCGGGAGCTTATCCGGCCCAACCGCGCGCTGACTGGCAACGCCACCTTCGGATTCTTTTCCAAGTACCGAAAGGCGCGACCGTTCCGAGCGGCAACACGGAGTTTCAATTCCACATCGCGAACTTCAACTTCGCCAGCAGCGCCGATCAATGGCTGATCGTGTCGGGCGTGCAGGCGCAATACAAAGGCACGGGCGCCGCGAACTACGGTTTCCTGCTGACCGCAACCGACGGACAGATCACCGCCGCGGGCGGTCTCGACGTCTATTTCACAAGTGCTGGGGGTAAGGTCGGAGCGCTCTGCCCCAATGACGGCTCCGGCAAACCTTTTGGTGTCGTGATTGTGACTTGACCCCAGTTTCTGTGTTGCATTAAGGTACGCCGTGCCACTGGAATTGAATTGACCGCGCGTCATCAGCCCTGTTCACTCGAGACGTGTTGCTCCGCCGCCAGGTTTCCACTCTGTAGCAGTGCTTTGGGCATATGAAATACACAGTCTTCTTTTGTGTCGGACTGATTTTCGCGCTGTTATCGACGGCTTCCGCGGCTCAGAAAGTGATCGTGTTCGACAGTGGGAAAGACCTTCAGGAAACGCGGATTGAGCTGAAAGATTTGGCGGAGGGTTTGCCGGCTGATTGGTCGGATTCCGAGGTGATGGTGCTCGAGTTTCGAGCTTCCAGCTCTCAAAGGCTGCAGCTTAAGATCCATACTGGCCCCGGCCCGGAGAAATTCAGCCGGGTCGTGCTGCATCCCTACGCCGGCGTTTGGACGCGCGCCGCCATTCCGATCGGAATGCTCTCGGCGGCCCCGACCAGCGGAAGCGACATGGCGTCGGTCGGCAACCGTTCGCGCAAAGGGTATTACCTGGGGCTCTGGGGACCCTTTGTGCCGCTCAAAGCGGTGACCGCGCTTTCCTTTGCCATGGAAAAGCCGATCAACTCGCCGCGGCTGGAGATCCGGTCTCTGCGCGTGGCAAAAGAATCCCCGGGAGACGCCGTGCTGGAGCCGCTGCCGCTCGTCGATGAGTTCGGACAGTGGATTCCTGAGGACTGGCCAGGCAAAGTGACGTCGCTCGACGGTCTCAAGGCGGAATGGGCAAGAGAGACAGGCAAACTCAACGAGCGCTGCGTTGATTACTGCACGTATGGCGGATACAAGAACACCCAAGCCCGGGCGACCGGGTTCTTCCGGGTGGAGGAAATCGAAGGCAAATGGTGGTTCGTCGACCCGGACGGTCATCTGTTCCTGTCCGTCGGTTCGGATGTGATGAACCCGGAATCGACCACGCCGGTTGCCGGCCGGACAGAATTTTTTCGACAGTTGCCGCCTGCCGATTTGGCGCCGGCGCGCCGGCGAGCGGAAATAGCCGGGGCGTCCTTTTTTACCTGGAACCTTGCCCGCCGGTTTGGCGAAACGTGGCGGGAGGACTGGAGAGAATTCACCTTTCGCCGAATGGATGCCTGGGGGCTGAATACGATTGGGAATTGGAGCGACCGTTCGCTCTGGGAAGCCCGGAAGAAGCCCTACGCGGTGCCGCTGGCCGGCTGGCGCACGAAAGTCAGCTGGCTTGGTTTGCCGGACGTCTATTCGGATGAGTTCGAGGCCAACGCCGATGCTGCCGCGCGCGAGCAGTGCGCGCCGCGGAAAGATGACCCCTTCCTGTTGGGGTATTTCCTGGCCAATGAGCCCCCGTTCCCGCAGAAGGAACAGCAGACCGCGGCGATGATCCTGTCCGGGCCGGATACAGCCACGCAGCGGGCGCTGAGGAAATGGCTCGCCGAAGGCGACACCCCGCAACGCCGCAAGCAGTTTGTCGATGATGCCTTCGACCGGTACATTCAGGTCACCAGCCGGGCTGTGAAGAAGCACGATCCCAATCACCTGAACCTCGGCATGCGTTCCGGCGGCCGCCCCACCGAGGCGGAACTGCGCGTTTCGCGAGCCTTCGACGTGTACAGCGTAAATATTTATGATTTCGAAGTGGGCGGGGAACGGATGCGCCGGATTACTGAACTGACGGGCAAGCCAACGATTATCGGGGAGTTCCATTTCGGGGTGCCGGGCCGGGGCCTGGCGGCGAGCCTGGTGCAGGTGAAGAACCAGCAGGAACGCGCAGTGGCTTATCGTTACTACGTGGAACAGGCTTTTGCGATGCCCGGGCTCATTGGAACCCACTGGTTTCAATGGGTGGACCAACCGTGCACCGGCCGGTTTGACGGGGAGAATTACAACATCGGCCTGGTGGATATTACCGACCGGCCCTACGAGGAGCTCGTGCAAGGCTTGAAAACAACTCACTCGCGCTTGCTGGAGGTGCACGCGGGCCGGGCGAAGCCGTTCTCTCAGAAAGCCGCAACGCATTGACGGTGTGTCAGTGCGTCATGAGGTAGAAGATGATGTTGATGCCAAGCGGATAGGCAATCTTCTCCGAAAAACGGTTGAAGTAGAATTCGTTCTCCGCTTCGCGTTCCCAGCCATCGCTGACGTCGCTGTTGTGGATCGCGAGGATCTGCATGCGGCCGGCGTTGTCCACCATGGCCCGGACGCGCATCTGCTCGCTGCCTTCTCCGCGGAAAACCCGGTGCGGCGGTGATTGGGGGTCGTGCGGATCAAAGTCGGTGTTCCAGAACTGCATGGTGGGCACTCTTAGCCGGTGCATCGGTCCGCGCAGGTCGAACACACAGCGGAAGACAGCGTGGTCGGTCGTCAGCTCAATCCAGTCCTGTTTGGGCAGGACACGCGCGATTTGATCGGCAAACCCGTCCCATTCCCGGGCGCTCCAGAAATCGTTCACGAACAACGCGCCGCCGCTGGCCAGGTACTTTCGCAACGCGGCGGTCTCGGCATCGCTCAGGCGCATGTAGCCCGCGTGTTCCAGGTAAATCAGCGGGTAGTCGAAAAGCTCCGGGTCGGTGAGCCTGAGCACACGGCAATCGGGGTCCGTTCGAACGGAGGTGAGTTGCTGAAGCCGATAGGACAGGTTCAAGTCTGCGTCGGGGTAGTCCACCCACCATCCGAGGCGGCGTCCGAAGCCGCGGTACGGGCTGTCACTGGAGTCCGACTGAAAGATGACACGGGCAAAGGTGAAGACGTCCTGCTCGAAGTTGGCGGCGTTCGTCCATTCAGGAGGAGCGCTGCTGTGAGTCGCGGTTTCGCGCGCGGTTCGGAGGGTTTCTTCATTAACGACTTGCCCGCCCTCGATCCGAACATAGCCGCCCGTGGCCGGCCGGCGTGATTCCGGGTCCCACCATCGCTGGAACTGCCCAAAGCAGAGCACAGCCGCCAGCAGCGATACTGCCAGTGACAGGCCGGTGGCGCGGCGGGTGTTCATGCCATGGCTGCTAATGTGACGCACGTTTGGCCTGTTGTGAAGGCACCGCTTGGAGGAGAACGCAGGTATTCAGAATCCCGCCCAGGCAATGGTGCATCTTGCTGCGCACCGAACGATTGCGCCATGGGTTCATGGTTGGAGGCAATGTTGAACCGATGCAACCCTTTCAGCAGAGATTTTTGAGCGACGAACAATTTGACGTTTCAGCGGATTGCGCGCTCGGCGCGGCGACACGGAAGTGCCATGGCGGCCGATTGGACAGGGTAGTCCAGTGTGTGGATGACCTGCGGCGGCGCGGCCCTCCGGCTCTTCGTCAATGGCCTGTAGAACGTCTGGACGCCCGCTTAACAGGGAGGTGGCCTGGCTCTGCCAGCCCCGCTGAGGGGAGTGGGTTACAAACCAACTCCCGGCAAGAAGAACGCAGACTCAGGGGCAAGGCGTGAGGGAAGTAGCGGAGCGCTGTCTATCCTGCTGAGAAGTGACGGGTTAGACCCCTGAAGACGGGTTACAGACCCGTCCCACTGAGAGTCTGATGAACCAGCAATTCTTCATTTTGGGTTGCCCCAGTGGGCCGGAGGCCTGCCGGTGGCAGGGACCTCCTGTCCCGCGCGAAGTCGGAGACTTCGCCCACTGTCAGACCGGAGGTCTGCCGCACAAAGGCAAAAATGCGAATCACTACTGATGAACTGCGACGAATTCACGTTTTTCAACCAGCAACTGGCCGCGATGTTGCGTGAGGGAGTGCCCCTGGAGGGGGCGCTCAAACAACTGTCTTCCGGCATGAAGGATGGCGTGTTGAAGCGCGAACTGCAGGTCCTCGGGGAGGATCTGGCCAAAGGGATGCCGCTCAAACAAGCGGTGAGCAAACGCGAGCTGCCGGAGCTGTACGTGCGTATGCTTCAACTCGGGGCAGCAGGCCAAGATCTGCCCGGCGTCCTTACCCTGGTGGCGGACCATTACCATCGCGTAAACCTGCTCTGGACGCGGATGAAGGGGCTGCTGGTCTATCCGTTGCTGGTGCTCGTGCTATCGCTCGCATTCAGCTTTTTCGCCTCGCTGGTGATCTCGAGGTTCCTCATCGCCATGGATTTTGCCAAAATGCCAGGAGACCGTCTCCCGGTGCCGCTGTACTCGGTTTGGTTGTCTCCCATCCTGATGTCGTGTCTCGCGGCC